>Ga0210040_10000263_pt1 | contig 91876 bp, 74 predicted proteins | sample CryGeyCG12114_NA_FD_185462 | JGI IMG/M metagenome (GOLD analysis project Ga0210040, IMG submission 185462) | Groundwater microbial communities from aquifer - Crystal Geyser CG19_WC_8/21/14_NA (SPAdes) (version 2) | ecosystem: Environmental > Aquatic > Deep subsurface > Groundwater | place: USA... | reverse complement strand
GCTTCTGTCAGGAAACGCAGTCTTACCAGCATTCCCTCCTCTACCAATATTACTCCCGCCTCGTCCCCTCGAGGCAGTCCCACCCAACTTCCCCTCCTCAGGCGCCAAAGTCCTCCTCCTCGCAGGTGTAGCTTTCAGGCTCGCAAACGTGGTCTCACTCAACAACGTACTGTCCACCTCGTTCCCAGTGGCCCCACTATAACCGTGACTGTGACTGTAATTCATACTCTTCGTCGGCGTCCTTGCAGCATTCACCCCCATAGTGGTCTCCCCCTCCCCAGCCCCTCTCTGTTTCGCCTTCCACCTCGCCACACTCTCGACAAGCGGCTGCTCCGGCCAATCCACAACAAAAGCGTTCATTTCTAGTCCATACAAGAACGCAGCAAAGTTCTCGCTGAAGCGGGACAGCGACTCGTGCATGAGTTGCAGGTGCAGGAGGTTTGATTCGAGGTCGGAGAGGGAGTCGGAGAGTTCGGCGAACTGAGGCTCCAGGGAGTCAAGGGGCTGGGTGGTGTGTGGTGCGTTTGTGGAGGTGGAGGCGCGGAATGAGGAGCGGCTGCTGGGTCGGAGGGGGGTCGTTGGGCGGGGCGGGGGTGTGCGGGATCGGTTCCTCGAGCGCGTGCGGGAGGTGGACATGCTTGGGGTGGTCCTTGGAGATGGAGGAGTGTGGTTTGTTTGGTGCAGTGCGGTGTTGAGGTCGGTTTCCTAGTGCTGGTCAAGGTCGTTCCACCTGTGCGTCTTGAGTCGCAACTTCTCGAAGTGGAAGTTTGTGTTCAACGGGACTGCACGCGTAAATGCGAGATGACGTCGAGGCTCAACTGGTCGTTGGCGCCTGCCGTAGTATGTGCTAGATCAAGGGTAGTGCAGCGACTTGACTCCCCGCCCGATCACCTGGCATAAAGCCAAAATGTATCAGGCGTCAACTGCTGTAGCGGTGTGAGAGGCAAGCGCCTCCAAATTGTTTTAGTAAGCATGCGGACCTTGCTCCTTCTGTTGTGGGCTCTCCCAGTGACCTGCCAGAGCTCAATTCGTCGCTCGCTAGGCTATAGCTGTGTGATTGTCGTGCAATGCAAGACGACAGAGTACCACTGAGTTATGAAGAATTTAAGCAGCAATGGGAGGGATCTGACGAAGCTACGTCCGATGTGATCGTTGATGTAGCATGGCGTCGTTACCAGCATGTCCATGCAGCAGAATTCAAGATTGTTCCGGAAAACGATCATCCCAGCCTGGATCAGCTAAAGGAATATTTCGAGCTCCTCCTGAACCAGCCAGGCATCTCTGAGTTATGCTCGAAGCGGGTGTACTTGGAATTACAAGCCAGTGACATACCGTGGACCCCAACAAGCATACAAGTGAAGCCAGAACAGCCAGTCACCATTTTCGCAACGGGACGCACATGGCGCTCGAAGATCCTAGACCTCTATCTGCCGCCTCATTTCAATCTATGGCACCGTATAGGCGTGAACGGGTCCGTCTTCAATTCCACCCATGATACGAAAACTTTCAATTCCGGAAACGGTCAGTCAGGGGAACTTTTCGTTGCAAATCAATTCCCTGGTGGCTTTCATGATCGCGGTGGCGGGCGCCTGGGAGGCAACTTATCGATCTATGACAAGGCAGAGGGCGCTTTTCAGATAGTGATAATACAATGGAACGAAGGCATGACTATTTATGAAGACGTCAAGGCTGCACTTGTCAAGATTTGGGACATCAGTCATGACCTTACACGGGAAGGGACCCTGGCGGAAGCTGACCCGTACAAGCTGTTATCTACCGCTCGGCAGCAGCTGACATCTGACTATTTTGCCCGCTACTATCCAGCCGATTGGTCATTATTGTGGTTCCTCGGACTGAGCGAGATCTTCTTCCAAGAACAATTTGAAGAGTCAACAGCCATGATCCGATGCCGTCCCAATGGGAATGTCGGCATCTTGCAAAAGGATCTACTTCCGACAGTTCCCCTATGCCCAACAACAACCACAAGCTGGTCCTGGAATATCACAGCCCTCCCATCTCGTCTGCGTGAAGACACAACACTATCGCATGACTATCTCAGTCTAGGATTCGAATTCGAGAACGGCCGAGACCTAACCTACACCTGGTCATGGGAGCTCCCAGTCGGCTTCGGATACTGGTGTCCGCTCGCTGCATGGTGTGATCGAGAATACCACGTCGTCATACGCTCCGGCACTCAGCAACTCGGGCAATGGCTGGACGAGCAGCGGAATATCTATCGGGACTACGTGGAGTATGTGAACGCTGGTGACTTAAGCAAACACGTGCCCGAACAGATCGTGCGTGTGTGGCTTATTGCAGGCAACAGGTGGCAGAGACATCGAGGTGAGATGCTGATTAAGAACATCGCGCTGTCTGATGATGATGAAGGAGGCGAGGTGACGCTCGTGCTATAATCTGCAATTGCTCGGCTGCGAGATCGACGAAGCATACCGAAGTGTCATGCTGAGGGTCTAGCTACTATCTCCAGCTCCGGTGTCACGAAATCCGGGCCACCAGAGTTAGCTTCGAGATTCGCACTCAGGGTCGGCTGACAAGCGAACGATACAATATACAATAGGTTTCATGGACTCGAATGGCCCGCTGTGAGTATGGCTGCGATCTACTCGGATATCCTATACTAGCTGCAGCAGTAAACAATGATGATTCATTCTAGTCACCACTCGCTGAGACGCCACACGGACGGACCCGGGCAGAAAAGTTATGAAGCTCGAAGGGACACAGACCAAGACACAGGTGCGGTCAACGAAGGAGAAGGTCAGTCAGGAGGCACGGTCAAACTCGGCGGAGCAAGTACATCGATTAAAGACCGAGCAGCAGCTGTAAAAGGTGATCATCCACAATGTATCTGCGCGCGGTCATGCTCCAGGCCCAGTGCTTCGGCATGAGGCGACCGAGATTGATACCATTTCGTAACCAACACTCTCTAGAACTCCATCCCATTCGTACCAGTATGACCATCCTCATCCCTTTCCCGCTTCAAACTCACATTCTCACTCTTCACAAGTTTGGCGACGTAATCATTGAACATATTGTAGTACGGCCTTAACCTCGTCTTCTCCCAGTCTTTCATCGTCTTGGTATTATCTGGTCTTGCGCCGTCCTCCTCTTCAGTCCCCAGGTCCTCAGTCTGAAAGGCATCGATCTCCCTCAGCAGCTCAGTCACTTTCGGCACAGTCAGAGGATCGAACTGCTCAGCCCTCTTCATGTCGCCCCCACACGTGATCGGCACACAGACCCTGCCCGTCCCAGGATGCACAACGAACGGACTCTTCAGCAAATGTATCCTTTTCTTTCCGACTTCCACGTCGACTCTCGGATACGTATACTCCAGCCGTATGTCCTGCTTAGCAGCCGCCAAAGCTTTGGTATCAAGCGCCTTGCTCACGCCAGTCTTCGCGAGCTCATCGATATCATCCCACTTCTTCCTGCTCGGTCTTTCCGGTGCACTGGCCCACTTCTTCCTCAGCGCGTCATTCAGATCCTTGTCCGGCAGCAACTGCAACAGCCGCTCTTCACCCTCCTTGCGCAGAAACGGCTCCTGCTCAGCCAGGATCTCGAAGAAATATGGCTGCAGAATATCCAGACTGCGTCGGACATGTGGATGTAACGGCCTCTTGATATTCACTCTTTTCCCAGACTGCACGCCCCCCTTGAGGACTTCGAAATAGCCCACTAGGGCCTTCCTCTTGTCATCGTCTAGCTCCCGTGCCGCCTTGTCCGATATCCATGCGTGCACACCTCTTCGACCGGAATACACCCAGAGGATATGTTCGAAGCCAAAGTCTTCCCGTAGTCCCGCGTCGAGCACTTTGATCGTCATAGTCGCGAATTTCCAGCATTTCTCGCAGATGTTCGCTTTCACGCAGCAGGTACGTATGTCGTCGTAATCGGTCAGATCTATATCGAAGACCATCTCTTTCGTCAGCGGTCGGAACGTGCTGGCTTTTCGTAGCGTTTTACGGTCGCGAGGGTTGGTGCTGTATTCTGGTCCGATCTCGAAACGAGATGGGTTGAGACGGAGGATATCCTTGCGGAGGAGGTCGTGGGAAGGGTAGGACTGGTAGCGCAGGTAAGCGTCGTTGCTGAGGGTGAATGCGAATTCGCGGTTGGCGAAGCGTGGAGACGGTGAGGGTGAGGCATTAAGCCAGAGGAAGAGGGGTCGGAATGGGAAGAGGCGGGCGTAGTATTGGAGCATTATTGTTGGGTCCGAGTAGGACTCTGTCGACGCTGTTACTGCGGGAGCAGAGGAGGTGGGTGAGGAGCTAGCGTGTCCATTCTGTAGAGGTGGTGAGGATGGCACATCTGCTGTGCTGGTCAAGAACTCAGAGTCGGACACATCATCGTTGAAGATGTCCTCAAGAGCCACTTTGTCTGTCGTGGTAGTTGTGGAGGGCTGTGGAGCGTCAGGGAGTTCAATATCGTCGTCGGCCTGAGAGGTTGTGGGCGTAGCAGTCGAGACTGGTGTGGCAACTGAGCCCGTAGTCGCATCTTCCATGTCTGCTGTAGCGTGCGGCATCGTGTTGTCGTAGTGAGACGTGAGTGTAATTGCTCAAGGAAAGTTGGAAGTGTTTACGCGTAAAGTGAAGGTACGCGTCTTTTACGCGTCGTGAGCCGTAGTTTGGCCGAACCAGACTATTCCCAATATGGCCATGAGTGGCTTTCTCGAGCTCTCATCAGCTCCTACCTAGGTATGAGTGCACGTAGCATTTTCAGCTTTCAGTGACTGACATTAACGTGCTTCACCCGATGAGCAGATCTCATCACTCATCAATTGCCAACAAGCATGTAGTGGTGTCCCGGCGCGCGTACGCCCACTCACCCCAGAGACTTATAAGCATAGCAAGCCGCTTTAGTGATTCACCATAATGTGGCACGATGCTCAAGCCTTCGGTTATTGCTGGCGCTTAATATTGGTACCTGCCCAGAGCAGTACCACCTGCTACCTAACAAGCAAAGTGTATAACGCTTGTACAGGATATTAGTTCCACCTCCGACCCAAGACAAGGCATTTGCACATGGTGCCTCAGGCGCCAGTTCTACGTCCTGCGACCTCCGTTCCAGAATGGCCTTCTTATGGCGGGTCTCAGCAAGAATGACAAATTGCATCTGAATCTCCAGCTTGTTGACCTGGCGCGCCTGGCACAATTCTTTGAGCTCTCCAAACTGATGTGGGGAGCACTCTCCTCATGAGCAGAGAGGGCCTTCCCAAATGACGTTGCAAGAGCCGAGCCCTGTGTACTCGGGTCCCGTACCATTATTGACTGAGACTATAAAAATACAGGTCTAGCTCGTCAATGATTTTGCAAGCAATAGCGAGGACTTCGAATATATCATTCAAGACTTTCATTCCACGTAATCTCAACTACGCCACTGCATCACAGACCATGTCATCGGAAGGACAAATTGTTCTCTACGACCTGCCAAGCAAGTCTCCTTGCAAGTGCTGGTCGCTGAACCCCTGGTAAGAACCTCGTCTTGACCTGCTATTGCATACTCACCCCAGCGTCAAGGAAGACTCGATTCCTCCTAAACTACAAAGGCCTAGACTACCGAACAGAATGGACAGAATACCCAGACGTCAAACCAACGCTGGAGAAGCAGTACGTACCACCCCATGCGACCACGGCGACCTGGCTTCCCATTGTCCACTCTAACACCCACAGCGTTCAACCCAACAAAGAAGGAATGGCCTACACCATCCCAGCGGTAATGCTCCCAGACGGCACCTACATGCAGGACTCCCGGCCCATAGCCAACGAGATCGAAAAACGCCATCCCTCCCCCGCTGTCCACCTCGACTCCCCAGTCCTCGCCAAACTCGAAAAGATCATGCCTCAACTCCTGCCGGCCCTCATGGGTGTATTCATGCCGAAAGTCCCCAAACGGCTCCTTAACGAAGCCTCGATCCCCTACTGGTACGAGACGCGCGAGAAACGGGTCGGGATGAAACTCGATGACCTCGAGCGTGAGAAAGGGGGCCAAAGCGCGTGGGACGACTTCAAGCCCACCCTCGACGAGGTGACGGCCATGCTAAAGGAAGACAGTTCGGGCCCGTACTTCATGGGCAAGGAGGTCTCGTACGCGGACTTTGTGTGGGGTGGCTTTCTGATCTTCATGCAGAGGATTGGGACGGACCTGTATCAGAAGACGCTCGAGACTGCAGGCGCGGATGCAGAGGTCCACAGTAAATTGTTATTGGGTCTTGATCAGTGGTCTGAGAGGAGCGACAGGTGAGAAACCAAGGAAATTCGAGCCTGGAATCACTACTCGAATAGTAGCCCGTCTGATGCTTAGAAGAGACTTCAGAGTATACACATTGCATAACGCTTCCCACATGCTGCGCATTTGAGCGATGCCGGTTCCTCCAGGCTGCTCAATGCCGTTCTGTACGAATACACTTGTATCTCACATAAACTCCTCAACACCATACGTTCTCCGTGCAACCGCTAAATCCACTCGAAACAACCACTTTTTCAGACACCATTGTCCGCCAGGGTATGCCACACTTCATGCAGAACCATGAACGGCCACTGACGATCCACGGCTCACAGGGCTTGCATGCTGTCAACGAAGAACCGATTCTTCATCAGCTCTTCATTGCCCCTAACCATCTCCCTCATGAGCTTAACCTTCTCATCATTCGACATCTCCGTCCCTTGCTCCTCGACCTTAGCCTTCCACTCCTTAAGCACAGCCTTCAACAACCGACTCCCCTCCTCAACTTCCTCCTTCTCATACCCCTGCTTCGTCTCAATACCCTCCATCTTAAGGCCATCACCACCACTAGAATGCGAAAAATCCTCCAACTCCTCCGCCTTCCGCCTCGCCATATTAACAACCTTCTGCGGAAACCTCACCAGCTCAGCAACATGAATCCCGAAACTCTGATCGCTAACACCAGGCTCAACACGATATAACAACGTCACCTCCTGCTTCTTCTTAAGCGACCTATCCTCCTCATCGCCATCCTTAACCACTTTCTGCTCATCCCCAACAAACGCCACGACATGCAAATTCCTCACCGCACCCGGAAACTTCTCCGCCAAACTCGTCAACTCATGGAAATGCGTCGCGAAACACCCAAACGCCCCGATTCGACTCACGATCTCCTCGCTGATCGCCCACGCAAGCCCAAACCCATCGTACGTACTTGTGCCCCGCCCCAGCTCGTCAATGATGATCAGACTATCGCGCGTCGCCGACTTGAGGATATTCGCAGTCTCGAGCATCTCCGCCATGAATGTACTCACGCCTTTCAGCTGGGAATCACTCGCGCCGACACGGGCAAGGATGCAGTCGAAGATGGTGAGTTCGGCTGTTGTGCAGGGCACGAAGCAGCCGATCTGGGCCATGAGCACGATGCACCCGATTGTGCGGATGTACGTGCTCTTTCCGCCCATGTTTGGACCTGTTATGATCAGGAACCGCGAGCTGTCACGGCGGAGTTCGACGTCGTTGGTGATGAACGTTATATCGTCTTGGCATTCCATGCAGGGGTGTCGTGCTTCGGTTAAGACTGTGTCGCCCGTGCCGCGAGCGTACATCTTCGGTCGAACGTATGAAGTCGGTGCGTGTACGGATGTATGTGCGAAGGAGACGATCACGTCGAGGTGTGAGATTATGGCGGCTAGGGCCTCGAGGACTGGGACGTAGGAGGCTGCGACGGTTACTACTTCGTTGACCAGGCCTGACTGTTTGCTGTTGTAGTTCGCACTCAGCTGGTCGTATTCGCGGCGCATATCTGCTAGCTCGCGGGTGGTAAAGTAGACTCCATTCTTCTGGGTGCTGATCTCTTGGTACTTTGATTTATTACGGATGGCCGAGGCTTCGTTGCGCGTAAGTCGAAAGCAGTAGCCGTGCACTCTATGGTTCTCGAGAAAGAGTTTCTTTTCTGTGTCTTGGTTCAGGTCTTTACCGACCTTACGATGTTCGACTTGCATGTCGTGGTTGTTCTTGTCGAGTGCTGTCCTGATCATGCGTAGACCCTCGTCGAATTCTGGCTTGATAATGAACTCGTGGTGATCAAGGGCGTCAAGGTCGACGGTTGTTTCGACCATTTCTGCGAGCTTGCCAAGTTTGCCGGAGAAGTCTCTAAAAGTGTTGGTATAGGCTTCGTCCAAAGCACCCTTGTATGATTCGTCCATGACCGATTCGAATGCTTCAATGAAGCCAGGAAGACGAATCACCACTTGGTAGGCTCTAACCACATCTTCCAGGTTAGCCATCTTGCGCTGGAACTTCTTTGCTAGGCGGTAGAGGTCTGGTATTGATCTGAGATGCTCTTCTTGCAGTGATTGACGCAATTCTGTGTCGTTCACAAATGCTTCGACTAGTTGCTGTCGTTTCTCAATCTCCAGCAGACTCATAAGTGGTTGCTTGAGCCATTGTGCCAGCAGCCTGCTTCCGATGGGCGTCTTGCAGTTGTTCAGCAAGCCAAATATGCTCATGGTCCTTGATCCATCCCTTGGTCCAGGCATGAGATTCAGTGCTCGCAAAGCCGCAGCATCTAGCTTCATGTACTGGCTGAGATCGTGCTGGTATAGCTGAAATTGACCAAAATTGCTTGGGTCGTGCATCAGTCCTAGATACTTGAGCAGAGCATTCGCGCTCCCCATAGCAAGCTTCAGCTCAGTTGCCTGTAGCTGGCCCGTAGTACCTTCACCCTTCAACAGCCTCGCCAGATCATCCTCGATATCCTTCGTACCGAAGTCAGCCATTGGTCGCTCAGAGATTGCGATCCCACAATTGTCAATGATTTGTCTGATCTTGGCCAGTTCAGGATCTTTGGCTGCTCCCTCTTTCTCCTTCTTCACGTCTTTCACCATCAAACACTCTTTAACACCAAGTTGGATCAGCAGACTCTCGAAATTTGAATAGATATCGCTGTCCAGAAACTCGCTGACTCCAAGCTCCCTCACGCTGGCATCTGCAAAGCACACACCGATAGATCTTGCCTCCCCAGCCTTTGCACTAATCTTGACAGCAAGCATGATTGGCGCTCCATCTCCTTGACTATCCATGCCAGAACCCAGCTCTTCTTCCACACCCTGCAAGTTGCCTGGACTAGCTTGCTTGATGATCTTGAAATTGCCCTTCCCACTTGTCTGCCATATCTCTATATGTCTTCCTTGCTTGAACAGGGCATCTCTGAGGAAATTTCGATAAACAGTCACCGTCATTGTCACGGAGGGTAGCTGATTCTCGCCTCTTCCAAGGTTTCGAATGACCGCTGTTGTCTTGTATATGGTGCGAGCAATGGATTCTGCGTCTTCGCCATGGGCCGAATAAAAGTCGTTTCTCTCGAACACTCGAATGGTGGAAGGATCTAGCTTCGGCGGCAGGGCCCGGAAAGACTTGATGAAGCCGCCTTCGTCGTCGAACTGTGGTTGTTAACGGATGGTATAGGAGAAGGGCTTTCTCTACCAACCTTCAACTCTGGCCGAGCGCCCCCGGCCATGTTGCCGTACTGTAGAACCATGACTGTATATCACAAGAAGTTGTCAGCTACGATGCATCTTCGTACATTTCTGAGACCACATTCAATGAGTTGGAGTACGCGTCTCCAGCACTCTACGCGTCCTTATCGATAGAAGACGAACCACTAGTTAACTTAGTGCGCAAGGTGCCCATTTTGGTGCCTTTGGGTGCCGCTTTTGTCGCCCTTTGTATGCTTGAGGAGAGTCTGGCCATCCTTGTGGTTCTGCGTATAAATCGCATATGCTATTTCCATACTGTCAAACATCCTTTGCTACCGACGCTCGAACTCGTGAGGGTGTTGAAATATTGGTATTAATCGAGTAAGCAGCCTACGACTTCCAGCTGACAGCAACTTCTTTCTTATACAGAATCGCGGTGGGTACCTCAATACTTCATTGCAATATATTGGCTGTCGCTGGCTCTGTTATGGTGTGGCCGAAGAAAGCCAGAAGTGCCTGCGCACGCAAACCTTAGTTATTCAGGTTAACGATTCGTCCGCCTTTGTCAGGGGAAACTGGGTCAATTCTGTCAGATGACTCTGCTATAATCCCCATAAAAGGTACACGGTGCAGCAGTATCCATGAACACTAGAATCGACATCTCTGGAGTCTGAAATTCTTGTATCTCTTCAGCTTGGCTCTAAAGCTAGTCTTGCATTGTCAACCAGAAGACACATCGTGGAAGTGAGTTTGGGCTATCAACCATGCCTCAACCCACCAAGTACGTTCGTTATAGCAAGTACACTGCAGCCAGGTTTTGGATATTGCCAATCTTTAGGAAGAACAGCTTCGATCACATGGCATGATCCTCAACCACTGAGGAGATCGAGGACGATAGAGCCATTGCTATGGGGCAACGAAGAGCGTGGTCACGAATCAACAAAACATAGCCGTCGAGAATCTCACAATACGAAAGTTAGTTGGAGCTGAGGATCGAAGTCTGCTCTGGGATGTGGGCCGGGCACAACCTCCAGCTGTGTTTTCGGATGCCACATGACACGGGAGCTCTGGTCTCGAGCATCGTCTGGTCACGTAACTCAAGAGCACTGTATACTGCAAGGATATGCAAAACAAGGTATCGAGTTGGCGCGCTAATCTTATTCCTATTCAGCTTGACATTAGCCCTGAAGGAAATATCTCTCTTACGCTTCCCGGGCAGGAGTCTGCATGTATTAGTATAATTCAATCCTCATGCGTGGCCCTATCTCACGCATTTCGCCCAGGTCAACCCCATCGTATTCGCGTCGCCATCTGTTGTACATGCCCACTCTATACCATGCTTTAGGATCCGCAAATGACGGTTTGACGATGAGGAAGCGTACCACGTTGCGGTACTTCGTCCATTGCAGAGCCCATAAGTCTTCTTGTTCGCTCCACTGAGCAGCCCAATCTTCCTCCGAGCCTTGTCTTCTTTTAAGCTGAGTCTTATCCAAGGGCACGTCGGCGGTCCAGTGTCCTTCTCCTATATGATCAAGGACTTGTGATATCGTCCAATCGGCAGCAAGCCGTTCGTCACTGTGTAGGCCCCTCTTCGGCTTTGGCAGTCTGGCCATTGGCGCCTCTATGGTCAGTGAGTACTTTGAAACGTAACCAGAGAACACATTTTGTGCACCTGCACTACCGGTGATGCAGGATTCAGCTAATATCCTTGCAACGCATAGTTCAGGAGTTAGTTCTCGAGCGTGATTATCAAGGCTGGCAGGACCGTTAATAGAGAGCCAGGACCAAGTTGGGTAGCCGTTGTTCAAACGATGTCGGTCTTGACTCATCATCGCAAAGCCTGCTTCCCAAAGCATGTCGTTCATGATACGAAGTCTCCACAGACCAACGAACAAAGAGGAATTCACACCTCTTTCAAAGACTGAGGAAATGCCTGAGATCGCAGACCACCTGTCGGTGAGGTCGGTCAAGCTGGCCCGTGTGTATGTCGACACTAATTTCCACCATACATCATGCCAGCTGCCTACATGTGCCTGTCTAACACTGATCCGATCGCTCGATATCTGCCGGGCATATTCATCGTAATCACGCAAGACTTTACTGAGAGCTGCTTTGAGACTGTCTGCTCCAGGGCTTTCGTCCTCTACTTCGTCTGCCTCAAACATCGTTATTCTGCAACACTCCCAGTATACACCGGTATTGCTGAAGTACAAGGTGCGTGGAGACAGCGCACGTTCTTGCACCACCCAGCCACGCGAGTGCAAAACGGGAGCATCTTGGATATCCCTGTAGCCTCGGAGGAACAATTGTCTTTCCATGAATTCCGCTCGTGCCTTCCCGCATGTCATAAGGCCTCCAGTGGCAGTTTTGAAATGGCAGGCAACGCGCGATAATGGTTTACGGTCGGCAAAACATCCTTCGCTGCTGCCTCGAGAGACCAACGCAGCGATAGTGCAGACGCTGTTGCCATAGATAACACCCATCCGAGGGATTTCGCCTTGTTTGTCTAGAAGGTCATCCTGGATGATGCAAAGTGCATCTATCCAGAGAGCTTTATATCCAAGCCGCATAGTGATCTGCACAGCATCGCGGAACGTCTGCGGCAGATGCGAGAATGCCATGTTCTTGAGGAACGCATTATAATTGTGCTTGCTAAGCGTCTGATGGCTCTTATCGCCCCAGCGATGCGACAACGTGAGATACTCAGGAGCATAGGAAGAAGTAAGAGGCGCAAGATGTATGTGCGGACTGCTAATGGGGCCCGACAATCTCAGCACGCGTTTGGGACCGCCAGGCGGGATAGAACCTTGCATTGAGCATTCCTGATGATTGGATGTGCAAGCTTGCAGCCACTGCCGAGCAAGCTCAAGTGTTGCCTCAGATGAAGTGTTGTTGGTCGATATGGGGCGCTTCTGTGGCGCTGCGGCCTGCAGGGGCAATGTGTCGAGTGCCCTGAGACACAAGGTGCTCGCATTTTCCTGAGCACTGTGCAGACTTGCATAAAGACTGTCATGACCGAGCACTTCAAGATTCAAACTCTGCTGGCCACCTGGCAGATAGTCTGGCCGATCGAAAGTGCTATAGCAACATGTAACATAAAGCAATGAGCAAAAATGACACCCGCTCTGCACAGATTTGAGCAAAGCTTGTTGAGTAGGATGGTGTGGTAATCTTTCTTGGAAGCCACGGGGGATATCGTCTCCCCGTGCGACCGAATCCAGCAGTTTACTGGTCGAAAAGATCTGGCAACAAACGGAGCAGAAACGATTGTATAGAGGTTCATAATTTTCGTCTTGAATTTGTGTCATTTGCATTCGAGCATTGAGATAATCCTCGTCACCTCTTGATCGTTTTGACTGCGAATTGGCTTGCCATAGCGGGCCAGCGTGGCTCATCGAAGCATCGGCAGTCATCAAAGGTCGTGGAACAAAATCGCTAGCCAACTCGTCCACTGTGAAGAAGCTCGATACGGGGGAAAGCTTGGCAATAGCTAGACTGTCCTTACGAAGCCATGTAAGACCGGCACAGACTGGTATGACTAAGTGATCTGACTGGCGAAGCAGGCTAGGGATGTTATTTCACTATTCGACGGTGAAGTAAGGTTCTACCCTAGACTGTTATAGGAAGCAACCCTAAAGCAGCGACGGGACGTTAGTTCTATTTAGGCTGTAACAAAGTGGTGTCTATGCGCCTATGCCGTTATCCACCCCTTGATGCAGCGGCAACCTTGAGTATCGAACGAGAAGACAACAAGCTTCAACATGTAGTATTGTCCACCAGGATGAATAAAGATGTCCTCTTGACCTATTAATCTCACAGTGCTCAGTAGACTACGAAGCGATCATACTTCCGGTGCTGAGCCTCTGTGACAAAGTCATCAGAATTCACCAGCACCGTCATGGCCACCAGTATTACTTACTCTGTGACCCATGTTCCGAAATCCTTTGATGCTTGCATCGAACAATTTCTTCATGCTCTCTGACTTCCGGAAGCGCCTTGAATGCCCAGTCGGCGTATCTTCCGCATTCACATTCGATGAAGGCTTTGTAGTGACCTCCATCTCCATCGGCTGCGAAACCCCACCAATTTCAGCCACCCGTTCATGATTGTTCGCCTCAAAGCTGGTGTATCGATGCGTCTCTGAATTCAGCTTGATGCTGGCAACGTTCTCAGACAACGGCATTCTTGGAGCTTCGGGGCCTCGCTGGAATACGTCTTCGAGGTGAGCGGTTCTGTTGGAGAAATTCGATCTCGCATCTTGTTCTTGCATGGCATGAAATCTCTTCCCAGAGCTACTAGAATGGTATGACAGCCCCTTCGCATGTTGAGTTGTTGCCAGTTGTTCTTGATTCGGATGACTTGAGATTGGCTTGCTGAAAGGGTCTGTGCTGCTGAGATTGCCCAAAGTGGAGCTTTTGCTAAACGTAGGATGTCTTTTGTTCGGGTTCGATCCTCTTTGGAAAATGTTAGGCTGAATGCGAGGCAGGCTGTTGCTCGGCTTCCGAACTTTTGGCTTGGCATGGTTGACTGGGGGGTACTGTCCTGACGGTTGCCTCATGACAGCTGGGTGAGACCGACCCACGTGTTCGTGTCGAGCTGTTGCTGGATGTTTCCAGAAACTCAAGTCAATTTGGCTCATATACTTTTCAAAGCTCTGCAGACTGTCGACCGCGGCTTCAGTCTGACAAAACGATCTCAGGGTTTGTATTGCCTCTCTTTTGATATTCCTATCAATACGCTCAAACTCCATACTGTCCTTGTGTTTTGGTAATGTGGACCTGGTTGCACCCCTACTATTACCCGTGAGCTTAAGCTGCGGGATCAGCTCAGCGGTTCGTAGTTGGTCCACTAGAGTGGTGTATCTGCCTAGCCAATAGGCTGAAGGCTGGGGCAGGAAGACCTGAAAAGCATCAGCATGGGCTTGGCAGGGGGACATAAAGGACTTACAAATCTGGGGTCTACTTCAGTTTCCTCTGATCCGCTTTTCGAAGACAACGTAGAGTCTTCGCTTGGTAGTGACCAAGCCGTCTCGCCAAGTTCACTATGTCCGCCTGTAGCAGTTTGTGCTCGTGGCGGATATGGTGATTTGGCACTGACTCGCTGTTTCTCGAATCGGTGGAGAGCCATCGTGTTGTTGAGAGAGACCTGTTCGTCCGGTGCTTGAGGCTGTTTCTTGCGAGGGGAGGAGCCCAAATCGCCATATGTGCTTGATCGCGGCAGTGGAGGGTCAAGAGGACGCAAAAGCCTGTGCGATGTGATAGCTCTGCTGGGTGAGAGCAACTCTGGTGCCGTCTGAGACTTGCAGAGGCCTCTGGTCGGCGCATCAAATACATCTTCGATTGAGCTGAATTCTTCGAACTGCGTTAGGAATGACTCTGACCTTGGAAGCAGATTTTGAGGCAGATGATAGGATGACGGTGGGTTGTCACTCTTGACTCCAGCCGATCGTCGTGTTTGTGGCGGACGCCGCGCTTTCTCTGGAGACAGCAGCACGTCTGTTGTGGTCATGCAAGATCTTGAAGCCCGTCGCGTAGACCCTGTTCGAGCTGGGCGTGGGATGGCGGAAATGGAAGGACGACGTGGCTTAGCACTCAAGGACTCAGCATCACGAGCCTTCGAAGACATCTTGCCCCTTGCTGGCGTTGGCGGTTGAGGTCGCCAGCCATGTCGTTGTTCTGCTCGTGAGGTCGAAAAGAAGGCGACACTGGAAAGATTTGGCAGGGGCGATACACGAGGTAAGTGTGGAAGGTGCGATACGATCATGAACGCCTCACCACCATTTTCCAATTCAAAAGATTTTGCCATGCTGGCCACACGAAATACAATTAGAAGCTGCAATGGTGGAAGGGATCTGTTGTGCTAGACCTCTTGAACGTTATGAAAGTGTAATGTTTACCCACAAGTGAATGTTCCACTCGGTGCAGCTCACTTCCGCAAATACACTGCACCTGAAGCATAGACTCGTGCTACAGCAGTTCTCTATTCTGCTGCTGTCTGAATTGACCTCGATATCGTGGTAGTCTTGAATAAATACCTAAATGCATACAGTTAGCTTAATCAAAGCGAGAAGCTAAGCGTTTTCCTTTGACTTCTTCATCAGCTCCTACGACCGGTCGCTGTAGACGGGAAACTACATGATTGCTTGTGTCTCTAGCACACGCTGACGAGAAGGCGACAGCCGGAGTCGAACCGACATCTTTCAGTGACCCCATCGACTGGCTACTCATGTATCACTACATGAGGATCCCAGGACGTGAAGGACAGGACCACTGATGCTTTACCAGTTAAGCTATGTCGCCTGTTAGCGCGTGCCAAAAATTTGGCAAGTAGATCGTCTCCCTATTCGCAGCAACGAGCCGCATGTTCACAAACGTTAGCAGGAGTTCCCAGGGAAGGGGTAGGTGCGCCGGTAAACTGACCTTCAAGTGTAGTAGCTTCTCGTCCTGTTGGTTAGTAGTACGCTGAAGCTTCCTCCAGATAGTCACCTAGAGGCTATTAGCAAAGGGGCAGGGGACTTACCTTTACGCTGTCGTAGAGTCTGCCTGGCTTTCCAGGCCAGGCGTGACTTGTGTGAAGTGATGGCTAGGACGAGAGTGCGTTCGGGGTCTCATATACTACGCTTGTAACAATGGCCTTTGTCAGGGCAGATGACAAGACCTTTGTCTCCGAGCCTTCAACTTCGCTCCCCTTTGTTAAAAGCCTTGTAACGATGCTTCCCTGTTTTATTCCCTTTGTTCGGATGACTGCGCTTGCACTGCGGCACTCGAGACAGGCTGAGGCTCTGGACCGCATAGAGGTGATCATGTAGCTCAAGCTTAGCACGACTTTGTACTTTGCTTGTTCATGCACTGTGTGATAGCTCCAACAGTCATGGCTCCCCCGTCGTCCCTCAAACGAAAGCCCGAGTTCTCAGAAGCCCAATATGAGAATAGCCCATCCATAATGAGCGAAGGAGGCGATGCAATGCTCTCACCAACCAAGAAGAGAAAGCTCAGGTTGAAACCTCTACCCACCCCTGCCCAAGCTAAACACGAACCACAGAATGGCATGCCTGAAAATGAGTTGTCGGATGCTCTGGCGAAGCTCAGCTTCGATAAGGATGATCAGAAGACCAATACAGATGCAGATACTGACACTGAGAATGACGAGTCCACAGTAAGCACCGCCCAAACAACCCCCGAAACTTTTGCCGGACCGCGACAGCCTGCCCTTGCACTTGCTATCTACCTCAATACCAAGTTCCAACCCTTCATCTTAGTGAAGCCAAGCTTCGCAGCAGGCGGCTTCGCTCGTTGCTCAATCTGGCTCGGCCTGCATGACCGGAAGCTATATGTTCGAAAGCTGCAGGGAAGTTTTGAAGGCACTCCGAAGGACATCACTCGCTATGTAGAGCACTCTGGAGTCCCGAAGCTAGTTGCGAATATGTCACATGGAATGAATCCCTTCAAACTAGAGCCGGTGAAGCTGAAATTTGGAGCCCTTGACGCTGCCGTCGATTCCCACCTCAAGAGTTTGTCGAGATTGTCGTACTGGACTACGATGACCGAGTACATCAATGGGCCGACGCTGCTGGCGGTGTTCGAGGGTTTCGCAGGCAAGGGGTATGTCTTCCCGGAGCCAGCAATCTGGCAGTGCGGCAAGGTTCTTCTTGATATCATTCGAAAGATGCGCTTTCCGAACCCATCTGCCGGTGACAAATACGTCCAACCGATGTCCCATAACGACATCTATCCACGCAATGTCCTGCTAGCCAACGACGACGATGTCGAGCAGGCGACCACCACAAGTTTCCACCTCATCGACTTCGGAATCGCCACACTTCAGTCAGATCCCCATCACCGCATCAGGGACCTATCACATGTAATCGACCTCCTCTGCGGCATGATGCTCAATCAGAATCTTGGGCCGAGTGCCAAGGCCAGGGTGAAGCGCGCGAAGGAAGAGCACGGTTGGCCATATTCACACGAATTGACCCTGAAAATGGCTGAGATGGAGGAAGTCAACTCAAACTCTATTCCCTATGGCTTCCCACCCAAATTCTGGTTCGACAAGTGGGTCAAGAACTTCGAAAGCATGGCGTCGAGGAGTTCTGCCAAGTTCAAGAAAGCCGGTAAGTCGATGAAGATACCACTGCAGAAGCCACTGACAATTGAGCGGCCATGGTTGTTTCGTGGTGATAATGCTGTAGAGGAGATGAAGCATTTCATAGCGAAGCAGACTGGATGCAGTCCCTACCAGCAAGTATGGCTTGAAGAAGAAACTTTGAAAATCGTCGGAGTTGATGAGGAGATGTACTGGAACAAGCCTGAGGTTGAATTACCGCTGCGACATGGAGCGTCGTTCAGGAAGAAGCAGAAGACTCCGGTGGCCCCTTGGTGAGTACGAAGTAAGCTTCTGGAAAGTACATAATCAAATAGTCATGCAGATCAGGCTAACAGTGTCGTGCGTCGTGTCGATGCGAAAGAATCTAATCATCATAAGCACCATCTCTACCATAATAGTACCCTGAACATCTGGTCGCATATACGGAAAACTGCCCGTGTCTCCCCTAGCTTCGCGACCTCGCAAAGGCGTCAGTGAGTCGCGAAGCATAAGTCCAAGCCCACGCAATAGAGGTTAGTCATTCCGATTCTTGAAGTAGAAGGTGTGCGAAGTCAAGGGACAACACCTCTCCAGTGGTACGAGCGAAGGTGCAGCTTAGTGCTCGAACGGAGACGAGAACACCTTCCAGCTTCGGCCAAGCGCTGTCCTCGTCGATGCCTTCACTTTCAGGCATTTCTCAGGTGTGTCACCGAGGCTTTTTGTGCCAGGGAACCTATATCCTTTGACTCAAACAACCCTTCCATGGTATTGTAGAGATCCAGTGTTCAGCTATCATAGTGATTCATTGCAATGTCGTCCATGCGGGCACTGGGTTGCTGTACGTCGCCAACGGCATTCTGGTTTACTGCTGAAGAGTATCATGCAGGAACAAGCACCGTCTGACGGATTTGAGCGAGGTTATTACTTTCATGAACGCATGTCGTACTAGTAGTAGGGCGGCCGTATAATGTATTGGTTCTACACATTTAAAGTCTTCACATCGCATGAGGTTTCTTGACGTCTACAGGGTTCTTCAGACCCCTTCTTGGAATCATGCTTCCCTGAGATCTGCTAGACTTCCAATATTCGAGCACCTGCGTGGCTACCTAACAACACGGCACTACCTAAGACCAAGCTAAACTAGACAAAGACAGAAGATGTCAGGCGGCGCTCCCATCCCCCAACCCACAACCGAAAAGATCCTCTCGATCGCGGACCTAAAGGAAGCAGCCGACAGAAAGCTCCCAGCCTCAGCCCGTGAGTTCTTCAACAGCGGCAGCACCGATCAACGAACCCTCCAAGCAAACGAGACCGCTCTAGCACGTTACCACCTCCGCTCCCGTGTCCTTGTCAACGTCAAGAACCTCGACCCCAGCACGACATGTCTAGGCCGGCGCATCAAATTCCCACTCTGCTGTGCCCCGGCTGGCATCCAGGGCATGGCACATCCAGATGGAGAGATAGCAACGAGTAAAGCCGTGAGAAGTATGGGCGTGAACCAGGCCATCAGTTCCTTCGCGAGTTACCCAGTCGATGAGATCGTGTCGGCTGGAGGGAACGGGGACGACGCCCCAAGCTATGCAATTCAGATGTATCCGATGTCTAACCGTGGATTGCAGGAACGGATCATTCAGCACGCCGAGGCGGCAGGATGTAAGGCGATCTTCTTGACTGGTGATAGCCCCGTTCTAGGCGTTCGCTATAATGAATGGAAGAACGACTTCCGTACGCCTGGAGGAATAGGCTTCCCGATACTTGAGAGGGACACCAAGACGATTAGGGAGACGACGCATGATGATGGGTTCGCGGGTCTCAACGATGATGGGGCAAGTTGGGAGCGGGACATCAAGTGGTTGAGGGATCGGACGAAGATGAAAGTTTTCGTCAAGGGTGTGATGTGTAGCGAGGACGTAGCGAACGCTGTGAAATGGGGCGTGGACGGTGTCATTGTTTCGAACCATGGCGGAAGGCAGCTAGATGGTGTGCCAGGGACGATTGATGTGCTTGAGGAATGTGTCCAGGCCGCGAAAGGTTCGAGTGTGGAAGTGCACGTCGATGGGGGCTTCCGGCGCGGCAGCGACGTTTTCGTGGCTTTGGCTTTGGGTGCAAAGTGTTGCTGGGTGGGTAGACCGACATTATGGGTGAGTCATGTTCTGACCTGCGGCGGGGGGCCTACTTACACTACATGCAGGGTCTCGCATATGATGGGCAGAAAGGCGTAGAGAGGATGTTGGCAGTGTTTTTCGAAGACTTCAAGCGATGTATGGCACTTTGTGGGTGCAGAACTGTGACGGATATCAGTAGAAGTTGTCTAGCGAGGATGGGCAACGATGGAGTGCTTCGGCCTCTATCAAAAGAGAGCAGACTATGATGGTCGCAACAACTTCAAGTAGTAAGTCGAACAATAGCAAAGGACTACGTATAATGGGTTATGAGCTAGGTAAGGGTGCTTTACTATGCAGCTACGATGGAGGATATCCGTCGAGCATTTGTCAACGATATTGATGTGGGACGAAGGATATAGGGATATGGACGCCTGGATAGAGACTCGCAATCGCTGTTTTGAAGTGCCGAGGAGTGTTAGAGTAAGAGAGAGCTGTGCAAAGCGTGACACGCCACAAGTCATTGTTTCCTACATAGTGCCTCCTGCATAGACAGCATGGTGAAAGACCTTTGAGGGCTCTTCATCTGCCTCCACAAGCGGACTGATGATTTGAGGTCCATCAGGCCCTCTCCTAGCCTTCTCAAGTTTGTAATGGTTACTCGCAGCAGCAGCTTGGTTCACCTGCAAGTCGCCCTCCGTAATGTCATCCACTGCACTAGGGGTGAGGTCGGCAGGCCGATGGACATGAGTAGCCAAGTGGTCCACTATGTCTACCTTATCTTCAGTATTAAGTGGTACAAACGTGTCATAACTCAGCTTGTGATCGTTCACAGCAAAATCTTGACGCCTTTCTTGAGAATGAGTGTTTGTACTCGGTATAATAATAGGTTCGGGACGTCGGCGAATTGGCAGTTCGAGTGAGCGGCAGAGTAGGTCAACAGGTGGAATCGTTCCTACCACATCGGTTGTTCTCCATTCGTTGTCTAGAACCATTGCTTTGTCGAGTAGGAGCAGAAAGTCGTGATGTCGGAGTGGCTCATTGAACCTCCAAGCATGTAAGTCTTGCTCCAGCAGAAGGTGGCTGAGTTGCATTTGTTCATGCCTAGCCCCACTATCTGCTGTCCACTGGAGCAGCCATTCTACAGCCGATGACTTGATATCATGCTGAGCAAGGCGCGGAAACATTGTCCTCGCTTGTTCAGGTTTGAGATTCGCATTGACGATAATTTTCCCAGCGAGAAGCAGCCAGGCTCGGCGACCAGGACGATGTCCAGCACGGACATTGCGTTTCAAGCTGCGCTGGACCAAGATCTGCATGTCTCTGGTGATACGCCCCTGTGTAGCCGCATGAAACCATATCAGGCGACACAGGTTGAAATGCCGCTTCTGCCAGGCTACAAGGAAAAAAGACTCAAGAAGGTCTTGGCTCAGCCCCTGTATCTGCTGCATTGGCCTCGACTTGAGAATCTCAATCGCATCCTCAAGATTGCCTGCCTTCTTTGCAATGTGAAACAGCTCCGTCATGCAGCGCACGTCGAGAGATACATTACAATTAACAGCTTTCTGCACAATTTCAAGCACATCTGAAGCCGACACAGTGTTTGCTTTCCTGATGCGGCAGGCCCGGAGCAGACGCTCTACATTCCGAGTTGTCAGCCAATTTGCACCGAAAGTCTTTGTCATCCGCTCGTTCAGAAGGATGAAGCCATGCCGTCCTCGTAGATAATGGTCAACTTCTTGCTTGATCGTGGCATGGGTTATGCTTGGGTTGGGACGCTGGGCCTTGGTGAGGTGGGCATGTTCGACAACACTCAAGATCCTGCTCCGCAGATCGGGGTCTTCTGCGTAGCGCAAGATCAAGCTGAAAGTCGTGCTGTCGGGCCGCGCACCTTTCGCCCTCATCGTTAGCAGGAGATTGTTGTATCTATTGAAGTCTTTAACTATCAAACATCTTGATAGCTCTGTGTTGAAGCACGAAACCTCTGGCTGCAAGCCAAGAATGTGAGCGCTTTGCCAGATGTGTTTAGCTGTGTCGGAAAGTTCAGTGTGCTGTCTGCAAAAGCGCAATGCTATCTGCAATGCCCCGGTTGAAGCGAAGAGTGTGGTAGATGTATCGCTGAAGACTCGCTCCAAGAGATGTCCTACGATCCGATGACGGTGCTCAGTGCCCTGGTGGACGTACCGCATTGCACTTCGATAATCGTGTGGCGAAGCAAGGGCATCGACGTAGAGCCTGAAAGTACGTACAGTCCATCGCGGTGGATGAGGCAAGTCTCTTATGTCGCTATAAGGACTGAAGGTGCGAGCGCATTTCATCCACTCCATCTCTGCTTTCGGTGTCACGTAGGCTTCGGAGCCTTTTAGGTATTGCAGTGTAATGTCTCTCGCTCTTTCGGTGCCTTCAAGCTCAACTTGACATCGGCTGCGACCACCCCCCGGACGAACTCTGACGATACATCCATTCCCATCGTGGTAAATCCACATGTTGGGCCCGGAGCTACCGCACAATCGTCGCACTTTGCTAGTGGAGAGCTCGTGGCGCGATAGATTCGAAGTGACTTGGGGCTCGCGGTCATCTGCTATCAGAGCACTGAACTGTAGGAAATGTGCCTCGGCGTCGACGTCCTGCAGGTAGTGCGCTACCTTCTGGTCAACTTCGGAACCAGCCTTGCGAAAGCTGATCCTGGTTGGGACATGGCGTTTTCGTGGACCCTGGTGCAGGTTGAACCCTGTGAGCAGACCGTGCCTGGTGAGGACAGTTTCTTCATCTGGACCTCGGGCGGCTGGCTTGGCCCTTGTTTTGGCTGAGGCCTTCAGCGAGCGCTTCGGGTTCTCAACTCTCGACTGCGCCCTGGAGGCTGGTGATGGGGAAAGGTATCGTCGACTCTCCTTTTCTTTCATACGGCAAGGTGTCTTGTCACGAATGGATTTCGCGTGGCCTTGCCCAAGCTCGGGTCCTGTGTGGTATTGACGAGATAAGGCGTGTCTGAAGCATTTTGGGTAAAGGAATAGCAGAGGCTGGCGAGCTTCTGGGGGGGTCGGACATGCGGGTGCTAGGTGAAGCCGATTCAGTGTTTGTACTGACTTCGATGCATATCGCCGAGAGCAAACTGACATATGTAGATCGTCATCCGTGCTATCTCGACATGAGGCTCGTTCAAGCAGTATACACTGATACTTGTCCTCGCCAAAAATCGCAGCTCGAGGCAGGTACGGCAGGGACGCTGCCATGAAACGAGGCTGAGCTCAGCCTCGTTCAGCTAAATAGGTCATGCACGTGTACGGCGAAAATTACGGCCAAAAGTGCTTGAGTGCTGGCCACGTTGATCACGCGGCGTGTGGTCATGGCAAGTGCTAGCTGCCGCGGCGCGCCTGCATTGCTCGTTCAGCTGGATGGGATGGAGATTTGCACCTCTTTCTTGTGTCACGCTGCATGTGTCAAGCGTCACTACTACGCTGATCGAGCAATGTATCAAACAAACGACCACTGGACCAGTTGCTATGTCTGCGATCGTTGAAATACTACTATCTTCCGCTGTCTGACTCTTCCGCTATCTACTGATTACGCATCTCAACGCCAGGTGTGCAGCCCACCGTCCAGTAACTTTCGTGTATATCGTACTTCTCTCACCTATCCCACCATACATCCCACCAACTAAGGTAGTCTGCATCTCAAAAGTTCTCACCACATTGCGCCCCATGGCGAAGTCAACTATTGGATCAGTCTTGCCACTGATCATCACATTCATCCTACTTGCGGTAGTGGCGGTGGTGGGTTTTATTGCTTATCAGATCGCTTGCGATGTAGCAGACAAGACTAGTAAGAAGATGGAGAAGAAGAACGTATCGTTCAGTAAGGATGGCTTGAAGGTTGGCGTCAAAGAGGTCTCGGCAGAACAAGTAGGAGACAGCACGCAGAAGTAAGCACAGTCGTCTATCCCAGTGTCGAGTTGTTTGGCTCACTGCACAATAGCGTCCTCATGAAAGCTTGGAATGCTTCAGAATGGCCGGCATATCAGTCCAAGATGGGTTGGGGGGCTGCTTCGCCCGCCACGAGCCCGACCGCAAGTACGAATAAGCGCAAGCCGTAAGATCACTATAACTATTTGCTTCAGCATCTGACAAGCCCAGGTTTTCGAAATCCAGCTCAGGAAAGTAGGCTGCCACTCAGTCGTCCTCATGCCACGTGTCCGAGACAATAGTAGGGCAGACTATATGGCTTCGGCATACTGAAGATGGTGACTATGCGGAAAGCAACTGTGATAGGATGGTTTATCCCTTGTCTACACCATTGGTTGTGGTGCTTTCTCTTGCGTGGTTTCTCTCCATCGGCCGCTACGAACGTGAGCTGGGACATAGCCCAATTGCAGCAGTGTTTGAAAAGCCTTTGACCGTATGCGGCATATTCGAAGATAATCCAATTGGTTCAGCTATATGGAAGCGCCGGCTTGCGCGCAACAACAGCAGCTTCGGATGCCTGGGCAGGGATGTCGTTGCACAAGAGGTTCGTCCTTCTTTTCGAGGTATCAAATCAGGTCGTGGCGAGTAAGCGGCAGGTTGCAGCCTCAAAGGGATAGAGACGCTTGACAGATGCACCGCTCGCGGTGAGGTGGCACGTCACTGTACATCAATACAGAAGCAATCGAGGAAATTGTAACGCCATGACTTATGTTGCAAGCCTTCCTCAGGTCCTGTCTGGAGCACTCGACACTCTGAGAATTAGCAAGGAGTGACAAACGGATAGCTGAGGCTGCCGCTCGGCTCAAACGCCTAGGCTTATCTCGAGGTTACTAAAGACTCGCGAGGAATCGCTTCTTACTTCTTACCACCGTTCACCCTCGCGAGGAAAGTTGGATCTCGTCTTCAAGCTAGAGATCAACTATAGCCAGCGCCAACCTTAGCCTTTGGCAATAACGTCCAATCGTGACAAACCATTGAATCTACAACACAACCAGATTGGTTCAAAACTCTGTGACATTTTCTACAATCAACGAACATCATGGCAGAGGTACCAATGAAACCACTCCTAAATTTCGGAGACCCAGCGTACCACCGTGGAGACCCGCCATGTTCTCTATGCTTACACACTTATCCAGATAAGGAGCTCTTGTTCTGTGATCATTGCAAGCTGAAAGTGCACACCATGTGCTGGGTCTTCCTCCGAGCTGCCTTTCGGGACCTTGTTGAACGGCCCTGTGTCGCATGTCAACTCCCGCTGGACAAATCAATCGGTCTCGCTCTTCGAGGTTCAGTACCGTCCACCGACGGAGCCACTGCAGAGATGCTGACGCGAAGGGTCTTCTTCGGTCGTCATGCAATGAATCAGGCTCGATGGGCCGTCGTCATAGGAACTCCAAAGAACGAAGCTATTGAGATCGCTCTTCGAGCTATGTATCAGGATATACCGCTCGATAACGTCGAACAGCTTCAGTTGTTTCAGGTGCCGATGTCAGAGCAACAGATTCATGCTCCGGTGCCACCCCGGGGTTACGCCCCTGGTGAGGGCGATAGCAATAGTACTCAGATACTCCCTTCGCAGACTGGCCAAACGCATGATGATCGGAGCGGGCAACTTGACGGCGTACAGCAAGTGCTGTCTTCCGGGCACTATGCGCAGCCTCAGCCCTCACGACTTTCGCAGACACGACACATTACTACTTCTCAGCAGACAATGTCTCTTAACAACTCGTTCCCGCCACGATCATATACACTCCCTCACTTTGACACAGGCATTCATTCTTGGTCACCACAATACCCACCTACACCATCACTTGGGCAGGTACAGAGGGAAGCAAGCACAGAAGAAGAAGGATCACTGCAGTAGATGGCCTCAACAACATCAGCACTGTGTCAACACGTCACCCATACACGGGATCTTCGATCTGTGGAAAGAGGAGGCTGGGTCTGCCGTGCGGCTGCTTGACTGCACGTTCTCAGTCTCGTCATTTCTTTTGAGCTTGCTTAGGTCGCAAGCAATATCTGGGACCACCAAACCCGTTCGAAATTGCCCCCTGGTTACGAGCTGGGTATGCGGTTCGCTTCTTGCTCTACCATGTCAAGCCACGAGGCAAGCAGACATGGCTATTTGGTCTTTGGTCATCAAACAAAGCTACCATTGCTACCCGGTACAAGCACAGAGCATAGCAATTAGTAATTGACGGGAATTTAACACATGAAGTGCCAGCCCTCAGCTTTAGCTGCTTTCCTATCTTCATTCTTCCGCGAAATACCCTGCTAGCCAATGTTTCCGGATGGCATACAGCCCATATTATCCAGACCTACCAATCGGTGTTCCCATTGAGCCTTGCTGCTTATGCCTAACCAAGTCCCCCAGGCACCAGCTCTCAAGATGTGCAGTGTGCCAGACCACAGCCCATCACACCTGCAAGCCCTTCCTCATCATGTTCTTCAGTGCCATCACCCGTGTCCCTTGCCCTTCATGCGGCTTCGCGAGAGAGGACCATGTCCAATTGGCTTTGTCCGGCTCATTGCCTTCCGACATCCTACCAACTTATCGAGATAACCTACTCCATGTGGTGAACTTATCTCAACAGTCACGCAACCTGGCTCACCAACGGGCTGAATCTATGGCTGCAGAATCACTCCACGCGGATCAACCCAGAACCATAGCTCAGTTGCAGACGCAAATGCGAGATATCATTCGAATCACTCTGCAGGGCAGGCGTAGCCAATTACAAGGCCCGCGCTCGACCGTCCCAGTTCAGCGCGATTCATCTCAATTGCAAGCAAGCCCACCGCCACTACAGAACGAGCTTGCCAGCGACTCAGACCCTGCCAATCCCGCAACCGCAACGGAGCAGACCCATACCACCCGCTCTCCAACCCCGCAACCTCCATCACCACAGCAACACGGGCAAGAACTGACCGCACCCACCCCCTTCGTGTTCCCAACCGAGCTGGCCTTCCCTCAGGACGAATACCTCGAAGGCTACGAGGAAACGCTCCACGAAGTCCTACAACCGCACTTCCTAACGCAATTGGAAACCATCCAGCAGATTCTCCAGCCCACTGATCAATCTCAACCTTATCGTGGCCCTCCGCCGCCATACTCGCTGCTGCAAGAGCAGTATCCGACTCAGACTCACAACTAAGGCACTTGACCCAAGCCAAGCCAAGCCAAGCAACTCCTAATATTCTAGTACCTTTCGGGGGTCGGCCAAGAAATCATCCCGTCATGCCTCGCAGGGCCCGAGCGTCGGTCAGAGCGTGTCGGAGCAAGGACCTCAGATAACGTCAAGGCCAGGGACAGCGGCCTTCGCAGAGAGACGGTAGTCACGTGGCAGAAGTTGATGGACGAACGTAACATGGTCGGGCGCTTGGTGCACGGCAAGATCGCGATGGTGGCGGACGGACCAGTGAGGGTTGGAAGTGCAGTGGCGTACGGTCGGCTGATGCCCGTGGGCAACGCCAGGTCCTCCGACGATACGGTCCTGGCACATAGCGCGTCGCCTTTTCAACCTCCTTTTGTTTCGCTTGCGTTTTTGTTTGCAGGGTTTCGATATAAGATGCTACGTAAGCTTGGCGCAATGCGTGTCACAAACTCGGTTTATTCAATCTAGGTCATTTCAATGCCTGGCACCTTCCGGTACCGATGCCTGTCCCAAACAGCCCAACTCCATCTTTGAGCAAGTGGCACTCTTCTCACGAACAGCCACACTCCAGCTATCGCGCCGATTCCGGCTCCAATGCCTATTAGCCACAAGAGCACTCTTGAAGTCTTGGTCTCTGCATAGCCAGCAATATCACTGTGGCGCAAGAGGTCTCCATTCTCATCCAGCGCCGCAACTCTGTACGCGGCGAACGTCTCGTCTGGCAGTGTAAAATGGTCCTCGAAGCCTTCTTTCTCTTTAATGTCGATAGTCTGCCACTCGCTGTCTGCGACCCCTTCCTTCCGACCCTCTAGCTGCCAAGCTGCGACTTCTGTCGCGCCATTCCACGAGACATAGATTCGGTCGCTGCTCATGAGTGCCGCGGGTGGCTGCTTGGGTCTACCAACCCACTCGAACGTCTTGATGGCGCGGTAGGACTTGACGCGTTCCCACCAGTAGGTACTCGATGCAGAAATGTGTGTTTCACAGAGGAGATCGCCGGACATAGAGTATTCGCTGTACGCACCGCTGGACCCCCAGCCCACGAAGACATGTTTCTCCTGCTCGAACGTAGAGACTTTATCAAGCACCTGAACACTTCCCTGACTCGCGCTGAGTATCCCATCTCTGCTCCTGTAATCTTGAAGAAGTTTCGCGGTTTTCTTCTCCAGGTCGATTTGGATGAGTAGTCCCTTGCTCTCGTACACATCAGTCATGATTGGGCCTGCACTGCCGTTGTCGAATAAACTCAGTATCCCCTCTTCCTCGTCAACCCACCGTGCAGTATGCTGCCATGAGAAGCTTGTTGCTTTTCCGCCCGAAAGGTCATCGAATACGTTGAAATCACCGCCCAAGGTCCAGAGTATTTCTCCCGTTTTCCCCGAAACAGTCATCACGGCATGCAGATGCCGACTTGATATCAGATAATCGCCATTCCTGTCTTTCTGCACGGAATTGATATGAAAGAAGTCGTAGGGATTGGATTCCTTGTAGCCACCGAATGGGTTAATATACTTGCTGCTCGTGGCGGGATCGAGATGATCTGAGGCGCGCCATTCGAAGAGGAGTTCGTTGGTTGCAATATCGACCTCTTGGAAGAGTGAGTCTGCCATCCAGCCCTCTGTTGGCCGGCGCATTGCGGAGAGGTCATGGGTTGTTGTGTTGTAGACTGTTAACAGTGCTGTGCCGGATTCCGTAAGCATAAATTCGTGGATGTCGCCAAACCGTAGGTCATCAGGGTGTGCTGGTGGGGAAGTGGCGGACACCTTATGGACAATTTCGTAGGACGAGTTGAGGATGAGGTAATATCCTTGACCTATACCACCGACTTTGTTACCCGCCCAGAAGGTAAGATGAGGCTCGTTCAAGTAATTCTGGATCTTGAAATTCATGACTGTTCCGAAACCGGTGGACATCCATAACAAACTGCCTTTACTGTCTAGGATCATAGGCCCTGGATCCGGCACAGAATATCCAAATGGTGCGACGAGCACATGGCCATAGTCGCAAGAGTCATCCCATTTGATGATAGATGGCGATGGTGGTTGTAGGTCGAAGGTGAGAAACTCATGGGTCGGATAAGGGCCATAGACTGCTAGATCGTAAAGGCCCGGGACCAGCGAAGGTACGAGCCAGCCCACGATTGGGAGGATGATTTGGTGGATAACAAGGAGGACAAGGCTGAGCCCCAGGACAGTAGAGAATGTCAGAAAGACTGTCCTGAGGCTCGGGCAGTAGCACTTCATGACTTCGGAGCTGGCTCGTGCATGGGTGATGCACAGAGTCTGAAGTGGTCCGCGCTTTCCTCTGAGACAATTAAAAACAACTGAAAAAGACAATAAGGTATCGGCAAGAAGAAAAGGAGAAGCTACAATGCCCTCAGAAACACCGCACGTTGTTTCAAGGAAATTCAGATGATGGCAGTGACGGCAATTGCGCCACTATGGGACTTCCAACATCGTGATAACAAGCACCGAGCAAGAGCAAAAGCAACGCAACGCAACGCCACGCAAACCTACGCCCTCTAATCTGGAGTAAAGACACAACGAAAACGCTCGCGTAAACAGCTTACCGCGGGTAATCTCTCCTGCATTGCATCGTAGCCATGCAGTGCTAGCAGGCATCTAAAGCACTCCGTTTGGAGAAAGCGATCAGATTGATAGGCGGAACCATGACTTCGGTCGCTGATCAGATATTACAGCCATTCATGCGCGTCGCCAAGTCGAGCTTGCAGGGTCTGGGTCCGCTAAGCTTCGCAGTGCCTCCATTGCAGAACGTGCTAGGTGCCTTAGCCAACTTGGCAAAGACTATCGAGTGGGATTCCTCGTCGGATGTGAGATTGATGGTGAGGAAAGAGAAGACATGCTTCATAGGTCCCCTTCCTCTACGAATTCTACACACGATCCCTGTGCGCGACCACCATACGTTTTGCGACGCCATATCAGATGAGATGAGTGCAGCAAGAGCTATCTGCCACCTCTCGAGCATATTCAAGGTATATCCGTTGTCGTACAAGCACGTCTTGCGCTTGGTGGTGGAGCCGTTTGATGCACGAGAACGTGGAGTATTGTTGAGCTGTTGGAGACATCCCAGGTCCCCCCAGCATCACTTTTTTGCAGTGGCCGACGCTGATATGCGGTACTATAAAAGCATCCTTCGGGAAGTGCATTTGGCTGTTGTGGAAAGCATTTCTTTCAACGTTTTGCTCGCCCCGTCCTTGGGTGCAGCTGCACAAATGTTCCATCTAGCCTTCTTGAACCACGAAAAGGCCTCGTCGTCGCATCAATGATCACGAGTAAGAGTGTTCCGCCGGAAGAAGCTGTCCCACGTCAACTGGTGGACGTCAACCTGTTTTAAACTGCATTCAGCTGCAGTCAAAAGCGAGTGCGACAGAGGCTGGCCTGATTTATCTAGGTAGTCTCGGTTGCACGGCAGCTTACTACGATCACGATGGCCCTAAATGGCAGCGTCCAACGGGATGGAGACGCGATACACTCTATGCTATCCGTTTGTCTCCCTCAAGCTTGTTCAACCTCTCCTGGCATACCGAAACAACAGACTATCAATTTCTACACACACTGAGCTCCTATGCGGACGCCGGACGCGACACTTGGCCTCTGTTTGCGGTAGCCAGTTGCTGAGGATACCCAACGCGGAAAGGCGTATGGACTCGAGAAAGCGACGACAACTATTACACGGACCTGAGGTACGCCTTCCCTCGCTGATTGCTTGCGCTACTGTTTAGCAAGGAATCAAATTCCTAGCTCGGAGACTGAGGTGAACTTCGCTGCCAAAATAGTCTGCTGGGGAATACACCAAGAAAAATATTACTCAAGAGCAGGCTGTGGTTATACTCCACAGAGAAGGGAGGATTTGATTTCTTCACAAGTTCGGGATACGATGGGGCTCTTGCGCTTCTGTAAAGCACCTCCTCGTTCCGAAATGGTCGTGCTCCGGCATCACGCACCTATTCACCATGTTCTTTGCGAACTCGTTGCTCCCAATGAGTTGTCCACACCGGTTTCCACCTGTGTCGTTGGAGCAGGTTGAGGCAACCCAACGGATAACTTCCTCTATTTGCGCTTATCACACAATTTCGTTTGCCTTCCTACAATACTTGTGTCGCTAGAGAATTCCAGGCTCCCGTGACTCGGAAAGTTGAGCCATTGATCCAGGCCCTTTTGGGCATTGATGTGTGCTTAACGGACAGTGATACATAGCTGATTCCAACCGCTGCCTGTCCGACGATACCACAACCCACCAAGACCATATCGCCAAATTAGCCGAGTTGCAATGCACAGGCCATGACAACATCCACTAACAATACAAACCCCGGCGGTGAGGATGGCGCGCAACGGCAGAACGGGAAATACCATGTTCCGACGCAACGGACTCGCAGAAGAATATTGGGGACCAGCAAAAACCGCACAGCACAAGGAGGCAACAATATTGTATTGCATGGAGCCTCGAACCCGAAGCAAAATATAGGCAAGGCGATGCGATGCTGTGCCGACACAAACCCCAGACACACCTTCACAGTCCCTTTCGCAGAACGACGTAGCACACTCCATCCACGAGCAATTCATCTACCCTTAAATATTCCAAGATGATGTCCTCCAAGCCAGCAAATCTATCCAACCTCCCCCCATCCTCGGACTCATCAATGCAGACAACCCTCAGACCAATCCGATATACCATGGCTTCCATCTGCTCGCACGAGGTCCCTCTCACAACCACCCCCTTTCCTACTCGTGCTTTCTCATCACGATCTTCGCGTTGCACTCAGACTGACCGCAACACAGCAACAACGCAGAACAAACAGGCGAACCATCGAAGCCGCCGCGTTCGAAGACGACTCTGACAACACACTATCCCACTGTTTGTCGTGGCGGAGCGAACGGAGAGAGATACGCTCGCAGCCGGTGTGTCAACGGCTGTGTTGGCGACGGCTCTAACGGGGGCGATCACAGCGCTGAGCGAAAAGAGGAATGTGAAGTCCCTGCCGATTTTGTCACAAAATTGAGGGTGGCCACACAGTGATATAGTCTATTCCGAACAGGTAACAACGTGAAGACGGTGCAGTGAGTGGAAGGGCACAATGTTGTAGGGCGCTGGTGACTGCGTTTCGGATCAACGTCAACACTAGCCACTCGTTCTGCGAACGTAGCTGCTAGAGCGAATGGGGAGAATAAATATATGCTATTAAACTCAGTAGTTCAAGTTGTATTGTCCCCATATTTGGGTGTCTAGTCTGAGAAACACGATTGCTCCTATCAGCGCTGGATTTCCTTGTCCTGGCGCTTCTGTCCCATGCTCAAAGGACTTTTGCGTGAGCTGAACTTCCTGTTGGATTCAAGCATGGAACGCCCTGATGAGCATGGGTTCGTCTTGGCCTCGTGGTACCCACTGGGAACTTGTCCGCTTCTGAGTGCCTCAAATGAGCGACAGCTCTCCTGTGAAATCAGTGCCGGTATCCCCAACGTGTCTTGCTCATTTGTGACAAGGGATGCATCGTCAGGACCTGCTCGCACCATGCTCAGCAATTGCGACGATACACCTGCCACACGCCAACTCTCTCGTTGACTCCTCCAGTGAGTCTCGTCTATAGCCTGTTGACCTTCTGCATCAGCCACAGATGGGGAGCAGGTCACAAAGAACATCCTCGGCAGTGGATGTCTTCATGTCACGACGTATGCATGAACAAATGAACATATCGTCGCTTATGAAGCTTTCGCCCTCCTAGCGGCTGTCTGATTAGCATTGTTGGATTTTTGATCGTAGATAGCTTGAAGTCGCTATGTTTTGTGCTTAGCTGCTGGCGAACATTATGAGGCTCTTGTGAAAATAGTCAGCGGCAAAGGACCACAACCTCACCGAGCTGTGGATGGCTCAGACGCTGCAGCAAATCTTTCTCGGGAATGCCGAAATAGGTGCAAATCTCGTCGAACGAGTGTGTCCCATCAAGGAAATGAGTCAACGGCAGTGCGTCGCGTCGTCTCGATTTGCTCCCTACGCTCTCGGCGCCGAATACTCCTGACTGCAAGTCCTGCTTGTTTCGTCCAGCTTTCTCATGCGCGTTCTCGTTCTTTAGATTGGTCGTCTGTATTGCATACCGATGGATACGGTACAAAAATCCTTTGATGATACCGAAAGTTATGAAGCGACGAACATCGATATTCGCTAGCATGTTGCTGTTTTGTAGGTACCACTCTCGGACTGTGAGGCCCTGTCTTAGGCAGGCAAATAGTTGCACTATGCTGACTCCATCGACCACTTCACCGCGTCCGGTCAAGGGCCAGAAATCATCATCAGCCGCAGCAGCAGCCGTTGCAGCGATGCTTCCGCTCTTGAATGAGCTAGACACATCCGGACCGCCAACCGCGTTCTCTTGACGCGCAGGCGCGAATGCTGTGTTCACGTATCTCGCACATTCAGCTTGCATCTCGAGATCTGTTGCAATCATGTTTGTAAACTCAGCAGAAGGTGCATAGATTGCGTTGAAGCTGAAAATATCGAGTAGCAGAATACACCCGTAGTACAGCAAATGGCGAACACATTTTCTGGTAAGGTTGAGGTCCGCATCAGCTAGCAAGGCAATCTTCTTCACGCTGTTAACTCCATCAATGAACGGTATCACCCTTTGCATTGTCAAATCCCAGTTCTCGTCCATCAAGCTCGCGATTTTGACAGTGAATAACGGAACGTGCCATGCTTTGACCGGAGCTGGGTTTGGCAGTGTGGGGAAGAGCTTGATGTTTAGTGTGTTTACCTCGTCGATAGGGATCATACATTCGGCGTAGTTGTTCAGGTCCTCTATAAGAGTCTCGCACAAGCTGTAGATCTTGCCTGACCCTGATGGCGAGGGATCATCTGACAGAAAGCGTGTTTGCTCTTCAAGGCCCCGCATGAGGTGTGCCAGCTTGGCGACAACAGATTTGTAGCTTGGTACATCAACTGTGTCCGGTGGAGAGAGGACTAGAGCAAAATTGAAGATAAACTCATTTCGTGGATAGTGCTCGCCTTTGATACAGACTGGATAAGACACGATTATACATGGCGGACTCTCTGATGTTGGAGGAGGAGGAGTGAGACACACTAGGTTCCCGCATAACGATTGCCTGGGTATCAGAAACCGGGAGATCGTCGAGAATGCCAGAATCGCGTCAGGTCCAAGAGTTGCTGAAGTTGAGATAGACGCGTCGGGTACTTGATGAACGATCTTTGGTCCTTCTTCCGTCAGACGACTGATAACAGACTATTTAGTGCGTGTCGTACCTTCCTGTGGGTCGAACTTGCTGTAAACAATAACCTTGATGGACATGATGATCAGGCTCCCTGAGGGTGAAGGAACAGTCAAGTCTCGGCATTGATCGTAGTTACTACTGTGGTCACAGCATGGCAAACCTCGCCTTCGTTGTACACCAGAACTGTGAGCATGACGAGGTTACAGGTGCAATCGGGGAATGCGAGATGCTGTCGGCTTTGAGGTCAAACAAACGATGAAGACCCGTAGTACTAGGCCGAGCACTCGCAGGCGCTACCTACGTCAGTCACCTGACGTCTATCTGCTTTTCAGTTAGGCAGAGTCTGTACGGTATAGCCGGTAAACTTACTAAAATCTACCGTATACTTAGAGAAAGCTTAGGAAAATAAAGGAGCTCTACGGCAGCTCATTATTGTTTGCATACGAGAAGACGGAGTTCGCAATTTTCACAACCTCATGCCATTGTCATATGCCAACTGAGCAGATCCGCACGCACCTCGCACCACTCTTACCTCCTAATACGCCTGCGGCAGACGCTACCTACTCCGTACCCTACACTAAGTCGACGTTAGGCGAGCACGCAGGCATCGCGGCCCGACAGATACTCCTATCGGCCTCTACCCCTACCCTTTCCCCGCCTCAGAGCCGCGATCTTTCGAGCTCTCAGCCAGACCTGTATGTAGCTCCACATCGAAAAAGTGCCCAAAATTATGCACACACGCATTGGTGGCCGAGTGGTCTAAGGCGGCAGATTTAAGCTCTTAATCAGCATACCTCTGCTGGACGCAAGTCCTCGCGCGTTCGAACCGCGTCCAATGCAATCTGCACTATTATATCTTTTAGTCGTTCTTTTTTTGGTACGGTGTAGAGCCAGAAGGGCTGGTTCGGTTAGGCCATGTGTTAACTTGGCTTAACGCCCCTTTGCTACGCTGCACCATCCAGTGCTTGATACTTGTAGTAGGTCTGCTTCGGGATGTAGCCCAGCACGGCAAAAGAGAAGGGCATGATAGGTATGCACATCTATCAACGATAATCACAGAGTCAAGTTCCATCAGGCATCTTCGTTGCCTTGACAAGCCGTCCTGGCGAGGTACCGGCGTCGCAATCCCTTCCCTTAACGAGTTCATCGCCACTCATGCTAGTCTCGCCGGCTTCGACTTCAGCTCTACTGTTCCTTTCATGATATGTCCTGCTGTTACGTTGTTCCTAACGGTTCCGACTCATCTGATCCAGCAGGTACTGTACCTTCTGCTGCTGTCCACCTCCATTACCATTATGCTGCGGCGGTAGCTGCTGATACGGCTGCTGGCCATACGCACCGTACTGCGGCAGCTGCTGTTGTGGATGAGGTGAGTATTGCGGATACTGTGGCGGAGGCTGAGGCTGACCGTAAGGCGTGTGTGGCGGACCGGTTGAATGCGCAGATTGAGGTGTCGGTGGTGCATGAGCGCCCCCTTTAAGGTTAGCAAGGAGTTCCTGCAGGTTCGATGGCTGGCCTGTGGCATTGTTTGGCGTAAGATATGGCGGTTGGGGCGGCTGTGGTGGTCGGAAGGGCTGCGGAGGTTGGGGGTTATACTGATAATGCTGTGGCGTTGGCGGTTGGTGCTGCGGTGGAGGATACGGCATACCCTGCTGCGGTGGTTGCCATGGGGTGTGTGGCGATTGCTGCTGGTAAGGACTTTGAGGAGGTGGGAAGATAGGTGGAAAATGCGGCCGTGGAGGTTGTGTACTGCCACGCTCTCGCTGTCGTGCTTGCAGGACTACATCTGCAGCCACCGGTACATCAAGGTCGACGTACTCGTTGAAAGTGACGTTCGATGTGCCATGAGACCGATCAAAGACCTGTAGAGGGATTTTGCTCCTAGCCTGGTGATGTGACGCAAGCTTGACCACAGCCTGCACGCCTTCTACTATCTGTCTCTTGACTACGGCGGCCAAAGGAGTTCGTTGATTCAGCAATGTTGTCGCTACCTGTAGTCCTTTCCTCTTGAGACCATCCTCGATCCAATTGACGAACGCTTGAGAGACCCCTCCATCGAGTACCACTATCTGTACATCTGGTACATAGCGTGGGTCTCTGCGCGGATAGGGTAGACTAGCTTCGTCGTCGTAGGCAGCTGGCTGAGGAGTGTTGAAATTACTGCCGTACATTGGCGATCTCCTGTCATCGCGGCTCCCTCCGCGCTCGCTTCTACGGGATCGAGGCGGTGATGGACTTCGTCGATCTCGGAAGTCCTCCCTTCTTCTGCTGGGCTCATCACGGAAGTCGCTGTACGATCTTCTTTGTGGCGATCGGGAGCGTCTCCGGTCTCGGTTTTTGTTCTGGGTTTGATTCTGGTTCTGATTCTTAGTCGGTTGTTGTTGAGAGGCTTTAGAACCCTTCTGAGGTTTGGAAACCTCGAGATGCACCTTGCGACCTCTGATTTCAACCCCCTGTTCGGCATCGAGAGCAGCCTTACAACTCTCCGCATCGTGGTATTGTACGAACCCATATGCTTGCTTGATCGATATTTGTGCTAGTCTGCCGAAGCGGTGGAATCTGTGAAATAGATCTCTTTTCGTCACCTTCTCACTAGGCAAATTGCCGACGAACAATCTGCTGCCCAGTGGAAACCTGTCCCAAATACCCTCTGTCACGTAACGTCTTTCACTTTCTAAAAAGCCGTCGTAGACAGCCTGCGTATGTGGGGACCAAGGTCGATCTAAAGGTTCTGTGGCAACTCGTGAGGGAGGTGTAGGCTGACGCTGCTGCGTTCCTTGCTGGCTGTATTGCATGTGCAATGCTATTGCCTGCTCGTTGGTCAAGCCGGTGTCGAAAGGATTTGCGGGTACGGTGTGGCTAGTCTGTGCGTGATCCGTGCTGTTTGCATTAGTGTGGGCCGCATAGCCATTGGCCGCAGCTTGGGATGAAAGAAGATCCTGATTGGAAGCAGGAATGGGCTGCTGTTGGGCTTGTGCATGTTCAACATACGCAGAGAAAGCATTTTGAGTATCCAAAGGAGGCGGCTTTTTAGGCAGACCGGGAAAAGGAGGCAATGAGGTTGCCTGGCTACCAGGCACTGAAGTGTCGGTTGTGATGGAAGTGATAGCTTCGGCGGCTGGAGCGGTGGAGGTAGACTGAGTAATAGTATCAAGCAGAGACTGGTAATCTACGCCAGATTCCAACTTCACCTCTGTCGGGCCGTCTGCCATTTTCAGATCTCCTTCGGTAGGCTGTTCCTCCTTTCCTGCCAGCTGAACCTCCTCATTGCTCTCCCAGGTGTTTTCCTGTGCTCCCGCCTCTTCGCCATTTTCAACCTTGATAGCTTGTGCATTATTCGTGTAGAAGTTTTGCGCATCGTTGGCAAGCTGTGAACCGGTGCTGTGCGCATTCGCATGATCGGACTCTACTTGGCCATTGAGCTGGGCTTGACCAGCTTGATTAGTATATTCAGGCACAGTGGGCTCAGGTGGGTTTGCGACAACAGAGTCGGCGTTGCGAAGGAAATCTCGGAAAGGATCAATTTCGTCCTTCAAGTTGCTTGGAGAAGTCTTGTAGGCCGGATTCTCTAGACTGTCTCCATAATGGGCAAAGTTCTGGTCGGTGGGAATGTTGTAGGTAGCAAGATCATTGGACGCTTGATCCATCTGGTTGAGAAGCACAGGGATATTGGCAGGCTCTGGAACATGCACAGGTCGCGGACTCTCCGGTGTTTGGGTTCTTGCAAAGCGTTGCTGCTCGACAGGAGGACTAGTATTACTCATAGTACTTGTATGTATCCTTGCATTAGGCCTGTGAATAGCAGAAACGCGAACGGGTGAAGTGTGGGTGATATGGGGCTGAACAGAAACCCGGGACGACGCCAATTGACCAGCACACCTGCTTGCGATGACGGATAGAAAGGAACCCAGAACAATTGACTACCAGGTGAAAAAAGGACAAAAGTGTGATGATGGCGATGATGGAATTATCGACCAAGTCCGAACAGGCGGGTCAGACAGGGTGGTTGACGACGTGCATAAGTGCTTGCGTGTACTTGCGGTCGAGAAGGTGCGATATGCATCAGAATCTCTTAGTCACCTTCCCACCACTCCGCAGCTGAAGTGGGAGGAGCTTCGCGGCTCACTTCCCGGTTTGACGTCAATTCCGCGCTGGCCTTTATATTCACTGGACGGACCTCAGCGCACTTCTGTACCTCCTCGCGCTGTTTCACATGCGTACCCTGCCTGATGCGACATACGCTTGTAGCGAGCACTTTCCTAACAAGGAGCGTGAGGAAAAGCTTTCCGTTACGATGTGAGCCTATCAGACTGGGCTGGTTATCCACAACCTCAACGTGTTGGAATGCTGCCGAGCCAGATTTCGATGCTGCAAGGAAATGGCATGCGCAACTAGGCCAGAGACCTCTGCCGAGTGATCTCGGCGAGGTCTCGTATGCTCGATCTAGCGGACCAGGCGGTCAGAATGTGAACAAGTGAGGAGCTCTTCGCTCGTTTTGTGAAGCCGCTGCTGATGGGAGCAGAGTGAATTCGAAAGCTCAGTTACGCGTCTCACTTGATCAGCTTCTTCCAATACTGCCCACAGTTCTGCACGATGGCATACGAAAGTCTACCTACTACGCAGGCAAGACCAACTCACTCCTGATCCAGAGTGACGATAGTCGCAAGCAGACTGCTAATAAGGATACGTGCTATCGGAAGCTCAACGAGCTGGTGATGGACGTGTACAATCACAGTGTTCCTGGTGAGACATCTGAGGAGCAAAAAGAGAAAGTGAAGAAGTTGCAGAGAGCTGAGAATGAGGCCAGGTTGCAGATGAAGAAGAAGCAATCTAGCAAGAAAGCTGCTCGCCAGAAAGGCAGAGGTGATGATTAGTGGGGACGTACGATCTCAGTACCTCCCGTGAGAAGGCAGAATCGCTGCGAGCGCGAAATGCATTGCGCCGGAAAGTCGAGCTTGGAGGGATTCACTCGTCTGTTACCGTAGCCAGATGGAGATCTCACTGGCACATCGCCTTTTGAGACTCTTACACCCCTCTGGCCGCACTTGCTCCAGACCCTCGATCAATTCAGCCCTTACTTTTCCCTACACATTCTACCAGGGTATACTCGTCTTCAGCGGCCTATGGTACCTCCCTACCGCACAATTCACAACGATGGTGTTCTCACTCCTGTATCTTCTTAGCACTCGGTCCTGCCTTCCTCCACGGGGACAAATCGTGCCTCGAGTCAGCAGGGCTTCGCCTTCCTCCCATGCCAGCTCGCACCTTCCTTAGCTCCGCGACCAGCTCGCAACGGCCGAGAACGCCATACGATCTTCACCATTCCTCATAGTATGTCCTTCCTGTAGACTTGCGACTTGATATTGTATGGAAGAGTTCGACCTTCGACATCCCTTGAGTGCTGACGTAGCGGGACTTTCGCTTCTGTCTTTTGCCTGGTGACCAGACTTCCATCCCATCCCAAAAGAACCTAACTTTTAGCATTAGAGCCATGTCCAAAGTTGCGCATTGTGAGGCCAACGCCTGGCATGTATATTCAATGCCGGCTTCCCCAGTCCCGTGCCATAATCTAGATAATGGTTCAACCCGTGTACCACGGTGTTGGTACCAAATAGCATTCACCTTCCCTTCTTCGATCCCTCTCATCCCAGCCCAACCCCACCCATAACCGTATCACCCCTATTCCCCTCCCGCGCAATACCACCTAACTCTCCCAACCGTCCTCTCAATCCCGCACATCGAACCCGTAACTCCCTCATCTCAGCCTCTTGATCCTCAATTGACCGATCGACATCGGGTATCTCACCAACATATTCCTTCGCCTCAGCAATCCTCTGTCTGATCTTGTAGATGTGCGCTGGGAGATCCCGGACATCGATCGAAGCGTTCTCGCCGCCGTTGCCGCTTCCGCTTCCGCTGCGGTTGCTATGATGCGATTCGCGTGATATAGTCTGCGTTAGATTGTGGTTGCCGCCGCTGTTGTTGTCTCTGTGTGCGGCGTCGCCTTGCTGTATATGTATCCCGGGCGCAGAACCATTGACGGTTGCCTGTGGAGCGTTCTTGAGCTCGCCGAGACGCGAGATGAGGATGTAGAGGTCGGGTAAGAATGTGAAGATCGAGGGATCGGGGTATGTTGAGGAGGGTTCCGTCGATTGGAGTGCATGGTCGGAGGCTGCTAGTGGGGAGGGGACGTTTGCGATGTTGGGTGTTGAGGCTTGGGTTTTGATCTGGGGGGGAGTGAGGGCGGGCATGTTGGTTGAGCTGTAGGCTTTGCTAAAGTATGTTTGGTAAGAGTGAATGTACTACTGACGGTGGGACATTGAACCGTCGAACCAAAATGCACATGTCAACTCATTCAGTCGCACTCTACGCGTCTGCATTTTGGCACTGAAAGAGAACATAAATCTGCATCGTGCTCAGTTTCTCCCCCCATCTCCTGCCGCTTTACAACTCAACCGCCTTTCCTCATCCTCAGCTCCCCTTTTGCTCATTCCATCCGGGATCCCAGCTCCCTGTTGATCGTGTCCACGTGAATTCGTGGTCGTGCAGCTCGCTGTGAGTTGCCTAACGGAATGCGTCCCTGGGACACCATGGCAGCCAGCCTCGATAATGTGTGGTACTAATGCAGACAGTCTCAGTGATTCGACCTGTCTACTGGGCTCCCTACGGCACTATAGCTGATATCCTTTACTGTCGTATCCGTCGAGCTACCCTACGCTTCTTGACCTTGTCACGATCCACCGAATTTGAAGGCAACAAGACTAGTAAAGGACACAAATGCTCCAATTCTTTTTTGGAAACAGTGACCGGAGCAGTGATCAGCGCCAGCACCTCTAATTTACAAACACAACGAGGGACGAGCTCTGGGGATCTCGCTACCCAAGTGTAACGGACACGCGATTGATGTGAAGTATGTTTACTCTACTGCCTTCATATTGCATACCGCACGCTCCGTGTACTCCTTTGTGGCCTGTGTTCTCGATGTCCCATTTTCGAAAGGCTCTTGGCACTTTTTTGCCAAGAGAACCAGCAGAGACCCCCAACGCGGCTGTTGACTAGTCATAGCGCTTGTTATCACTGTCTGCGTGTAAGCCAGTTTGGTTTTGGGAACAAGACGGTCAAACACCTTTGTCGTGGCGATTGACGAACATGTATCTGAATAACCCTCTTTGTCGTGGCGGTTGACGGACATGTATCTGAATACCACTTTGTCTAACGGAGACATCAAGTCACAAATGTCGAAACACAAATATGCAGCCCGGGGCAATTCTATAACCTCTCCCGACATCAACCTAAGAACCAGACCGCTACGGTCCGAGCTTGTTCGCCAACATGAAGATTCAAAACTATCTCCTTCCAACACTTTTCCTTGCTCTACGCCCCTCTGGCGTCTCTGCCGGCATCATCCCGCTCTTCATTTTAGCTGCAGAGATAGGTATAATAGGTGGTACTGCGTTCAATGCGGTAGGCGTTGCGACGGTCGTGGTCGCAGCAGCCGCGATAGCCGGATCGGCCGGAGCAGTAGCTGTCAACGAAAAAGAGGAAAAAGCAAGTAAGGCAAGTGTCTACTCGGTCATGTCGGTAATTAGTGTGTCGAGCGCAAGCGTGGCAAGCGTGTCCTCTCAGTCGAGTGAGATCTCGGCATCCAAGGAATCAGTGGCCGTGGCTCGGGCAAGTGACGAGCGAGGATTGCGATCTGGTCTAGCGAAGCTCACATCAGCTCAAGCAGCGGCAGCATCGAGCTTCGACCCCGCATTCAACGTCTTCACATTCGATGACCCCGCGACAAGGGCTAAAAGATCAATACAGCCTCAGGAAACATCGCCGCCTTCGACGTATCTCTCTCGACTAATACGAAGAAGGATGGATCTTACTAAGAGAAACCTCGCGACCAATGCTACCGGATGGCCAATAGCGCCCGTAGGCGTCCCTCAATTCAATTTCGACGATTGTCTACTCGATGTCAGAGATCAACTTAATAGCGGAGGCAACATTACCGTATACCAGCCCGAGGGCGTGCCGCAGGCATTCCAGGCTGACCACGTACCTCCAAGGTGCATGGTCCTTGCGAACGTCGTCTTAGCCAGCACCGCCACCGGTGGATCGCATCCTGTCCCGTTCGGGAGTGCGAGTCTCAGGTGGTTGGGCGTAACGGACGCGGAGATCAATGATCTAAAGGCTTTCTTCAGCAGTCACGGCCAGGCGCCGCCGCCGCCGCCACCGGCTTAAGATGGTTCCAGTGTCGACATCCCGAGTCATCAGTACACCCACACCGCTTACACAGAGTGTGAGAATGGGGTCTGGGAAACATGATGGGGCGAACTTTGTTCATAAGGAGGAAGGAAGGAATAAAGATGGAAAGTAATTTCCTTAATTCGGGTAGGCATGGTGTGATGTGGTCTTGTCTTTCTTTCAGCCCGCAGATACTAGACAATAGGTTTATGAGTAGAAGCTTCTGACCAACAGCACTCTGTGGTCCTACAGTATCTTATGTCCAGATGCACCAGACAGTGAGGTGACTACAGCTTCCCCCGTCATTGTCGCCAAGCATAGTACTCGCAGTGCTCAGCTGCCGAAAGCAGTGTTCGTGGCTAACTAGCGTGCACGGGCGTCCGAGACTTGTCTCAGTCGGCTCAGACCCCGCTTGACTACCGCTTCGCGGTTTGCGCTCTTTTGGCGATTGCGACGAAGTCGCGCTAAAAGGGTCTAAGAGCCCGCTGCGCCATACGGTAGGTTAAGAAGTTTACTTACGCAATTACGGCCGCCTAGTAAGGTAATTTTCGTCAGAACATTATCTTAACAGCTCGTATTTATCAGCTTACTCCGATCTTTATGGAAAAAAATAAAGTGCCGGGGTAGCGGATAACTAAATACTTTTCTCGCTAAGTAGAGTTAGATAGAGTAGAGCTTAGCGTACGCGTACGTGGTAAAAAGTACCTAATAATACGCTTTTTAGGTGAGGAATACTCAATACGGCTTTATATAACCTCCCGTCAGATGAATATCCCACTTAGACTCTTTTAGCGCGACTTCGTCGCATAGCTAAAAGAAGCGTAGCGCGTCTGAGCCGACTGAGACAAGTCCGAGACGCGTGCGCAGGGTTTGTCACGAAACACGCAGTCACGTATGCTATCAGCAGTTATCATCTTTCCTCACACTCGTGGTACTTTAACGAACCTCGGAGATGGATGGTGAGGATAGAGCTACACACTGCAATAAGTAGCCCGTGGGAACACATGGAGACAGCAGTATGCGAGCCAAGAACACAACCTTCATTGTTGTAATCGATCATCAAGCTCACCGCCGGACCGGAGTATCAAAATATGCTGTTAATGATACAAAAACCCTTGTTCCATACAAGAACTTGCGCTTCCATGGCTTGTCTCAAATACCCCTACCTCACGCAGCAGTAGCCGCAATTGTCTGATGCTGACTGAGGTAGACCCTACCTCCTCATCATGCTCGCGTTCTGCATGTTCCCAAAGATCAATTTGAAACCATTACACAAATTCCTCATGTCCGGATACGGCTGATTCATCAGCTGGAATCCCTGAGGGATAACCTTGACGCTCCAGTCCATAAGCTTCGCATTTTGACCGGCTTTAAAACACAAGTGAAAGCTGCCGGGTCGTTCTCGGTTGATACAGAATTGGTACATTGACCGCTTGGGGTTGGCGTTCGTGTATGTTGTTAGCCACTCGTCTGCAATACAGTGTTAGTGGTTACCCTTACGATCAGGCTGAGCAGAAACTTACCTAGAGCGGCCTTTGGTTTGTCCTGGAACTTCTCGTTGTTCACCATTTCGTCCACCTTCTTGGACATGGCTTTGACGTGTAGTACAATTAGCTCGTCAAGATCCGAGTAATTGTATTTGCCGCCTACGCGGAGGGTCTTGCCGAGGGAGAATTCGTTCTCTTTACCTAACTCGAGGACGTCAATGTGCTGGAAGACACCATCTGCCACTTTCCAGGTAATGGCCAGATGGTCGTTCCCCTTCGAAGATGGCCTAATGACAAGATCGCCTCTATTCATACTGCCAAGGTATTCCTCTGCTGCCTTTGAGCTCATGGGTCTGAACAGGGGGTGTTTGATAACACGCATAACTCTGCCTTGCGCGTCGATTTTCTGCTCGAGCAGTTTTCTATCGGCTGCTTCTTGTCGATCATCCCATTGATCATGGGCGTACTCGTTGGCATCTATCCGACGGTAGGGTCTCCTCGTCTTTTCTTCCCTCAAGCTAACCACACAGTTGAAGGCCTTCCGATCAATGCTCATGATATGTGCAAGGACTGTCTGGTGCGGGGCATACACGTTCTTCGGGTTGACGCCAGGATCTGTGGTCTCGCCTTCCATAGCGTATGCGTCGATGCCTGAGTCCAGCTTGCCTTCTACTGAGGCTTCTGTGACTCGCTTGACCTGCATAGGCACGTTCATGCCTTTTTGCAGCGATTCTCTCGTCTCGCTGGTAAACATCGTAAAGACCTCGCCTTCGCTCAGCTTGAGCAAGAACGGACTTCGGATCTCTTCATATGGATCGTTCAGCTCAGCTCGGATGTTCTCTAGCGTTGATCTCTTTCTGGCATTGTAGTCTTTCTCGAGCTGGTCGGCATACTCATCCAAGACAAGATCGTTGACACGATCGGCTGCATCATCCTTGATCAGCTTCTTGACGATCGCACCAGGACCATTATCTCTGGTTTCAGCCGCTATGTCTTCTTCATCAAGCTCAAGAGCGTCTGCAGCCATTTTTCGTGCAATGTCGTAGTCTTCGGGGTGGATACGTGTATTGTCTAAAAACTCCGCGGCATCGTCTGTTGACTCGAACCGAAGGTAGATTGTGCTTGCAGCGTTCGCCCAGACTCTTGGTCCCAAAGGAGTGTGGTCGCCAATCAGCAGAGCCTCTCTTGTAGTAAACTCGCTGCCGTACGCGTTGTAGGCTTTGAGTAAATTGGCCGCTTTTCGAGGACCCAGGCCGGCTACATAGTCCAGAAGTTTTGATGTAGCTGCATCAGCAGCAGCTTCGTCCAGATCTACACCGACCATGTTCACGTAGTCGACTAACGAAGTTTCGAAAGCTTTCGTTAGCTTTTCTGCTGGTAAGAGAGTCTGGGCTGGGACGAAAATGATAGAGACTAAATCACTTCCTAGGGCCGCGTATTCTTTCAGAGGATCTTGGAGGTACTTAGCAAGTGCTACACAGTATAGCGTCAGCTCAGGAAGACCAGGATGCTGCTCTCTTGCTCTGGCGCTCGATTTGTACTGTCGCGCCACTTCGTCATTGACCACAATGATTTCTAGTGGATCTGACCTGTCTCGGTCATCCTCGTCTGGGTAGGGGGCGCCCCGTAGATTGTGATTCCTCACAATCTCTTCGAGGTTGGCGATCAGCTTTCTTGTCTCTGGCGTCCAACCTGAAACGCCGATGATCTCTGGTTCTCGCCGTCCGACGACCTCAACGAAGGCGGCGACATCTTTGCCATCTGCTATGTTGCGCTCTTCATTGCCAGGTGCGAGCTCGGTGAATGTGCCGTTTTCCAATACACGGCCATCGTCGCTGACATAAGCCCATGACACTGGGTCACGGCCAGATTGCCCGCCACCCAACGAAAGCGCTAGTACTCGAGGTATTGTGCCTTTCTTCATGCCACGGGGTTGATATGGAGCTTGATCAAGCTTTCGTGAGAATTCTTCTCGAAGGTCGAGTGCAATACTATCTTCACACTCGTTCTTCAAGTTCTCCTTCACGTTCCGACTCATAATCGTGATTAGCTTGTCAAAAGCGGCAGATACTACACTTTTCCGCTCATTATTCCATCCTTCGGCCAGATCGGAATATGCGTCGGTGACAATGTGCTTGTAAAGCTCTTTCCGTAGTCGTTCGGGCTCGCGAAGGTGGACTTTGACCTCGACAAGGCCCTCCTCCTCTGCTTTGAGCATTTTCAAGAACATATCGGGTCGACTGGCAATGGCTCGCAAGTCTTGGTTGCGCAGGTACTTGAATTCATAGTATATGTGGTCCTCTGTGATGCGTCTCAGCCCTTTCTCTGTTCGATGGCAATCAACCACAGCGCCCATGTAAATATTCATTCGCATGAACTTTCGTAATCTTGGTGAGGTGACCATCTCTTCAGCGAACATGCTCCGAGCCGCCCTCAGTGCTCGAGCGCCTGTAGAAAAGTTCTCATCCAGGCACTGGTCAGACAGATTGTCCGGGGCCTCTGAGGGGTCTTCTGCATACGTCTTTACACCGTCTTGTTGAGCATTCTTTGCGAAAGCATCTGCTGTGATACCAAAAGCTCGTACAATATGGTACACTTTGCTGCTTCGGATTTCTTCATATATGGTGCTTGCGTTGGCTCGCTTCCTGACAACTGTCGAGCCATTGGTTTCGCCATCGGTGGCCGTGGAGGCAACATCCTTGATCTGAGCAGAGTACTGAAAATACAGGTAGTCTTGCAAGTCTTGCAGCTCTTCGATAGTGTTGGCTTGGGGCAGCATGTCTTCGAATACTGCATCTGCGATATCACTCCCGGTGCTCTTGATATCATCCCAAGTCTTCGTTATCTGCTGTCGCTTCTCGACAAAGGCACGAAATTTGAGGTCTTGGTCAAATATGGCCCATAGATCATTTTGGTTGAGGAGTTTGTTTGCATCCATCTCATAGCGAGGTGAACCATCCTCGTTGCGGCCAATTTGTCTTCGATTAGCGTGAATCAGATGATCCTTCCTATTCTGAAATATGAATGGCACCTCATAGTCGTCCCGCACCAGAAATTCGAGAACTTGAGCGACAGCTCTCTGAAAAGGTTCTTGCAGATCTGGCTGTATACTCTTTTTCGCGCGTAAAACCTTTGCGATCCAGGCCGACTCCTCTCGAAAATCTGCTGCCGAAAGGTTGATGTGCTTGTATGGCTTTCTCGCCAGCTGGTGTCGTTCTGGTTCATCGGCGTTTCGAATGGCATTGTCTTCGTCTGTAAGGAGCTTCTCGGCCAGCTGGGAGGGCTCGAAGACGTCCTTGAGATCGAGGTGTTTCTCTCGCTCCTGCTCTTCCTCATCTGCCTCATCCTCTGCGGCAAGGGCAAAGTCATAGTCTGTGCCATCACCAAAGGCTTCCCTGAAATCTTCCATTGCTTGCTCATCGAGGCCAGCATCTGCAGCTAGGCCAAGGTCGGCGATGCCTCTGCGCCTTGGTCTTGCGACTTCCTCATCCTCTCTAGCTTGCTGACCCTCTTCGTCTGAAAAGACATCATCCTCGATAAAGCCTTCAAACTCGTCCTGGACGCCTCTTCTGTCTAGGCGTCCAGGACGGCGGTCGATCTCGTCCTCCTCGTCCTCCTCGGCGAAGATATCGTTCACGTCACGCACGCGGTCTTCGACTTCTCTGGGGCCACGTTTCAGGCGTTTGAACTTTGGTTCAGCCTCCTCACGTTGTGATTTGATGCCGATCAGTTCGAGATCTTCCTCATCAAGACCTTCCTCTTCGCGCTCGTCTCGCCTCCGCTTCTTCTTCTGGCGGCGTCTTTCTCTGCGTGCGTCCTCGTCTTCCTCATCTTCGTCGTCGATGAAGCCTGCGGCAATCTTTGCAGCCTCCTCCTCATCGTCTTCTTCCTCCTCTTCTGACGAATCTCCCATGTCACGGTCACGGTGTGCGCCATTCGGTCTCGATGTTGGCTCACCGGTCTCCTCGTCAAGTTCCTCCTCATCTTCTTCATCACCTAGGACGGCGACATCGTCTACAAAGGCGTCCATAATGGCAGAAGCCTAGGTGTACCAATCGAAAGCAGCGTTCTGTTTGCGCTGATCCTTCCAAACAGGCAAGGTATTGCACAGGGATAAGCGATTCGAAGAGGTCAGAGCAGTGAAGATGTCGAAGTCTGCGCCCAGGCAAGCGTATAGTATGAGGATACTGCGCAAGTTGCGTCGACGAATCTCGAGATTTGAATACTGCGGCAGGAACAGATTTCAGCCCCGTTGGAAGCCCGGGCTACACAAGGCCTTCAGGCTGCAAGGCACTAGACTAGTTTACTGCCTGACGCGGAAGTCAAGGGGCACGCCTTCCCCCGGAAGTCGGTGCACGCGTTGCAGCTGCAGGCTTTCACCTTGTCCCTTGAAGCAGCCAATGCTGGACCTTGAGGTCAACACTGCAGCCTACAACAGTGGCTCCCCTGGTTGTCCAAGTGTTCAATGGATTCTGGATATCTCGACAAGGCTTTAGCTTCCAAGCTTGATGCTTGTCCATGCCGTGACTGGGTTGTGGGAACGGAGATCTCCCACTAGTATGCGAGTCGAACTTCATGTGAAGCCGGTACCTCCATATTTCTACCCTGCCTACCAAGGCTTATCGTGAGAGCGTACGGTCAGTAGCGCAGCTCGATAGCCACGAATAGATCTTGAGCATCGATATATGCTGCTACACCAATAGTCTCATTGGCGTCGCCAATCTAGAGGCATCCCTTAAGCGCCGCCACACCATTCGGGCAGCGACGGTCGATAGCCGCCCGTGCCTGCCTTGACACACCACTTGCTCCAACTTGCATGCAAGCCTCATTACCCAACACCTCTGGCTCATTTGTGATAATTGCTAGCACGTCGGTATACCAGCCATTCCTTCATTCTCGACCACTGTATAGCCCGGTATCATGGCCGACCCATTCAAAGCACGAACGCTGAAGCGGAAGAACGTCAAAGGACTTGCCCTCAGTGCGCCACAGCCGAAGCAGCCAAACCCCTCCGACGGCGATGCGCAAATACCTGGTGCCATTGGGAACACAGACAGCAACAGAGCAGATACGCTCGAGATCGGCCTCGAATTTAAGCTAGATTTGAGAAGCGAGGATCTGATAGTGCTGAAAGAGTTGGGTGCAGGCAATGGCGGGACTGTCAGCAAGGTCATGCATGCCACCACAAAGGTGACTATGGCAAGAAAGGTACGCTGCCTGCGACGTATACCCAGCGCCCATACTGACTGAACAGGTCATCCGTGTCGATGCAAAAGAGAACGTACGCAAACAAATCGTCCGAGAGTTGCAGGTCGGCCATGAATGCAACTCTCCTTTTGTGATCACCTTCTACGGCGCCTTCCAAAACGAAGCCAGGGATATTGTTCTGTGTATGGAATATATGGATTGCGGGTAAGCAGGATCAGCTTATTACTTGTCTCAGTCCAAGTCTGACCAGTACCTGCAGATCTCTCGACCGCATATCAAGAGACTTCGGACCGGTCCGCGTTGATGTGCTAGGCAAGATCACTGAATCCATCCTGGGTGGTCTGGTCTACCTCTACGAAGCACACCGCATCATGCATAGAGACATCAAACCATCCAACGTACTAGTCAACTCCAGAGGCATGATCAAGCTGTGTGACTTTGGTGTAGCAACCGAGACAGTGAACTCGGTCGCCGACACCTTCGTTGGCACCTCGACATACATGGCCCCTGAACGTATTCAGGGCGGTGCTTACACAGTACGCTCCGACGTCTGGAGTGTTGGCTTGACCATCATGGAGTTGGCCATCGGACGCTTCCCTTTTGATGCTCAGGATGCTGGCCCTGGTGATAGAGCGAGTTCTGGTCCTATGGGCATCCTGGATTTATTGCAGCAGATTGTGCATGAGCCGGCGCCAAAGCTACCTCAAAGCGAGGCGTTCCCAGCCATTCTAGATGAATTCGTCGCTAAATGCTTATTGAAGAACCCAGACGAACGACCCTCGCCACGACAACTATACGACCATGATCATTTCGTGCAAGCAGCAAAGAGGACACCCGTCGACCTGCAAGAATGGGCTGTTTCATTGATGGACAGACACAATCGGAAGTCCTACTTGGCGCCGCCGGCTCCGAAATCTCTCAACAGTGATGGTAGCACTGCCGACTCCTGGAATATAAGCTCGACACCGTCGACGTCCTCCACCGGCACTGTTCCAGCAGTGCCGACACCAGGAACTGCCCGGACACCCATTACAGCACGAAAGCTGATGAGTCCAACTGGTGAGATCACAGTGGTGCATCCTCAGTCGCCACCGCGGCAAATTCCGAGATCTGCAGGTATGCCGGCCTTGATCGTACCAACAGGCATAGCAGAGCGGTCGCCTCCACCGCCGTTGTCACTTCAGCACTTATCGCTTGAGACTGATGATATGCACAGGAGTACTGGCCGTGCGATCCGAGGATTTGACCCGCGGGACAGTATCCCCGAGCCTGCGTCTGCCATTGAGCCTAGGAGACCGATGTTCCCACCGAGAGTATCGAGCAGCAACAATATTCCTGGATCCAGGCTAGTTGGGCCGTTCAATTCCAATGTACAATCTCGATACCCGCCTCCATCTGGACCATTACCCACGCCACCGCACAAGGATCTGCCGACGCCGCCGATGTATGGCAGTCCGGGGCTTGTGAGTCCACGAAGGAACCGGTGATGCAAATTGGTGATGCGGAGGGAGATAATTTTCTGTATCGCGGACATATTCAGCGGCATGGTCAACCAGGATTACTATCTATAGCATCTAAGGGGCGTTTGTCCATTGGTTCTTTTGGAGGGGAAGGCGTATCTCTTGGCCTTCTGATTTCAGCGGATGTGTTTGCATCTGTTTCCAGAGTGCACAATGAACATATGATCATTGAACAGGAGCATGTTTGCATACCTCTGTGCCGTTCAAGCTGGCCCATCAATAGCTATTCTGCATGCTCTATTGACATTCGCATGCTTCGAGTTTCAAGAGGCTCACCAGAGCGCGCTGCTTGTATCTCGGTATGTGCCAGGTTGATTGGAGAAGCAAAGGCAGACTGGCCGCGGCGCGCCTATAGACGCTCCAAGAAACAGCTTTAGGGGGTGCATTGGATGATCCGCGCGCTTGTGGTGGTAGCGTGACGTTGACCCCGGTCACATCATGCGTGACACCAAAGTCCAACCACGGACATCCTTGAGCTATGACCGACCCTTCACTCACGTTTAGTACATTGACGTAAGACAAATAATATTGGCTAATTCTGCGTTGCGGTCTGGTGCTCAAGTCTGATCCTCAAGTCTGATCCTCAAGTCTGATCCTCAAGTCTGATCCTCAAGTCTGATCCTCAAGTCTGATCCTCAAGTCTGATCAGTGACTTAGCGCTGCTGTAAGGTCGTAAGGTTGAGCACAATGCCGCCCAAAGCATCGAATAACCCCGAAGACCTCCTAGCACAATTCGATGACCTGTCAACCCAGTATCAGCCGAGGACACGTCCTTCGAGGCCAACCACAGCACGAGCGCCGAAGTCAAACCAAGGACAAGGACAAGCACCAAGCAACAAATCACAAACCGAACAAGACCTCCTCGCTGAGCTGGGTAACCTAGCACAGCGACCTTCGTCACGACCTGGCACGCCCTCCCTACGATCATCTACGAAACCGACTGACAACGCCTCGCCGAGACGCGCAGCAACTCCGACCACTACAGAAGACAAGCTCACAACAAGCGACAGGAAGAGCGCAGACAGCGCAAGAAGCAGCGGCAATGGCGTCCAAGCATACACTCCCGCAACAACAACCGCAGATGACTCTCCTGCCGAGGAATCCACCCCAGCTCCCACCGCACAGCAATCAGCCGCCGGATGGGGCGGCTGGTTCACCAGCATAGCCTCCTCAGCCGTCAACACTGCCCAAGCCCAAGTCAAGAACCTCCAGCATCAAGCCCAGCACCAAGCAGAACAACGCGGCATCAACGTCGACGCCAAAACATTCACAGACCAGCTCCGCACCAACCCGTCCGGCCTCCTCAAGGGCCTCGGCGTCTCAACCGACACCATCGGCAACCTGCGCTCCATGGCCATGCCAACCTTCCAAAACATCCTCCAGACCATCGCGCCCCCAATCAGCTCGCATGAGCGTCTAGCAGTCCACATCACCCACGACCTCCGCGGCTACCCCAGCCTCGACCCCACAATCCACCGCGTCTTCGAGCGCGTAATGGCCCAAGTCGAAGGCGGCGACCTTCTGGTCCTGCAACGCGGCGACGAAGCGGGCCCCAAACGCAGCAGTCGCGACGTCGGCAGCAGAATTGGAATAAGCAGTATTGGCGGTGCCTGGCAGGATGGGCCGTGGTGGCGGACGCAGGGCGAACGCAGCACGAACGCGGTCAAGGGAGTAGCCGAGGGCACCAAGCTCGCAAGGGCGAATGCCGAGGGCTATGCCACCGATTTCTTCGCCACTAAGGGCGGTGTGGAGGAGGCTGCGAAGAAGGCGACGGAGACGTTGAGCGAAAGTAACCCGACGAGAGATAGTCAGATCTTTCTCGCCGTGCAGGCTGTGTGCCAGGAGCGGGTCAGGGAGCTGTTTGCTGCTGGCCGCGGTAGCGTGGATGAGAAAGACAAGGACGGGAGAGAAAAGGAGAAAGAGGCGGATGCTGCGAATGGGGACGAGTTCCTGTTCGCGATTTACCTGCATGACCCTATCCATGGGATTGCGTTTCATGCTACGAGTCAGAGCGTGCCGATGCAGTGGGTTGAGTGGCTCGATGCACCGAACGACGTTGAAGGCGCGCTGCCTGAGTCAATCCAGGAAATCATCGAAGGCGGCGGTGTCGATCCGCGCGAGTGGGTTAGTGAGTGGCTTGAGGAGACGTTGAGTCTGGCTGCGGGGGTTGTGGCGCAGAGGTACGTCGCTCGAAGAATGGGTGTGGGTGAGGCTGTCAAGGGGAAGGGAAGGCTGAAGGCAGATATGAATACCGCGCAGATGTCGGAGAGTGGTGGCGGAGAGGCTGCGAGGGCCGGGTTGTGATGTTAGTGCTGTCGCAAGGCGAGTGTCTACGGGATGGGATGGGACGGCATGGCATGGCATGGCATCTATCATGGCGGTGTTTGGCAGGAGTATCGCTCGTGTTGCATACCTGGCTACAATCTCTTGGGCCTGAATTAAGTTCCCGCGATTTCAGCATGTTCAAATCAAGCGAATGTTCTCCACCAAAAATTCTCTGTGTAAGCCTTCAGACACCAAGCAAGCGTGAACTTAGCTGGTCTGCTCCATGCCCGTCCAGCACTGAGATGACTGTCTGTCTCTATCTACCCGCCCTCGCAGCTTTTCAGATTGCTGTAGGAGGCACATTGATGCACCGAGGTGCTCCACTTGGTGCACCCCTACCCGCCGCGTTGATGGTCTCCCAGAATACAGATACAGATACAGATACAGATACAGATACAGATACAGATACAGATACAGATACAGATACAGATACAGATACAGATACAGATACAGATACAGATACAGATACAGACTTTCAGGCACTGCAGCCCTGGGTACCCAGAGTAGCTACAGCGCTAACAAGGCCGTCCGTCATGTCCGTCTGACCAGAGCGCCCTGAAGGCGATTGAGTCCCAGATACGTACTGTATGAATATGTACATGTACATGTACATCTCCGACTCTCCAACGCCAGTTGCAGTATCCTTCGCGCTGGACCCGACAAGCTCACCGCATCTTTCACGATGCGAGGCGTCTACCATCGCACCGACCTCTCGAAGCCACACTCTCGTGCTTTTGCTTGTGCCCCCTGTGCAGCGGAGCGGCGCGGCGCTCGATCGATCGAGGATTCCCACTGCAGTGCTGCGTGGGAATCACGCCCAAGCACGTGAGCTATACTGTAGCAGCACAGTTCAGTTGGAATGGATGGCAATTCAGCCCGGCTGCAGTGTCCCGATGTCACACACACTAGATAAGTCCTGCTCGTCCGTCTCGTTCAACTCAACTCAACTCACTCCGACCTGCTCGTCGCGCGCTCGTGTGTGCTTCCCACAGCGAACTTCTGAAACCCTTTCTTTCATCGTCGACGTCATGTGTTCAGCCGCATATCAACGTCCTGTACGTTATCGTTCGCGGCCCTGCCGACCACCACCGTGGGCCATTCAGTCTACCTTGCCTGCCAGTGCCAGAAGTGACAGTTGACGTTGGGTCTATACAGCGATCGACATGACATGACATTCCATTGTTATACTTCGTGTCTGAGGGGTTTAAAGCGCGGCCCTGTATCGCACCTGCCGTGCCGTGGGTAGATGTAATTGTAACTTATCCAGGACTTGGAACAGAGATCTTCCAGTCCCACTGGGGCCTAGCATAACATGTCGCGGCATCCAGTCCGCTGAATCTGCTTGCCTTGCGAGGCTCGAAGATCTAGGTTGCAGTGGGCTGTCCTCCACCAAGAGAAGCAAGTGCACATGTGGTACCCGTGAGCAAGAATATAGTTCCTCTCGTTGTCGCCGATATGCATTGTCGGATCAGTTCAGTTGTACTCTACTGCCGATATCTGCCCGTACATCGCTCGATATGCCGTTGTGATGAATAGGGCTTGATTCGTAAGAGGACCGCGGGGCGAGGCGACAAATTGCAAGGACCTGGAACAGTGAACTGAACGTCAGTAGCAGGTGCAGTACAACGTCTCAAAGAGAAAACAATTGCGCAACTGGTGCGCTCTCCAATGTGCCTTGAGGTGTAATTTGTCCATTACATTAGCTATTACTTCCATTCACTTAGGATCTCTTCAGGTGCAGGTCTTCCCGCTTGCACAGGGCACGGACAATAGTCCTGCATCTGCACAGCCAGACCATGCAATCTTTGCCTCCTCTTCTTGGGATGTAGCGAATGAAAGCATGCAGCTCTTGCCGCAGCTATTTCAGGCATACCTCCACGGTAGCCGAAGTATTATACAAACGAATGTAAAATCCATCCAGGCATGAACAGTAGCGCACTGGTGGTTGTCTTCCTCCGACTGTCCATGTACAGCCTCCTTTCCCTATGCTCATCTTCCTTCTATCAGGTCCGTCTATACAGCGAATGTAAGGTGGGCAACGCCGGCCGCCTGGTCAGTAGCGATGCAACGAGCATAATAATACCCAAAAATGCAGAGCCGCTCAGTCGCTCATACACGCCTCTCCAAAAATATTTGTTGTGAGAAATGGCGAAAATAGTGCCGTGAATAATTACAAAGTTTTGTGCAAATATGTACTCCAGTCAGATCATGATCCGTGATCTCGGTCGTCATGCATTCGTGAATCGCTTTGAAGCCGGGGAATACGCCAGGCCAACAAATGTCTAGTTGTGCTCGAGGCGGCAAGTTTAAGAAGTGAGATGAGGGTTTGTTTAGGTTCCTGCTGGGGAGGGTCTAGTGTCACCGTTCGGTGTGGTAAACATCAGCCCATACTTGGTGATTCTCGTCGACCGGACTCAGGGACCCTGAAGATATCGAAGATGATGAGCCAACAGTCCATTCGTCGCTGTCTGGGTGGGAACCGTCAATGCCGGCAAGACCATAGCCATGCTGAGCGACAGCCTCTTCACCGCATTCGATATAATCATAATCCCATCGGAACTTCTTGCCCGGTTGTATTCTTGGCAGAAATCGTGCCTTGGTGAAGTAAAAAATGATAGCAGCCAGTAAGCTTCCGGCGACCAAGTCGACGGCATAATGATGCGACAGGTACATGGTTGCCCACCACAGCCAAAGAACATATGTAGCGAACAGTGGAGTGAGCTTAGGGAAGCAATGGCTCATGAAGAGAGCCTCCAGTGTGGCATCTGCTGCGTGCAGTGATGGCAAAGCGCCGAACACCATCGGAGAGGCAGTAAATGCGGAAGTGTAGAGGTCGAACCCCAAAATTGCATCAATTCGAGCCAACCCAGCTGGAGATCCCTTCATCGAGTAGTTCGCAGGTGCTAAACCATACATGTTCTCATACCACGGCGGGGAACAAGGAACCAGGACCTGAGTCGTCACACCAATGATGTTCATCCAGCCAAAGGCGTAGCCGAAATATCGAATTGTCGTTGGAGGAGCAAAAACGAACATCATACCGGCGCAAACGAAAGGTGCTCCAAAATGACCGAGGCCATAAGGAAACCATGCGAGTAGGTCAAGAGCAGTATTTTGATGCGCAGAAAGGATATTGCTCAAGTTTGCGCCATACAGGATGTTTTCGAGAGCAGGTAATACCTTAACCCAGATCGGTGGTCGCCATCCACTTGGGACGAATCTGCAAGCGTAGAACCATATCAGGTAGGCTGCTATGGGCATGAAAGGCAGGAAGAATTGTCGCGTGATTGGGAGCAAGGTAGATATGAGGAGTAATGTTGCGACAGCGGTCTTGACAAGAGGACCCGGCGTCTCCATGATGCTGAGGCAGAAGACGCCCAATATTGCTATCAGCAGCCATTGTCCGTCATGTACAGACCAGCGATGGGCCTGTAGCGCTCGTATCGTATCCGCGGGAGAGTAGGAGGTCTGTAGGGTAGCCAAAGAACTGGCAGGAGATTGTCGATTCCTCAGTTTACTGCGCAGCCTGCGCCTCAGCCTGTGTGGCACGAGAAGCTGCAGTGATTTCCATGGTATTTGCACTGTCGTCTTTCCCGACGAATGTAGAGGCTGCATTGCACCCGCAGGTGCTCGCTGTCGCAGAGAAGATGCTTGCTATTGTTTGTGCCTGAGCGATATCGTTGGTGGTGACTGCTGGCTATCCACAATGCTCGATGGTTTCGGAAGGCGCCGGAAGATGTCTACGGTCGAATACTCTATATTTCGTATAACCAGAAGTAAAGAGGCGGTCGAGAGGGTGGTCGCTATCAATCCGGCGTCGACAAGGTGTTGGCAAGGTATGATGCGCGGCGAAGAAATGCTGCTGGTTATGGGTGGCAGAGTCGGGAAAGAAGAAAGTCGAAGTCGAAGTCGAAGCCGAAGCTCGTGTTCGTTTGGACTTCCAGTCAATAGGAAACCGGCAATAATACGATGATGATGATCAACCCTCGTTCGAAGCGGTTAGAACGGATGATTATCAGGCCCCAAAGTCCCAATTTTGGCTCCCTTCACGCTTCTTACTCGCTGCGTCGGCTAGGCCTAATTGCTGCGCTTTGATGTCACGCACTTGGCTTATTCATGCACCTCAGAGCTAGACTAATCTTCTTCTCTGCTTGTTTGAAAGGTAATGTGCTGACTGTACCAGGGTGCGGGCTATAGCTGTTGCAGGTGATTCTCAAAGTCATATCGCAAACAGAAAAAGGAACCGGCATCCGTCAGACGTCGCTCAGGGAGATGATCCGAGCGCTGTGTCGTTCGCCTGGTTGTCAAAAGCACGCGAGCGTACAGGGCCGAGGCGCTAACAAGCCCAGCCTACCCACTCGGTCCTTCCCTCGCTCACGGCAATCTCACCTACCGTACCAAGGACGATTTGGCTGAAATTTGCTTGTCCGTTAGTGCCTGCCGATTGCTTCAAAATTCGGCGGCTTCAGGTTGTACCTGCTGTGCTACACCAGATGTGCAGGAATATTCCTTGAGAATCGAATTTCCTGTGTTGATTTGGAGAGTTCTGTGCTTCCGAGGACTCCAAGACTGCTGCATGGCCCTTCTACGTTCATGTGCCATGTGCTCAGTAAGTCATCTTTGCTGCATGTAATCGCACTAGTCGTCTCGCTAACGACAGATAACATAATTGGCTCTCAGCGGTTAGTGTTTCCCGTGCCATCAATTTATGCATGCACTTTGCGAACTAGATGCTTACAATTACCGAACCTGCCGCAAGGCGCGTCCGTTGTTGGATATACGCTCCGCAACATGAAACGCCAGCAGTAATCTATATTCCATGCTCTTCGACCTCTTGCTCTTTTGATCCGCTCTTCTACGAGAACTGATAAAAATGAAGCACCCATAGCAGTCCAAGTCCAGGGAGCGATCCGCACGACTTACCCTGACCTTGTGCAAGGGCTAAGCCAACTGTTATGTGCTCTCATAACCAGCTGCGAGCAGCAACAGAGTCTCTTTGAGACAGAACTCTCTCGCCATGTCTCGATTTTCTAATGGGAAGCCAAGCAGCTTCTACTCAACCCTGCCACCGGGGAACGCTGAGTAGTTGGTTGCAGGTCACGGGTTCCTTGAGGGGAGCACCATACAGTGTTCAACTGGTCGGTATAGAGAATGAACGAAGAACATAATTAAGTGCTAGCAGTAAACTCAAGCCCTTCGACATGCGCACCCTCCTGAGACGAACACAAACTGAGAAAACCAGTCAGCTGGGCTGCGACCACGTACAGCGTGCCTCCGCTGAGCACTTCAGCTCAGTGGCATCAGCACACATGGCCTCCTGGCTTTTGCTCTTGCTTGAGTGACCGGTTTGCTTCAATAGTGGTTTGTATTCAACATGACAAGGTAATTGATGGTGACCCATAAGTATCGAAAGAATGGTATGTGAACAGGCATGGTCACGGTCTCGTTCCCCTGCTACCACAACCAGCTCTGAACAGACATGTTGCATACTACTCCGGTGAAAACAGTTCAAGTCCCTCGATGCTTCCTGTGTGCAGTAAACGAAGGAGCGCCAAGTTATCAGCTAAGTTCTTCTGTACTGTGGTGCGGGAATCATAGGTATCACTTCCACAGGAGTTGCACTGAAGAGCTCGCAGCTGTCCTACAGGGCAGCACCAGCCCTTGTTGTGACGATTGCATGCTGCCACTGGATCACCAAATCATCGTCGACTTCCTCCGCAATAACCAACTTGATGCTGCACAAAACCTGATGACACTTTCTCAAAGTCAACCTCAGACTCCGACCAAACCTCCGCAGAGTGCTCAAGCACACCCTCCACCTCGACCTGATGATCAAAGTGCATATCCGCCTCAAATCCTGTCCAGCATCAGACCACAAACTACAGCACCAAACAGTCAGTCCTTGCCACCACAGTCTCAATCTCATGGCCCCAATCCTCAAGATCCGAGCAACCAACAGCAGCAACCACCAGGAATCACTGCTGCCTGCAACAACTGCGTGGTTAAAGGTTCTTCCGTTGAGGGAGGTCTCGTGTGTGAGGGCAACATGTCCTGCTCAGCATGTCGAAGCGCCGACCCTGTTTTAATGCCTCCTTATTCATATGATTAGAATGAATACGACCGACTTCCCCCCATGCGCACACGCCACGGACCGTGACCGTTTCTGCATCAGATGCAATCCTGGGGACACGGGATAGAGGTTTCGTGGTGGCCGTTGTGCTCAATCCTAATGAACATGAAGCACAAACCAGTGAATGCTTGGGCAAAGGGCCTGCAGGATGGCCAGAGGGACTGTTGAGCAAGGGTCAATTAGCAAGTAGGTGCACGAACTTTGCTACCATCAAGCATCCAGTACTTTGCAATTGTCATCTGCCGAAGTGGGAGGCTTGCTGAACTGGATGCTTTGCGTGGTTGCTGGCAATCATGCAGGCCTTAGACATGATAAATGTTCAGACATTGAATCAAAGCCTCTTTCTTCTTCTTCCTCGTATTCAGGGTAACTCGCAAGGATGCCACCAAAAACCAAAGCCTCCAGTGACCGAACAACAACATCTTCCAATCTCACGGGACGTCTTGCCCGAGGAAACCCCATCCCACACGAATACCGTGACCCTGACATAGATGAGAACACCGAAAGCGAAGGCCATGCCTCTTCCCAGCCTTCATCGTCCTCTCAGGCCTCAGAAGCCGATAACCGACAGAAAGACGACACCAACGAGCTAGAGCGGCCACAGCACCAGACAGCCTCAAACATCATTGCTTCGGAAGGTACCAGCTCAGACCAGCAATGCTCCTCTATTGCCCAGCAGCCCCAACCCCAGTCTACCATCCAGACTCAATCTCAATCGCAGACACAATCCGGAGCAGACTCACCCTCTCAACCCCAACAGACAGCCTCCCAGCACCAAGCAGGTTCAACCTCCCAGCAAACAACCTCTCAGCCCTCAAATACCTCTGCGTCCAATATTCTCAGCCCAGCAAACAGCTCCCTCGTGCGATCTTACCGTGAGAGGCAACTGCTAGGACAACTACCTCAGCCCCCACCACCGGCACCACAACGACCATCGACCCGCCGCTGCACGAATTGCATTGTAGACCGCGTTGCATGTGACGGTCATCAACCGTGCGGCAGATGTGAGCGGCAGCATGAATGGGAGACTAGTGCTGGGTCGCCTTGCAGGTATGAGTAATTAGGTTAGGCTGTGAGCTGTGTAGGCTGGGCGGGTCATAAGCTGCGCCAGTCGTACGCACGGATGCTGGGGGAGGTTCGGGGAGAGATGGAGGTTGAGACGCGTATGGCTAGGTCAGGTTGCTTTGGGCTGGATGCTGTTGTGGCGTTTTCAGGTAGTCTACAGCATTAGTGTATGAGCTGGGTTGGTTTCGTGGTTGACTGTCCGGAGTGGGGAACTTAGAACATGCTCTAGCCGAACGAAATACAGGCCTTCACTTTGTGCTTCGCTGTCCCCGTTGTCGTTGCGGACCACGTGACCAGGCGCGTGTCAGGGTTGAGAGAGGATTTGTACTTTTTTAATCAGGGTACCATGCCTGCTGGTGACCATCAGAGCAAGCATCGTCCTTTGCTTCCGATGTCCTTGTGACAGTCTGTACACAATCTCGCCAGGAACGCTCACTGGTGGGCAGCCCGTACAGCTCGCGTGGTACACAATGTGGAGAACTCTTGGGGAGAGGCCTAGCACATCCGGAGTCTTAGGCTGGATGAGTACCAACGATTACTGGTGGCGATCTGGACGCTGCTTCCGTATACAACGGTACGGAGAGAGGTATGTTCCGATGAGATGTGGGAAAGCCTGGCCCAGATCTCCGATGGCACAGAAACCCTCTGAGGGCTGCAACATGCAGAGAGCAAGCGCCAAATTGAGGTCACTGACAGACGAAGACCTTATCGAGGGGAGATATTGTGGTCTCAGTGTAGACACACTCTGGGTATATGCAGCGGCTACTATGTTGGAGTCATTGATATCAGTCACGTTCTTTCGTGGTCAGCAACCCGTTTTCCGAAACTTCACAGCCGTAGACATGCTTTCGTGATTGTGCTCCATGTTAGAGCAACCGCGATAGCAGGCTTACCTGGATGTGCTTGCCAGGAAAGGAGATGAAAAAGAACCTGGATTTGCAAGCACATCATCATCAAGCCTCTTATACAAACCGGCTCTGCCGTGGTTGGTCGCGTCTTTCTTTTGTCTCTGCCCAGACCTTCATGTTGTCAATCGAGTGATATGACCCGTGCCTACCTTGTCAGCTAGATTGTGCTAATCTGAGGGACTAGCAGTAGATCGAACGATCAGTCACCCTTACCTCGCACGCACCTTCAATGCATGCCATAGTTGGCCGTGCAGACGAATCACGTTAGTGACAGGGTTCGCAGGTCAGCTCAGCAAAACTACTGCAGTACCGCTAGCATTTTGTTTACGATGGCAGGATCCAAAGTGGCGGAAATTAGCTCAATCTGTGTTCCCGGTGTGATTTGCTATGCTGTTGCGTTGCTCGTTCTCAGCACCAAGGCATCAGGGTCTGCCGCACTGATCTCATCATCGTAGGATGGAATATCCGAGGCTTTAACGTATAATGCCTTTCAGAAGCGAATGTTATTGTACGAGTGAGGAGGTCCGCCCCATTCGAGCAAGCGTTGCAGCTGGAGACTCCACAGCCGGACCTTCAGTCAGCAGAAGCCTGGCAGGATAGGTTTCCCCGGACGTGCTGTTCCCTTTTCGTGCCGTATTGCGAGGCCCTGACTTAGTGTGTACTTCGAAGTACTCCTCTATACCGGAGAAGCAAATCGAGCGCTTCGCCTGACGGAATCATTGCCGGGATCATCCAATTGGCCTTGGGGACGATACTGTTGAGGGCTACCGAGGGTGGTGGAAGCCCACAAAGGGGGTTTGGTCACGGTCTTACGCTCTTGCACGTTGCGCAGGTGACTATTCGAAACTGGTCAAATGTTCGGTGGATCTGTGGGAAAGGGCGCATGATGCAGGACCTGGAGTGGCGCTTCGATCAACGATGACACTATACTGGTGTTGGTGAATGGAAGCTTGGCCTGTTCCTGAGTGGTGTCCTCGGCCAGGATCGACGATCGACCTACTTGAACACTTTAGCCACAATATCGGACTCCGCAGTACGCAGCCAGCTGTAAAGATCTTGCCCGAAGCCAGTAGTCACTGTGGCGTGATACACAACCTTGTAAAAGCTCTATAACTCGGAACAGGTCTTCCGTGAGCACAATGCTGTGCCTCTAACCCAGGGGGCCGGGGCCGGGGCTGCTTGTATTAGGTGCGTCTCTGCTGTGCACTTTCGACTCGCATTTGGCGTATTCTGCGGAAATACGTGGATTGATATCCTCTCCTCTTGCACGTGACGGTCAAATGGATACCGATCCCGATCTGCTGTAAAATTGAGCTTCCTTGTCGAGAAGTGTTGTGCACACGATCGCACCACGTTGGCGCGCCTGCTCAACGTCGCGATCAGCGCAGCGGGCTTTTGTCGGGTTGACCTTCTTAGCTGTGGTAATTGAGTAACACCCGTTCATTGACAGCGTGTCGGATGCTTCTACAATGTTCCTGGTAGTTGTTGCCAGGCATAAGTCTGCTGCTGGTGGTCACTACGAGTTTCGAGCATGGCTGATGGCTCGTCGCAGGTCGAGCATCGTCGATAGGTTGCAAGCCTTGAAGCACCTCAACCTGCCGCCCATCGAGATTCAAGTAGCATCGGAAAAAGAGTCTTGCAAGCGCGGGAAAAATGACGTGCTCCGCATCCCATTTCCTGATCCTGAAACTTGTCGAGTGCAAGATGGTGGGGCCTACTTGTCGATCTTCTCACCTGCATCGAGTCGAGAATTCGTCCGACCACCACGTGGCTGTGACTTGAGTAAAGGGGCTTCCAAATCATTGAGTCTTGGACGATGTTGAGGGGATTGTGTACGTTCAGATTGCTCGTGAAGCTCGTCACTGTATGAATTCTTCGAGAGGGATGGAACAAAAACTTTAGTGATGCTGGTCTCGACCGCATTATTAGCCTGGGGAGCGCCGTAGGAAAGGCGCGGTACCGAATAATGAATATCTTTCGAAAGGGTTTTGCCGGAAAGTGGTCGCATGGCTATTTAGGCAAGTTGGCCGAATCACAGGCAATACGAGGAAGGCGTTTCATACTTTCCAGACATCGGCTCTGCCTCTGTTGGCCGTATCAACGATGGGCTCGATGGCCAGAAATAGCTTTCTCTGTGTTCTCGTGCTTGCCAAGTTGCATCGTGATGATCAGCCGCCGCAAAAGAGATCCTGAAGGGCTTTCCTAGCCACGGGCTAGACCATCGGCGATCACGATCCACTTCAGCACGATCATTGGCTGATAAGCAACGGTCTCGAAGGCAGCGTTGAGCAGATCGCAGGTTTAGATTCGTGATCTCGAAGCACTTTCTGCAGCCTTGCCATCTGCCCTCGCGATCGTGGCTTGACGAGTGGTTCAAACAAGGTACCCGTTGCCCACTGTCAAATCATGCACCTCACCGCGCCATGGCCGTTGATATCTTCAGGATTCACGATGGCATCCCCATCATTACAACCAGTGAACACACAAGCGGTATTGTCGAACATACCACATCTACTGCAGATTCGTCGTCTTGGATCCCATTGTTACCACTTTCAGATCTGTTGGACATCGGAGATATTGACGCAACACAACGCACTGTCGAGGACGAAATCCTCAACTTAGACATCTCCTTATAGCATGGCTGCATAAGAGAATGCATGAGACAACAATGGCTACAACAAATCAGACGAATCTACCCGAGCATAGACTGGGAGGAGGAGCAGGAAGAAGGAACATGACAATGACCACACCAAATCCGAGGCGAACTCCGCTTACAGCCCTGGAGCGAACGCAGGATGGCCGAAAGAGACGGAAGTTGAGCCATGGCTCTGAGAAAGGATCGCATGTGCAAGATACCCTCGAAATCGGCGATGAGGTCCCTAGGCTCCTGAAAAGCCAAGAGTCGAACTCGTCTGACCAGAGCGCGGGCAAGTGGTTCTCACAAGCAAACAAAAATGGCCTGACTGGCCAGCAACAGTCTGCAGAACTTGATGGTACGTTGCCAGCAGCAGCTGTCCCCTGCAAATTTCAACATTGCTAAATTCTCCTCAGATGATCCGCCCTTTTACATGAGCGACCGTGTAAACTATATCCCCAACACCTTTGCAGCTTCGAACGACGGACGCTTTGGCGGCATCTCGCGATTTGATAGCGAGAATGAAGACCTACGAGGCGTCATCGATGACTTGACCGTGGAGAACAGGAGGTTAAGGCAATTGATACGAACAGGGAATAAGCAACGACGCAGCACTCCGAGCACCTCGACCCAGGAGCAAGACAAGCTCTTTGAAGTACGCATGCATGGTCTTCCGTCAGAGAAGAGAAGAGAGCTTGAATTCCTGCTCAAGACCTTTGCTACGAGTGTGCACTCCAGCGTGCCTTCCCTAACCACGGCGACATCGAATGCCTCGAGTGGCATGAACTCTGGCAACGCAAAATCTGGTGCGCCACAAACTGACTCAGGCTATGCTAGCGCTTCTGGTACGATAAGTGGTGGGACATCCAACCTGGCAACCCTGGGCCCCGCTCCTGTCAAGCCTTCGACGAATAGGGCTGTCAAGACTTATTTGAAAGATATCCCAGACACTCTCCTTCCAAAGCAAAACCCGCTCATGAGTGAGCGTGCCAAACAAGCGTTAGTCGTGCGACGACTTGAGCAACTATTCACCGGACGTATGGCTAGCCCAGGAGAGCACGACCAACCCATGCAGCAACAAGAGATTTCCGACTCCGCTGCTCGCGCCGATAGACTGCAGGACGCTAGGGACAACAAGAAAAGGAAAGCGGAAGGACGGCGGGAGGCGCGTGTCATGCCTCCTGATAGCAGAGTCGATCTTGATGCCATGGAGATAAATGACGCCAAAGAAACATCGCCTTCAAAGGAGCGCAAGGCGATTTCCGCACCAGGCTCGCCAGATCAGCGTCCTACGCGTCCACTTGATCTTGATATTCATCGGGCCCAATTCGCGGCCGAGAACCTTCAATACCTGCGGCACCTCGGTCTTTCAATACCCGAAGTGCTTGGCTCAACGAAGGAAGGAGAAGAGAGCCCTTGGATGTTCTTGACTTTGCTCGGAGGCTTGGCGCAGCTGCATACACTCAATGTGACGCCCGAGTTTGTGCGGAGCGCCATCAAGAAACTCAGCAAGCGCTTCGAGCTGTCGAGAGATGGTCTTAAGGTTCGCTGGACTGGAGGTTGCGATGGCACCAGGTTTGCTGCCGATGATGAGAAAGCGATCGAGCACGCAGCCATCGCTCCACAAGACTTTGCTGAAGACACCGGAACTGGTAGCAGCAGCAAGCGGTCCAAGACAAACAGCACGTCAAATGTCGCAGCTACTTTAGACACGCCATCTGAGGACAAAACAAGTGGACTGCAGACGAGCAGCCACTCCAAGCAGCAGCAACTTACGGTATCCGGCAGGTCTAGTATTCAAGCGTCGTCAAAACTCTTCAACCCCTCAGTCACCAGGTCGGCGTTCGACTACAAGCCTATAGTCCTTCGGGAGAAGCAGCTCCAGCATGAAGATCTTCAAGACTCGGATGAGTCGTTCGATACCTCATCGGGCGACTCGAGTGGGCTTGTGAATGCTCTCAACAAGTCCAATCTCAACCAAAGGGCTAAAGACGAAGGTGTGATCACTTTTTACCACAATTCCCATTTCTGCAGCGATTTCAGCTCGGAGACGGAGCCCTCAAACATGGGGCCGGCGCGACCCGCTGTTGCTGGTGAGACTCTTGGTATGCCTGCAGCATATATCCTCGAATCGCCGCTCCGATACCATGACGCTACTTATTTTACCACGCAATTTGCTCCACAGCCCTTCGATCTCGGAAAGTTGAGTGACGAGCAGCGAGCCAAGTTCGACGGCTCCTTACCGAAGCTATTAGATCTGTTTACAATCAGTGAAGCTGGAGAATCTGAGACAATGCCTCTTGAGTTCGATGTATGCGGGCTTGGCGGAGTTACACCGGATGACAATTTCGCTCTCGATATCAAGGTCAGCATGAAGCCTGCCCCATGCCGAGGTCCAGATATGGTCGTCAAGAGGTTGCCGTTCTCAAACCGGAGATATTTGCAGAAATTTACTGCTAAGGTCGAGTCCTGCGAGAAGTTGGACCTACTGCCGTCGAAGCTACCGCCGCCCAGTTATGTCTTCTTCACCTCAAGTTCCTCGTCCGATGCAGCTGATCTTGATGACGACTCTGACGATGATTCCGATGGCAGCAGCACACCATTCGTGGATGAGGTATGCCCAGCCCCACCAGCGTTCTTGCAACAATTTTCAGGTGATTCCGGAGAGCATCATGCCGACGATGAAGACAATGACATGGAGTCAGAGATTGATATGCTGGCCATCGCGCGGCAGGCCAACCCAGAGCAGATTGCTGAGCAAGAGCGCGTTTATATGCTACACCAGCCAGGAGGGGCACAGCGCGGAGTGGCTGGCAGTCTCGCTGCTACAGTCGGTGAGACCAGCAGTGCCTCGTCTATGCACAGGGCTGACGATGCCACCTCTACCCCTACGGAAGACGGGTCACAAGAACGGTATGGTGATGACGACGACGATGAAGAGGATGATGAGATGGATGATGCATGAAGATACATTGTTCTTCAAATGTTGTTTTGCGCGTGAAGGCATCTATGGGCGTTCAGGTCGTTAGGTTTAACAGATACCCCTTGCGCGACTTCTAGGCCAGCGATTTAGTTCTAGCCTCTGGATCATAGAATACATACTTTGTCTCGCATGCGTCTTTAATTACTACCACCTGAGTAAGTTTTACTTTAGTCCTCCTAATATTCGCGATAAATGCAGCAGCTCCGGAGTGCACCATCCGGTCAGAACCCCATCCCGAGACTTTCGGCGCCATCCGAGTGCCGCATCCGATGCTCACAAGAGCTCTCTCGAGCTCCTCCACACTGGCATTTCAGAGCTGCACCCCAAGCATAATTCCGCCCACAGTGTGGTTGTGACGGCTTTGCTCCGTTGCTCGTTGCCGGCTGCAGTGCTTTCGACGTAGATTCGGCGCGTGAATAATATCGCTTGCTGTTGTGCTGATACATAGCTTGCTCTCTTGCCATTTCAATTACCGTTGTCTACTTTTGATACCCGCTACTGTTCGCATTTACCTGCATTGGCTTGCTGTTCGGGATTACGCTCGGATATTGACGGGCACTACCGCTGACACGCGTGCGAAGCACCTTCGACGTCCACAGTGCCTAACGGTACCTGAGTCTCCGGGTTTGTGTCTGTGCTTGAACTGAACTATTGTCCACACGAAGCCAGTAACGATCCCCACTTCCACCGCCATCATGGCTTCCTTCCTCGAGTCCTCCTCCCGCCTCACCTCCCAAACAACGCGATGTCTACGAGGCGCCAGGGCGCCACGCAACGCACGAACACGCGAGATCCTCCTTACGCGCCATTTCTCGTCCACGCAGCATAGACGTGAAATCAACAAGATCGTCTCGAGCCCGTCCGAAGCGATCAAGGACATGAAGCCCGACTCCGTCCTACTCTGCGGCGGCTTCGGCCTGTGCGGTGTCCCTGATACGCTTATCGACGAAGTCTCGAAGACGCCGCGGCTGACTGGTCTGACGGCCGTGAGCAACAATGCGGGCATTCCCGGGAGTGGGTTGGGCAAGCTGCTGGATTCGAGGCAGGTCAAGAGGATGATTGCGAGTTACGTGGGGGAGAACAAGGTGCTGGAGTCTATGTACCTGAACGGGGAGCTGGAGATGGAACTCACGCCGCAGGGGACGCTGGCTGAGCGGTGCGCGTCGGGCGGGAAGGGGATTCCAGCTTTTTACACGCCTGCTGCGGTGGGAACGGTGGTGCAGACGGGGGAGTTGCCGCTGAAACACAACAGTGACGGAAGCGTGAAGGAGTATGGGCAGCCGAGGGATGTGAAGATCTTTAATGGGAAGGCGTACGTGATGGAGGAGGCCATACCTGGGGATGTCGCGTTTGTGAAGGCGTACAAGGCGGATAAGTTGGGGAACTGCCAGTTTAGGCTTGCGGCGCAGAACTTTAATGGTGCTATGGCGAGGAATGCGAAGATGACAATTGTGGAGGCGGAGCACATTGTTGAGGTCGGGAATATGGATCCGGTTGCTGTGCATCTTCCTGGGATATACGTGACGAAGGTGATACAGTCGACAGCGGAGAAGAGGATTGAGAAGATCACCAATAGGAAAGAGGAGGGTGATGTTAAGGAGAGTTTGGGTAAGGGCGATGCTGCTAGTAAGAGGGAGAGGATTGTGAAGAGGGCAGCGAAGGAGTTTAAAAATGGGATGTATGCAAATCTGGGGATAGGGATGCCAATGCTTGCGCCGAGTTTCGTTGATCCGAGTGTGAGTGTGGTGTTGCAGAGTGAGAACGGGCTGCTAGGCCTTGGTCCCTATCCTAAGAAGGGTGAGGAGGATCCCGACCTTATCAATGCGGGTAAGGAGACTGTCACCTTGTTACCTGGTGCGAGTTGCTTTGGGTCGGAGGAGTCATTCGGTATGGTGAGGAGTGGAAGGATCAACATGACTATGCTTGGTGCCATGCAGGTTAGTGCTCACGGTGACCTGGCAAACTGGATGTTGCCAGGGAAGGTCAAGGGCTTTGGTGGTGCGATGGACCTGGTGTCCAACCCGAGCAAGACGAAGGTGGTTGCGCTGTTGGAGCACACAGACAAGAAGGGCAATCCCAAGATTTTGAAGCAGTGCGAGTTTCCATTGACAGGAAAAGCCTGTGTGAGCAGAATCATCACAGAATTGGTAAGTCGCACACGAACTCGACTGCGGAACTAACCTGCTGACAACGATGCTAGGCTGTCTTTGATGTCGACTTCACGGCAGGTTTAACCTTGATTGAAGTCGCTGAAGGTGTCACTGTTGATGAGGTCAAGTCGAAGACTGCTGCTTCTTTTAAGGTTGCCGACAACGTGAAGACGATGGAGCAGTGAGCGACCGTTGCATGCCTCTCATAGCTGAAACACCAGAAGCTGAAATTGTTGAGCAAGCATTGTCGTGCGAAGGATTGTGCTTTCCAGGAGCCATGGCGCGTGAGGATGAAAAGTGAGGACGTTGTCGACAAGGAGTAGATTCTTTATTTATTCAAGTACTTGACCTCGTGCTTCTCAATCGAAATCACCTCATCCGATGATGCGTTTCGTGGTGGCCACCGCTCTACAATAGAATTATAGATGTTTGTTCCTGGCTCTTTCCCAAGAAGTCGTTTGGCTGCTGCCTCAGTGCTTGCTGGCTTGGGAGCTGACGTGGATGACGATGACGCCAACGGTCAATTGCGGAATGAGCGCTTTCCACCTTATGATTCCCTGGCGCCTGCCTCGCAACACAGCACCACGCACCTACCAGAACGATGGATGACTGTCACTTCGAGGCATCGCGCTCCGGCCGCAAACGAAGCAAAGAGCTGCACCGCTCATCATCAGCCTGCCTAGTCGGCAGCAAGCGTGCAGCATCGTATGACCATCAACGCATCTGGCCCAGATGAGATAATACCCCACCACTCACAATCAGCCCCTCTACCAGCGGAAGCAATACAGTATGGCATTGACAGTCGGGTCTATAACGTCCTCGAAGGGCGTCCCTAAGAGTGTCGCTCAGATCACCAAAGATGCCTCTGAGTACGAGTTCGACGCGATCGTACCTCTAAAATACTACTTGAGGACGGCGAATGCGATGGTCAGACAGGTATGCTGTGAGCGACGTGACAGTCCTATACAATTTGCTGACTGTTGGCAGGCACAGGTTTACATGAGGGAAGGAGACGACGAAATGACGTTCTTCCTGCTCTTCCGGCATGCCCATCTATGCCTCTCCCACTTGGCTACGCATCCCCAGTATAAGCAGCAAGATCCTGAGATGATAAAGGCACTGCAAAGAGAGGTGTCACAGAATCTTAAAGCAATGGAGCTGCTGAAGGCGAGGATCAATCGCCGGTACGAAGAGTATGCCAGAGTGTCGCAGACCAGGGAGACACGTCGACAAGAGGATGCTGCGAAGCGAAGAGCATCACAAGGGCCAGTCTACCTCAGCCATGACCAAGATCAGCGGATCAGCCAGCCCGCGCAAATACGAGGTCAAGAGCATTCCAAACTAGCAGCAAGGTTGGCGGGCCAAGAGTTCGCCAGACGTGCGCCTAACCGAAGATCCTATCCGACAGGCTTGTCGCAACCTGACGAAAGAGACGATCTTGCCGCCCGTATGCAAGCGATCAGAACTCATGTTGAGCCGAAAGAGAGGGACAGTACTGCTGGGACCAATCAACAGAGGCAGGCAAATTTGCTAGATAACGCCGGGTACAGCTACCCAACCGTGCCTATACAGAGACCCCTCAAGGCGCAGTCGCACCCGCCAGAAGCAATTGCATCAAAGCCACTCTACGTCGCAGAACGTGAGCAGCCCCCAGTGCTGCCGCCAAAACCAGTCCAATCCTCAAGGGCATCGACCCTTCCTCCCAGACCGGAGAAGCAAGCATCTCCCGCTGTACCGAGCAACACTCCCTCTGAACCTGCATACACTTTTGCGCCTGGTGCTTATTTGGAGAATGGCACGCCACTTCGAACCATCTTTCTTCCACCGACCTTACGAACAACCTTTCTGCGATTAGCACACAAGAACACCACCAAAAACCTGGAGACGTGTGGCTTTCTAGCAGGCACATTGCGAGCCAACGCCCTCTTTGTGAGTGCCCTAGTAGTCCCAAAACAGACAGCAACATCGGATACATGCGAAATGACAGATGAATCAGAGCTGTTCGATTATGTCGACCAACATGAGTTGATGGTACTCGGATGGATACATACCCACCCTACTCAAACCTGCTTCATGAGCAGTCGCGACTTGCACACACATTCGGGCTACCAGATGATGCTAACCGAGAGCATAGCCATCGTCTGTGCTCCAAGCAAAGGTGACACGAGTCGGGGCGGTGACTGGGGTGTATATCGGCTTACCGATCCCCCGGGCAAGATGGCAATACTACAGTGCGATAAGCCTGGTATATTTCATCCGCACGATGTTGATAACATCTATACTGATGCTATGAGGCCCGGACACGTGATGGAGATTGGGCAAATGGACTTTGAGATAGTTGACCTTCGTTGATCTGACCAAGAGCTCTCTTGGGCAAGTCTGGGAAAGAAGCGAAATGGCTCATCCGGTCGTTCCACGACGAGCTTACGAGTTTTCGTACATGTGTACGAGGGCAATGACGAACTTTCGCAAGGCAACTCCGGACTTAACGTTAGAGACGAAGAAGTCCTCGCTCCGCGAACTGCTCAGGCAGTTTACCTTCCGCCTTGAGGATTTCTGAGTAACAGATTGTGCAAAGCTGTTTTCGATTAGCACAAGTGCATTTGACAGAATGCTGGAGGCCTTCTCGAAGATGAGTTTTATCTGATCATATTTACCATTGGAAGGAATGGGCACTCACATGTGTCGGACGTTTCATGGGTTCGCACTTGCGGCATGATGGCGCAAAGAAGCATCAGGCGCAGCAAGGCGTGTTTCACCAGGTTTGCAAGAAGTGATGCACCATTGCAAGCCAAGCGAGCTTCCGTGCGGGTATGCGAAGCCAACTGTCAGCATGTGTATCGCTCTGGAAGCACATCTCACCAGTCTGACCCTCATGGCTACAAGGCGGGCATGCGCCATCAGACGCCAGCAAACGCCATGAAACCCGCAGTCATCGGCCAAGCAAACCAAAAGCGATCTAGCCCCAAATTGTGGATGCTTATGCAGGTACACAACTTGAAAGTCGAACCCCCCATCACGTCAGGATTCTTCTTCTCTGATCGACGCGGCCGTAGCGGACCTCTTTTGCTTGTGCAAACAGCACCTTGTAGAGCTGAGGCTGTGCAGAGCCACACGATGTGTATTTCAAGAATATATGGTATTCAGAAGGTCACTTCGCACTGAGGCATTCGAGAAAATCCTCCAATTGGAATGTCTAGGTTTAGGTGGTAAGTCAGGTACAACGACGCTAGGGCTCTTAAGTAGAAAGGTGGGAAGCACGATAGGTCAGATGTATAGATAAGCTGTCATCATAGCTCCAGCTAATTTCCGCAAGTGGAACAACGATGGCTTGTGAGGCGTGGACGACTTGAAGTAGGCAAAAGCGTCTTCTTTGTCTCTCCTTTAGCTCCAGCCGCGCTAGACCACGGCTGGAGTGGGTTAGTTGGCTGGCATTCGAGGGCGAGAGAGGCGGCAGAGTGCTCGGTTCAAGTTCCGTTGTTTTCTGCCAAGAGGTTACGCTGCTGCTCCTGCGCCTGCGACCCGCCGAAGCAATGCTCAACTGCACCGTGCTAGTCCTACTAGTCCTAGGTAGTAATGCACCATCCCCTTCCTCCTTCCAGCTCCATACCGATCAGAAACCTCCTTCCTGCGCGTCTTTGTCGACCATTCTCGTCTCTCGTTCAGCATTTGTTATCTTCTCAGGCACACACTCATTCGACCACACTACTGACAGTATCTATTCAAATCCAGTCTCTCTTTCAAACCCTCAACAAGACACTCCCTGTACGCTTCGATCACATTTCGATACGCACCGATCCCATCTGAACCACGGTTACACAGGCACTCAAGAGCGAGGCACACTTGGGAACACGTGCAAACTTCCTGCTGGCCAGAAGAGTTGCGAGAATAGCCCTGGACAAAGAAGTCACCGAGCCTGATCAAACAAACAACCCCCAAGCGTCACTCCATTTGGCAAACAATCCCATCCCTCCGCCACGCTTTGTCACAGCCAGACAATTTCACCTTGTCACCGTTCGAGCACGTCCTTAACTTGACAATTCATGATCCTCCCATCTGGGTACTAGGCCTGCGGATTCACTTGTTCGCTGAGAACTCCCAATCCCCACCTCTACACGACCTTTGGTCAACCACAATCATAAACATAACCAACGATGAAGACGTGGACATCATACAGAGCCTTTCAGGCAACACTGCTAGGCCTGCTGGCTGTCAGAACACTTGCACAGACAGCGACAGAGGGGTCAGCAACAACAGCCACCGTCGAACTTGGTACAATTACGACACTAGCATGCTATTCAAAACCCGGTCCTCTTACCCAAGACAATACCGATACTTTCCAGACCAGCGGCTCTTGCCAAAAAGCATGTGGCAATGCAGGCTTTCCGGTCATGGCTATCACAGGAGGCTCAACCTGCTATTGTGGGAATATGCTCCCTGCAGCAGACCTTGTGGTTGATGACTCGAAATGCGACGCGAAATGCAATGGCTATGATCAGGAAACCTGTGGTGGTATTGGATACTGGCAGGTTTACCTCGACGGCCTGTCTGGGAACGTCGAGGTCGCGCCTAACTCAACAGTCTCCAGTGTCAGTGCGGGGCCCAGCTCTACTACCGCATCTGCCACGCGAGCACCCGAGACAGTCGTGGTCACTGCTTCGTCTAGTGCCAAGCCGTCGTCCAAGCCGAGTGGTGTTGCTGGTGACGGTGATGACGGGCCTAATAAGATCGGCATTGCTGTAGGCGTCGTCGTAGGCGTTCTTGTCCTCGCCGCTGTCACTGGCGGAGCTATCTTCTTCATGAAGCAGAGGCGTAGGAAGCACATTGAAGAGGAGCACAAGGCCCAGGCTATAAACTCCTTCCCTGGCTCCAGGTCGTCAGATACGAAATCAGATGCCAGGCTAGATCCCAGTGTGGCATCTTCTTACCGCCGAGAAAGCATCGGCAGCATCGCGGATGAGAGAGACTTCTCGAGGAGGATATTACAGGTAACCAATAATCCTATCGCTTGCCCAACTCTGCTAACTGTCTCCCAGGTCCGGAATCCTGACAATCGAGGATCCCTACAATCTGTAGCATAGGATGAACAGCCAGAGAGCCATCCGCTGCAGTCGCTTTCGAAACGAGGCAAAATCCCCTCATGATATTCATAGCGAATCAACAGCGAGCGAAGGCTATAAAGTCACACCCTGTCGTGCGATGCCTCCTCAACCACTACCGGACCTCGCATATTTGAAGAAACAATACCTGGAGGGCTCTGTCTCCTCGTCGCTATACCCCACGATCCACGATCTTTATAAATCCTGTTTTGATGTTGTTCTGCATGGCACTGGCGTTGGCGGCTGAGACACTTTTCCCACGGACCAAAGCCGGGTTCACATAGACGGCGAACACCATGGTCTCACGAAAGCTATACAAAGATCCGGAGGTGGAAGGAAGCACTGCTGAGTAACCCGTTTCTGGGAGGATTTGAGCTTGTTCTCATGTTTCAACAGAGAAGATGCGATCCATCTGGATAGTGATGAGCTTGAGAGAGTGCTTGCTCGACGAGCATTTCCCCCATATACACACCGAAGCCTTTGGGGGTGACGGGCGGTATGAAGGGCTTACTCGTAAATATTGTATCATCATATCTATCCCTCTTATGCAATAAGAGAACACTTCGCACGCAGTGGCGACTGCCATACCCAGCATCCTTGAATCGAGTGTAGTAGTTGCGTGGCAGGCGCGAAGTGCCAACTCACTCCTTATGTCTCCTCCAACCCGAATACCAATACGTCTAACGTCGCCATCACAAGTCGTCCTTGGGATACCTATGTAGCCAACCTGAATTTGTTCCAGTCTCAAGATGCATCATTCCGCACATCTTGTCGGGCAGATCTAGCCAACCCGGGTAGCATCATTCTCCATGCCTGCGCAGAACCTCTCGAGCGCTGTCAGGAATCATGTCCTCCTACCAGCGCTTCTAGAGAACCACTGTGCTTCAAGGGACGGCGTCTGATGCCTCCCGAGCTATGAGACCTCCGTTGCTGCCTCGACTTTGGTCATAGCCTCTCCATTTCCATCTGCGTCGTCTTCGGGAGTGTTATCATCCTCAACGCTACCGGTATAGAACTCCGAGCTGACTTTCGTGCCACAGACTTAGAGCCGCCATGTCCCAAACCCTCTTGCCTGGCTCTGCACTCAGTCGGTAGTACCAACTTCCGTGAATACCGGCACTGTCATTGGCGTCGGTCGTCTCATTTCACCCCTGGAAGGTCCTATCATCCTCGGGCTCGCCGTTACCGTCGTCATCAGTGTCGGGCTCATTACCTGGTTCATCCTCTTCCAGGTCTTGACGTTCCACATAGCGTTGGTCGATAACCTTGAATTGTTTGTTTCGATCAGGGTTATTTGCTGATAGACCGGGAATCGTCACCATGTTTCCAACGTCGAAGTAGGGCTCAATTGGCTCATCATCATCGAACTCTTCTGTATCATAGTCCGCTAACGGTTCTAAATGGAGCTTGCACCAGTGCTCTGACACGATGGTCACCGCGTCGATCCCTAAATCTTTCATGTCTGTGACTGGTCGGCGAGCCGATCTGCTCTCGCTGCTGTTGGGGCAAGCGATTCCTGTGGGCGATTGGAGCCTGTGTTACCCTGCTGACAGCAATAGACTGTCTCGTGGTCTGAGGCCGCTCTACCAAGCGTGCAGGATCGTCCCGTCGACACTCTTCGCGCTGATTGTGTGAGCGGGCGAGTAGATCGAGGAGCTTTGTGGGAAAGAGATGATCAAATTGGAAGAAGCAAGTGGTTCGCAACCTACAGGTAAAAGCGAACGTGTCTGGCTCTTTCACTTTCACTAAACACAACTATTGAGCACTAGACGAGACTGAGGTGAGGTCAGGTGAGGTTCAGGGGTGAGGTGGAAGTTGTTTGGTTCGCGGACAGATCACTAGGATGTATAACAAACACATGAGGGCTGCGGTGAGATGGTCTAGGGACTTGCAAGTCATTACTTGCTTGCCTGTATCCGCCGCTATGTCAGATACTACACTAGCTGGAAGCACTACGACCCCAGCCCAGCACAAGCATCTCTGAGCCGAACCAAGCCTCAGCTACGTTGCACAGTATGCTAAATGCCGTTGAACCGGCGCCTCTTAAAGACATAGGCGAATGCCGTAACCACCAACTGCCAGTACTGGTCCTCCAGACTCCCCTCCAGCCGAGCGCGAGCGTTCGTCTCTCGCCCGCCGTACCTCGGCACACCTCGTTTTCATCCATCATCTTCAAGGCCCGTACAGCGAAGCTCGTTACCACACCTCTAGAACCGATGCCGGCGTTGGCGCTGGGCGCCCGATAAATCTCGCACCATGGCCAGCCACCATCAAGTTCTTGCAAGGCCCTCAAACGCCCTGCGTCAGCTTCGAGATCTGCTGGCGCGATACCCGCTGTGCGACACGCTATGATTCGGAGCGCGAGACCGATGGCGTTAGACGGACCGGTGTTGATGCGCTCGCGGCAGCGGGCTCTGAAGAGGGTGAGAAAGTCATTGGCAATTGATCCCTTGTGCGCAATGAGGTGATTCGGTGGGGTCGATAGTGGTAGATCGTGGTCTCGGGAGTACGATATCATTCGAGCAAGGGCGTAGAGGAAGTACTCTGGTGGTGCGTAGTAGTAGGTCCCTTGCTCGTAGGCGCGGAAATTGAGGAAATCGCATATGTAGTTCCATGTTGGCGCTAGCTCATGACTGCGATGGTTCAGAAGGAACAAGGCGTAGATGTGCATACAGACTATGGGGTCAAAACGTGGCCTGGAGGGGTCATCGTAGACCAGTGGAAGGTGGTCTGGGGACTGGTTTGACAGGGAGGCGTCGAGGATCTGATGGATCACGTTTGGCGGATGATAGCCGTCAAGGATCGTCAGGGCGAGAGATGTGGTGTCGTAGTCGTTGGGGAACTCGTTGGTTGTTAGGACGGGCTCGTCCTGGAAGAAGTTCCATAGCATATGGTAGTCCTTGAGTGCGACTAGACTTTCGTCGCTAGTGTTTTCCAGGATAAGAAGTTGTGCAAAGTTTTCCTTCATGTCAATATCACAACGCGTAGGTGTATTGCAGGTAGTACGTAGTCGCTTCGCGTTGGCCCTAAGATACCCTGTGCCTCTTGCTATTGGATCGCCGAGCATGTTTCGGACTTGTCTGATCACGTTGTCAGTGTGATCGAAAAGGAGCCCTTGCATGCCTACTGCTCGAGCTGAGCAGATATTCTCGAGCTTGTCGTCGATATAGAGGGCTGAGGCAGGTGATTCAGTGAGGCCAATGGATCTTAGGACGTGTTTGTAGAAGCATAGATCGGGCTTGCGCATATTAGTCTCAGCAGACGTAAAGATCTGGTCAAAGATATCCCATTCTCCATGTATGCTCCGCACATATTCCCAGTGTGGTTGCGAGATATTCGACATGAGGTAGATTTTTGTGTCTCCCTGGGAATTATCTTTTGCATCTTTGAGCATTCGTAGCATTCTCCGATGTGGCCGTAAGGACATCTTGGCTTGCTTGATTGTGTCCTTGAAATCATCATGAGGGATGGCCAGGAGCTCCTCTATTTGAGAATAACAGTCTTCTTCCGACAGCATGCCACATTCAAAGTCATACCAGGCTCTTGTAGAAATTGCTCGCTTGAGCATTTTGGGGGAGACCTTGCCATGTCCAGGTGGATGCCAGGAGAACAAGACATCACCCAAGTCCACAACCAATGCCTGAATGGTTGGAGGCATAGCTGGGCAGATAGAAGATTGCAGCTTTGGTACACCAGTCTCGAGCAAGACGACGAAGGAAGATCTCCGACGCGTTGTGCATGGGAGAGTCTGAATTTACTGCTTGCACTGGGTGGGCTGCACCACAGCATCCTCCCGTAACAGCAGAAGCATAGAGGTCCTGTCTGCTACCTGATCCGGGATCCAGTCCCCGGACCAGAGGGTACGAACGACAGTCTCACATGACCGCCGTAAAGTCCCAACCACTGCTTGTCTGAAACACTAACACCGTCGTTTGCCAAGCACACTGGCCAAAGAGCGCCCCAGGTAAGCATCATCATGCATGCATGATAATGTTGTTCGGTTCCAGCAAACTAAGGGGCACAGATTGATGCATGATCTCCGGGCGTTGACGTCTCGCTGAGGCATTTGCTTGTTTCCTTTGTGTCCTGATCCACACTTCGCTCAACCGCAAACAAAGACGTGTTTGAGAAAACCGAAGTATGACCATGTACGCAGCAACGCTTGATGAGCATGCACCTCATACATGACTATGACGCCCGACAGTGATCGATGGGTGGCCTGGAGCAGACTGAGTCATGGGATGGGGTGATGTACCGATGAGAGGATTCAGCGTGTCACATACCGTGCTATGGTGTATCGGCCTGATGTATTGGAGCACAATGTCGCGTGTTGGTTGGTCTCAAGATGTTGTTAGGGCTCATAGCGTCGACGTTGCGGTGTGCAGTTGGTGAAGCAGAGCTATAGCGCGTTACCGTACGGCTGGGACCAATGAATGCCTATAGTAGCTTTAGCGCTTGCTGAATGTGGTATGAAGGGGCATCTCGCGGGTTGGGGGAGGCAAGAACAGGCTAGATAGTCTTCAACCAGCGTTGCAGAGGGGCACGGCCTTTTTGATTGATAGTATTGCACGAGTACAGTCGCACCTACTGCATCTTGATTGCTCGATTGGCATGTATATCTGACACTTGCAAGTGCAAGATGACGAGGTCGAAGCAGTCATGCCTGCCGATCGAGAGGTTGTCCCGTGCATGCCATCAACCGCGAAAACCGAAAACTGCGAACCGCGAGTGTCGCCTATCTTGACAGGGATGGGCGACATACATATATGGTCAATGTAGTAGCCAATGAGACTGGTGAAAAGGGATATGCAGTCCATGTGGCGTCGGTTGACAGGTTTGCGGCGTTCCTGGACATGCATGTGACCAGAGCTCCGAACTTCAAGCGTCGTGCTTCGGTGCTGAATTGCACAACGATTTGATGCCAAGTGCGAGCTTATCCCTGAGGAGATCCGTAGATCAGTCAACCTGAAGTGTTACATGCAACTCGATCCGCCACGTCGAGATCTAGATGTCAAAGCAGGTATGTTTAGCAACAGCTTCCCTTTCTTGACAGACGATAGCGTAGCATTAAGCGGATCTAGGAGCAATCTAGGCATCAAATTCCGTTTGCCCGCCGTCTGCTCATCCTCGGCGGAAGATGGCTTCGAACACCTGCCACTGTACATAAGCTAATGCCCCTCGTCGAGTACCAACTTTGTAGCCATGGCCGCAACGCCGTGTCGATATGTCGCTAAGCTGCAGTATCCCGTGCCGCTTCCACTAACTCTGACTAGGGTCCGTACAGCATGTAGATTGTCATTCGGTACGACTTGAAACAATTGTGTCGTTCACTGGGGCCATCGGCGCCTGGACGTGCGACGCGACCAGCTTCCCTTGACTGTTGTCGACTCGTGAGTTTGCGGTCACGGGAGACCAAAGCGTCTGCGTTCACCTCTCTCGACGTCGACCTCGTAGCGTCTGCGAGCTTTAGGCACTCTGATTGCCCTTCGACCAAGGTTGTAGAGAGGCAACCAGATGTCATCGAGAAGCATGATCCAGGCAATGAAGCCCAGTAATAGTAAGACATAGAACCACCTATTTCTCGTGGAGGCCGCATGAGTCGTCTGTCTACCTTCTTGTTGTAGCATTGCTTCTGTCTTGAGAGATTTCGTCAGTGGTGAAAGGTATGGTCGTGGTTTCTTGTTCGTTGACAGCAAAGGCCATACAAGTAAGCCCAGGATGAGGTGGGTGATGAGACTATACCAATTAGCAAAAGGTTGAGCTTATGATAATATGCGTCCTCAAACTGTACGGAATGTGTCAAGCTTCATGCGACAAGACAAGATTAGGAATCAGAGCCCAGGCCTGTAACTGCAGGGCTGGTACCTACCCACATGCCCACCTCCCAATGACAGACGTGCATAACAAATGATTCATGATATGGTGGCGGTCAGCACCTGGCATGAACTTTCGAACATCGACGTTGGGTGGCATATTATTCTGGTCAGGGTAAGTCGTGCTGCAAGGACACTGCTGCAGATTTGAGCAAAGTGATAGCTTCACGGGTCCTCGTTCCCTCATCTACCACAAGCAAAGAACAAATACCATGGCATATCTTGTGCTCATACTGATTCAGTGACATCAAGCTATTGTTGCTCTACAGACCTCAACGTTGTCGAATATCGACCTTGAGCCTGACTCTAGCTTCTCCCCACTCCTCAACTGTAACAGAAAAACGATTGATAGGACAAATCCTGTTCGAGTCCCAGAGGGTATCATATGTATCAAGTATGCCTTCCTGAACGCCATATGTCGTAAAGCACGTTACTACCTGCAGCCATTGATCGGTGTATTGTGTATACAAGCATCCTCGTTAAACAGTCGTGGCGCCTGTTAACTGCTGCTTTATGATCCACACTCCCGAGATTCCGATTCTCCTCCGTTATTCGACGCTCCTTTCTCTGTATCGTTTTTCACCAACGGTGGCAGAGGCTGGTTGACCCCATCGCTAGACGTGGCTGTTGTTAGTTGCTCTTCAACTCCTTTCTCAGGCGTGCCATTGGTTCCTGGCTTCCCACTGCCATCACCCTGATCTGATTGTTGCTGCAGTTTAATCCCTCCATTTCCGGCCATTGCTGGCTTCCGATCGGCTACCATTGTCTCAGCCGTTATATGAGCAGCATCAACGACTGCAGCAAGAGGATTCGTACCAAGAGGTGGCACTGGTGAGGCTTGAGGCGCAACAACAGAGCCTACACTGGTATCCGCAGCGAGTGGAGCATCAGCAGCAGGCAAGGGTGGAGCGGCGATGGGTCTAGACGAAATAGAATCGGGAAGACCATTGGGAAGAGACTGTGCCTGTGTTTTGGGCTGCTGAGGGACAATGGCACTAGCTGGAGGTGGGTGACTGTGAGTGTCCACTGCAAGGCCAATTGATGGAGATGCAGTTGTAGAAGAAGCCTGAGGTGGTACAGGTTGGTGGCCATTGACCAATGTACCAGCCATGGCCGGGATTGGAGTAGTTTGGGCTGGCTGGGCTGGCTGGGATGTTTGAGAGCCTGGAGGCGCTTGTCCCGATAGCGGAGCCACTTGAGCTGTCTGTGGCGATTGAGGTACGTGAGACTCTTGGACTGGAACTGGCCAAGAAGGTCCTGGAGTGGTGGTTGCTGTGCTGGGCCCACCCGTCCGGAGAGGAGCGCCAGCGGCTGCAGGGGAGGCTGTTCTTGCTGCGAACCCTTCGAAGGCCGGGTTCTGGTACCTCCCAACGAAAGTCTTGATATGGCCTATGATGGTCCTCTCGTCATTGGTCTCACCACCTTCTAGCGATGAAGCGGTCGCACCATGTAGGCAGCGCTTCTTTGCCGAATCGAATATGGCAATCCACATATTTTGCGTAGCTTCGTCCTTGCCCACATTGGTCATCATTGACTGTTGGAACCTATTGATAACAGCGAGACCCTCGAACGTCACAGGGATGAACTTTGGCGCCTGTCTACCAAAATAATGGGGCAGCATGGATACTGGAGGTATATAGTTCGGGTTGTTGTTTAGCACAACATTTGGGGGCTGGCCCGACACAGACCGTTGTCCATTGACCTGAGGTGGCATTGATCCACTCATTTGCGCTCCTGGCAGCGGCGGCCGAGCACCATTGGGCTGCTGAGGCGGCCATGGACCTTGATGGACAAAGCTGTCGCCTGGTCGAGTGGACTGTGGCAATGTACCGCTGTTCTGCCAGGTAAGCTGTTGCCCTTGACTGGGCGGGAAATTTGGTCTTTGCGGTGGAGGTCGCGGCTTCGGGGCAGGAGGAGCGTTGGAACGCTTGTTCTTCTGTGCTTGATACTCCTCCATAGCATTCGGTTTTGGTAGCCACGTGAAGCCTTTGCCTTCTTTTCGTCCTCGCTCGAACAGTTTGCCGACTTCCTGGTTCAGATTGTGCCGAACACTGCTGGTCCATCCATCAGAGTCCACGACGTGTTTGAAATAAGGCCATCGAGATTGCATTTGTTTGTAAATTTGTCGGAGTGTAATCTCGCCAGTGTCGGATAGAACCATATACAGGAGGACAGCATAATTGTGAGGAGGTCGTGCAAGGTCTTCTTGGGAGCATTCCGCCAATGGCTTGTAAGGGGGTGAGAAGGACTTGGTTCGCGCCCGCTTGGCGGTCGGTTGTGGCGGAGGGTTCTCTACCACGGGCGTTTCCTCCTGAGCCTCAATGGACGGTATGACTACTTCTTCTTCCTCGCCATCTTCCCGCTTCCTCTTGGTGTACTTCCGCTTTTCGGGCTTGGATGCTTCAGGCATGATTTCTGGCTTAGGAAGCTGAGACTTTGAGGATTTGCGTGGCTGTAAAATTGGAGGAGATGGGCCACCATGTAAGGCGCGTGCCTGCTTCTCTTTCTCGGCCTTTTCGATCTCTTTCATTTCTCTTTGGGACATGTAACCATTCTTTGGTGGTCGACCAGGACCTCTTCGGGCTTTCTTCTCCGCATCCGCCGCTGCCGCTGCAGACGCTGCACCATCTGCATGCAACTTGAGCTTGAGCTTGACTGTCTGTCCATGTTCTGTAATTTCCGTAAGACCGTTTGGAGAGGCTTCCGGTGCTGCATCGCTGGGAAGTGAACTTGCGTCGTCCTCAACTGGTGATTCAAGTTTCGTGATGGGAAGACGAAACTTGAATTCTACCGCCGATATCTGGATACGAGCACCGCTGTGAAGCTTGACTTTCTTACCCTTTTCGACATGGTTGTCCTCGAAGAAAGCACCGTTCTTGCCCTGAACCTTCATGAAGAAGCTTGACTCGTCCCAATCCCAGTAGATGCGGACATGTCGTCGAGATATCGCTCTCATACAGTCAGCTTCAGATTGTTCGCCCGAGTCCAGAGTGGGGTGAATGGGGATCAGCGGACAGCTACTGGGATCTGGCATGTGGTCAAGCGTGACTGGAGCAGGCTGCTCGTCTTCGAAGATTTTGTTCTCTGGTACTGGTGCAGGCTGGGCTGAGTGATAGATTACGTCCTTATGGTAATCAAAAGGAGCCAATGATGGGTTGTGCAGGACTTCTGCCGGTCGCACGATGGAGTCATTCGATGCCTGGGACGAGTGTTTTTCACCATGCTGACCATTTCCCTTGGCATCGTATCTCGCGATAGGTTGCTCATCAACTCCGGCAAAGCCACCCCTCTCACTGACGACACTGCCCTGGATCTGACTTTCAGCGGCTTTCATAGATTGTACTCTCTGCGATGCCTTGCCGCTGGAACTGTTTGGCTGATGCTTCTCGAGCTCGGCAGCCTCTTGTGCTTCTCGCTCCCGCCTCAAAGCGTCCTTGTAAGCATGCTGATCTCTTCCAAGTTCGCACTGATAGGTGTTGAGATAGAATATGCCGTCTGCAAATTCAAGTCTTGCAAATGCATCGTACTGGCGTTTGATATTGATAGGAGTCGGTTCGCGGATTGGCTCTGGAGGAAATTGGTCCATGGCCAGGTCGAAGGGAGGAAATGGCATCTGTATGTCCTCATCGTACAAGGGCAATGGCTGCATGTGCTGTAACATCAAGGCAGGATCAGCAGGCATGATGATGGTGGAAGGTGGGAAGCCACTGTTTGGCTCTATTGACAGCAAGCGCGCGTGATTTGGATTATCGGTCATTCCTTCCTCATCCATTTGTTGCGACGTGGTTGGGGATGCCTGCGATATTGGAGAGTCTGCCGGTGCCTCCGGGCTCGCAGAAGTACGTTGTGGTGCAGTTGCGTTTGCATTGCCCGGCGCTGTGGCAGGTGCAGGAGGCCCGTCTGCGTTGGTTGTCGCATTGGTCGCAAGAGCAGCTAGAAGACCTCCTATGGTGTTCCGTCTCTCACATTCTGCCTGCGCGTCATCTTCGGTTCGCGTGACATGTGCAATGTCTGGTTCGATGCTCTTGCTGCGTTCGTGAGTCGAGCGGTCAACTTCCATCTGGTCGGACCACGCTGGCGCATTCGAGTCTGTATGCACCGATTGAGGAGAATAGTGTCGGTCTAGCAGACCTACTGTCGACGTAGCTACGCTCGCCGACATCCTGTAGGTCTGCTTTACTATCTACTGCGAAGGGTGTGTCGACTTTGTGTTTAGACATCTGGCGTGCAGAGGCAGAGATCAATAGGGCATTAAAGTTGCATGTGAAGGAAAGATCGTCCTCGAATCTGAAGGGCGACCCAGTCGGGCGCTATACTCGCACCGCCGCAACCCTGCTTCGCAAGCCGATCCGCGCTTAACCAGTTACGAATTGCAGGCAGCAGGTATCGAATCAGACTTTTCTCTCCCGCTCCGCTATTGTATACATCAACGTGCTCGACATGCTTTGTGACGTGACGAGAGAACTGTTTTGTCCTGTGCATGTCATGCGCTCGTCGCATATTCAAGGATATTACCGAAGTATCGCACGATGCCGCCGAAGCAAAAGGCCAAAGCGAAAGTCAACAATCCTCCAGCAACAGCTGCGAGACCTGCCCCTCCGAACTGGCCGCAACTGAGGCCTGTGCTTGCGGCTTCAGACCTCACAGTCGAGGAGACCCTCAAAGATCAGATCCTGGTCGTACCAAATCTCTTCACCGCAAACCTGTGCAAGACTTATGTAACCTTCCTGTCTACGTTTCCTCTCATCACGACTCCAGGTAAGCCGAAACGTGGTGAAGCAACACGGGTAAATGACCGATTCCAAATTGAGGATCCAGCATTCGCGCAAAGGCTTTGGGAAGACACCGCCATCAAAGATCTTGTTGCTTCATACGAGGACAAGGGCATCTGGGGAGGTGAAGTCTTAGGACTTAATCCCAATATCAGAATTTACAGGTATCGGCCTGGTCAATTCTTTGACCAACACTACGACGAAAGTAATAGAGTGGTCGACCAGGAAGGCATAGCAGCCAAGACGACTTGGACTTTGCTCGTGTATCTGACAACATGTGAAGGTGGAGCGACTGCTTTCTACCCTGAAGCGCCCTCAAAAAGAGAGCGGCAGCCTGATCCTGTACTTGTAGACCCCCAGGCTGGCAGCGCTCTCTTCCACAGACACTTCCCAGAATGCCTTCTGCATGAGGGAAAAGAGGTCGTGAGCGGAGAGAAATGGGTGCTGAGGAGTGATTTGATCGTCCGTCGATAACGGCGTCAACACTGCGCCGTGACGTGAGCCGTTGTTATGCTCAGCACTATGGCAGTGCTTGACTAGGGATCAGCTGGATGAGTAGTGCCCCCAAATGAGTTTGCTGCGTCGACGATGCGCGAGCTCTGCCGTCCATGAACTCATCGTCACCGTTTCAAGTGTTCGGCATCCGTCTCAGGCGTGGTGCTGTCTCTGGCTTCTTGAATCATCTGGTCGATGCCCTTTTCCTTCAATGCTTTCTGCCATATCGTCAGTCGTCAGCCTCTTATCTACATGTGGCATGATCGGGCATGTCGCAGGCATTAGCGTACCGTTAGGCAGGTGTTGTACTTCTTGAATAGGTCTGCACATTCATCCGTCGAGGAGCTGCCACGAAGATATTCTATGAATCCATCAATACCGTTCGGGATCGCTTGGCTTTCGCTTACTTTCCGAGAACCATTTCAAGAAACAAGCATCGTACTTTCTTTGAATCGTGTTAGCTCTTCCGTAGGGGCACGACCGGCAGGGCTTCATACTCCTTGACCTCGTTACACTCTGGCGCAAGCGACGCCGACATTCTCCGACAAATCCTCTAAACTCCCTTGCCCAAGAATGTCAAAGGCTGTGACTGATGCTCACGGTAGACTCGGCTGTGATATTCGATGAATAGGGTTCCGTACACGAGGATCGTCATCGTCGTGGTCACTGCTGCCACCACAGCATCCAAAGCGCGCTAGACTTCGTTAGGCTTAGATGGTCGGTCACGTCGCGCTTGCGCTAAATCAATAATATGCAAGGTTGAATATCTGTGTTCGACTCGAAATCTTTTGTTCTCTGGCAAGTTGAATGCGCTTTGGGAGACTTCGTGTCCGGTTAATACGTAACACCGAAATCATGTCTACAGATCTGCCTGCCGACTTCAAGGCCTACCAAGATCGAGTCACATCATCGCTGGTGAATGTCACAAGAAGCGCTGGCGGTATTGCAAGTCACGATTTGAGCTTTCATCGCTCTCTGAGCGACAAAGTCTCCAAGTCTCTTGACTCTCAAAATGCACATCTTTTGCGCCTGACGAACAAGTTGCTCAAAGCAGCCACAAAGGAGACTAACCTGAAGTCTCTGACGTTTCGAGATCGAGATGATCTTGAAGACAATTGGAAGAATGTCGTTGACGTGATTGATGACCTGCTCGAGAAAGCCGACGCCAACCTTGACGAGTTCAACGGATTAATCAAGCGCCAAAGCCCATCACAGGCAGCCACACCCGAACCAGCCTCTACCAAACCAAGATATCCTGCGTACCACTCTACTGCGTATGGAGGGGTGGCCAAACCACAAACACTCTTTAACACACAGGTCAACAACTACGACAACAGTCGCTGGCGACCTCTTCTCCACACAAAGCCGCATGCTCAGATACCTCTCGAGGACAGTATTGGCTCAGAAGAGACTGGCTTCGAACATCCATATGCATACGAGATCGAGAATCTTGAGTATCCTGCTGCAGTCTACAAAGAGTCCTTACCCATTCCATTCAGTCGACCGGAAAACAGTGAGCCAGTATGGGTAGATACAATGGAAGGAGTAAGAGAGATGCTTGAAGAATTGAAACAAGCCAAAGAGATTGCCATCGATCTCGAGCACAACGATAGGAATTCCTACGTCGGCCTGGTGTGTTTGATGCAAATTAGCACACGATCGAAAGATTGGGTCGTCGACACTCTCAGACCATGGCGGGAGGACCTGCAAGTCTTGAACGAAGCCTTTGCCGATCCCAATATTATAAAGGTATTCCACGGCTCCGCCTCAGACATGGTTTGGCTCCAACGTGATCTTGGCTTATACGTCGTGGGCCTTTTCGATACCTACCATGCCGCCAATGCTCTCCAGTATCCTCACCGAGGTCTTGCTTATCTCCTTCAGAAGTTCGCCAACTTCTTCGCACAGAAGCAGTACCAACTAGCAGATTGGCGTGTACGCCCGTTACCCCAGGAGCTACTCGATTACGCGCGGTCTGATACGCACTACCTGCTGTATATTTACGATAACATGCGCAACGAGCTAATTCGACAATCTACGCCAGAGAAGAACCTGATCGACTATGTATTGACGCAATCAAAGAAGGAGTCACTCCAGGTCTATGAACGTCGCGTGTATGATCCGGAGAATGGCCTCGGCCCTAACGGTTGGATCCAGCTCTTATTAACCAGAAGCGTCAAGTCATTGGACAAGCAGCAATTTGCAATCTTCAGGAAACTGCACGAGTGGCGAGATCAGAAGGCACGAAAGTTCGATGAAGGCATATCGAGCATCATGACTAATGCATATCTTTGGAGCTGTGCCGAGGTGAAGCCCGAGACCAGAGCTCAACTCTTCAACACTCGAGCCATGAGCGGTAGGGCCTCATACTTTGTCGGTCAATACTCTCAAGAAGTTCTTGATAAGATCAAAGAAGCCAAGCGCGAAGGGCTCGAAGGTCCAGCAGTGCAAGAAGTGCTCGACAGAAATGCCGACAAGCTGGCATCTTTCAGACAATTCAGGCATGCAAACCCTAACGCTAAGCCTCAAGAAGTCCAGCAAAGTGTTGCTGCAACTATGCAGCAGCATGTACAAAGCGGTGAGCTGCAGAACGGCATAACAGCACACGAACCCAGCACTGCTGAGCCGCTTGCGAGTAGAAGCGCATTGTCTAGCCTTTGGGGCATGATGCAGCCAAATACTACTCAGCCAATTCTCGACCCAGCAACAGCACAAATGACTCTAATGTCCATGATGCCGTTCCTAAATTCCGCCAAAGAGTTGAATGCTCCCGAAATGACTAATCGGGATACCACTATTCAGTCCGACCTTGCACCACTGCCACCACGACCAGCGAATGGCGAAGTTCGAATCATCGAGGAGCCTGACATCGACGTCCCCTTCACACTGTCCGACCGGAAGAAGAAACGTAACGCTGAAGCACTTGACTCATCTGAAGAGATGGCGCAGTTCGAGCCTAAGAATCCCGAAGATTTCGCCATCACGGACGAGGGCGACGTACTAACACAGAGACAAGCCCAGAAGGCCTTCAAGAAGGCGAAAAAAGAGGCAGACAAGGCCGAACGCGATGCACAAGCCGCTAACTTCCAGCCTTTTGACTATGCTAATGCACAGAGTGTTCTACATCCTCAGCCAGAGCCCCTGCGTACATACAAGGATTCTAACCCCGCCAAGCCGTTCAACCCATTCGCCAAAGCGCTTGATACCAGCACGGGCGCTAGGCGGAATAAGTTTGGGAAGGAGCTGGCTGGGAAGAGCCACACTTTCAGATCCTAGGAGCTATTGTGTGGTGCTCATGGCCATCCCAAGAATTGGACTTCGAGTGCCGTTGTGTTGCATGCACACTTATAGTTCCTGACATTCCTCCTTGCACGCCTCACAGATACTTCCTCGACATCCGTACGTATGCATACGTCTGAAGATACTCACAAATGCAGGTAACGTTCTTCATCGTTGCCGGGCACCTACTTACGGCGGCCTTCAGGACATTGGTTCATTGGTATGGTACCTTTAACGCCTAGCGAGCCGTCAAGGCTGGGCAGATATCAACGAGTAAACGAAATCTATTCATTGCCTCGAAAGTTCTCTCTTCCCAACACCATTCGTCATGCTTCGTGCCTCTACGTGCGTAGCCGCCTTGCCTTGCCCTGCCACGCCAATCTTAATCTGAACGCCGGATATTCAACACCTTGCCCGGTTGGAATCGTCCTTGTGACACCATGTCCTCTGTGGGGCGTGACGGAGATAGTGCTACTCAACTGAACCACAAAAAGTCGATCAGTATTCTTGCTTGTGCACTGCTTTGTGCTGTCTGTCTCGACAATCGTATCCTATCCGGTTGCAATTGCCCAATACGTGGCATGGCATGGCATACCAAACCCACGTGGGGCATAATCACATCGCCATCTCAGCCTGCAACTTCCGCAGTTCCTCCTCCTCATCTTCCTCCTGTACCTTCGAGCCTTTGACTGCACCACCGTTAGCACGTCTCTTTCCGCATCATTCACAAACATAAACTCACCAGGCACACTCGGGACAGCAGGCGCCCTCTCCAACTCGCCACCCACAGGCAACGCCCCCGTCTTCACCATCCGCTCATCCAGCATCTCCTGCTCCAGGCCCTCCAGCTCATCCTCCAGCTCCCCCTCATCAAGCGGCTCCCCAATCGGCGCACTCGTGATCGCATTCGCGATCTCCTCGCCTAGCTGCTGCTGTTCCCTGAGCTCGTCCATGGTTTTGTCAACCTGGTCGATCGTCATACCGCCGTGGATCTCCTTCATTGCTTTGCCGGCGCTCTTCATCGCGTTGAGCGTCTCTTGGTTTATGTTTGCGGCTTCAATGCTGTAGATTTGTTGTTCGATTTGGGTTATTTGGGCCGAGGTCTGTTCGAGGGTCTTTTCGTGGAGTTTCTTGCGGCGGAGGGCGGATTTTGCGGCTGTGGAGGTGGGTGTTAGTAAGGCATTTTAGCTGATATTATGGTGGGATCAGTGGCTTGGGGGCTGCTCGCTGTGGATGTGCTTGTACCTACCCGTTTTATTTGAGCTTATGTTTTTCCTTGCTGTTGCATCTGCTTCTGCCATTTGTGATTCGAGGTGTCGTTCTCTTTTCTGTAGCATGTCTAGTTGTTCCCTTAGACCGAGGATTGCATTTTTGGGCGCATCTCGCCTGCGTTGGGCGGCTTGTCCACCGAACCAGCCCCACATGTCGGCTGTTGTCTGGTAAGATGAGAGTGTGCTTCGAGCAGGTAGAGGAGTGTTGCCGGATCGCTACCGGCCAGGCGTGTCAGATGCCGCTCGTGAGTATCCGCGGAAGTACAGCAGGTATGGTAGACCCAAGAGTGGTTTCTTTATGTTCGTCAGAGACCTGACTGGAGGATCAAATTAATCAAGCTGCCTTCCACGTTTGGGGAGCGTTATCGTGTGCCTAGCGGGATTGCGGCGGGGTGGTGTGTGGCTGCACGGGCTGGTGGATTAGGAGGAAATTGCGCCAGGTGCTGGAAAGGCCGTTTGCGTGATGTTCAGTAAGATGCAAGATGTCAATTGTCTTAGTGGCAGTGTTGTGTTCGAGGATAGAGGGTCTGAAGTGTTGGATACGGAATCTGCTGGACGCAGGTGAAGTTATGACATAGCGAGCAGCCGGACTTGTCTTGTGGCTGTCGCAACAAGCACGTGAGCGGCAAGCGCGTGAACAGCGCACCACACCTGACTCTTGATGCCTGGATGCCTTAGCGTTGATAAGGCAATCGTTGCTCTCCCAATGGGGCTCGCGGCGCTGGACTTTGTTCATTCCATATCAAAAGGTTAAGAGTTCATAGACCGCACTATGACATCTTTCTGTGACAATCAGAGCGCCACAGTCGAACAGGACAATGGCTCAGAACTCATCTAACGCACCAGTCGCGTCCAACCTCGTATTTCTCTATCAGCTCAATGGTCAACCACTAAACAAGAAAGTACGCTTTCTGTGTTGTGTCATCGACTACAATGAGCAGAAAGGTTGTCTCACAGTCGAACACAGGTATCCGCGCGGCGTCGTTGGACAAGTATGCACAAACGCCGTAGTTGATGTCAACCTAGTCCTGGAGACTATGAGGCGTCCATTACTGCAGGCTGGGAGTTGGGTTAATGTCGTTGGCTATGTGCAGAGCGTCTCTACAGTGGCGCGACGAGTCTCGAGTTCGAAGGTCAGCAGGCAATTGAATGTGGAACCGTGCTTACCGAAGGTCCAAGCAGTGCTCATCTGGGATGCTGGTGCTGTACAGCTAGACAGGTACGAGGAAACAATCGAACAACATCTGGCCGTTACTAGGACGAGATGAAGCATGGGCATGAACATTGAGACTGGGCATTACACATTCTGTGGCACTGTCAGACTGAATAGATCCCAGGCCGGGCAGGACTTGGACAAGGTAATACCATTCCATGGCAGCATCGAGGTCACCCACCCTAAGAAGAAACCAAAAGATGTATGCACATACATCCCCAGATGCATGTGACATAGTATATAAGGTGTGGGTTCCAACTCCCTATGGGAAGAGCGGTCCCTCGAAAACGCATCCTTCGCTGACTCTTTCATACTGGTCAAGAGTCCCTTCGAGCTTTGCTGCATACCAGTAAGGCTCGGAGTGATGGTGGGGCACACAAGGGAGGTATCTGAATTTGATTCGCTCTTGGTGGATCCTGCACCTCCGTTTCCTCTTTCGCGTCCGCTTGTTACTTTTTTCGACTTCCTTGCCTGCTATCCCGAGTTTATCCCCCTCCATGTTCTTGCATCCTGAGCAAGTATGAGGCCATATCTCCTCTCCTCTCGACTCGAACGACTTTGGCCACCAACACCGTCTGAGGAGGCAAAACGTGATGTCCGGCAGTGACGGCTGCACAGCGTCAGGTTGAGTCCACTCCGACCCTTCGAGGGCATTTTCGTAGCGGGCTGCTAACCATTCCGCTCTCAGGTTTCTAGTTTCAGGTCTGTCGGCTGGGGTGGTCAGTCTTGCAGATGAGGCAATGCCTGTGAAGTACCATCCCCAAACGCACAATCCACGACACTTCTTTGACCGCACCACCATTGTACCAGTGCCTGGCAGCACCACGCCGCCAGTTGGAGACCCCATTTCCGTATGGCTACGGTCAACGGCCACTGTACTATCCATCATTCCTTAAACCTGAGCATTTGACGAGCCATCAAGTACCCTGAATGAAAGCAGATCACCGTCATCTCATCAGACGGAAGACCGTTCTAGATTAAACTTCCGAAGACACAACGGTACATCATTTGTCTCCCGGCCACATACCCATTAGCAACCCTTTCTTCATCTTCCTCCGTCGCTGCTTCTCGCACAAGGCAGAACAGCTAGTGAAAATCAAGAGAAGGTCGTCAAGACCAGGCGTTCCATATACTCGCAATGCACCTCGTTTCTTCACGCTAGCTAGACCCGTAGTCCGGAAAGCCGCCACAACTCCGTCGTCCGACAACATCCTGAAGACCTCCTTAGAGTGCGAGTTGCGTCTACTTTTGCCCA
>Ga0210040_10000262_pt1 | contig 91972 bp, 69 predicted proteins | sample CryGeyCG12114_NA_FD_185462 | JGI IMG/M metagenome (GOLD analysis project Ga0210040, IMG submission 185462) | Groundwater microbial communities from aquifer - Crystal Geyser CG19_WC_8/21/14_NA (SPAdes) (version 2) | ecosystem: Environmental > Aquatic > Deep subsurface > Groundwater | place: USA... | reverse complement strand
CTACATGGCGTACATCTCCCAGCCAATCAGAGAAGATTACCACCTCTACCTACTGATCCGATTGGCTGGGATGTGTACGCCATGTAGAAATCTACGAAAATACAAGGCTTCAGGTGTACCCCTATTAATTTACCCAATCTACGCGAGTAGCAATTTGAATGCACGTAAATCAGAACAACATATGTATTTCATTAGCTTCGTTCCGACTGATAACATATTTCTGGTATTTCTAATGTGGTCTACTTTTCTTTCTTCGTTCAAACCAACTTTGCATTCTAAATTTTTTTATATTCTGATATTTTCTTGAACAACATTGCATTGGCTGTCGCATAAATTTCTCATGAATTCGCTCTATAAACATTTGCAAACAATTACTCAATTTAATCTATTGATGCAAATACAATATTAAATACAGTGAACAATAAGTACAGCAATTAATCCAATTTGCATGCATGTACTACATGGACTACATTCATTCTTCCAACCAAACCAGTGAACCTTGTAAAAAGAGCGTGTTATTTGTTTTTATAAGGGACCTTGCTCCTACTCCTAACTTCAATTTAGCGCATCCTTTTACTTGCCTTATCAAAGCGTTACGGTCCACCTAATATCATTCCCATATATTTCCGAAACAAGCGACAGAAGGCTTTGCTGAATGTGGAACATTTCTATAATCCACATCTTTCATCACTGTGTGCATCGGCATCCACAGAAGGATTATAATTGGACGTAGTCATCGAAATTTCACCATTTTCTGACCAAGGACTAATCCCAATGCTAGGAGCATGCAAATTGGGACGACAATCCATGCAGAGGAATAACCACACTGGCATTAAATTCTTGCCGTCAACCGTCTCCTCACATAACAATGTATGTGGACCGACTAGATGATGTGCTTTTCCAATTCTCATCCTAATACTACTGGAACATAAAACACTCTGTTGCCATTAACTACGGCCCGTCCTCTTGTTCAGCAGCATAGGGAGAGAGGATGCAGCAGAGTAACGAAAGAAAGAGAGAGAGAGAGAGAAATTTGTGTGAAAGCGCATGATGTGATTTCATTTACCATTCACTACAAAGCTATATACATTGGCTGTGTAGCAGTCGTCTCCTTAAAGAGTCTTGTATTCTCCCAAAACTGAGCTACTCTTCTGACAGCATCTTTGTACGCTCGTTCGTGATAGTAACACCGACACTACACTTTCCCCTTATTCTCTTTTGGTCGACTCACCTTTTTCGCCACATAGCTTACTCAAGCTACAGAATCCTATATTTGCATTCGGGAGCAGCAGTTAGTAGCTGGTGGAACTCTCTTTGAACGAGTTGTGCACACAGACAGTCTCACTGTTTCTCTCTTTCCCATCTTTAACTTCCATTGTGCTCTTTAGTTTCACATCCTCACATATACATATTATAACACTGTGTAAATGACTGATAGGACTGTGTGCATCAACATATAAACATCCTTTCGCCACTTTCATTGTTTTCATCATGAAGGGAACTAACTTCTTGTTAAGTTGTATCAGTGATTTCCAGTGTCTTTCCCTGGCACTGTTGTGAAGACATGCATTTTTAAGTCCGTGCATTTCAACTCTCATCGTGTAGTTAGTATACCGATGGGAATGAATTTGTAAAAGGTATAGTGACAATAATAATGGAGTTGTCGCAAATATCTTCTTGACAAGAAGTGACTGGAGAAAGCGCTGCCTTTTACCTTTCACTTTTTCACCACATTTTCATCGAGCATTCCATGACAGTTTCTGTCTGTGTATTTCTATACCCCTAGGCTTATTGAGTTGGGTTGATAGAGGGAATGTGTTGTTGATGGAGCATGGACAGGAGTACACTGTTGTGCTAAAAACCAGATGTGAGTGAGAATACCAGCTTCCTGTTTGCATAATGATCTTTTCATTATGAGCCGGAGCTGTGGAGTAGAGCACCATGAGTATATATATATGACATTCATGTCAGTATTCCAGTAGAACTATTCTCTGACTCCATAAAAGTTGGCTGTGTGGTGTGTCCTTTCACGGAGGAACAGTTTGCCGTGTACCTCAGCAATTAAGTACACCTTGTGGAAATCCCAGTTGCATTCTCTGAGGGGGAACGAAAATGCCAGGACTGGTCGCATTTGGACGCCGCTGGAGCGTGGGAAGTGATGATCTTTTTCTTCCCTGCATTATCCTTTCTAGTCTCCATTTAATTTGGTACGTCAAGCTCTCCTGTTCTGCATGCTTGCAGTATTAAAACGAGATTTAGAAATCTATGTGGCTTCATTCGCCAAATGGGAGAATAACATGCACCATTGGCTTAGGCTCTCAAATTGAATTCATGTAATTTAAAGTTATATATATATGCATAAGGAAACATGTAAAGTCTGCTCAAAGAATGTATTCGCATAGTTGTCTTGATTGCTAAATTTCTGTGTATTAGTTGTTATAGTCTTGCTTGCAAATACAATCAACACTGAAGATTAATTGAATGATAATGTTGCTTGTTAAACTTACTGGAAGTATTGGTTGGAACTGATTGCATCTTCACTCGTAGTTCTTTAAACGCGCATGTGTTTCACGTTATATTTAGGAACGTAGCCTGCAAGCCGTTGAATGCAAAATATCTTTTTGTAATATAAAAATTGCGCTTTCATTCATAGGCACAAGGCTATAGGCTATTCATGCTTAAATGAATGAATGGACTGCCATCATTAGACCTCCGCTCTCATCATCACTTTGCATTACGAGTCTTTTCCGTGATCAATATTTTTTACATTCTTTTTCATGCAAGAATGTAACCTTTGACTTTTGACTGTCCCTGCAGAGCAACTGAGCAACTGCTAACATAGGGGGGATTCACGCTAAAAAAATCTAGTTTCCGCGTTTTATAAAAGATGGTCTCTTAACATGGCACCAAATTTTGCTGTATGCATGCATTTTATTTGCTTTTAAAAGGAATTCAGCTAAACAACGAATGTCATCTATAATATTTTCGTAGCAGTTTCCTTTACAAAGGCTTACTTTCAGCTTCAAACTTGACAACGGAAATGTAAAGAATGCTGTATACTCTCCCCATATAATATTCTCTTCAACTAAATGCTAGAAAACTGGAATTCAATGATAATTTTTTATTCACACGTTTGATGCATAAGTATTTAAAATATTTTTTGAGTGCAGCTCAATTCAACCAAAAAATAAAGCGTACCTGAAAGGAAAATTGGTTGCTCATTATGAAGAACTATGGCTGTAATAGCAAAGCGATAATGTAAAGCAGCTTTCGCCATGTTAAGTCGAGTAGTCGAGTAAGCACTTTTTTCTGGTTACAAATATGGAACAGATAAAGTTTTTGTGATAGAAGCATTCCTTCATATGTCCTATAATATTTTAAGTTTCAATGAATATTTTATTCAGATTGATGTTTTCTCAATACATGTATTCAGGTTTCGGTTAGATGGGTAACTTGAGCAGTTTATATGATCTGCAGTGAAAAACGGGGAACGAGTTACTACTATACTATATACTTGACAGAATAAAGTTGTTTGAGCTCTCGACTTATTGGCAAAGGAAAGAGAATGCTTTTTTATTTATTATCCAGTGTCTCTAGACATCCGTAGTTATAAAAACATGCCAATTTCATTTTCAAATCAAAGCTAATTGATGGCATACTATTTCTGTTCACTCAAGTGAGTTGCAGTATCATGCATACACATTCAAATGGTACCTTTTATAAGCTTCTCAGTAAGAAAAATTTTAAGAAAATTAAAATCTCATCTAGTTAGGGGATTATTGATGCTGATTGATTCGTACAACGATGAGTACTTACGGCTTCATTCTAACCGACCCCAGCTGAACATTATTTAAAGATACCGTACTCTCTTACCAGATTACTTCTTGAAGTGGTAAATATACCATGGCTATGGCTACTTGGCAACTTGACTAATAAAAAAGTGGGTGTTTTTTTTGACAGGAAAGCTGCAAAGATTTTTATTGTTTCCCTGGAGGCTTAGCCATGAACAATAATAAATATTTTATTTTTATTTTTAGTTTAATCATTAAATCACAATGTAGGACTCAGGCTGACCCCAGGAACGGGATCATACTTTGAAATACTTCATAGCCTGTCAATAAACCTATTTAAGTTCATGCAAGAAAAGAGATACAGGGTGAAAGGATAAGCTGCACACATTATTTTAGGTCCACATCATGAATTACTGCAGGAATTTAAAATAATGTGTTATTTGCAAATTAAAAAGGAATTTTGACGGAGTAAACTCAACACCATCGATTGCTCATATGCGAAAAAATAGGAAAACAAAATATAACGAAAAATTTGTTGTATTCATCCATGCCGCCATCTGGTTTCCAAAGCCTTTAAAATATTTGTTCTGGAAACTAAGACATTTTCTTTAGTCCAACAAACTTTCCGGCAAATTGCTTTTTCATTGCTTTTTCGTTATGAAAGTGGCACGTCAGTGCAAATGAAAATTATTCCCTATCAAAATTGAGAGCGCACTCATAGACAGGGAATCACAATAGGTGCTAATATAATGGGAACCCCACATCAACAATAAAGGAACCATAATAAACTAATCAAACTTAGAGATCATCATGATGTGTGCCTACCCATATTACCCTTGTGCGTACCAAACGATAAAGATACAGACTATTAGTAACTAGGACATGCTACTTCTCATGAATGCATCATTCCATTTGTTCCCAAAGACAACAGATATATTGTTTTAGTACATTTGTGGTCAACAGTGATCACACAAAAGATTCGGATTCATGATACGAGATGCTCACTAGTATTGGTCTCAGTCTCTCACTAAGCAACTAACTAACTATAACTATATATTGTGGGAACGAAGCCCTATTTTCTGCATCATAATCATAAAAAATACAATTTGGGGTAGAGGATGATATGGTTTGCAAGCTCACCAAGGTTTGCTTTCCTACAGTAAGATACGTAAGGAGGGAGGAGTTCTATGCCTTGCAATAAGAATCAGAAAGAGAGAGAGAGAGAGAGTGCAAGCGTGAGTATCAAAAGAATCCAGGAAAGGAAAGAGAGGAATAGGAAAAGACGATGGCAAAATTTTACAGATCCTCTCTCCCTACATGCATTCGTATACCACCAGTCTGACTAACTACTACTACTAAAAGCTTGTGTGTGTGTGTAGTGCTATCAGTACTCTGTGCATGTGTATGTAAGAGAGAAGGATGTAGTGTGAGCCATGAGCTGGAGACAGCATCTTAAAACTGTTTGCATTGGATCGATATTGCACAGCAGCATTTTGGAGGATTCAGCCACATCTCACTTGCTCCCCTGCAAGGGAAATTGTACTCGGTTATGTATAAAGCAATGGAACTGCAAGTATAGTTAGTTGCTTTTAGTTAGAGAATGTTGTATAAACGGTCAAAATAAAGAGGTACAAGGGTTTACAGACCTAAACGTCAGCGCATATTCACGCAGCACCCATGCCATGTGAACTTTTCACACATGTAGACAATAATACAAGTGGAAATGTACACGTAGAAAACCTCAAATACTGTTACTCTCCAAGCCACTCATATTTCCCATCGCGTATGTAATACTTACTCAGGAGGATCGGATAGGTTCGATTGTTTAACTAACTAGCTAAGTTGCTCATGCATGTTGTTGAATCTGCGGTAAAGAGAAGTACTAAATGCATGATTTGCAAGTTTTTGTGCTGTGTACACAGTTCGTATTTGATAACTGGGACATGCTGATCTGTACAAAGTAAGGGAATATGGAGAATCAGATGGGATTCATTCCATAGACAGGTTACTAATTCAGGTTGGCAATCATAGTGCGTAATTAAATTCAAAGCAAATCACGTTGAACACGTTGTGAAGAAACGGGATTTGTAATGTAGGTCCTCCCATCCATATCCAATGGAATAGAGGATTTGAGGAAAATGGCGGATAATTGATTTTATTATAATCAATAGACTACAGATGATAACGCGCTCAACTTTCCTTCTGTAAATTGGATTATGCAGGGAATGATGAGAAGAGAGATATCTTATAAAGAGATCATATGGGTATGGGTACCCCAGTCTAATACAAAGATAAGTAGCCAAGGCTTTCAAGATAAAGTTTGTGCAATAAAAAGTTACATGGGATTACTATTTTCTCACGAGATTATGTTTATGGACAAGAATAATAAAAAGGGGTTATTGCTCCGAATGCTGACTTGAGTTTCCGGAGCTAATCACACAATAGGTCCGCCCGCACCGTCTAAAAAGCATGTGTATGGGCTTTGCATGGAACTTTTCCAAATTTGTACAGCACACACGCACACATAAAGGTTATAGTGACGAGCAGGAGCACCCAAAACAAATACACCTAACATACATGCTCTCCTTTACTTCCTGGCTTTGTCTGTGTATCTAGTCATGTTTTTTTGTAGTTATGATGAACAAAGTGTTTTTATTTCCCGTCACTGTTTATAGACACACTAAACAGACACTTACTTTCTACTTTGTGCATCTTGCTCACAGTCAGTTAGTACAGGCAGCCCGAAAAATTATAGGTCTGTTAAATATTTTCATGTAACTGTCAGATTGTTCAATCAACTGTTGCCAGCAGTTAATTTAATCTGACTCCTGGTATGGAGCCAAATACCAGAATTATTAGTTAGCAATTTAATACATCCACCCTTACTACTCCAAGCTGCTCAATTATTTGTTATTAAATTTTTTTTGTCTCTGTATCCACTTTTAACAACATATCATTCACTGGAATACAAAATACCCCATAACTATGGTGGTACTAAAGAGCTCGTTTCCAATGAACTTTTTAATTTATAACAGTACGTGAAAATGGTAGTGCTTTTAAGCTGTAATGCTATATTATAGCCAGCAACTTTAGAGACGGCAGTAATAAATTCACATTACTTGTCACCCATCTTCCGCTTCAGGCTTGTTGGCAATCATTTACTCTGAAACTAAAGAGGCCAATATAGTTGTATTAAGGATTGCGCACATGAAACAACGTTAACATTCACTAATTAAATGACACGTGCTACGCGCTCCCCTAGTAGGATCTTGGCAACCGAAGTGAGAAACCAAAAAATATGCTAAGCATAGCTGGATAATTTGTCCGCTCGTACGCAATGTTTTCAACAATGAAATTTTCTCACCCAATAAGTTGGGATAGTGATGCGACTGGTAAAAATGCACACATTGGTCATTTGTTAGGCTACTTCTAATTCAATTAAGTTTCCAGATTTCACATTTATTCTTCAATCTTTATAACATCAGTGAGAGCTATAAATGCACAGTAGAGTTTTTACTCTACAAGTGACAGCTTCTTTTATCTCATTACGAAAACGGTAGATTACAACAAGAGGCCGGGATTAGGATGAGCTTCAGAGGGCATATAAAATACCCACTACCATGTACTTATTGCGTGTCGCCAAATAAAGTAAGTTTAATGGCGCAGACACGGCGCAAAACAATTAGTCAAATATTGAACTCATACTTACTTGCTTAAACTATTAGTTGTATGATAAGTTGTAAGTTGCCAATGGCGAATTTACTATAGAAAGCAGAGGATAATTAACCTGAAGCTTGAACGTGTTGCCCTACGATTATGCCAAAAGGTCGGAAGTCAGGAAGTTTCAATTTACGATAGTATGGCTCCTAGAGCCCTATCTACGATTTCCTCGGATAGGGCAACGTCTTAAACTTCACAGAGTTTCACTCATGTGTATGTTGAGACGCGACAGACTTATTTGGGAGTCAAGATGGGATGATAGAATGGTTTTGTTAAGACATGAAGTTTTTGGATTCCATCAGGAAGAACATAAAGTGCTCTCCAAACTTTCCTACTCTTGAGAACCTGCTGATTCTCAAAGAGCAAGTTTAAATTCTTGCCGTCTAAAAAGCACCACTTCAACTTGTAAATCTTCTTTTGGCTCTAGAATCCCTCTGTGTATACTGAACTTACCAACTAACTAAGAGAATAAACGACTGTGAGCATTTTGTTGCACAGATGAAATTCCGACCACCAACTATTTCGCTATTAAGGTAAACTTAATTTGTTCCAAAATGAATTTAAGCAGTATGCTGAACATTCGATTAAATCATGTTTCCCAACTTCCCGGGTGCATGATACGAAGCTTGACGTAAAAGGTGATTTTTTTTTAATTGCGCAGAATGCTGTCATCGACACCAAAATTATTTAATGCAATTTTTCCTATTCCCAATCACTTAACGGTAAAAAAATAGCACATTTGTGCACAGCACATTTAATTAATGGTTGATTTTGATGCTGCTATTTTGACAATATGGAGTTAAGTATTCGGATTAAATTCGGAAGCATTATATTCGGAATTTCATAGTTGGGACGCTCAAAATTCGGAACCCTTCATATTCGGAAGGTATAAAAAGCAGAATACTTAATAATCGGAATGCATTATTTAAGGAGAACCATAAAAAGTTATGTATTATTAAAAATATTACAACTGAGTCACATTTTTTTACGTTCTTAAAGCAAACTTTTTTTTAAGGTTTGACAGGTATTCAAAAACAATACGACTGCTTTTTTTTTGCTCATTCTTAAGCCAATTTAAAAAAATCTTAAAAATGACTGTTAAATAAATCCTGCTGAATTATCAGAACAACAAAAGACGCATATACTCCTATCTCCTTTACTAACATAACATAATCGACCTTATTCCGTATGTGTGTGTGAGCACGAATCAGGTAATCAAATATAAAAATCTAAGCTCAAAGTTATTTAGCAAATATTTTAGGGAAACACTCACACTCTTCATTGCAGAATTTTGTTTGGTCAACTTGGAGAATGTGTAAACTGCCGGCAAGCCATCTTTAGTTAACCGAGTTCAAGATTTTCCGAATATGATGCTTTCCACGGAAATTTCATTCCGAAAATTATATATTTCTAATTTAATTCAACAATCATGGAGTTATTGTCGATAATGAGCAGTAACAACTACTATAACCCCGATCAACTAAGGCAAATTGAATTCCAAGAGAAATAGTTTCATATGATTCATACTAGTTTGTTTGCCTACGCTCACACAACCTGTATTTTGGTTGAGATTCTGTGAAATATTGAATGCTATGGTTGATTAGCTATGAAAATTTCGTGGTAAATTTCAGCGATAATTCAAAAACTCGTTGATTCATTATATTACATGCTCTTGACATGATGATTTTCTTTCTGATTTGGCAGGCTTATAACAACCATTGTGGCCCTTGCGTTGGAATTTGGTGACCTTCAAGACGAAGATGTGAAAAATAAATGCTCCTCATATGTAATGGACATCCTGTTCACCGCCATTGCATTACTGAGCGTCTCTATAGTCATAGAATTAAGTTTGCTGATTGTCTCATTTCGAGGATCTATATTCAATGACATTCCAAGAAAATCTGCTCGCCTTCTCATTTATATCAGATCATGTAAGCTTTCCTCAACATATCACCAGCATAATTTAATAGATTACACAAGTACACGAGTGTATGCTCAAGTCAGTCTCTCAATTTATGCTTATACAGACATGTCTAAAAGTGTTTAGTTTACTTATCAATGTTTGAGAAACCTGTGGAGCTCGTAAATAAGAGTCTGATTATTTCTCTTCTGTCTGGAAAAGTTTAGTTCCCAAACTTGTTAAATCTGTAGAATTACCATTTATCAAGTTGTGGATGAATTTCGTTTGAAAATTTCAGCTATTCTGTTTACTCAACTGACATGGTCGGGATTTGGAGTAGCATGGATACATCATTTCTACATGGACTGCAATCTTCATATTACAAAACAAGTGATCTTAGGTAAGTTTTCTTTCAGCATGTAAAATGTCTACAGACCAAGTTTTGTAACACATTGTAGATTATTTCTGGTGAGTGAAAATCCTAAATGACTTTCTGAAAAATAGAACGTTATGAATTCAATATGCTGTATGCAGTGTTGAAAACATTTTTGATTACCTAAGCTGATGCCAAGTATATATCTCATTGAAAAAAATATGCAAAAAAATGTTTGTTTTAGGAGCTGTATTAATTCTTGATCCTAAATATGATTGTATTAACTAAAGCTGGTAAATGCAAAGTAGAGAGTTGCAGCCGTGGCAGGTGTACATTTTTAAGGGAACAGAGCAGTCTATTTCCCTTGCTCCATATATTGCACGAGTTATTTGTAATTTACACGCGGGCTAAGAAAACAATTTTTCTGTACAAATAATTTATTAGTTGTTTTTTTAATTGCCTTTAACACCATATTACATAGAATAAATTTAAGGCTTGGAGTATTCTATTAGATGATGGTCTTTCTCTCATAACTGTGAATATTCCAAGGTTTGAATTGAAGTAACACACTCTCAATCTGAAGGCAGGCTTATTCACGGTTTTCAGTTTTTTGAAAAGTCTATCACTGTCAGTGAATGAAGGTCGTACATGAAGTAAAATAACTAATTGTGTGTGAAGCCATAAATAGACTGCTACAGCTTACTTACAATCTCATTAGCAGAAACTCTGGATTGGATACAACACTAACGACACTGTCTAACTTTTGGTACAAGGAAATCACTATAGATGTTCCATTCAAACAGAATGGTGCAGCCGGTTATATAAAAAATCAAATGTTGAGGTATATCAGAAATTACAGCATACTGTGATCCTTTCTAAGCTGTCTTGGCTTTCAGTGAAATCATTTTCCGTTCTTGTGGAAGCTTTTCTGGAATACTGGAAATAAATATATTTTACTCCAAATTGGATTGGAAGGCATCTATATTACTAATACTTCAAGGTCAACTGTTTTCAACATTGCCGAGCTTTCCAACAAAACTATAGCATAATTTGAAACTCAAATTACATCATTAAAATCGAAATTTTTTCTCTAAAAACGACGTTTTCCAAACAATTATTTAGTTTTAAACTTTTTTATGAAAAATAAAGTTTGAAATCCTTGATTTTTGTGGCCTTCTATACTGCACTTCACTCATACTGATAGATAAAATGCAAAGGAATTTTTGCACCGCGTCATTCCGGTCTGTTAAGTAATCTCCAAGAAATAGTTAACGAAAACATCGTAAAAACATGCGCATAAAAAGCAACACGACTTGAAAATGTAGAGGTTTGTATGATAGCATATGCTATAGGAAACATTCACAACCGCTTCTGCGCATGAGAATTTTAAAACAAGAAAGTTTAACAGATAGATATTGAGCATACCAAAGAAAAAACTGGTAACAGTTTTTCGTGCTTAAGTTTTAAGGGTATTAACACAAATGATTTGTTCTAATTTTCCATTCAACGATTATCTTGCTTGCTGAAAAAGACTGTAGATGTTTTCAACATTTAAAAAATATACTTTTCTGCTGTCTATTTGCTGTGGTTTAATACGCTTATCAGTTCGCCACTGCCAAGTTTTGCAAAGCATAATATACGATCCTGCGTGGATCGTTCACTTAAAAAAAGTTTGTTTTACGCTATTTTCAAAGGGCTTTCACAAATTATTTTAATTTTTATCCTGATTATGCAATTTTTAACGAAAAAATGTGTAGTGTAACATCACGAACATAACACAAACCTGTGAGCACCGTTTGCTAGCAAATTGGTGGGCGAAGCCCGGCATATTTGCTTGCATTTATTTCTGTAACAATCTGACTGATATGTTTGGTTTTCTTACACTCACTTGCGCAGGTCTAGTGATTTGTACATGGTTTGTATTCCTATCAATTCTTATCACCGTGTGGTGCACATATGACGTAGCTGGAAGATCATGGATCAAAATGAAAAGGTATCAAGCCAATCTCAAAGAAATGGAGACGAAACATCCCACATACAAACGGTCTGGCAGTCGTCATCGCAATTGGAGAACCAGGTGAAAAATTAATTTCCCAATTTCCACACGTTCTTCATGATTGAGTAACTTGAATGCCATTTCATAAACATGAGTGCATGAATAGGTTCTCCTAGTCCCAGCTCGGTCTTGTAGTATTAGATGGCTTCCCTGGCCTCATTTTTTCACGCATTATGTAGTCGACGAGTGAGCAAAGGGAAAACCTAAGAAAGTCATTTCATTTTTCTAACCTAACTTTCCAGGACTACCTTTATGTTGGTGATTTTTTTACATCAAAGCGAAAAATGTGCAAGAAGCTTTATGCATATTGAGCAACCGGCTCCTCTCCTGGAATGCTTACTTTCTATAGTTTGACAAGTAAAGTAGTGAGTGTGAAAACTTGATTTTTTTTTTACAAAACGTAATTACTTTTATAGTTGGTTAGTTTCTTATTTAGATAGTGTTTTGTTCTATAATAGTTGTAAGGTTTTTATCTTGATGTTAGCATGCAGTGTAAATAAGAGTCTCACCCAGGCAGTGGTATATATTCCTTCATGCGTGCATTTGGTCTTTCGGTATTACATTAACTGTAAATATCTTTTCTATAACAGAAAAGTCGCGAGAGCCTACGAAAACAGTTGGGACCATCGCTGTCGATTATTATTTTGCTGTATTCATGGCTCCAAGCAAAACAGAGTAAGAAAGAACCACATATCAATGCTCCCCATATGCTAATCATTCCCATATCCAACTAAAAAACATTGAGTACTCTAATGTCCCCATGAAAACTTTCTCCCACGTTTGTACAAAAGATAAATTTTCATGTTACTGTTTTTCTCTCTTTTGTTCAGGACTCTTTCACAGACCTTGCCAAACTGTTGTCTGAATTTTTTCGTGATTTGGATGTTGTTCCGTCTGATGTGATCGTAGGGATGTTACTACTCAGAAGGCTTCAAAGACTGGAGCAATGCTCTATAGTGAAACAGGTGTGTTTAGTGAACTGAATGCAATAAATTGCTGGATTTTGCCAATAACATTATACATGTACCGATGATATTATTAGTTTTAATCTCAAGTTTGGATCTGTTTACAAGTTTAATAATAAGGGAACACTTTTGAGCGCTCTGGTAAGTAGTTTACGTTGAAACGCATACATTATTTCAGAGACGGAACAGCACGTATGAATTCCTCTCCGGTATTCCAATCACTCCAAGGACCAAATTTGTTGCCATGAACGATCCCAAAGATTTGGAAGCATTCCAGAACGTAGTCCACTACATGAACTTTGCGCTTGCGGCCTATGGATGGCCCTGGTACCTTATACCCAATGGGGCGAAAGGTGTCTTTAAACTTTGCTCAAATGTTAGGTATGAAGCAAGTTTTTAAACTTTCCTGTGCACTGTCACTAAAATCAAGCTTCAGTTTGACTTTGCAGTTTTTGGAAGTCATGTAGGGTACTGCGGGAAACAATCTAATTGAGTTAAGACTTCATTTTTTAATTTAGGTGCTGCTGCCATCACACTTGCTGTTGTCAACGAGAGCAGGATACTTCGAACGCAACTATCGAAGATAATTGCTGCTACTGTAACTACGCGGTGATACCTACCATGTTCACCTCAGGAAATGTGGAAGTAATTTACGCCACGTACCATGTGAATGTTGGAGAAACTGCCTTCTTCGTTGTGGTGGAGCATGACAAACAAGCTATCGTGATTTCAATTAGAGGGACATTATCCTTAACCGTAAGTTTTATATAATCCGTTCATGTTTTCTTGCTCTACGAAAAAACCATGGTAGCATGTATAATGGAATTACCCATCGCCATCACCTGTGGAATAAAATATTGTCACCGGGTATTTTGTTGTGTTTTATATCACGTATTACGGTGGTGTAGTTTTGTGGTTCGATTATGGAAATGATGAGAATCCAAAAAAAAGCCCCAAAATAATCGTAAAACACGTGGAATTAGTTGCTACGGAAATCAGTTGATTTATTTGGTTAATTGCAATATTGTCAGTTCAAGATGACATGACGAAAGCTCAAATCCTAATGATCTTTAACTTTGTATCCACCCACGCATTTACAAGCTATCCTATTCTTCTTCTAGGTACCCTAATTTTTACTACTTTATTCTTACATTGTATGGAGTACGCATTACCAAGTCATTTGTTTTTCACTTACTCTTTCCAGTGTCATTTGTCGTAACGCATAAATAGCTACATATTACTTATGTTGTGTTAAATCTCTGTTAGATCTCATTTTATCCGTCATATTACGTCACCCATGACAATATGCTGCAGAAAATCATGTGCTCTCATAACTCCGTCTAACTCAAAAGTTTCCTGCGAGTGTCAGTTTGTTATGGTAGTGCTTCTGTGGAAATTTAATGCTGCTAGAATATGTAGCATAGAATTCGCTATGGGGAGTTGAAAGATGTAGCATTTACTTTAGTGAAGGTCAAAGGGAGTCTCAGTTAAGTTAATGTTTGAGAAAAATATTAGATACGGCTATGGTCTAATAATATAGTTATACGATTTACGGTGAATTACCATGTCGATATTCTAATGCTATTTTATATGGAGTATTGAAGTGTGTTTTTTTCTGGTACCAATATTATCCTATTTTTCTGGAACTAATGAGAACCTGTTTGACAATTTCAAGACAATTACACAAACTCGTCTCAGATGACAAAGCATGTCGACAGATATTCAAAAAGATTTCCTCTCACAAAATGATGTTCATATGCACAGGAAAGTTGGCTTGGTACAAAGCTTGCTTATCCCACCAACTGTCATCACACCACAAAATATTATATGCTAAAAGCAGTGAAAAATGACAGACACAGACACGCTCTCTCTACTCCTTTCTAACATAATATCACGTTTGTGTACAATTGTGTGGTATGTGCATGTGTATCTTCTTACTTTCACCTCTCCACACGCTATTAGAACACTATAGGATCACACTAATATCTTCTATGGGTAGCACATAGATAAGAGAGCTAGTTGAGTTTAGTAACATCAGGTAATCCTTAATCTTGCTTTTAGTTGCCCACTGTATGATTTCCCACGAAGACAAACAAATGCCTACACAAGTGAAATGTCTCACTCACATTGTTTATGGTTTCGTCGCTCTTTCCTACTTCATGGATAAGCTATAATATTTGCCTACTTTTATATTCCACCAGGATGTGATCACAGATTTGAATGCAGAGGGCGAACCTTTGCCCCTGGACCCTCACCGGGAAGACTGGCTTGGCCACAAAGTATGTTTCCACTTATTCGCTTTATAATGCATTTATATATTTTGAGGATCAGAGGTTCGTTAGAACTTTGGTCATGCATTTACCACATACTAAAGACTTATTTGCAATCATTTGCGTGTTCACAGGGAATGGTCCAGGCAGCTGAGTACATGAAGTCTAAACTAACTGAACACGGGATTTTGGATAAAGCTTTCAACAGTTCACCAGAACGTCAGACAGAAAATTACAGACTGGTTCTTGTAGGCCACTCACTAGGAGCTGGCACGGCTGCCATTCTTGCCATACTTCTACGTGACCAGTATCCCTCATTGAGGTGCTATGCTTACTCTCCGCCTGGTGGCTTGCTGAGGTAAAGCTCGTAGTAAATTACTTCTTTTTCCCGATTTTTTTCTCTCTCTCTTTCTGTGATTCTCAGACATCTGCTCATTTTCGGATGTAATTAGTTCATCGGTCTGTGCGATTCATGTGAAATCAGTGGACATGTCTATTGTTTTCTTGTTTTTTTGTAGGGAACTGTTTTGGTTGTGTGTCGCTTTCACTAACTAAGTTGTCATGTTATGGTACAGATCATGAGGAATAATTTTTTGAAAGAAGTGTGTAGTTAGGATTGTTTTATAAGATTTTCTCTCCTTGATAAATCTGCAGGCGGTCCTTTGTTTAATCTGAATACATTGCTGAGAATTATGGGTTCTTAATTTTTCACAGCATGCCTGTAGTAGAGCATACAAAAGAGTTTGTTACGACTGTCATTGTGGGCAAAGATGTTGTTCCAAGAATTGGACTTTCACAAATGGAAGCACTCAGAGCTGATCTCATCAACGCCATCAAGAAAAGCCAACGTCCCAAGGTAAGTACTCACGGTTGCTTGAGAATAAGCTAATTCAATATCGTTCATTTTATCATTACTATATTATAACTTACGAACTCGAGGGATTGAAGATTTTCTAAATAAAATTCAGTTCGTTGGCACTACTTATAAAACTTGCATTATTTCTACTTTCCCAGTAGCTTTGGGGCTTGCGAGGGAGTTCACCAAAATGTGAAAGACAACATTTAGCTGTGCTCGTTTCTATGGTACTTATGTAATTCTCGTAAAATAACAGTAAAATATAGCAGTTTTAAAATGTTCACTCCGTAATGGAGTCTTGATGGTGGGACGGTTCTGGATAGTAGTCATATGTTAGCGAAATTATCCGGGTTCGATTCCTAGCTCCGACCAAAGTGTTATGATTGCTATATGCATTTATAACGCACATTTATAATTATACATAAGATTTAACCATTTCTAAATCGTTCATGTTATCTGATGGGTCCATATTAACCCGGTATTCTAAAATTCCAATGATTGTTCTCTAATTTGCGTATTCCTAATTTTAGTGGGAGACGATATTCTCAGGCATGGCTTGTTGTTGCTGCTTCAAGCAAGAGTTTGCACTCCCGCAACGAATATGCTCAGCGCCTTCTCTTCAGAATGAAGAGTTTTTAAGAGCTCGACGTTCCCTTAGAGACTTGCGTGAGGTAAAAATAAATCCGAATGAGAGTGCTATTTCTTTAACTGTGCATCAACCCTTGTATCCACCGGGGAGGATTATGCACATTGTGAGGCATCATCCCAAAAAGGATGAGTAAGTGCCAATTTTGAAATTCACTGTGATTGCTATCGTCAGTTCATAGATATATATTGGATTGTTTTCGTGGTTTTGAAGCTTCAACTCTGCATGCATGTTTTGTAGAGTAAAGGCAAAGGGTTTAGCTTAGGGAAAAATGGTATCAGCGACGCGCTCTATGATTTTTGCTGCTATGTAAATTTAGGGATATGATTGTCTGAAGGATGTGATAAAGTGAATGTAAAATGCATATGTATTTATGACAGTACTAACAATTTTGTTTTCATTTGAACTGGGACTAACATTAAAAGGATCAAATATGAATCTGTGTGGAGGTGAGTTTATTCATTGTTCGAACGCAAGTAAATATTTGTTTCATATGTTTGTGTGTGTGCATTTCATTTCAATGTTTTCTGCCATGTGTCATATTTGTTTTCATTGCTTTATTTTCTACCTGGATTTTTTGCTTAAAGTGTTGTCGACTTAGAAAAAAGATTTTTTAGGAAAAAACAACTCTTTCTACGCCTGGAGTTAGGCTATGAGTGAGTAAAATGCGACATTTTCGTTTGTTTTGTCTGGAAAAATTCAGTATTCACCGTAATATCGATACAGACAAATTTCTGTTTAGTATATTCTACAAATTATTTTGCATGATATTCCATGAGTAATTCATCAGGTTGGTGTGCCCGATAACGTGAATAAAGTAAGCTTTATTGCTTGCAACTGGTACACATAATTTGCAATAAACTGTTTAGCATGTTTATTCCCGTTGCACCTTATAAAAAAATTCAATTATAATGAAATTGACTTTGCTGTGCTATTATATTTTTGTACGTTCAACATAGAATGAGTTACTTCTGTGCATCAGTTTAATGGGAAACTGGCACAGAATTACGTACTTAAAATTATCAGTCTCATGAAAGTTTTATTATCATAAAAGTATAAAAAGGATTCTTTCATGTGAACTTTAACTAATTAGCTAGTTATTGGCGATCAATATACTTTTATGTAAACTGTAGACATTAACAGTGATCATAAGGGTTTGCTCCAAGGCAAGTTCTCTGAATTAAAAAATCAACTGTGTTATTTTGAAACGGGATTTAGTAGAGAAGTTTTGTTACTGTTATTATAGAAACCCCTTGGTTTGCCCTATAAAAATGCCTGCTAACAAAATTTATTTTACATATAATAATAGAACTGCGTTAAGTCAACGCGTAATAGAACCTTGGATGGTATCATTTTTTTTATAAATCACGGCACTACATAGCACAAGGCTTTATTCCTATATTGCAGGTTTCAAACGACTATGTTACTAAATGCTTATCTAAATAAAATAGGCAAGCTGAAATTTTTCCTTTAAACTAATTCATGGGACAACTTTTTGTGATACTTAGAGTAATCATTACTAGTCATTTCAACTCTACAATTCCAGAATTGAACTTTTTCATGTTTTGCATTTTACAATTTTATGTTTCTCGACAACTTGCGTCCATTATCCTTTTCAACTTAAACGAAAGCTGTTTTTTCTTTCTTATTGTATTCTATACATGATTCAATTTTACAGACGAGTGATTAAGAAAGGAGATCCTGTATTCCAAGCTTTATGGACTGAAAACACAGACTATGGCCAAGTGTTAATATCGCCTGGAATGATTCAGGACCACATGCCTGATCAAGTTTTACAAGCATTGAACAGAGTAAGTTTATTTTACAAAATCTTTCACACCTTCTCATTTACGTCATCATAAATTCTTGATGAATCAAAACTGTGTGCCGTAAATATGTTTCTACATCTAATATTTAATATTTTTCTAACAAGCTAAAATTAATGTTTATTGATGATGCAAAATAACCTAATTGGAACTTTAGTTCTTTAAATTCGCTTTGTTTATGTGAACATAACTTTTTTCGAGATATGGAAGGAAAGACAGTGCTTTAAGCTTTGCACGTGCATCACAGAATTAATAATTTTACGAGCGAGCCTTTTGCACGACGTTGCAACACCGCAAAGCTTGTGTGGTGTTGTTGTCTGCGTACTGAACTTAATTTAATTCATGCATGGCATTGAATTTTGAATTCGAAACGTCCCATCATATTATTTTATCATCCATACGATGTGCATTTGTATGTTTCTATGTTTGCTCACTTCTCTCTGTCGCTTTTTTGATCAGATTTCCTTAAAAAAGAACAAATTAGAATTGGATCACATTCCATTTGAGTTTGAACTTGAACCAGTGGACTTGCATGCTAATTCCTACTCATTTTCATCCTGAAAATATCGACTGCCTATACGATTAGAAAGACTCAAAGGTAAGGTTAGCCTCTCTTCATTTTCAGTATTTTTGGTTGTCTCAAGCTGGGCATTATTTATTAACCTACTAACTAATAATTCGCATCCTTAGATGCAACCACAAAATCATGGAACGTTTCAGTTTCAGCACGGTAAAATAAAAAATTAATTCGAGTTTTATCGATATGTGTAATGTGTGTGTGTGACTAGAAAACTAATTACATTAAATAAAAAATAAAAAAATGAACTTAAAATTAACTAAATTCACATTAGGCTTTTAAGATAAATGATGCTTAATTTCTTCCGTAAATGATATTTTGCGTTTACATTTGCTATTATACTACTTATGAGCTGAACCACTAAGTAAGCATCTCCATTACCTCAAAGAAACTTTCGTTATGTCTTGTAATAATAAGATGAAATAACCTTATTCCAATGCCAATTAACACACAATATCTCTAACCTAGCTTTTTAAACTATAAATAAATGCATGATTTATTCTTATTAAGCCTAATTGACACTCATGACAAAAATCGTCTGACCTTTCTTAATTTACACTTTCGCGTACACCATAACATTCCGTAATTCGCATGTTTGATGCGTACTTCATCAATTTGTGTGCACGAAAGTAGTTTTGAAAGGCTGTTTTTTTAGCTTGGTTCTGAATGTAGTAGCTATTTGTTGGGCTGCCTATCGCGACGTCGTTATCGTAAGGTCGCCTATGCTACGGTACAGTGTTGTAAAAAGATCTTAAAAATCTTATTGGAACGGTCATATTGTATATGTTTTTTGAGCACGGTCAAATAATCCGTTACCCCCTGAAAAAGGGCCTTTTTCATGGAAATAATATAAAATATTTATAATTGAGTAATGCTAAAAAATGTTTGCTAAAAAGTCAATGTGGACTACAATTGGTTTGATGCAGGCATGGATTGAAGGGTCTCCTACATATCGTGCAAAGCCTTTATTGTCGCGTCGTAGTTCTCGGTCTCGATGAAATAGATAATATGCATTATTTGAATGGACACTTTAAGCTTGTAGACACTTTTGAATTAGAACGAAGGTTACATATATTATTTCCTTTCGTTGTCGAGGTGATTTTTTGCTGTTTTTTTTTCGCTGTTTTTACTTTAGAGGTATACGGGTGAAACGCCTTTTTACGGCACCGTAGCGGCCTATAACGAAAACGGCGTTGCGATAGGCAACGTGTTTGTTGCATGTTTATGCGTTGAAAAAATATGAAATTCGTATTCATATAAGCAACAGCTATTCCCATTCCTTGTGTAAATTGTATGAACACCTAAATTACAGCACTGTACAAGTTACTGTTACGGAAAACTAGTGATTAGTGGATCAGGACCAAACTTGAACTCTAAAATTTATTGTAAACATAACCAGTATTTATTTACTTTTCATGTTTTCATTTTCAACACATGTGTAGCTAGCCTCAAATAATATGCATTTTCATTGGTGTGGACCACTGCCTTAGATAACAATGTTCCTACTGTTAAGATTAATTTTGGAACACACAGGTAGTGAGCAACCATGGTCCCGCCAAACCCCAACGAACACTGGCAGCTAGCACATCCCCATTGATGATGTCCAAAGATTCATTGATAGATGAGCTCAGGGAATGTAGCAGTACAACAACACCGCAAGGGATGTCCGTGGATACGAAATATAGCAATTCTATGAGTCCGGGGAAAAGTAACTGGAACCCTACATTACTGAACCCAGGTCCATTTATCATTGATGCGGATGCAGAAGATGAAGGGGAGATAACACCCACGAATGTGGACTTCAATGAGATTCTCGCCTCAATGAACCTGAGTTGGGATTATGTGACAAAACTCCAGGAACAAAACCTGGGCAAAGACCTTCCCCTGTTATTCCACGAGCGAAAGGAGAGCATGGGGAATTACAGTAGTTCTGGTTGCAGTGACACAGGGAGCACATTTAAGGAGTTATTTGGCCCTATAAGGTATGAAGAGGTGATGGCTCCTTTAGCTAGTCCAGAAACTCTGTCAGAGATCAGTAGTATGAGTTCCAGAGCGAGCTTCTTTATCCCAAAGGATCAATCTCCGTTGTTCCGAGTCAAGATTTCCAGGAATGGAAATGGCAGTAATTGTGCTAGTTTGCATCGCTACCGGAATGGAAAAGATACCAATGGACTCCATTTACAGCACCCAGGAGGAAGTCACAATCGCAGTTTCAGTTGCACTTATCCTGAAAAAGGTGAGCTGAATACAATCAGTGGTCAGGTGTGTGGTTCTGCTCAAAGTTATAAGGTTCTTCCACTTCTGTTCAATGGAAATAACAAGGCTCAAAATGCCCCAGAGATTGGGGAGACCACAGTGGAGACTACAGACTATGTGGAAGATATGTTTGAAGGGGATGGTGAGTCCGTGACTCCTCATGCGGAGGAGACTGAGAATTCAGGTGCAGAGGGACATGCAAGGAAAAATGGGGACACAAAAAGAGTGAGTTTCAATCTGAAGAAGAAATTTGCTTCCAAGGACTCTGGCTGTAGTGTTGGAGACGCCTCATTTGGAACGAATGTGGGCAGGTATGAGCCCATTTATCCCATTTTCTCTCATCAAGAGGAGTACGGGGTACCACCTTTGAACTCTCCTCACTACACGTACAGAGGTCAGTCCCCAGTGGATTCACCTGATGTAATATTTAGTAACCCAAAATCCACGAGATTTGCTTTTCCGGATGCCATGGAAAGTGGTAGTGGTGCTACGAGCTCTTCTTGTCTTCATGATAGTCCGTCTTCTGCTGACCCATCTCAACAATGATGGCAAAAGAATAGCTAAAAAGTGTTTAGGTGTACGAAATGTGATTGAAACAAAAAGGATATGATTTTATCTAGTGAATAGTTTGTTATGAGAACTAAAAGTTTGAAAATGTTTAGTACTGACTTTGATAACTCATTTGTAAACTTGTACTGCCACTGCGTAATTGGTAATGTGTATATCCTCAGTCTGCTACTACGTGGTCTCATTTTTCATTTTTACATGCTAGTTGAACAAATGTATAGTACAGGGGTTGAAATCAATGCGCTGAAATTGTGCTTTGAAGAGGTTAGATGAAGATGCTTAAAGTTACCCCAATTTATATCCATAAATAAACGAGTCGTTCCTGTAAATGACTGTGAAAGATTTAGCCTACGAGTTAAATTACGAATGTATAGCCAGAAAGCTTTGAAGCTTTTTATGACTATATTATTATTATATGGTTCCATTTTTCATTATGTACTTTATTTTTAAATTGTTGTTAATGAAAAAATACAAATGATGACAAGTATTATCGGTAGCATAAATGGATTGTTAAATTCTACCGCATGCCTTTTGAACTGGTAACTTGAATGAAGGCTTCCAGTTTTTTGCCAACTTATGAAATAAAACTATAAAACCGAGTGATTTAGTACATTGTCAGTTTTCATGAAACATTTCTTGAATTAAATTTTAGAAATTTGAGAAAGGAACTTTTCATAACAAGATTTATACTAAATTGTTTTTTTTCAATTGATTTAACGAATGATATTTAAAATACTGAAAATCAATTCAAACTGTTTTACTCAAACGAAGTCAATCTCTTCAGAAACAACGAAATGGTGTGTCAAATCAAATTTTAAATTTCCCTTGTATGGCATATGTATGTATACATAGATTTAATTATTTGCATATTTATTTGTGCCATAAAAAATTGTAAATAACATCATCACAGCTGTAGCGTACTATAATTGTATATCTTTTAATTTTAAGCATGTCTGTATATGAAGGTTTTTTGACGATTTGTCGACGACGATCTTAATTCTTTAGTGTCTCACAAAAGGATTTACAAGTGAATATACACTATTGATAGTACTAGTGTAGTTTTTTTTTAAATTCTCGAATTCAAGGATAAATAACTAAAGTGAACATCGGTTCAAGAATCTTATTTCATTTCAGCCATTTATATAAAAGCAGTTTGTAAAACTAATGCACTCTGGAATTTGACAAGTATTGTGAATCTTATGATAAGTGCGTCTTTGGCTTTTTTACGAAGTTTGTACCTAATGTAAAATTCTGACGGATAGGAAGACTTAACGAATGGCTGGTGTGTATTTACGTGAAGCATGGTTCTTTGAATTTAAATTGTAATTAACTGGAATGTTCAATAATCAAGGTGCAGGCGGGTTTTATGTAATAAATCAGGCTAATGGCCATTGTGAGATTGTCGTCTACTATCTTTCATTTGATTCGCATTTTACGTTCTTGATGAAAATTACATAGCATCGATGTCCATTTTTTAATTATTCGCCGTAATGCAGAGAAACCTTTGTTCTTGTAATCACACCCTCTCATAGCAAAAAGGTTGCTGAAGACGTAGCAGCTTATAGCATAGAGTACAAATTGCAGGAAACAGATTTTGCATAGTCATTACGTTCGAGCTCCGGCAGGGCGCTTTTCCTTCACCAGCCCATTCCATCTAGACTATCATACCACTTTTTAACCGACACTGGATATCTTTTTAAAACAGGTTGAAGTCGGTTGAAGCTGCTTAAAGTCGCATGTTTTTATATCTGATTGTCTACAAAATATTGGATTCGGTTGCATGACACTAGCAGACAGATCAAAGTTTAGTTGAAAAATTTGAGTGTCACCATTTGTGATTGTGAAAATAAAACTCTTCAAATTGTTTTCCATAATTTACCAGGGAAATTGACTCAAGTTCATTAGTTGATATTCCGTTGTACTGCTAGGAAAGGAAATTATCGTGTAATTTTAATTCAATTAATTATGGACTGTAACCGTTTGGCTTTTGTATTATTATTGATTTTGTATCTGGTTCTTTCCTATTAATGGGAAAGCAGGAGCATTAAGATATTGGATTTGAGATGAATGCATTATTACTTGAACATATATATGCGTACGATTAGTTATAGGACTAATTGTTGCTTAATTTTTTTCTACAGATAACTTTTCAAGATGGTGAGGGATGTTAGTAAATTTTTGCGGAACAAGGAGGCGGAGGCGGATCCAGCTATGGCTGCTGAGTGGTCTAAATTAGGAGATTTGTATTCCAAAAGATTGTGGCATCAATTAACAATTGAGCTGCTTGAATTTGTTAAAAATCCGGCATTGCAATCCAAAGGACAGTTACTTGACCTCTATGAGAATTTTGTTCAAGATTTTGAGCTCAGGTATTCAACGCTTTCATGTAATGTCTTGTTGCTGTGTAAGCGAAAGGAAAAAAAATTGGTTGAAACTACGCCATTTGGATTTTTACTGACGACGCATCAAATGAAAGGGTTTAACAAGCAGAGTCTAAATATGTAGATTTATATGGGTTATGGGGCTAATTTATATTTAAGTAGCAATTAGCAACTAAGGTTAAAAAATGCTGTTATGTTGTTAAAACCAATTTACACCAACCAAGGATGATATGTTGACATATGTTTTTTCTTTCTAAGGATGAACGCTTTATCTCTGATGGAAATCCTAGTATACGTCGTTAGGTCTGGCGATAACTCCGACGAAATGCTAAACTTTTTGGATAAAAGTGAGCAGAAAGTAAAATCAAGTTCAGAAGCGTTAGCCCTGTTAAAAATTACCAAGGGAGAGATTTATCTTGTTCGCAAGAAGGAACTCGACCCTTGCAAGGTAATGTACCTATTCTTGACTCTCTAGTCCTTTATCGACCAAACAATTTGAAATGAACAATATTAAACTAATAGAACGCTTACTCATATTATTTGTGATATTTCAGGCTTTACTAGAGGAGGCAGATGGTATTTTAAATGCCATTGATGGGATCACAACTATTCATGGACGATTCTACTTGCTTCAAAGTCAGCTTTATAAAACATTAGGGGAAACAGCCGAGTACTATCGTAGTGCGTTAAAGTTTTTGGGCTGCACAGATATTAAGACTCTTCCGTTAGCTGAGCAACGTGAACATGCTAAACATCTGGCCGTAGCTGCATTGGCTAGTGATGGAATTTACAATTTTGGAGAGCTGGTAAGATTTAATTAATGCTTATTATTGCCGATGATGAGATGAAGTTTAAAGCCCAAAAGATACATCGGTAGATTTAAATAACCCTCTTTTTTATCGATTTTAGTTGGCTCACCCTGTACTCGATTCACTAAAAAGAACATCCGATGAATGGTTAATTACACTCTTGGTTGCCTTTAATAGTGGAGATATTGCAACATACGAAAGCTTAACGAAACAGTGGCAAGCTAATAATACTATAGCAGAACGTTCTAAGATGATGCGGGATAAAATCATTTTGTTGTGTCTCATGGAGGTAAAGATCTTTGTTTTTTCCGTTTAGGCTTTTCTTTCTATTATTGAATTGATGTAACCTAAAACTATGTAATTGCTTAGATGACATTTAAAAGACCAGCAAAAATGAGACAGCTAACTTTTCAAGAGATTGCTGCAACAACCAAATTGCCAGAAGACCAAGTGGAAATGTATATAATGAAAGCTATATCCAAAGGGCTACTAAAAGGTGCCATCGATGAAGTATCCCGTACCGTTCATATGACTTGGGTCCAGCCCCGTGTTTTAGATCGTCAACAGGTAATGTAAATTAAATATTGATGTGTTCTTCTGTTTTGAGCAAAATATGTGATTGTTTATATGTCATGTGTTGTTTTGGGTTAGATTGGCACTATGATTTCTCGATTAGACGGTTGGAAGAAGGAAATTTCTCATTTGGAAACTATGATGGATAAGAACGCGGCAGAAATTCTTCAAGTTTGATAGCAAACTTTTATATCATTATCACCGTACTGTAAATAAGTCCCTACTAGTGTATATCCTTACAACTGAATTTTTCATACTATTGCTATAATATATGTAATATTTCTATCAGTGTAAATTAAACCCGGGTGAAATAAAGATGTGGAAAATTGCATGTGAAGATTAGAGGGTTATCCCATTATTGCTCCTCTTACGGGCTATTAAAGTATGTATTAATTAGTACTAAAATATTTACTTAGAGAGAGAACAAAAACAAAGCTCACTCATAATATTCATCTGTTACTGTCAGCAGCATTCAGCAAATCTGGAGGGACATTGATTCATGCTTGCAAATGCATAATTTTGTTGTCAACGTGTTCTCATCTCACGTTGAGGTCATTAAAAACTAACGGTTTCTGACTTACTTCTCATCTACCAGAGCCTTGAAAATAAACCAGAGAAATGAGCCCATAAGAATAGAGAAAGTAACTTTGCTGAACTCAGAAACCGCGAAAAATAAGTTGCCCTTTTCATTTGCACAACAAGAGAAATTCATACTTGCAAATTATTTGTGTACTGCGTTCTGCGTTGCGTTCGTTTTGAAATCAAACTGCGAAGTCTAGAGTCTAACATAGACTCCAGGGTTCAGTAATGAATTTTAATTTAACCACATAGTACATTTTTTCTATTAATCTTGTATCATAGGATTTGTGCAGTTAGTGAATATGTCCATTGCATGAGCAAAAGAGGTGCAGTGACAACTTTTATGAAAAGATGACACATTTGATCTTGGGTGTGGTAGATCTGAAAGCTATTCAACTAAAAAACTGACTTGTATGAGCCGCCAAAGGAAATCAACATTACTTTGAAAGTCAAAATTAGCCTTATGCTTTAACCACTTCCTAGTTAAATGATGTGATATCGCACGCATGTCATGAAGCAACCTCAGAATCTATGGTTACTAAAACAACATCGTCGTGATCAATAAGTTCGTCGAATTGTGGAATTGAATTCGTGTATGAAAATTTGTGCTTGCAATCAACCTAAAGCAGTATTCTCGTTTTATCATTATTTCTGTGATACACCTGACAGTATACGGTGGATATAACATGACAAGATACTTGATCCCACTTGATCCAAAGAAAAGTCCGAAGGAAACTATTTACTGTAAAAGTATAATCATAACTTGGATATTATTTTGAAAGGCTGATAAAACGTTATGCTAAATGATAAATACCTTTCATGATGACCAGTTATGGAGTTATGACTCGATGAATGGATGCACAAAGTGACAATTAGTTGAATGAGAGTTCGAATATTAAGTTTCAGTTTCAAAGACGAAATTTAGTGCTATTCAGAATTCAGGTTCATAGCATCATGACACATGTACAATACTACGATTGCAAAAGAACTGGTCATATACTCAATCAGTCATTCGCAAACAAAATAGCAACTATATTATCTCATATGGTTATGGCAATTTAAGTTTGAAAGTTAAAAATCTGCCAACTCTGTTGTGGTTCAGTGCAATCAGAACAAATAAAAATCCTCAAATCTTCCATAAAAACGTTTCCATCCAAACTACAGGTATGTGTACTTATCGAGTCCAGTATGTAATAATTAATGCTATACTTTCTTTTCGTTTCACATTAGTGAGACTATTGTTCAAGTGTTTTCCTTTGTATAGCTTCCCGCAGTTCAGTTTATTTATACCATGTTTTGTTTGGAATTTTTTAGTAGCTTTTTTCAATTGTCCACTAGAAAATAACGTATTTCCTGCTTGCTAACATTACAGATTGATTTGCATATTATTTTGGTCCCGCTGTCCTCATACTACACATAAATCTCACAATTCGGGAAATGTATGCTGCTAGAGCTCTTATCTGACGATTTTTCAGTTTCATTTTCTTAAGTCTCAAGAATTGCATTCTACTGATGTCCACTGTTTTCATTTTTTTAATATAGACAAAACAACAGTTACTCTAGTTTAGTGCCTGCATGCCCACACGAATTATTTTGTGATTTGTCATTCACTACCATGTTTTGAACTATGAGATGTACAGTACTTTATACCGTCTTTGAATCATATAATGAGAATAAAGATGTTTTAATCTGCAGACTGATTCGAAACTGGAATATAACAGGCTTTATTTCACTTGAACTACACATGCTACGTGTGAACCCTTTTTATTTATAGTAATCAACTAGTGTTGTATTTTATGCTATTGGTATTTTATGCCGATTTTTTACGTAAAGCCTAAAAGTACATACTGATAATGGCTAATGATTTGTTATTGTACAAGTACATTGTACAAGTTATGCTGAACTTCTGGGCTGGTAAAAAAATGCAGCTTCAGTAGTATAAGTTTTCATACAGTCTCAATTGATAGCATATTAGAGAAATCAATATGCAGTATATAGTATATACACATGTTCTTTCATTTACATTTAGCAGTAAACTTCCGAATATCTAGCAGACTATCGCTTAAATTATTTTTCTTGTAGTTAAAAAAAATCCTGCCGTTTCCCAGTGTACTGGCTACAGAAAATTTGGCTGCAACTCGCATAAATTATGTAATTTAAAGAACCAGGAAGACCGTGTTTTAATTTATGCTACTCTAACAAACTAACTAACCAAATGTGTATGCGAGTGTTGATCACAAAAATTGCATTAGTCTGTCGGACATAATCTTAAGGTATCAATTCAATTCTATCATATTAAACATTCACTCACTCCCGTCTTGTCTCTTGTGCATATCATTGTACACATTCGTAATACCCTGTCTACGGTTTAATGCACACAGTGGAATAAAATAATTACAGACTTTCCACTGCTCTGTAATGGAACTTTCAGCCACTCTACTGGTCTTGCCCTTACACTATTCTAGTATTCTTCAATTAAAAAAAGCAGCTAACCTTGACACTGAGTTTAGAGTTAGTTTTATATCTCCATGATCAAGCGACTACCAGAGTCAGCGGCTCTGACAGAATAAAGCGCAGAATGGAACTGCATTGCTCGCTTATCATTTATCATTAAACTTGTTTTTAACTTGAAAAAAAGAGCTGGAAGAAAATCTGAAGTACTAATAATAATATTTCTACCAATATGATCATCAACATGACGGGATATGGTGACCATCAAACCCTTGTTATTATTATTTCATACTTGCTTCCTATCATAATTTTTTAAAATTTCTAACTAAACTAAGAATTCCCATGCACCGTGTCGTAGCTCATTGCAAGCCTGTATTACCCATTTGCCTCAAAATTGCAAAATTCAATCACCCATTCTCGTAGCTCTGCGAATACGAACGCACACTGCAGCTGAATTGCAAGTTACAAGATACACAATCAGATCTCACTATTGCATGCATCATGTTTACCATCCATACGTGTACTGGAAATGGCTATATTGTGTGGACTACCAACTTGAGAGGATACAACAAGTGTGTGTACACTGTACTTGCTTGTGAATTTTGGCTTTTAAAGTTAAGTTGGTGAACATGTCTGTAAAAGGTTAGGTACTTGGTCAGTTCCCATCGGCGAATCAATATAATTTGGTGTTGATGATTTTGCAACCTATAGTTGTTGATTTCTTTGCAGACTGTAGTAGTGTGCATATTGGATCTTGAGGGTTTGACTTTTCATTAAAACAGGAGCACTTTAGTTCAACGTTTTAGTGGCTTCCCAGAAAGTGGCGAATATTATCACTGTGCGTTCAACTTTTTAGTGCAGTTTATAAGTTCTAAGGTAAGATTTCTGTTTTTTTTGCTATCATTACTGTTAGTCTTAGTTAGTGTTGTACTAATTCATGTTGCAACAAATGCTGGCTTGATTAACAGTTTTGTTACTACATGCGAGCAAAAGCCCGTAATGTTTACATGATAATCCTTCTTAAGAGATTTCAGTCAGTTGGTGATATTTTGCATGGGAGAGTTAGAAATGTAATATAAGTGTCAATTTTTGAAAAACTTTTAATTTTTATAGTGCGTGGATGTTTTATCTGATTGTACCTGTTGCTATCATTTGTCTTTTGCATCTCTTTCTGAGGTACGAACTTTTGAATTATTCTACATTTTTGTTGGGTTTTACAACCATTTGAAATGGATTTTTCCGTTGTTCGTAATTATTGGGAAAACATTTTGCTCTGATTTCCTACTTGAAAGTATTGAAAATCCATGTTTGTTCGTGTGAAGTACTTGAGTGGTTAAAAGTATGGGAACTGACTAATACACGCACTCAATAATCTTTTTTGTATTTCATTGCTGGATTCTAATTACTAAATTTGATTTTTCTGCTAGAGATAGGAAAAGCTGTAAAAACTATTAAAATTAATCAAATGCACCAATAATTCAGACTTTGCGCGTGTGCTACTATGCATATGTTAAACCGATTTATTATTATTTAACATGCTAGTAAAAAACCCTTCATTTATACGTGTGTGCTTAGTTAGTTGTGAAGTACACCCGTAACAATTTTTCAGCAGTGATTTACAATGAGGAAAATGCGTTGAGTGACTGACTGCACTTGCATAATATAATGCCTAATGCGTGCCAATATGTATTTTTGCTGTTCACTAACTCATCTGTACAGCATACAATATCAAATTTGGATTGTCATCATGTGCAGTTGGAATCTTGGAATGCTACATACCAAGCCACTGCTACTGCTTGCTTGTAGAATTATCTTGTTTACAATCGCTGTGATTCATGCATTTCGTATAAATAATAGATTTATAATAAGAGGGGATTTCCGTGCACACACAAACAAAAAATCCGTCTCTAATTTTGAACCCTATCTGTACAGTGGACAGTCAACACAGCATAGTACTTGCTGCTGTATTTCACAAAATATTTTCACCATTTAATTCCGTTTCGTTAAGAATGTTTTTGGCTGCAGCAAGACGAACTGCCTATTTAGCAAAGCCAGCTACGAAAATGAGGAAACTTTCTTGATTAATTTTGTAAAATTAAATAAGATTTCTGGCCGGTAAATTTACCTGTTTTCAGTATACTTATCATGATTCTCAATATACAACTACTATTTGAGCTTACATGATGTTGACCATGTGCGTTCTCCACATGTATTCAACCGATGGACTTAACCTGTGCAAATTAGGTCAGCCATTTAAAAAAAGTATTTTATCTGGCTTTGAAACCTTCCATTTCTGGTCTGGTTATATATCCCTAGTTCCAACTCGTAATCTCCCATTGCTCATAGTGGGAAGTAGCCCAGTTCGTGGTTAGAAGAGATCATAAAGATCCTGCGAATGATTGCCCAGTTGCCAGCCACCCTGAGTCCACGAATTTTCATCGTGAAAAGATGGGCTGATGAGTCCATGCACATTATATCAATCTTTATCATATCGTACGAGAACTGTGACATTTAACTCGACCTTTCTAGCTTTCCGTACATTTGCAATGTGAGACGGTAACCCGGCCCTTGCGTATTTAAGTCCTATCTATAGTTATATTGCTAATAACACTAATCACAGTTACGTTTCATAACTAGATTTGAAGTGCTTAACGCACTTTGTAAGCTTTTGATTAGTTAGTTAGTTATATTGCAAACCCAATATGTCTGTATGGTTTCTAAATTTTGTCATTCCCTCAAATGCTAACATTTTAGGCCACTGTTAATAATAATTGGCAATGGAATGAGTATTACACAGTGGATTAAAAAAGTACATGTATGGGTAGGAAATTAAGCACAGGGATAGATGTAAATGAGAATGAATGATAGAGCGCCGAATGCATCCAAAGGTATTATTATATACCAGCGTATATATGTATGTATAATGCAGCTCCTTGCTTTTTGAACCATTCGATCAGTTCCATGTGCTTTCGTAATGTATGCACTCATGTTGTACAATTAACTATCTATTCATGGTCGTGTGAATGCTGCATTTTTTATGGACAGTCGAAAGAACCCCCAGTTTTGTAATCTCTGCATGTACACTGTGCATGGCCGTAGATACCTTGACTTTGACTTACGTCAGTCCTTTACTAACTTGAATAAAGAAGGAGTTCTCCCGTCTCGAGAACTTTAGTTACTGTGTGTGCCTTCATAACATGTCCAACATTTTCTCCAGGTGGCTTTCAAGTGGGACGACAACAATGGCTGATGACACTAACAGCAGTGCACCCACTGAAGGTAACAATCCCATTTATCTACTAATTTATAATTCAAATTTCAAAATTCATGCAGAAAATTTAAATTAGCTAAACATATAGTACATAACGTAATCACTACTACTACCTTATCATGTACAATTAACTGCCATCGGTATTTAAATTTATAAATCCTTGCACTAACTCACAAAACAAAGCCACTGGAAGATTGGGACAACCTTTGTTGTTTGTTTTCATTTATAACCAAAACGAGTTGATTCATCATAATTTCTGTGAATTTGTTGTTGTCCGTTTTGTAGAGTTATTAGTTAGAAGGATTACCACTTTAATACATTTTAGAGTACTTGTGCATGTTTACCCATTGGATATTATTGTGAATAAGGTTTGAGGTTTGAAATTTTCCTATTGTACATGCATTACTTACTACTAACAAACTTTTTTTTTATTATTTTTTTCCATGTCCCGTTTTTTGTTTGCCATTTTGATTCCGTTTGCTGCTTTCCTCTCATTGTGTGCCTTCTAACCAACACTGATCAGGGGTGAGTAATAATGTTGAGACACAACGAGTCAGTTTTGTTGTTGGAGATGCGGACGATTCTGCCACTGAGGAGGACAATGGGGACACTCTAGAGAGTTCAATGAGTTCTTCCTCTTTTGCAAATGACGTGAATAGCTTCAGTAGAAAAAATTATGCGGGCTCTTTCTCTGGAACTGCTGGACGAAAACGATTAAGGTAAAGTGATACGACGACTATGCAGATTGCTCCGAGCTTCTCATTACATATAGGCGAATTTAGAGTGCTCTATAAATTTATAGTTGCTTCCCTCTCTCTCCTCATCTGATTATTTTGTTTTTCATTCTGTGGTATTATAGTTTCAGTAGTTGCAGTTACTTAAGTATAGTATTCATCTCATGTAGTTAGTTAGAACGAACATCATGTCATTCATATTTACGATCAAATCCTCCGACTTTAACTGCGTGGTGTGCAGGCATGAACAGTATGCCAGTTGGACATTCATTTCAATTAAACGGGCAATTGAACTAGACTGATGATACGCATATATTAGTTTACATGATATCTAGTCAGTCAGTCAGTCAGACTGACGGATTTATAATGCACAAGGAACATAAACAATCTTATTGCATATAGTTTTTTTTCCACGTCTAGTCTACCCTTTATATTGTTTTCTTCTTTTGAGAGTCCGTGTTTGTTCCAACATGAGCTTTATTCACCATTCCTGTACATTGGTTATATTCTCACAGTCCATTTTATTATTATTAATATCATCATCATCATATCTTACGTACGTACACTAACTAACTATGAACTCGCATGGTAGTAGTTCCCTGGTTAGTTAGTTAGTTAGTAGGAAACTACTTGGACATGTGTGTGCAGATATTTGCATGATGTGATCGCACTGGGGCCAATAGGGTTTCTCTTCGTATCGTGGGAGTTCATTCCAGTTCCCTGGTATGCCGTTCACGGTTGGAAACAATTCTTTCACGTGGTTCAAGGTGGTTACCTCATTCAAGTCTACAAATTTCTCACCAACCCAGAAATGATCATTTCCTGTGTTTAACGAACGATGTACAAAGTCGTCTGAACCTTTTAAGCATTAGATCTCTAGTGACGTTTTACCGGGTCCAGTTTTTTGTGTGACACAGGAAAACTGAACGAGTTTCACGAGCTCAGGAATTTCCTTCTTCCAGCAATCAATATGTAATGAATATCCTGGAAAGGAAATTCGTGCTGTTCATAATTTTTAACTAACTACTAGTTTACGCATTCATTATGTGTGGGAAAAGAAAATCTCTTGAATGGATAGCTTAACAGCTCTCCATGTAAAAGCAGCTACGAGCCTCATTCATTAAGGTTTTGCCCATAGAACTACATTTTGGTATACAATAAGCTGTACAGTACTACATGATGTTATGTAGCTCAGAGTAAGAATGGAATTTTTGTTTTCAATACATGGGGACCGAAGCCCAAAATGGATTTTTATCTGTCATACTAATGTTTCCGTTAACATTGTATAGAAGATCAAGATGCTACTGTGGAGGGAGGGTAGACAGATTAGTAAGATCATGATGATGATGATGCACATCATGTGCATTTATTGACCATTCACTTTTTGTTCAACAATCTCTGAACCGGTTTGGGGAAAAGAAAAACATCTGACGATGTATCGTACGATCCTAATTTCTCCGTTATGTACGCCCCGGTTAGGCCTATAGTTAGTTAGTTGGTTAGCAAGTTGCACAGATTTGTCTTGTGTAGGTTTTTGTTTCATATCTTAGGCATATATGATATAGTAAGTTGGTCGACGGTGCTTTTTGGTCTTCGAATATGAAAATGTGGGATCGACGCTTCGTTTCAAGTTTTTAGGCAACTCCAAAAATCTTTTAGTTAGTTAGCATGATGAGATTACTATAACTTGACCAACTAAACGTAGCAAAGATTACAGCTTGTAGCTAGCTGCATAGTCCAAGTTGTTATTATGATGAAAATTGTTGCACATATGTTTTGAAATGGTCAACTCAGCACAACAATGCACGTACACGTACTAGTTTGACGACTTGTTGTTAACTTGTTGCATGCAAATAAGTGCGTTTTGCTATGGCCCATCATCTGAATGCAACGAGTCTTGTGGTGAGCATGCAATGTAAAAATTCCAAATAACAACAATGCGTCTGACTGTGCATATGCTAAAGCAACTGTTTATCTGACTGATTGAGCGTGCATAGTCCTTCAGGAAGAAAGCCATACATGATTATATTGCTCGGAGTTTTCATGAAGCAATGGTTGGCGCAATTAGATATTATGTTTTAGCTTTATCTCATTTGTTGTCGTCACCTGTTCAGCGTTCATTGTAGCATGTGATTAGTTGTTCATAATATTCCAACAAGTGTACATAAATAGGTAGTTAGGTAGCGTGCCTAGTTTAACTGTGGAGTACATTATTGTGTGCATTGTGTGGACACTAGTTTTTCGCTCTCAATATATTAGAACTGATCTTTATAGCATACTCATTGTCATTCGTTTATTTGAAACTGTGAACCATGTGTTGCCGTTTTTAGCAAATAAATAGAAGGGGATTTTGTTAAGTGTGGTAAACTAGCTAACTAAAGCAATCATGGATAGCAGTAGTGGGAGTGGTAATAATAATCCCAGTCAGAGTAGCCCAGGTACATCCGGTGGTTCAGTGGGGAAGAAATTTAAAAAACGACATGAAAGGAATGTTAAAAAGTTTTTTCTCCCTACACCCGATAGTCGACAAACTGTCACTTGGGCAGATGGAAATTTAACAGGCCGTACGTTCAAGACTGCATCTCGGTATGACACTCGCAAACGAAAGTTTTGGATACATATTTTTGATAGTTTGGGGCTAGGAATGGTTTTTTTGTGTATACTGCTTTAGGTGTATGATATGGTTGCATTATTAGAAACAGTATTATAGACTAACGCATTGATTTGGTCCGAATGAAGTTGATACATTGATTATAAATTGTTGATCAGCTCACTACTCCCAGGTTGCTATGGTACACAAGAGATGAAACAATATGTATTTTCATTCATGATGCTCCGTTTGGGGCTAAATACGACAGAAAATATTTTTGTATTTCTTTTAATTGGCAGTAATGGTACTCTATATTTTCTAAATTCGGTGGTGGATTCATACAATACAAAAAATAAATTCGAACCTGTGGGATAATACAAGTAACCAATGTGTACAAATAATAAGAAATTTCGTGTTAACAGGCCAAGCATGTCTTATGGTACAATGTTGAGGGAAAGCCGGTTTCCGGACACCCGGGATGTTACGGTTGCAACTCCTGAAGAACTCGTAAAGAAACTTGGGGGCACAAGGACCATCAATAGGGTAAGCTATATCATTTCATGTCATATAAGATACTTGTAGAATTTGCAGAGTGTAACGCTGACCTTATAAACATGGTAAAATGCTATAGAAAAACATACTGAAACATTTAATTCTTTAGATCCTTATTGCGAACAATGGAATTGCTGCTGTCAAATGCATGCGCTCCATTCGCAGATGGGCTTATGAAGTTTTTCGAAATGAAAGAGCTGTCAGATTTGTTGTAATGGTAACGCCTGAGGATTTGAAAGCCAATGCAGAGTATATTAAAATGGCTGATCATTATGTACCTGTTCCCGGAGGTAAGAAGCCACCTATAAAACAAGGCAACTAGAAACATAATTATGCACTCAAAGATTAACTTTACTTTTATTACCCTAAGGGTCCAACAACAACAATTATGCAAACGTTGAGCTTATCTTGGATATCGCGAAACGCATGCAAGTCCAGGCAGTATGGGCTGGTTGGGGTCATGCATCCGAGAATCCAAAACTTCCAGAAATTCTTTTGAGACACAACATTGCTTTCATTGGACCACCTGAAAAAGCTATGTGGGCTTTGGGAGACAAAATTGCATCTAGCATTGTGGCGCAGACAGCTCATATTCCTACCCTGCCTTGGTCAGGTTCAGGTGAGAAGCTCACTATCATTTACTGTTAACATAAATAAATTTCAGTGCCATCAGTAGTAATTAACTAAAGTAAAAGGTCCGGAAGAATGAATGCGCCTATTGAACGTCATATTTGACTTCCCTTGTGTCTCTTGTATCATCATGTAAACTATTCTCATGTAGGATTGATTGCTGGCAGCAGTGTGGGAAAAGACAAAAAGATTAAAATCTCATCCGATTTATACAAGAAGGGCTGTGTTGAAACTGCTGAGGATGGTTTGATAGCTGCACAAAAAATTGGATTTCCAGTGATGATCAAGGCCAGTGAAGGAGGCGGTGGTAAAGGAATTCGTAAGGCGGAATCTGGGGATGACTTTACAAACTTATTCCGTCAAGTCCAAGCGGAAGTCCCTGGCTCACCCATTTTCATAATGAAGTTGGCAAAATGTGCTCGCCATTTGGAAGTACAGTTGCTGGCTGATCAATATGGGAATGCCATATCTTTATTCGGTAGGGATTGTTCCATTCAGAGACGGCATCAAAAAATTATTGAAGAGGCACCTTGTGTCATTGCCAAGGAGGAGGTTTTAGATGAGATGGAGAAGGTTAGTTAGTTTTTAACGAGATCAAATAATTTTGTCAATAAGGAAAAGCGGAGTGAGTTACAAATAACGTGGATAATCTATATGTATTTAGGCTGCAGTAAGACTTGCGAAAATGGTTGGATATGTCAGTGCGGGCACTGTGGAATACCTTTATGATACAGATGGAAACTATTTTTTCTTGGAATTGAATCCCAGACTTCAAGTAGAGCATCCTTGCACGGAAATGGTTGCAGATGTGAATCTACCTGCATCTCAACTTCAGGTAAAATAATAAAATTATTTTGTTAGTTAGAAGATTAGATTTTGATAACTGAAATCTGTACTGCTCCATGCAGCAACTGGTTAAAACGACTTTCCACGCATCATTTTTTAAATAACAGATTGCAATGGGAATTCCCTTGCACAGGATCAAGTGCATTCGTACACTATACGGAGAATCTCCTTGGGGAGACTCTCCAATTGACTTTGAATCACCAAGAAACAAGCCTCAACCATGGGGTCATGTCATAGCGGCCAGAATTACTAGTGAAAACCCCGATGAGGGTACAATGAGACTTTTTTATACTTGCTCTTAAATTCTGTTTTCCTGCTAGTATAAATTGGATTATTTTGTGTGTATAGGTTTTAAACCAAGCAGTGGAACAGTGCAAGAGCTTAATTTCCGTTCTTCCAAGAATGTGTGGGGATACTTCAGTGTGGCAGCATCAGGTGGTTTGCATGAATTTGCCGACTCCCAATTCGGCCATTGTTTCTCCTGGGGTGAAGACAGAGAACAAGCCAGAGAGTATGGGATGATTGTCACTTATAATTATTTTTTCTCTGTATTACTCGTGTGTAACCTGATGTTTTTTTTGGTGTGTAGAAATTTGGTGATTGCTTTGAAGGAGTTGTCCATTCGGGGTGATTTCCGTACTACGGTGGAATATCTGATCACGTTGTTGGAGACGCCATCATTCCAAAATAATACAATTGACACCAGTTGGTTGGATGCATTGATTGCTGAAAGGGTGCAGGCTGACAAGCCAGACGTAATGCTGGGCGTCATTTGTGGAGGTCTCCATGTGGCTGATCAAGCAATTGTGAATGCATTCCAAAATTTCCAAACTTCGTTGGAAAAGTGAGTTTTTAATAATCTACACAGATTATAGTTAGTTCTAATTGCACTCAATATGTTCTGTCATGAAGAAATCAATCCATGATTGCATATTTGCAGGGGTCAAATTCTGCCTGCAAATACTTTGAGAAACTCTGTAGGCGTAGAGTTGATTTCTGATGGAGTCAAGTACAAACTTGAAGTAGTAAAAAGTGGGCCCAGCTCTTACTTTTTAGTGATGAATGATTCTATTAAGGAAGTTGATGTCCACCATATGTCTGATGGAGGTAAGTTAGCAAATAGTAGCATTCATGTAACTCTGTTTTCACAATGATGTCTTGATAAATGATGGCTGTTAATAACTACACGTGTCATGGTATCTGCAGGACTTCTGGTTTCTATCGATACTCAGAGCTACGTGACTTTCATGAAGGAAGAGGTGGATCGGTACAGAGTTGTGATAGGAAATCAAACTTGTGTGTTTGATAAGGAAAATGACCCAACGATGTTGCGATCTCCATCAGCTGGAAAATTATTAGGCTACCTCGTGGAGGATAATGGCCATGTGTATGCTGGGCAGGCATATGCTGAGATTGAGGTCATGAAAATGGTCATGACGCTGACCACTTCCGAATCCGGCTACATTCATTACTGCAAGCGACCGGGTGCTGTTCTTGATGCAGGAGCGTTGATTGCCCGTGTGGAGCTGGATGATCCTTCTAAAGTGACCACTGCTAAACTCTTTGAAGGAACTTTCCCCACTGAAGTTAATGAAGGCAGTGTTGTATCCTTGGGCGACAAGCTGAATCAAGTGTTTCAGGCGTGCAAATCTAATTTGGAGAATATACTTGCTGGTAATTAAAACAAGGTTTTGTACAAAATTAATACAAACCAATTACTTATCCCCATGTCGACTTTATATTTCAGGATACTGTCTTCCAGACCCATTTTTCCTCCCTAAAGCAAAAGAATTAGTAGAGCAGTTTATGAAAGCTTTACGTGATCCTAATTTACCACTTCTAGAGTTGCAGGTTAGCAGTTTTTTTTTGGTCTGACAAGCATATTCTGATAAATTTATTCTCTGAAATGCTTAACGGTTTTTTTTACAATGCTGTAGGAAGTCATTTCTTCTATCTCTGGTAGAATTCCTCCAACCGTGGAGAAGAAAATTCGAAAACTCATGACGCTTTATGCCAGCAATATTACTTCTGTGTTGGCACAATTTCCCAGTCAACAAATTGCCAGTGTTATTGACAGGTTTGAACATGCACAAGTGGTGATTTCATAATTAATATAATACCCACGTTACTGTTATGTTGCTTACTTACACTATTCATTAATTTTCAGCCATGCTGCCACGCTACAAAAACGAGCGGATAGGGATGTTTTCTTTTTGACTACTCAAGGTATCGTACAGCTTGTGCAAAGGTACCGAAACGGTATTCGTGGTCGCATGAAGTCTTGTGTCCAAGAACTGGTGCGAAATTATTTGGCTGTCGAAACCCAATTCCAATATGGTATGCAATGAAAGTCAAATGCTTTCTAATGCTCAAATGTCTCTTAATATTGCATTCATAATAAAATGTTAGCTTCGTGAATCAAAAGAAAAGATACTATATTACTATATTTATTGTATCTTTAGGTCATTATGACAAATGTGTGTCTGTATTAAGAGAGAAACAAAAGGACGATATGGCGACAGTAGCTGCTTCAATTTTCTCACATTATCAGGTTTGAATTTAAATTTTCAGCATATTAATATTTGCATTTATTTTTTGGCTAAAATCTAAGCTTCGGTTGTTTTAAACTAATTCATATGAATGCAGGTTGCAAAGAAAAATACATTGATCACCATGTTGGTTGACCACGTGTGGGAAAATGAGCCCGGTCTTACTGATGAACTGTCTCCTATTCTAAATGAACTTACTACTCTCAATCGCTCAGAGAACTCTCGGGTGGCTCTCAGAGCTCGACAAGTAAGAATTAAAAAACTACTTCGAAATATATATTACGATACCAAATTCTTATCTCGTACCCTTGTATTAATTTATTACCATATTTTTACTCGCAGGTTCTCATTGCTTCACATCAACCTGCATACGAACTCCGTCATAATCAAATGGAGTCCATCTTTCTATCAGCCATTGATATGTACGGACATGATTTCCATCCAGAAAATCTTCAGAAGCTTATCATGTCAGAAACTTCTATATTTGATGTCCTCCATGACTTCTTTTTCCATACAAACAAAGCCGTTCGAATGGCAGCATTGGAGGTAATAACTGCCATATGTTGATACTTGTAATTTTTATAAATTTTTATTCGCGAGTCTTATGTTTCATTATGATTTTTTTAAATACCAGGTTTACGTTCGTAGAGCATATACATCATACGATCTCAATGTTTTGCATCATCAAGAATTTTACGGCTCCACTTGCGTTGTAAGATTCCAGTTCTTGCTGCCATCGTCTCATCCAAACAGGTGGGAAATCATTTATTCCATTAATTCGAGTCATTAAAAAAAACTTTTGCTGTATCTAATGCTCAACTGGAAATTTCTAATAGAATCCCACACAACAAAAGCCAAGCGTCTATTGGCCATGTAGCTTCTTTGGATGAGATTCAATACATGGAACCACCATTGCAGCTAGACAATTGCCAGCGCTCTGGAATTATGGCAGCTTTTACAAAGTTTGAGGACTTTGAAAATTCTTTTGACTTGCTTATGGATATGTTTGTTTCCGAAACACCACCAGATTCACCAACTGTTACTACTACAAGCGAAGTTGAGGATGCAAATAAAGGAATTTCTATCTCCATGGGCAGTGATCATGGAATCACTATCACTGATTATGAAACAAAGGTATGTAATTTAACAGTAAAACCATTGCAGCCATCTTGTTAGCCATTGGAAAATAGATTCTATAAATATAATGTATTTTTCTGTGTCATACAGCCTGTGGAACCCATTCATATATTGAACGTAGCTATGAAAGTAGAAGATGAATCTCTTAATGATGACACTCGCCTGAGTGAAAAATTTGCTGAATTCACGATTAAAAACACTGACTTATTGCTTGAAAGAGGAATTCGTCGCGTCACTATTGTTGTTCTTTTTAGGTAGGTTCTTTTAAATTTCTCGTATGTTCTTGTAAAATGGAGTTGTATTTAAATGTCTTATTGAATGCTAATGATGACTAATTACATTGCAGACGAAAGTTCCCGAAATATTTCACATATCGCGCTCGTGATAACTTTGTCGAGGATCGAATTTATCGTCACTTGGAACCAGCTTTAGCATTCCAACTGGAAATCAATAGAATGAGGATGTATGACTTGGAAATGTTGCCCACATCGAACCAAAAGATGCATCTATACTTAGGAAAAGGAAAAGCTCTCAAAGGGCAAGAAGTCACCGACTACAGATTCTTCATCAGATCCATTATCCGTCATTCAGACTTGATTACCAAGGAAGCTTCCTTTGAGTACCTTCAGAACGAAGGAGAGCGACTGCTTCTAGAGTCTATGGACGAATTAGAAATTGCCTTTGCACATCCTCAGGCCAAACGAACTGATTGCAATCACATATTCTTGAACTTTGTTCCAACTGTAATCATGGATCCTGCCAAGGTGAATGCATGTTTTGAATATGTATGGTTTAGTTATGCGAATAGGATTTCCATTGAATGTAAGAGTAAAATTTCTATTGCAAAATGTCAATCGCAGATTGAAGAGAGTGTCCGAAACATGGTACTTCGCTATGGACCTCGTCTTTGGAAACTTCGAGTATTGCAAGCCGAGCTTAAAATGACAATAAGACAAACACCTAATGGGAAAACAATTCCAATCAGACTTTGCTTAGCCAATGAAAGCGGTTATTACTTGAACATTTGCTTGTACAAAGAAGTCACAGATCCACACTCTGGCTTGGTGAGTAATTGAGTACTATTGTACTATAGGCACAAATGTATGCATAGTCTCATTTGATTTCATGTGGAGGAATTAATCCCGAATTTTATTATCTACTAGATAAAATTTGAGTCGTTTGGGACCAAACAAGGTCCGCTTCATGGGTTCCCAGTGTCAACTCCGTACAAAACAAAGAATTATTTACAACAAAAACGCTTCCAAGCACAGAGCAATGGGACCACTTATGTCTACGATTTCCCAGATATGTTTCGGCAGGTCTTGGATCGTATTTGGAAAGAATACAAAGAATCTCGTCCTAATGGTAAGACGCATCATCGATATACTCATGAAATCTCCCTCTGACTTTTGCATGGTATGGGAAAATTCTAATTGGTATCTGTTATATTATATGTAGAAAATATTCAAATACCTACTCAGCCCTTGCAATACATTGAACTCGTTTTAAACAATGAGGATCGTTTGGTTGAACAAAACAGAACAGAAGGAGAGAATGATGTACGGTTTTTATTATAATCATAACATGTAACTTTTTAGGTTCATGATGTTCTTATTTAATGTGTTTATAATGTGTATATGTCTAATTACATACAGGCTGGCATGGTTGCTTGGAAAATGAAATTTTTTACTCCCGAGTTTCCTAAAGGACGAACTGTCATTGTCATTGCTAATGATATTACTTATTTGATCGGATCTTTTGCTGTCCGAGAAGATTTAATTTTCCTTCAAGCCTCTGAACTGTCCAGAAAACTGAAGGTTCCACGAATCTATTTGGCTGCTAACAGTGGTGCAAGAATAGGCTTGGCAGAGGAAATCAAACATCTCTTTAAAATTCGTTGGGAAGATGTTGAAGACCCAGAAAAAGGTCATAGATACTTGTACTTAACACCTGAGGATTACTCAAAAGTTGTGAATTTGAACTCTGTGCGAGTAAAACTTATTGAAGATGAAGGCGAATCCAGATATCAAATTACAGGCATTATTGGTAAGTTTCCATGTTTTATTTTCTAAATTAACACGCAAAGTTTGAAATCTAAAATATCTTTTTCCTTGGTACACAGGCAAAGAAGATGGCATTGGAGTTGAGAACTTAAGATATGCAGGCACAATCGCAGGAGAAACTTCTCAAGCTTACAAAGAAGTAGTCACAATGTCAATGGTCACTTGCAGAGCTATTGGAATCGGTGCATATCTTGTCCGCTTAGGACAACGTGTCATTCAAATTGAGAACTCTCATATTATTCTCACAGGCTATGGTGCTCTGAATAAGGTAATTGTCGAAAACCGTACAAATAACATGAAAGCTGCAGCTTATACTTGATTGTATTGTAATTTTTTCTTCAATATTTCGACTACTTAGCTTTTGGGCCGTGAAGTGTACACCTCTAACAATCAGTTGGGTGGCATACAAATTATGTACAACAATGGTGTATCCCACAAAACCGAACGACATGACATGGAAGGAATTCACACGCTATTGAAATGGCTTTCTTACATGCCTGCGTACAAAGGTGGTCCGTTGCCTTTCATGAAGCCAGTCGATCCCATTGAACGCAGCATTGGCTACACACCTACCAAGACTCCATATGATCCTCGCTGGCTTATTGCTGGCCGTCCTAATCCTAGTAAGTGGTATCTCCATTTCATCTATATTTAGTATTTTTTGTGAATTGCAATCTAATAGAGGCCGTGTGATTTGCAGACAATCCTGATGAATGGGAATCTGGCTTTTTTGACTACGGAACTTTTGAAGAGATTCTGAAACCATGGGCCCAAACAGTTGTCACTGGTAGGGCTCGTTTAGGAGGCATTCCTGTTGGTGTAATTTCTGTTGAAACAAGGACAGTAGAACTCAACTTGCCTGCTGATCCTGCAAATCTGGATTCTGAAGCTAAAGTATGTCTTTTAGAACTAGAAGATAGTACTATTGTTTTAGGTCTGCCTTGGGGATAAACTAATTATTTATACTTTTTTGCCAAGACTGTTTCACAAGCTGGACAGGTTTGGTTCCCCGACTCAGCCTACAAGACAGCACAAGCTATCATGGACTTTGGGAAAGAAGAGCTTCCATTGATTATTTTCGCTAACTGGAGAGGATTCTCGGGTGGAATGAAAGGCAAGTTTTATTAGCTAGGAAGAAGTAACACATATCCATAATACGTGCGATATTTGGAGCATTATATTTCATATCCCTGTTGGCATTTTCTGTAGACATGTACGAACAAGTTTTGAAGTTCGGGTCATATATTGTGGACGGACTAAGGGATTACCAACAACCGATTCTTGTTTACATTCCTCCTTATGGAGAGCTTCGTGGTGGAGCTTGGGTAGTCATCGATCCCACAATTAATCAACGACACATGGAAATGTATGCCGACACTGATGCCAGAGGGGGTATTCTCGAACCAGAAGGCGTGGTGGAAATTAAGTTTAGAATGAAAGATTTAGTGAAGAGCATGCACAGGTTAGTTGTTCACACTTTGCATGTGCAGCTAACCTAAAATGTTTTTTGTATGGTGCAATCATGGATTCTTGGTGTTTAGATTGGACCCTGAGCTTGCAGAGCTTCGAAGTGCAGCAATGTCTGCCACGGATGCTAAGGCAACTGAAAAGGCGGCCTTAGATAAGAAAATACACGAACGCGAACAATTTTTAAGACCTATTTATCAGCAAATTGCTATTCATTTTGCTGACCTTCACGACACACCTGAGCGTATGCTCGAGAAAGAAGTTATTCAGGTTAGTTTTTCGAATGCATGAAATGGAGGAGTGTACATATTTCATAAAGTGAATCATGTATGGGAAAAAAAATTTCAACACAATAGGATATAGTGCCATGGAAAGAGGCAAGAACTACCTTGTACTGGAGGTTAAGAAGGCTACTAATGGAGGACTCCGTGGAATCTAAAATAATGAAGGCACGTCCAGAAATATCTCATGGCCAAGTCAACGCGATGCTTCGTCGATGGTTTGTTGAGGATAATGGTGCCATGTGCGCTTTCGAAGATAATCGCAAGGTCGTCGAATGGTTGTCAGCCCAATTGGACGAGTCCAGTGGTGGGCGGACTGTAGTGTTAGAAAATATTGTCTCACTTAGAAGAGATGCAGTTGTCCATGAGGCTACACATATTCTGAAAGTAAGAAAAACTTCATGCATGAGTCTTCAGATTATAGTCTTACTTCATTTTTTTATTATTGCGTTTACTTGATTGACTTGTTAATTTTGCAGGATTATCCAGATCTGGCAGTTGACTCTGTACTCGCATTGATTCAAAATATGACCCCACAACAAAGGAACGAAACCATTCGGGCAATATCCAAGCTAGAAGGAACTCAAGTTATATTAGAAACTTCGTCCTCAAAAAATTCATCGAGTGAAAGATCCAGTGAAGATGATAAAAATTAGACTTGAGTACTGAGTAGTGGTGCTATCCTTACCTGCTAGAAAATTATATTTGCTATCTCGTGTTTTTAAAGGATATTTTATTTTTAATAAGTTGTTTGTGAGGCATAAATTGAAGAAATGTAAGGAGATGCTTTATATGCGCATGCATAAAATCAGTAGTGGAACAAAAGACCTACTTAATAAAAGAGTATATTTACCATTTTACGATATCGACAGTCAGCTTGCATTATTTATTATTTTCTTCTAAAAGCTGGTGTGAAACTTCTATAAATGTGACGGTGAGTCAACAACCTGCTCTGAAATGCCATGCAAAAATGGTTTTCGTGACATTCATTTGCATTTCTTTTGTTGAATAGTTGGGTTTCATTTCTATTACACATTTAGAGCGTATACAGGGAGAATTTTATTTTGCTCCCTTGGAAACCTTATAAATTGTTGTACTGGTACAGTGGCACCGGCAGTAAAGAATGCGAACTTAATGAAGAGTTGAATTGTGAAGTTAAAAGAAGTAAATACGAGTTCAGGGATCTTCAAGTTTGAAAAAGGGAAAGCTCGATGATGGATGGATAAAATGAATATGAATATGTGTGCAACGACTATGATTAAATGGTAAAAAGTCCTGCTTAGCTCTTCGGGTAAATTATTGCAAATTTATTTGTAACTGCAAGAGCTCAGATAAAAATTATCCCTTCAAAATGACATACAATTTAGCCTGGTGGATTCAGTGGATCCGCCACGTAACAATAAATAACAGCCACTTATATTTTGTAACCATACCATAGGCAGTAAAGGGTATCCGTATCAGAAATCCTAACATAAATCTTTTGGATGCCAAATCTCTTGGCAGTAAATGTCTTGCTTCATATCTCTTATGAATATTCCAAAAAAGCTTCAATTATCTTATGACAGAAGAACAAATCTCTAAATAAGTTTTTTCAACATAGTCATTATAATATAGTACCAAGAACTCCATAAAATTATGCATGTAAATTAGGAATTAAGATTAGCATTACTTTCTTGAGTGACATTTTCTACAGGTTCTAGTTCAATGTGGGCAGCATTTTCAATAATAGTATTCTCCGATTTGTAATTGGGCTGCCTGAATTTCTCTACTAAAATCCGAATTTGGTCATTGTAGTTATAGTCACCATGGTTGCACTCACACTGAATAGTAAGAAACTGAATAGAAATGGAATAATCTAAGTAGTAGCTAGTTAGTCATTTAATGTGGCAAAATGTTCCTACATAAAAACAACTTTTTAGGTTAGTTTACATAAATATCATAATCATTCTAATCTTAGCTTTGTGATTACATCCTAAAAATGCTTATCAACTCATCAGCTTAGCATTTCTGTCTCAGTCAGCTTGGAATAACTTATTAAGAGATTTGTTCTTCTGCCATAAGAGAATTACATTTTCATATTCATAAGAGATATGAGGCAAGATATATAATGCCAAGAGATTTGATGTTACGATTCCTGATAACACATCCGAGGTAAAGATACACTGAAGTAAAACATGGTGCAATGCGTAAAAGTCGACCTACTTGTTTGCTAGCACGTTAAAAAATATACATTGAAATTAATAAAACTCATAGGGGATAATCGACCATCATTAACTATGAACTAGAGCATAATAAGACATTGTTGACTGTTGCAGTAGTGAGCACACCAGTTATTCAATCATTTTTAACAACGAATTTTCCAAATGATTAGGGCCAAAGTGAATTTTAACCGGAGTTCGCAATCCGTTTATAAGTTTTGAAGGTCCTGTATAATACCGGAAAATTATACTAGATCCTCTGCGAAGCTGGTTTGTTTTGGACAAGCTTTGCCAGCAGTCTATCCAGGAGGAATATTTGGGCATGTTGGGAGGTAAACCAGCTTGCAAACTGGAAAGTAAATGGCAATAAATGAAAATGTGCAATGAACATGAAGAATAAGAATACAACTAGTAAAAATCATATATACTTACCCTGAACTACTCACAGCCATGGTATTAGCTACGACGGTAAATGGGTAAGTCAAAGATGAAACCAATACCTAAAAAATGAAGCATATTTATAGGTATTAGTATAAACATTCAACTATTTATTTACCATTTCCTTGTTTCTAAAACTCATGGGTCTTTTCATACCGACAACGACAGGTTCATAATGGTTCTTCCTTCATCGTTAGCTATTTGAGACTTTACAAAGTATCCTAAGAAGCCAATAGTGATGCAGTGAACACTTTCTCCAAGCAAACGGGGTACCAAACCAGAATATAATCCAGAGATACCGGACTCCTTGAAAATATTTACGATGCTGCCAATAATTCCTGACGTTCTGAAATAATAAATTAGTTATTCCCTATCCGTACAAAAATGAATTCTGCAAATAGCGCTTGTTGGTTTTTTTAAAACTACTCTACTCAGAGAGCTGCCTTACCCATAAGTACTCTCGCGACCAATAAATTCAGCCATTGTTCTGATTGCTATGACTTGCAGCGGGTACGATACTGTAATTCCTGCAATTCTGCATAATAAATCTTTTCCAACACATTTAAAATGGTCGGTAAGGGTAATATTCCTATCCAACACATCATAATCAACAAATCCTGGAGCTTTTGTTCCATCTGGTCTTGGCTTAGGAGCAACAAAAGCAACCTTGCGTTTTTGTAATTGGTACTTTGTTGCAGTGCATCCGATCAGGAATACAGACTGTTCCGCAAGACGAGGTATTAGTCCACGGAAGCAGCCTACGAACCCGTCAACTCTATAGATGTAGCGTACTGAAAAAACAAATATGATATATGATAACAATAAGGAACAATAACAATAATGCACCACAGAAAAATGGTCTACAAACAAAATACACAATTTCCTTAATTTAAATACACGCAAAAAGACGTACTATAATCCAAGCTATTAGTAAGGAGCAAACATGGCCTTCCAACAAGTGTTTCAGAATTCTTCGGTAGATAAGGCTCATAACCAATCTAAAATAAAAAAATAGATTACCCACAGTGCACCTGTAGTCAAGCTGGTTACGCTTGTCACTCGAAAAAAATCGTATTTTAAAAAGAGCAACAAAATAACACTTTTTTCAGCTCCGATGCTTCAATAATATTTATAAACAACCGACCTGCATCAAACTTTGAGCGAGCTGGTTAGGGTACAACAGCGTAGTGATTGCAGCCTTCACACCAAGAGTAGTTGTGTCAATTTCAAATTTCTTGTCTTTTTCATTGTCTTCAATTTTCTCTACGACGCTCATTTTTTGGCAGGAATTAATTTTAATGGCTGGCAGCTACGACAAAAGTTCCGAATTGACAGGCAAAGCTGAATAAAAATTTAGCATTTGTTATTTTTTAGTCTTCCAATAATGGTAAATTAAAAGTAAAGTCTTAACAACTTTACGTCTTAGGATATGATTGCTATAAGCGTCTTTCACTCTTTCAGTAAGTTTTTTTTACCATCTAGCAACTAATATTCTACTCTCCTTCTTTTCTAAATATAAGCTAAGTTTAGGAATTCATTAGTAGAACAAGTTCATTATTAACGCTTGAATTTATAGTTTAAAACGGTTTACAACCACACGAGATCCCATGAACAATTAAATCGCCCATTTAGATTGCTAATGATTAATGATAATCCAGGTCGTTATTGGATACAAATTTCGGCATAGCATGGCTCTAATGGCTGACATCGGACAGCTTTACCACAGGGAATGAATAATATAATTCGGTTTAATAGATCCCAAAAATATACACCTAAACATTGGAAAACTATATTCACATTCACAGCGTTCCTTACGGTCTTAAGCATAGCAAATGTATAATTTCAATGAATGAATGCTACATTGACGTAAAATCTGAGCTTACGAAGCATGGATAATACTTACGGAACAATATGGCGGTTCGGTGGTGGCTGCGTTCAAATGATGCAGAAAAAAATAACTTCAAGAGAATGCAATAGATCTAGACTTTTGAGTATGATTCTTATTTAAATTTAAAGAGACATAAACCCGACCGAAATCTTCCGGTGAAAGGTTTTGAAGATGTGCCTTAACTAACCTACAGTCGAGCCATGTATGTGAACAAATGACCGCATTGAGATTGAGACCTATAAAGCACAATTATTCAAATATACAGTGACGAGCCTTTAGCCTATATACTAATAAGTTTTCAAAACCTCAGTTATTCATTATATTGTATATTACATATAATATATTTATATTAACTGTGTAAGTGCAACCCCACCACTGTTGAAAGATGAGAAAGAGAAAACAAGCGCCAAGCGCTGTTGTTCATCTTAATTTACCGAAATTAAAAACTTACCAAAAAATGTTATGTTACACACGCAATCCAACTTTGTAGCTGCTGATGCCTAGCTAGTGATGAACTTTTATCGCAATTCTATTATCTTGTAGCACTAATAAGTTAACCCAATTAAAGTGAAATTTAATAAATAATCGACAAAAAAATTTTTCCTAACACAGTTTTGATTCCACACTCTCCACATGCAACAGAAATACGGCTACAATTGAGAATGAATCCATCCCATCCAAATTCCAATTCCCAAACTTTGAGATCTAATCGCGGTGAATGAGACTCTATTACAATTTTCAATGGCTTAAGAACTGATTATATTTTCTACTTAATGTATTTCATCTCGTGATTTCGTTCATTTCTATTTACTCTTTCTCTCAGTCAGTTATGATTTCTCACACCGCTCCCTCAACCGAAAACGCATATACTGAAAGCAAACATTGCGATAAATGAATAGCTCAGCTTAAAAAATACAAGTTTCATTGGCTTTCTGATGTGAAAGACTATAAAGTTTTAGCAAGCTTCAAGTTGCTCATGACCAAATCATGGGCATACTTTTTAGCCTAACTTGACTGAATAAAAATGCAAAAAGAGCTAATTCAATTCAATAAATCCTTCGAAACTTCGAACTTTAAAGCAGAGGCCTCGAAATCGCCCTGCTTTCAATTTGGGGACAAAGTAACCTAGGCATGGCATAACTTTATGGCTAAATAATTCATATGTAGCTGCCATTGTTTAATCTTACTGTCTTCAATGTCTTCAATTTTAAGCTCTGATTTTAATTTTACTACAATACTTGAATGCCCCCTACCCCGCTCATGAGCAACCCTAGTATGATTACTTGCAGTATAGTTAAATTTTTATTAATAACCTGTACATGTTTCAGTCTCAAATTGGCAGCAGTGCAATATAATGCCTTCCTAGGATAGGATTAAATATCATGATAATTGCAGTATATTGAAAAACAGCATTAACTTATGGATACGTGCAGATTACTGTGTAGTTTAGTTAGTCAAGAAACTATAGGGGATAAAATGCTTGTATTTCTGATTCTTCATGCGCCTGATATGATACAGGAGCATGGAATGAAATTGAATGAAATGAATTAATCAATTAACTGAACGTCAGAAAGTGTGCGTTTGAATTTAAAAACCATTGGCGAGTTAGGCCATATGCATTCTGCTTATATACACCATAGTCTCATGTGCCTAAGTTATTGAAAAGTTACATGATAAGATTATGGCATGGGAATCCAGTCCCATGTAAGTAAAAACCAAAAGCAATAAGAATTGAAGAAGTGGATCAACGAGTGAGGCGGTGAAATACGGTTGCTGGGCTCGTGAAAAAGCACCTAATGTCAGTCACTAAAACTCTCTTGTATAATATATTCTGTGTCCTTTTTTGCACTCATTTATTATTACCAACTTCAAAGAAACGTTTGACATCATCAGAAAAAAGGACATTGTTTTTTATTAGATCTATTTGTTTTTGTATTGTATGCTGCATGATTAGTCTTGGTTAAATTTAAATTTAGAAGAGCCAGTAAACTTTTTTTTTTAATTTGCTGGCGATCGCAGGATTGCACTCACGTTATAGTATTTTAAGTCCAACATCTTGTAAAGTGGAACATCAGAATTTCAGGTAAGCAATCGTCATTTTTAGTTAATTTAAGTAATTGGATGTAGATGTAATGATACTCCATTTCGATTGATAGTTAAGTTGAGTTGCTTCTGAAAGGTTATGGCAATGTTTGATTGTTTGATACTGCGTTGATAAGTTGATTGCAAAAATACATTTATTGTGGCATCCTTAAATTTTAAACGGTATGAGATAATTAGCTAGCATGTTAATTTTTTAAATGGAAACTTCATTGGAATGGTATATTGGCTGGGTTATATTTTAACAAGAGAACCAAATATTGGACAGAAATAGTTAATTAATTAACCTGTAGTTGGTAGTGGCGGGTCGTGCTTATTAAAGGAACGGTGCAGAAAAAATTTTTTGTTGGTATAAAATGATGTTTAATTTCGTTGTCCAATGTATTTAAATGATTTATTGCTTTTCATACAATCAAGAAAACAATATTTCTAATTACATCTACAACTGTAGCACATAGCAATGCTATAATTGTGTCGCTGTGCTTTAATTACTTTGACTCAACGATAGCACTAGCTAATATGTTTTGATTAGGTATTTAAAATAAAAATCTTATTGTTGGCCTCGTTTTAGCTTTTTGTCTGATCAATCACCGGACTCGTTGGTGCCACTTGAACAAAGACTGTGAAATTTATTGCCCTTTTTAAATCTGGGTTATTGAGAAGGCCAAAATACAAATCACTATGTTTTGGAATAATACATCTTCCAGTTCAAATATCGACACCGTACTTGATCAACCGGTAATAAATATTCATTTGAATAATTGGTAAAGATAATAGAATGTCCTGTGTTAACATGTGACGATAACAGCCACCATATAATGTGCATTGCCCATTGTAGATAACTGATGAAATTGTAATGTTTTAGGATGTCAATATCAAAACTGTTTTAGATCAAGATGAAGTACTTCAAGAATGTCGTGCTATGAATAAAAAGCTGTCCGAATTGTAAGTCTCTCATCTCACTCAAAATTTTGTTGTTGATTTGATGAACAGCTCACTGCTGTTAAATGATTTGACCAGTCATTTTAAGAGTAATAATAATGAATAATGAATTTGATTTAATTGCAGTTTGCTAAGACCTGAAAATGTGAATGCTGTGATAGATCTCATCACGACTGAGCCATCGGAAGACGTTTCTATTACTGTGAGTTTTTTTACATTAATCCATAATTGTAGTTCGTTTTCATACAAGTAGTTAACTTTTTGACTTAATGTTTTATGTTTGCAGACCCAGTACAAATATCCCAACATTGCTTGTGAAATATTAACGTGCGATAATAATTTTGCTGAAAAGATTTCAGCGGATAGAAGCCTTCTCGAAAAATTATTTCATTTCTTCAAAAACACTGAGAAGCTGCTTAATCCTTTACTAGCTAGCTTTGTATGTCGCGTTTTAGGTGAAATATTTACTCGTAAACTAGATCAGGTAAATAAACATATTACACATACACATTGCACCCTTCATTAATTTATCTTTGGCTTTTTACTGCATGTACTTTATTAATATTACTATTTTTAGAATTGGTATTCGTATCAGCTCAACATAATTCAACTGTTAGCGTATTTGCGTTCCGAAAGTGAAGTTTTGGAATGGCTTTTAAATCATATGGATACATCATCCGTGTGTGATCTTATTAACAAGATGATCATGAATATTGAGGGTCCTGATATGCGCAACAATTTATATGAGGTAATTTTATTCATTAATCTTGTATGTGCGGTTTATTTTTGTTCAATGTACTGTACTAACCCAAGCTGTAAAAGTAAAATTATGATGATTGACTGTGCAATTTATCAATTTATAGTGGACAGTGGAAAAAGAAGACTTTATTTCTCGTATTATGAAGAAAATGTCACCTAGCAGCAACAGAGATGTGCATGGGAATGTTAGTCGACTTATCGGGGAGTTAATATTTGCCTTTCAAGATGACTTGTCTTCCTCATCACAAGACCGTTCTAATGACGCTGATCCCTTCCTCAATGCCTTACGAAGGTGTGTGCAATGCAGCATGGGTTTATCTCTGGCTTTGATTCATCTAGATCATATTTTATTTTGATACCTTGTAAATTCTTGTTTTGCAGTCAAAGCACCATTGGTATTTTGTTGAACGCAATCTTCAATGAAGAACAATTTTCTCAAAGCTCCGTCGCCCATGGTTTAGATATACTTCTAGCTTTGTTAGGAATCACTAAGAGGTCGCCCAAACATTCACTGTACGTGCTCTATAGTTTATCTTCGTGGTTTGTATATTTTCAATTCATGATTTAAGTACTAACAATTAACAATTTATTTTTATTTTAACTTTCATGATTCAGAAGAAACGATGCTTTAGATGAGTATTTTGGGCATATACTGATACCTGATGATATCAAAGAGGATATGTTGAGGCATATGGAGACAGTCTCGAAATTTTTAGATGTTCCACTTGATGATCAGCGTGAATTAACCTTGTCAAATGGTACTCTGAAGCCCCCTTTGGGAACTGCGAGACTAGCCATTGCCAAATTCATTGCTCATTTATTTTCACTTAATGATGACACCATAGTTACAGGAATCGTTGATTCCGGTGTCCTTAAAAAACTGCTCGTAAGTACTTTGTTTTTCATAATTATGGACTTTTTGTGACTTTTTATTGGTGAACGCTAATGTATGAAACTGGATTTTTTTTCAGGATCTTTTCTGGGCTTATCCATACAATAATTTTTTGCACCGATATATAAGCCACATTTTAGTAAAAGCGGCTCAATGTAATGAGTATTCTGCGTGCGCAGCTTATGTGAGTTTAAAAAATATATGATGCTGAGTGGCCTAAAGTCTAGTTTTATCGCAGTTCACCCTGAAAATTTTTGTTTTTCTAGCTAATTTTGGACTATCGCCTCCTAGAAAAACTTGTTAACGCCTTCAACGAAAAGTAAGAATAGTTAATTATAAATAAAATAATATAATATAAATTTTGTTTCTTGTTCATTTCTTTATTCAGAATTAAAATATATTTTTAAAACATTAGGAGCGGCTTTCGTGGCCATTTGGCAAGGATTGCTACTGTTTGGGGCAATTGCGCATCGAGCAATGAAACCATGAACAGCTTATTGCAGCAGTCGTTGGATAAGGATCCTGATTTTGCTGCCTGCTGGAAAACTTTTTATACCAACACACTAGAGAGCTATCAATCTGAAGAAAGCACCCTATTAGTAATTCAAAGTTCATAATTTTCTAACTATTGCCTCAAGTTTCGTGTGTTAATGTATTCACTCACCTTTTTACTTTTAGGGTGGAGTGAATCCTCCGTCCAGTAACCTTCTGTCAACTGCTACAATGCTTTATGAATCAGATCCTGGGGTCTGGGAGGTATTAAATGCAATTCCTAAATTTGAGTTCTCAAAAGTTAGTCCTTTTTATTTTTAAATAATATACTTCATTTCACTTTTTTGTTAGTATTTTGTTTCAAAGTACTTGATTTAATTGACATGTTTCGATGTTTCCCTGATTGGGATTCATTACTCATTAACAATGCGAGATATTTGGCGAGGTAAAGAGTTGAGCTAGCGACAGTGACACTCGTGGTGTAGTGGTCTGTATTTCATTCATCTTAACTAAGACATCGGGTTCGAATCCCGATTTCCCTTCCTGAGTGAGTAGCTCTCTCTTTTCCCGCCCCATCCCAATTTTAAAGCAATGATGTATACCAAATGTGCTTTTGACTACTGGAATGATAAAAGTAGCCATTGCTAGATAGTATCTGAGCTTTTCAGTGTGTAATGCAACTAGTTTTCTGTCTCTTACATAACTTATTTGCAATGAATGAATGTCTAATGCTTTTATGTTTTATGCAGAACTCATCTATCAACACTGCTGGTTTACCACAAGATATGGATGATACTTCTGATGGATTTGGGCAAGTGTTTGTCGTTACAACGCTAATTTCCTCTATTTTATATTTTTATGTTTATTTTAGTATATAAGTGCCTACAGCAGATAGTTTGTCTAGTTTGTGCTTACGTTTGCTACTAATTTTTACAGTCTGGAAACTCGTTTCAACGATGGAAAGTCAAAATCTTTGTTTGAAGTGTATTGCGAAGACAAATCGTTTGGCATCAATGACGACGATGATCTTTTTAATGAAGAATCACCTGATTCGCCAGAAGAAAAAATTGATTCTAGCCCCACCGAAGGTATGTAAGCATCTACCGTCGCGTTTTTTGTTGACTTGTTTAACTTATTTTTTTGGATTATTTATTTCAATATTGTATTGTATACACTGTAGACTGGAACAACCCCGGTCCATCAAGGAATGCAGAAATTTTTGATGGAACTGAGACCATAAGCAAATGGACAGATGAGGAACAGGAAAGTGAAGTTCAATTACCAAATAAAAACCTGGACAGTCCTGAAGATGACAGCCCTACTGTAGAGAAAAATGATTTAACCCCGTGGACCCAAGCTGACGGAATCGTGGAAGACCCTTGGAAGAATACCCCGGCGAACATGTCTTCACCGGATGAGAAATGGGCGAATTTCGACACCAACTTTTCTTTTGAAACTGTAGAGACAAAAGATGGGATACCGGTTCCAGAGGAGAAGCAAGCAGAAGCTGTGTAGTTAAGTTGTAATATTTAGCTGAGCTTTTGTAGGGTTCTTGAAATAAACTTCATATATGAGGGTTAGTTTTTAAAAAACAAAAAAAACTGTGGTGTCACTACTGTGCGATCAATTTTGTGAACCATGTTAGTTATGTGTCTACTTACTCGTAGGAGTTGGGAGAATCAATTAAAACTACCTGTCATGACGAGTTATATTTTCTTCTCTTTTTTAACTTCAGTGGTTATAAAAAGGCGAAAATTCCACTAAAACTAATTGTGACTTGCATTTCGACTATATATTATAGAGCTCTTGTTGAGTATGCGTATGTTGAACCCAATATGTCTATGTTTATTCAATCCATTTTTATGTGAGCCTTAGGAATTAGCCCTGTGATCACTAATCATCACTATATCGTAAATATTTCCTTGTGTTCTTATACAAATTAATGTTGAAGTAGAGAGAGTTTTATGTTTCTGTGAGCAGACAGCAGAGATATCTTATGTTTTGTTGTTGTTGGAGTGTGTGCTCATTTTCCCTTTGTATAATATAAATTAAGTGTGCATGAAAATAGTTTACTTTGGTGCTACATTGCTAGGACCTTTAGCAACTTATTTATCCCCACACATTTTGATTTCCTCCTGATACTCACTTTTGCTTCAATCACAATGATCACAATCCTAAGATTACATGTCATGGCGACTGTTAATGTGCTTTGGCTGAATAGTAAGATTGAGTCGTTGAGTATATATGTATTCTATAGATGCAAACAAGGAATATTTTCATGTTAAAATAAAGTAACGAAACAGTAATCATAAACTATGAACTTGAGTCAGTTTCAACTACTTGAAAACTTATTTGGAATTGTAACTTGAAATTTGCAAGAAATATGTAAGTGTCAAAGTGATTTCGGAAATTGCCGTACGTGTTGTTAGACCTTTATCGTTCAATCAGTAGCTCATGGATCAGTAATTAATTAATTAGTGATAACTATTTCTGTTCTAAAGATACGATGCCTCTGTGTTTGAAAAAAAAACTTTTAACAGTCAGTGGCCTTTTATAGAGCTCAACAGTCGTACCGTATTAGTCTGTTATAAAATGTGAGAGGGTAGACTGTAGATGTTGCTCCTTTGTAAATTTATATATCTAAAATTGAGGATTTGGGTTTGAATTTTAAATGTGTTTCTGTCGTGCATCACATTGTTTCAATTTGTTCCTTGATTTTAAAGCATTTACAATTTTACTCTGTTTTGAGCCAGCAAACTTTCAGTTTTATTACTCAAGTCTTATTGTGGATATTAATTATAGTTGTAAAACATTCAAAATTGAATGAAATAATTTGGAAAAATTTAAAATATGGAGTGATTTATTAAAAGTTGTGGAAAAATTAGAGCAAAAGGACACTATTTACGTATTTACATCTCTTCCTTCTTTAATACAACTGTCCCTTCCATATACTTTGTTTCCTTGTAAACAGCCAAAATTCAATTATTTGTTGCATGAAAAGTAAACGATAAAAAAACAGACGAAAAAGATTTACATACATACTCAAACTATATTTAGCTTGCAACAAATACATAAGCATCAAACTAACAGGTAATCCAAGACAGCGCTCATCACTTGTGCAAAAAATGCATAGCAACATTAATTTTTCTCTTTAGTGACGTAAAAAGACAAAAATCAATTGGAAACGTATACAAACAAACAATACCCTGATGATATGACATGAGAAATTCAATCCGAACCTCAAATCAATGTTAAAACTGAATGTAGACCCAGGGCAATTTCATACAAATAAAGAAAAAAATTGATTTGTCTTCGATTGCGGATTAGACGGCATATTTTCCTGACTGACTGACTGAGTTTGCATTTACATTTATCGTGTTGGACAATTATAATCCACTTATTCAATTTCATGCATTGTGCTTTAGTGCAACTGTACTACAGCGTTGTTGATCAACAAAGTAAAAGTGATGGAGTTTTACATGTTAACGTCCTGTGCACTTGTGCTCGTTTACTCACACACATGACTTACAGTAGTAAAGTAGTAGTAAATCAGTAGTAAATCAGAAATGCAACAATTTTAACATCTAACCATCCACTCAATAGCAAGCAGCACTTACTTTTTTTTCTATGGAATTCAATTGTCCACAGAAACTACTTTACTAAACCACTCAAGCCACCATCAGATCCTGGAAAGATGATTCGAGAACATTACATACATCCACATAGCACGAGCGCACTGTACTAAAAAAATAATTTGGCCTCTTTCTAGCACCCTGGATGGATTTGAATGAATCAGTCTATATACAAAAAATTGATGGAATGAAATTCCAACAAAATAAGTGTCCATCATTCTCAAGTTTTAGAAAACTCTTAGCTGCCATGGTGATGGTTACTAACTAAACTAAAAGAGCCTAGTTTACGAAATGATTCATGCGACTCAAGCAAAAATCGATACCCCTCTCTTGCTATAGAAATAAGCTACCCATCTACAGATGACCACATGGGTCACTTTAATAGTTTTCATGGCTGCATTTCGTCAGAAAAATAGATAATCTTCTTAACCCATCAACGAGTCTGAAACTATAAGAATGATGCGTGCACGTATGCGTGCTGCATTCTTTGGAATTCTATGAATAATATGCAAACGAACTCTATCTGTAAAAGGAGTCCTAAAGCATAATGGCCTCAAGCAGTAGCACTAACTAACTAACTTACCAACTATCTAACTATACTCTACTATTTTCATGGGGGCTGCTGCCAATACAAAAATGCAAGCATGTCAGTTCTTTACGATTGCATTTGTGGGCAGATGGTTGCCGCAGCTGGCATTGCAGCACTTGTACCACGCATGCTCATTTATATTCGTCTCCGTTTTCACGACCATCAACGAAAGGGACTTACTTACATGTGTACTTTAATATACTAGCTAACTATATATTTCTTGGAGCCCGTTCTTTCTGATTTTGTTTCGTGGAAGCGCAGCCTTTTAAACTTCTATACTACTAAAGTTCAACTGTTTTCAATTTCAAGTTTTTCAACAAAACTACAGCCTAGTTTGAAACTCAAATTTACAAACTACTATCATTTCGAGCGTTCCGTGCATTCATGCCTATGCCTATAGGTTATAAAACTCGCTTTTGCTAGACTCACTCAGGGAGAATTTACTACAAACTTCTACAACCAACCTGACTGACTGACTCACCAACTCACCATATGACTAAAATGAGCTGATTACTCCTCACACTGTTAAACTTGGGGATGGAGGGGGTGAGGTTAGTTAGTGACATACAGCAAGTAGCGAATAGTTAGTTTTTAGATTGGATTTGGATGAATCTATATGTAGTTATAGTTGCTAATAGTCTAGTCTGCTGGTTGTAGCTATCAAAGTACAAAATGCGTGAAAGCATTTGTACGTATATAATAGTAAGTTAGTGGGATAAGTGGATGTTACAAAAAAAAGTACGGCCAAAGCTTGTATGTACGTGTATACAGAAAACTTGTAGTGCGGAGTACACCCAGTAGTATATATGCAAGTACACAACGATGAACTAACTATAAGCCAAATGAATACATACTCTGCGTGCTTTCAACATATATAGAAGGGATGGAAAGAGGTGTGTATGATTTTCTGAAATGAAACATACACAATAGAAGGACTAAGGAGCAGCCATGAGTCTGAAGATAGGAAGCTTTTGCCAACCATTATGCCATCCATATCACCGGTACAGCTAGTAACGAACGGACGGTTCACAGCTTGGTGTACTAAAAACACATTTTCCTAATAAACTAGCGAGTCACCAGAGTGAAATCATATGATCTTTCATAATAATAATAATAATAAATATTGTTGTTATTATTATTATTTATTCTAAATCCGGGTGAGTTAGTTTTGGCAGGACGCTTGGTGAAGTTAGTGTGAGTGAAAAGTTGAGTCAGATGTGTTTTTTAAAAACATTGTGTAAGAAAAGGATAGTCTTTCTGTGTTGTAGAGGAAATACTGACTGCAAGTTTTAAAGTTTCTCGAATTTGTTGGAAGTTGGGGGTTTTTGATTGCAGATTTGCAGAAAGTGAAAATTAAATTGTGCTGGATAGTTGTCATCTGTGGTGGTGGACCAGTTTTGTACTAAGAAGTAAAGAAACACGGATAAAGTTTGTGTGCTGTTTACAACTACGCCACTCATTTCTTTTGGAAAATAGTTGCATGGTTAAAGCATTGGTTTAATCATCTGACTGAACAAGTGAAGGGTTTGGGAAAAAGAAGTTGGATATTTATTTGATTGGCTTGTAAGTTTTTATCCTGTTTTTAAATTGCATGGGTCTGGAAGGAGCTGGAAACTATTTGTTATAATTTAATGAGTGATACATAATTAAACAGTTCCGTTAGAAACAGCTTAGATTTTTTTGTGTACTGTTTTTTTTCTGGACAAACTGCGTAAAGGTTAGAGAAGAGAGAGTGTCGCAATTACTGTCCATTTAAAAAAAGGCAGTCGTTTTGCTAGCTAGGTTACATGGCAATGGTTGTTGGGTGCAGTGAAAACTAAGTTAAATTGTAAATGATAAAAAAAAATAACTTAAAAGTAGAAAATATGAATTTTGTTGGCATAGCATTTTTGGAATCTACAGTATGATTTCCTTCCAGTATTTGGCCATTTAACCTGAGTCGCCAAATAACACAGGGCAGCTGTCTTTTACTCTGAAATGGACAGTAGTGTTTTGAAGTTTCTTTTTTTTTCGTAATGTCGTCCAGAGCAACCATTGTTTTTTTTTTTTGGTTTTTTTGTGCGAATCAATTCAGTTTATAATGGTTTCTCTGGGTTAGTTTCTGTTGTTGTATCTGTTATGAAAAACTCAATCAGCTGTTTTAAACCCAAGTGACAGTTTGTTGTAGTTTGTTTGTTTACATGTTCCTGGATTGTCATAATTATTCACGTGAACTAGGAATTAAGATGAAGCATCAATTGTTTTTTCTTAATATACAATGCAGTATTGCTTGTACACTGCAACACTAGAAACTTCGCGATTTTTCTCTGCGACAGCGACAGTTAACTGTTGATAGCTACTCCCGCCATTGCGTTAGGAAGTAAAAGTAAAGATGTACAATCATTCGAGTCTTATAGTTGTTTAGTTATGAAACGATGCTTCGATTTCTGAATTTTTTAGGCTTTCCCTTTAATCCCATTTCAAGTCATACAACATGGCTCTCTCACCTCGTGCAGAAAAGCGAAAATTAAGTGAACTTGATATCAAAGAAGAAGACCAATCTGACGACTATCTCGGGTGAGTTTTTTCGTATATTCAATCGAATTGTACAGTTTTTGCATATATCATACGTTATGAAGGTTTTTGCCGCTTTTCAGAAAAGGTTAAAAGTAGTGACTAAAAGTGACTTTTGCCATTATCAATTTTACTGAATGGAATGGCTGCATCATATTGCGAACAAAGTATGCATCATAATCTCTGTTCTATGGATCTGTCTTCTATCTTGGAGATCATTAAATTTGTTTTTATAAAGTAATGCTGAAATTTGCAAATTAGGATTCATGGAGGACATGATATTTACATGCATGCACAATATTCGGTCCTCGGCCGTCACTGTATTTAGGATTTAGTACGATTTTAATGATTGTGCTCAATTTTTTTGTTTAATCTACGTTTTATTCATGCTATTTTACTGTATCAATGTTGTTTTTAGTTTTCAGTGGAGACAAGACGTTGACTAAACTTAATTATCACATGTCCTGCTGTTGATTGTTAATTTTAATACATAGTGTTTATTTTAAGTACCATCATCAGCACAGGCGCATGAGCGCATCATTGCAATGCAAGTTAGTTTATTATTGGTTTCAGTTTACGTGTTGGTGACTTTATTGAGTTGCATGGAAATAGGTAGGTTTAGGTATATAGTTTAAGCAGATTGGGTTTGTCCAGCTGTAGTTAGTTGGTTGGCAGTTATCATTAACTTTAATATGATGTTGATCTGCAACGGCTCCACTGGAAGTGTTAGGTAAAAAACGATGCGCAGTTAGTTAAACTGGTGTGTATGTGTTATATAGACATGAAAAAGAGGCCATGGCCTGCCGGCCGGCTGAGCATTTGATCTTCAGCTGATGTTTGTTTATAATTTTGTATTCGTCATCATTTTTTTATTTCATAATCCTTTGTAGATAACACTTTTTCCGAATTGACAAGCAACAGACTAAACGATAGATTGCATGAAAATATGCATTTTATGTAACTGGGGTGCATACATACGTATATAGTAAACCACTGTGCTGATATTGATTGTTCCAAAACTGAAACCTCGTTTTACTTTCCTACTTATCGTTTTGATTTTGTTGGATGCAAAAAATACTCGGTGTTTTCTATAGTGTAATCGTTTCATTAAAAAAATAATGACATTGTTAGTTGAACATTCAGGCGTATATTTCTATTTATACATGTTTTTAGGAAATTTCATGCAATTGCAATTAGATTCAAAATGTAATAAATTATAGTTTAGTAGAATTGTAGTTTAAAAATGTCCTATGACTCCTATGCATGATATAAACTTGAGTTGAGGATATTTAACAGCATAAGTACTCTATTCTCAAAACTCAAACGGACGTCGAATACACACAAATGCAAGTCCCATAGCATTGCATTCCCTCCGTTTCAATTCTGCTCGGACTATAGTTTAAAATATATTTCAGAGTGGCTCGTAATTGTCCTTAAATATTCGTAATTCCTGATTAGACTTGAAATTTGAAATCAAAGAAATATTATAGTGCTTGATAATTTTAAAGTTATGCTATCTACGGTAATTTAAATTGCAATAATGTGTGATCCAAAATTTCTAGATCGGATAACCTAAATGGTGATTCAAAAATGCCTGTTGAGAGCGAAAAACGGCTCAGGAGAGAAATTGCAAACTCTAATGAAAGGCGAAGGATGCAGAGTATTAACGCTGGATTTCAATCTCTTAAAAATTTACTACCTCATCACGAAGGAGAAAAACTAAGCAAGGTAAGAAATATGTTTTGAAGTCAACACTTTTCGAGTTTAAAGTGGTGTTTTAAAGTCATTACATGCTGTTAGCAATAGGAAAAATAAAATGCAGGCAAAAACTGATAGTCCTATCCTAATATATTTACTTAGCGCAGTAAGCGTTTCACTATTCTTTTAGTAACATGGCTAAATTTAAAATGAATGGTAATCCGAAATATGTGGATTTGATATTATAAATGGCACATAATGGCATAATGGTAACACTTGGTCAAAAACACTGTCTTCATTTAACAAGTTGGAAGTTTCCTCGTAAGCATGAGATTTTGAAATGGCAGAATTATTTAATTACTTTAGTTTTTGTGAGCCCAATTAATTTAAAAGGACGAAAAAGTTAAAAAAGGGTTCTGCACGGAGCTCGAGAGTTTATTCATCATCCAACCCTGGAAGAACAAACACAAAATGAAATGAAAACAACGCTCCTGAAGATGGCATTTGTGCCGACGCGTTCACCCTCAACCCTTACCCCCTTCATGAGTACCCTCGTGGACTTCCCCCCTAAAACCGGAACCCAGAACAGTTTTACTGCTGGAGTATTAGTAGGCCTTCAAAGTGTTAGACAAGTACCATTACCATTAGAAAATTATGCTAACCCAGCTGTTTTTCTCCAATCTCTTTTTGGTCTAGACCAGTAGATAATAAAAAACTCAGAACGTCATTGCTGTTTGTTGTCCAAAAACTATACAGCCATCAAATAATTCTGTCAATCCTGAATCCTTAGTCAACAACATTTAAGCTCATATTAATTTGATGAACAGACCTTAAATTGGCGAAATATAAAATCAAAAAAGACTGACTACGTTAGATGCAGACTATATTTGAAATTTTAATAAGGCTTTTATAGCTTTATGAGCGTGGACTGGACATACATTATACATAGTTTTAGTTTGTTGACCATCTGGTTGGCTAATAGCGTTCAGCATTAGCAATGTACATATGCATGAATACTTTATACGATACGCGTATTATTTGAAAGGCTGGTGGTAATAACGCTACAGTTCATCATGCCATTTTAGTAATTATTTGTCATGAATTTGAGCTTGTTGACGCCAGCTGTGCTGAGCTGCGAACATATGATCGGTCGGTGCTCTAGGTTGCTAAAACTGATGGAGCTTACTGTCTTGCTGGCAGCATACTGCGTGCCTGTTTATACTGAATTTGTGATTACAAAAAAGGGCCACGGTCATAGGGGTTATCCATGCTTCCATTTTTATGATTCTGGGAGGACCACTAGAACAGTAGGTACAAGTAGAGCATTCTAGTTTCATCAAGTGATTCTCATTGCCTTAAACGTATGGAGTAGGATTTTAGGGTAATATTGTGAAGGAAGACGGCCTTATTGTTATAGTTATTTAGTTGTTAGTAGACCCTGCGTTTTCATTCCCAATGAATTGGGAATGAAAGCATGGCGGCTGTAGTTTCAGTAGGTCCATACTGTACGCTAGGTATGTGGGGATCAAGTAGCATGTACGTATGTTTAGTTGTTAGTCTGTAATCTCTGTAAGTACTTGTTGTGTATAGAATATTACAGAAACATATGAGATGAACAAATCTTGTGCTTAACATAAACAGGTTTAGGATGCTTTATTGAGCAAGTGGTAATGTGGACGAGTATAAAAATAATATGCATAGCATAGGGTGCCAAGCGTGGATTATGTTTATCAATGTGTGCTGTGTAGTCGGCATCATCAGCAAACATATGGAAGGATGAGAAAGTCAGTATAATGTGATCCTCCTTGATTGTTAGATTTTAGTTAGCTAGTTAGTCAGTCAGTCAAAGCTGTTTTCTTTCACATCTGTAAGTAGAGAAAAAAAATATGTGCCCGCATCTTTCCATACGCAACGCGCCGAGAATACTACTACTATATGTTACTGCATTTACTTTTCCATATGCCTATTTAAGTAACTAACTAAAGCCAGCCGTTCTCCGTTGGTTGTAGTGGTAAAGATAAGAAGTAGATATACACTCGCTCAACAAACTTGCATGGATGGTGAAACTTTTGGTTGCTTTTTGGTAGTAAGGATAGAGTTGGAGTACTATGGTTAAAACTTCTGCTGACTGACTGGCTATAGTATACTGTTGGGCATGCATAGTTGTTGTAGGGTTGTGCACCATGGAAGTCACATTTAGCGACTGAGCATCCCCATCCGCCCCCTCCGTCGACGTTCGGATCGATCAACGCTTTCTGCCCTTGAACTGCCCTTGCTTGTGAAAACATGTCCTAGGCCCAATCGGTATGAAATGGGCTCCACTCAAAGTAACGTCTTGGTTTCTCACACAAGAAATTATCTTCTCTGGTGCGACTCATTCCTCTGGTACATAGCATTCCCACTATTTGTGGGTAGAAATATCCAAAGGAAATGCATTTCGCCTATAGCAGTTGGGAGAATATGCGTATGTGTACGAAAATGTGTGCATGACTAGACTGTGTGGCATGTTACACTGGCTGGCACATGTAGATTGTATGGAATGGAATTTTGTATATCCTGCTATTGTATTTTATAAGTAACTATTGTTGTTTTAGTTTGTGAAGAATGTGCAACTAGGTTTTACACAGAAATTGGATAGATGTATTGTATGTGTGATAACGATAACTTGCCTACTTACTGGAAGTTTTTTCTCAATCATTTGTAGTAGTAGTGTGCGCAATAGATGTAGATGCATTTTAGTGAGTTTGTTGTACGTTGTTCACAATCTTGTGCATCAGTATAAGTGTACTATGTGCTGTGTATTGCACTTGTGAGCATTTTTACTATTAACTTCTCTGGAGAAGCTGCCTCAGTGACAGTACATGTAATCTAACAACGAGATAAGCACATCCGTTTGTATTGCATAGCTAGCTCATAGAAAACTCAAGTGGCATTGCATGGCTTGTAAACAATGTGTGAGTGAAGTAAATAGAAGCAACAAGGCAATAGTAAATGAATCCCGAATGTATTTTTCTTCGTCACTTGGTTTAGCTTTATAACCCACCATTGATTTAAATTTGAGTATTGGATGGATGAGTGTACTTTTTTGGATGGAGGGGATCTCCTTTTAGGCAAATGTACTCTCTTCTCACTCTCTATATAGAACATAAAAGTTTATTTTGCCCGTGAGCAATAAATGGAGCCCTGCAACATCACTGACTCACTGAGTAGATACACAGAATAACACACAGCTGTTTTTGTTGTCAGCGTCGTTGAGCTAGTACCTGAGCTACCTACTTGTTTGGTTCGATTCCCATGTTGTTTTTGCTGCAACTCCATGGAGTTGACTATACTAACTATGACGAAGGTGAACATGTACGCCTCATTATTACGCGAGTATGCCATAGAGGGCTACATTTGCTCTGTTTTTTATCTTGTGGCCATTGAGATAGCTAATGTTTGTTGAAAATGTAAACTGTTGAGCTTACGTTTATTATCATCCACTACTCATTCTCCTGGCTGCAGAGTATGCATTCTTGGACCATCATCATCTGGTTGTTAGTTAGTTAGTTTTTGCAGCTCAATGTATGAGATGCCCACAATACGTAGGTAGTATATGTAGGTACGAAAAAGAGGATTGCTTATAAACTTATGTTGTTTATTGCGTTCGTTTTTGTGCTCATGTATGCACGGAGAGTGGCGCTTCTGGTTCATTCATTTGAACTGGTATCATCCTGTGAGTAAATTATGTGTCTGCATTTTCCGTCCTGCATAAATAATTGGCATGCATCTATATGGAAGAAGATAATAGTCACTCACACAGTGGGAGCTTTGTAGTGTGTAGATGCAAATAAAACTGGCATATAGAAGGCGGGTTGTAGTAGTGGTCGTGAGGAGCCATTTTATATGCATAATGCCTGAATGCCTGTTAGTTGAGCATATGTTTGCACAGGAAATAGTATTGTGCATGTGTTTATTATAATGAGAGTTAAAAAAGCAAAGGGATTTTCCCGTGTTATTTTAGCTTATGTACTATTTTCTGCTTCGTATACCTCGCATTTGAGAATTTTTTTGTGCACATTGCATACATAGGTACAATGTTAGCAGCTGGTTGCCCATGCCGACTGCTTGACTGAACGTACGTAGTTTTGTAGTAGCGAGAGAAATACTATTATGGCGGGGTGGTGCTCAGTCAGTTCATATTCATGGAGATGGAGGGGAAAGTTACTATTATTCCTGCGTGTGTGTATATATAGTTAGTCGTTGAAGTACTTGTATAGTAAAGACTGTGTATGAGATGAGAATTATAGTTTACTTTGGTTATACTTTTAGTAGCTCCCTCTACATCAGCTGGTAGATGAGTTAAAGAACAGATGCATGGATCCATCCTGTGGCCGAAAAAACACAACTGCGCTTGTTAGTCGGTGCAGCAGTATATGACTAGTATGACACATAATGTATAGTATGCACTCATCTAAAGTTAATCTTTCTTCTTTTGATCTTCAAAAATGGAGAAGCCATGCTTTTACAAGTTAGCCTGAAGATTGAGTAAGATGCCAATGCCACGCCGATTGGATTATGGATGGAATTTTGAATAGTTTGCGAAGTGACTATGAAGTCCATATCTAAGCTTGCATGATGAATATAGTGTTTATTTTCAGCAATCTTTTGTAGATTGATTGATTTTGTAGAATCTACAAAAGATTGCTAAAAACAAACCCTATTAATATGTATTAGCATTATAAGGTTGAGATATGAGACAAACCAGACTCAAGGAGTATATAGTTTAGTTTGCATAGTCAGTCATCTATAGAAGATAATGTCATTAATGACTGCAAAAACTAAAAAATACTTCAGTTTTTTTATTAGATATGAGAACTCTGAATGCTTATACTCGTACGGCGAATTAGATTATTGTCATATTATATCTCATTCAGTGAATAGTTTTGGGGTCATTGTAAGTTTTCGACAAATATAAGAGAAATTTGAATTTGACTCAACACAGCTGCACATAAAATGCACTTTTTTAACGGGCGTATGCATATCTGTAGGGGAATTTAAATACTGTATGTTCATTCATGCACTATTTTTAATAACAATGACTGAAATAATGTTTATTAATTTTAAAAATGTTGTGGAACTTCAAACATTGGGATTTTTACTTTGTTTCATGCAATTGGGATCAAGTTCTCAGATATTTAGCAACTGAATTTCTATAAAATGAAAGTATAAAAAAACTATGAAATCCTTTGCAAGACTTACTAATTTTTTACGTCTTAACACAGGCATCAATACTTCAGCAAACATCGGAATATATTTATCAGTTGGAACAAGAGAAAACGAAGTTGCTGAATTCAAATGCTCAACTTAAGCGACTTGTTTCAACGCAATCTGGTGATGGCCCTGCCACAGGGCCCAGTTCCTACTCATCCCCTCATTCACCGGCTGTGGAAACGCCTCCTGCTATTGTGAAGCGAAGAAAAACAATAGATGGTGAGTCTATATAACCTTCAGTTTGTCAATTAAAAATTATGTGTGCATTGTTTTTCCATGGATCTTCATTTGAATCCACATTCATGTTAAGAAGACAGTAAACAAGGAATGCGTAAGATCTTAAGATCTGTTTTTCATGAATCATGCACTGCTATTCACATTGAGGTTGAGCCGAGCTGAATTATTTCCGTGTAATATTTTGCTTGCTAAATTGAGTTGTGTAGAGAGAAAGCGAGCAGTGACTGTACTCTTTGAAGGAAATGAGTAGGATAGTATAGTAGTAGTAGTACTCGTAGTAAAACGGGTAATCAATACGAGACGCTACTTTGTCATTGTAGTAATAATAGTACAATTGGGGATGCGGGACGCAGGTCACAATTTCATGAACGCCCCTTAACACAAGTGGAGCTCAGCTGTGAACTGTAGGTGAGCCCACGACACGAGTACTATACTTTTACGAAAAAATAGCACAACTTGGCTGTGTCTGGTCTGGAAAGTATAAGTACTCCTGTCGTGGAAAGCTGAAAAAAATATACATTGGTTTCGAATCTGCTACAACTGCATGTTTACTATATAAAATAGTGTGCTTGGTTTGTAACTCAAGCGCTGTAGTAAGGAATGTATGCATCTCTGTCTAATACTTAGAAATCATCTGACATCTATAAATTTTTGGAACAGAACAACATTATTGCGTAGACGTGGTTTGTAATGACCGAGTTGACTCTGTGGAGTGGAACTTCAGTTAGCTCAAGTATCTAGCTGTTTGATTTTTTCACTGAAATTATAGTCTTCACCTTAGTGAGCCTGTTCAACTCATGTGGTAATGGATGTTAGTTGGTAATTAGAAATAATTTATTACGAGAAAAGTAGACAGAGGGCCGCTCCGCTCTATTTTGGTTACATTTAGTCGTAGACAGACCATACTGTGTTTCAGTCAATTGGAAGACGGATATTATGCGTTATGACCTCACACACCGTCAAAATATCCTGTAGTTCGAGCTGGCTAGCTGGCATACTATACTGCTACCAGACTTTCTCTTTCAATGCATGCTGGGGCTCTGGGAAAATGTTTCAGGGACTGTAAGGCGTATGGAATTTGTCTGGGAATTTTTCTTTGTGCAACAGACTGCACACCACACCGGTGCTCTGCGTTAATGTGAAATGTAGATCAATTAAAATATAGAATACGAGTATATTATTTAGGAATAATGTGATAGGCACAAGAACGGATAAGAATTCAGTCAGTGAGTTGATATTCATGTGCTATGTTTCACCTCGTGCTTTCACAGGAGCAGTGGAGTCAGCCGATGAAGGGATTGGGAGCATGTCCCCCGAACATAGTGGAGAAGACTGTCGAGCCGAACTGGCCGAGTTGCGAAGGGAGGCCGTTGAACTCAGACTTCAGTTGGACCGGGAGCGACGTCACCGAATCAGTTTGGAGGAACATGTTGCCATTTTGCAACAACAGCAGCAACAGTATCAACAGGAGCAGGAGCAACATCAGCAGGAGCAACAACATCACTTGCAACAGCAACAGCTCCAGCAGCAGCAACAGCAGCAACAGCTGCAACAGCAGTTGCAGCAGCAACAAGTAGTTTACACTTCAACGACCCCACCCCGAAAATTTGAGCATGAACGGTACGTACGCGCATGACCTGAATACATATGTGGAATGAGTTTGATGATTAGAAAATTGTGTTGATGGTAGTTACTAATTTTTGTGCATTTTTTGTCCAACCATAGTATGCAAACAACGGAGGAGGGTGATACCTCTCCGCCTGGTTCAACCCCTGGGCGGATCATTTTAGATGAAACGCCGAGGTACTGATTGAATGATGATTTGTTAAATTATTTTAATGGCTTTGCTTGAATCTGCATCCATGTTTTGTCATTTTATTTTATCTGTATCACTGTGTATTTGCTACTGTGTAATTTATGAATAGGGGTTTCGTGGAGGAAAATATGTAATAATTTGTGGGTGTATTAATATTTCAGGTGCTTAACGATACGGAATAATTTGGAAACGATTGTTGAAGCAATTCGTCACCTGGAAGGTGACCACCTGTTCTCGGATGAGCGGAACAATAATGGCGGGGGCCAGTCATCCACGTCAAGATCATGTTCGCCCCCAAGGGCCATGGAAATATGCTCGTCGAGTAGCAGCAGCCCATCACACGTTCAGTCACGACTTTTAATGGAGGCCCCGTTGGCCCTGACATCAACGGCTCCCGCGCTGATATCTGCGTCCGCGGGATTCCCCACTACAGTGCAGACGGGAGTTCCTGTCTCCACCACTGTAACTTCTCTGAAGCACCATGTTCTCAATCGGATTGCAAGGAGCTCAGAACTGGAGGAGCAACCAATCAATTTAGAATTTCGTCCAGGTCAATCTCGAAGTCCAAGTCCATCATCGTATATGAATCAACAAGCCCAAGGGATTCAGCTTCAGTATCAAATGCAGCCTCAGCAACTCAGACCTGGCGTGATTGTGGTCAAACACTCATAATTCATCATCATCACTGCATAAAGCTTCAACATGTTTTCTAGGCTGATTTTTCTAAAGTTTTTTCATGTTACTGTACTACTATTAATTGACACATTGATTGATGGTAAAAAAAAACGTTGATTCCTCAATCCTCTCTCAGTTTTTTTCTGTCTTGTTCGTAGCTGTTTATATAGTAGTGCGGTTTAGTAAGAATGTTGATTCTTATAGTTGAGTGGATGTGTTAATAGTTAAGTAGTTGTACTACTGATACACCTGCAGGATTCTTGCTCCGTGTAATCTCTTTGTATTCAATTTCGATAAGGTGAAAGGATATCTACTTTTACTTAACTTTTCATGTTTCACGTATACACTGCACACATAGTTGACTAACCTATATAAATGTATTGAATATTGACTATATGTTTGTTGTTCGTCTACTATCATGTTTTGATGCTATACTTAACTTACAAAATCTTTGGGGTAGCTCCATATAGCTATTTAAATTTTCTCATACATGCATAACATATGGACTTTGTGTTGCATAGCCATGTTGATCCTTGCAGTGCACAAGTGTCGCCACATCGTTACAAACACTGCAGAAATGTTATTCCTGCTGCTTGATAAAAAAAACTTTGTGTCTTGAGCCGGGCGTAAATTTAAGTGATGACTACGTTTGAAGTATTACTCTGAGTTATTATGAAGCCAAGTTTTTCAGGTCTAAAAGATTCCTAATTCCTGTTGTTAATGAATTCGGAAAAAGCCAAACATGTGTGTAAAAATCACGGGTGTCATATAAAGACGCAAATTACATATTCTGTGCACAAATTAAAAATTTCAACATTTTTTACACGCAGTTATTGAAAAGTTGGGGAAGCTCATTTGACGAAATTGTATGGAATTGGTCCTAAAATTTACCTTGTTGTCTAAGAGTTTTTTTTAATGAAATCATAATGAATATATGGATCTGAAATGCTTATCACCGTGTAGAAAGAAAAGACAGTCTTCGCTAATGCTACATATATGGAAGTAACTATATCCTCCTGCCTGAGCCGCCTTTTTTTTCTTTTTTTTTTGACGGTGAAGTAGGAAGCATAAGGATTCTTAAGATTTACATGCTGTTGTGTATTGTCAGAGAGGTTCTTTTACGTTTTTTTTCTTGCAAGGCAAAGAGCTACAGTTCACGTATAATTTGATAGATATTTGTGGAATTGAGAGTCCATATCTCAGAGACTGATTCTAAAAGTAATACTACGTATATAGTAAATTGTATCGCCTTCTGAATCTGTTTTGGATGACTGTCTCTTGGATAGAAACTTTATACAAAGTTAGCAAGATATGATTTGAATGAGATGAAAGGATTGAATTTGATACCAATTATGCAAGGTACAATGTAGTAGTAGATTTAAATGTTATGGTACATAGTATATGTAACATTGGAATCAGGATATAAAGGAGTTAGCCGTAAGAATCTACTCTCGTAATAATTTGATGGAGCGTTGTAGTTATTGAACAAACGCTCCAGAATATTTAATTGCATTGCATTCACTTTGCTAAAAAACGATCTTACTATAGTGCAGTAATTCTGCAGTGGTAGGAGCAGACAGGGCACCCACCTGGTCCGGTGAATGAAAATTCTACTAGTATTTACAAAAGGAGGGCAATCATTTTTTTAATGTTAAGTATTTGAAAAAAATAGTTCAGTTTATTATGTACTACAGCATGGGTAGTGAAAATTTCGTAGTGTTAGAATTGTACAACTGTGGGGATGAGCTAATGAGAACTGGACATTGCCTCAGTCACCTACTTGCGACAATGTAATCATAAAGGCGGCATTGTTGTATGTCAAGTTGAAGGTACTGTGTGTTTAATTTTAGCAATTGTCAATACATTATTATATATAGTACTGCTGTTATGTTCACTATACAACAGTTTGCGTGTCTCCACCTATAATTATTAATATTTTGTCGTGAGAAGCATAAGTAGAGTTAGTGTTTAGTTTAGTTTGAATGTGGTACAAAATCGTTTGTAGAGGTGCATTTTTAATTTATCAAAGTGTCGTAACTGTAGTTTGTAAGGACATGTGTTTCCCAATAGGTATACAAAAAGAGTGTTTAAATCTACGGTGTTGCTTACAATCTTCTGTTGTGTAAATTGTGCACTGAATTTCAGAGAGATAATATGAGACGCACTCTGAATAATCTGAAAGTATAGGTGTGTTGATTTCTAGTAGTTTCTACATGTTATGGAAACAATTTCTATATAAATCTTATGTTTTTCGTGAGAAAGGCATTACTTGCGTTCTTCCACCGTATGTTATTCGTTTAGAAGTTTATTTCTTGCTCATACCTATTGAACAAGCAAATTTACATAGCCTTTAGAATAAGCTCTAAAAATTGGATTCTATAAATTAATAATGGCTACGAAAAAAGCTGTTGTTATCTGTTGTTGATAAGACCAAATTTATGTGCTGCATTTTAATATCACTTATGTGACATTTTCAACGGAGAAAACCAAGGGTTTATACATCCCATAATAATTTTGAGTAAATTTTGTAGTACTCATTGTGCTGCAAAAAAAGTATGACTTTCTCTTGGGTTGAACTGTTTTGATTGAGCTTATTGTTGGAAAAAGGAAAAAAATGGGGTCTTTGTAGTTTTGTTGTTTGTGTAATGCCGAAACTACTTTAATTAGTTATAAGAAGGATTAAATGGGGAATCTGCCATAATAATTTAACTCCTCCGTTTGGAATATTACCCTCTCAGACTTTATAATATACTATCGTGAGTGTTTTTGTGTTCTTTGTGTGTTTCGAAGTATACATTGAAGGAATCTGGAAGTGATATAATGTAGTTTGTTAATTATTTGTCGAATGGTCAAACTAACTAAATAGAAGGATAGATAGAGAGGAATTGAGTGCTGGTAATGCGTTGTTTACCATTGTCCTGCGTACAATGGTGACTGAGGGAGACATATTGGTTGAGCGTACAGATGTGCTCTAATGGCTATCACGAACGAAGTGAAAAAAGAAAACTGAATGCATAATAGTTTAAAGTAGTTATTACATGCGTTGATTGACTGACAAGAATGAGTCTGAAGGGCTAAGGAGGAGACAGTCGAAGGAAAAGACTGAAGTGTGGATTGTAACTGGGGATTTCCTATTTAACGGATACAATTTTCTACCTAAATGTTATACACACTTTTAAGAAACAAAGATTTGGTTATGTGTACAACTAAAAGTTAAACTAGTGGTCGAGCAAACCTTAGTTCTGTGACAAACTACTGTTATAAAATTATTAGGATTATATCCTGATTATAATTGTTAAGCACGCATTACATAGCAGCGATGTTTTTTTTTCTTCTTGATTTTCAGGCAGCATAAAATTCATACTATGTGTGTAGAGAAAAATAAACGTACTTATACATATTACTTTATAAATCCTCTGTCCATTTCAATTCATTCGAATACGCATATTGTTATTTATTTACTCGTTGCATGTGTTGAAAAGAAAGGAAGCATTTACTTTCACTCCATCATCATTTGCATTTATCGTGTAACCGTACATGGGAAGAAAGGATCCGATTCCTGGTGAAATACGGAGGACCAAGCATATGGCGTCCGGTGTCATACACAGTTCAAATTCATGTGAAGAAGAGGTTCGAGAGTTGTTCTGGAGTAACACCACTGGGCTGTGTCATGTCAATGCCGTTTTTGTCATATTGCATAAGTGAGTAAAGTTTGTGTCACTGTGGTGACAGGTTAGCGCAATCAATGCCTACCGATGGGAGCAAATAATATAAAATATATATTGTGGATTAATATTAATTTTTCTTACATTAAAAACGCAGAAGAAGGAAACAGTTCCACTTTGTGGAAATATGGAGTACATAAATTATTCAAGCATCTATTATTGGCAAGTGACAACCATGTTTGTTTTTCGTCACAGCATGTTGCAGCGGGAGCTTGGAGCTTTTGTTTCCTATTTCTAAGGCTTGGGATGACCTTTTTTGCAAAATGTGGATGGGATCAATGTGTGGGTATGCGTAGACCTTAATGAGTTTCGAATCTACATTTTAATCAATGCCTTCGATCGAAGTGCTCAAGTATTTTAGCGACTACTGTATGCATAAGATACAGTATTAGTTTGCTAAAACAGAATCTAGGCTATGAGGTGTCAAGTTCAATGTTAGCCGCAAATAAGGAAATGTGTACGTTAACTTATGTTGAATATTTCTAGCTGGTTTTAATATCCCGAAAGTTCAAGTATTTGTACTTAGGTAATCATTCAGCTTTTAGTAGAAATCGTTGAAATCCATATCAGTATTAAGTAAGTTATTTTACTTCAACTTTCTCTTTCATGGGGGCTTTAGAAAACTGAAGTATTTACTGATTAACCTGTACATTATATTGGTTATAATAAACATATACTATGAACTTGCAGTGAAGCTACAAATGGAAAATTACTCATTAAAAAATTTTGATATTCAGTTGATTGTGTACACAAATAGGTGGAAGGGAAGTATCTATAGTCCATCATCGTGCAAATCATTGTGCAAAAGGTTTTTTCATGAACATAAGAACATAGTGAATGACCTGAAGAATTGCACTTGTACTATATGAGAACGAAAAATAGGGTTCCCAATAGATCTAAAGTTGTCTTTGAAATGCTTAGCAAGTGCTTTATGCCATGTTGGCACCTGAAAAAATTGAGAGATGCTTCTTCATTTATGGCCTGCGGCCTCTTACTCCATAGGTTTCGATGGACTTGGATTTTTTCATTGTCCCATTACACCTACATATACGCTGCAAGTTAAGTAAATCAAGTAAATGTTTCATGGCAAATGTGCAAGTTATGAGAAATAAGATGAATTTGAATATTAATGCGGTAAACCTGGAACAATGTATTAAAATTAGTTGAAAGCATGAGATGGATTATGTATTTATTGAACATTCAGCTAAATCATCAAATTGCAGAATTTTTCTCCACATTATGGATTCCAAAAAATAAAGCAAATTATAGTCAGATCTAATGAATAGTCACTGTTTCAGCAACTTATGTAACAACTCAAAGACGAAACAATGAACATGTATAAATCCCTACAAAAAGGCTCCATTGAGAACAAGATGATTGTCTAAAACGTCCAAACTTTTGCTCGCCTGCATACATTCATCTGTATATAATAGTCCCCAGTTAGAGATAAGATTGTGTGTGCCTTTGTCATAAAATGACACTCAATTTAGAAATGAAGTTGACGACTATTTGAACATACTCGAGATCCAGTGAAGCAAGAGTTTTTCACTTTTTGTTACTTATTTAGGTACATGTGCATAGACATAGTCTAAACTAGATATTCCTTCATATTATAAATGACTTGCCGTATAATGATGAACAGCGCCCAAGAAAAGGATACATGACTCTGGATTTGCTCTCCCTTGTACATCATTTCTTGCAGACTCCTAAGTAAACGGCTGCTAAAACAAAAAGTCATTAGGGACATATACCTGGAGTTCAGAAAAGCGCAACATGTTGAGCCTTGTGCCATTTTTGACAAGACTTGCCCAGATAGTCTTTAGCTGTGGAGGTATAGACAAGCGGTTTTCCAAAATGATACTACGTACTAGCTAGTTAGTTAGTTACTGGCGGCGACAGGAGCCTTAGGAATCCCTAAATAAAGTTCTTACCAACAGTATAAGCACAAAGGAAAAGGGCTATATTTGAGACTTCACGCTTTGCATGCATGTTTTCACTGCACTACATGTTTGCTGCTATCTCCATTTTTGAGCCCCTAAAGTAGCTAAGCAAGCAGCAGTCCTATGAAGAAATCTTTCGTACTTTTAGTTCATTCTAGCATACATATGTACACTGTTCCACCGTACTGACATAAAGCCCTCACAATTCCCAACTATATTGGCCTCCATACTAACTAACTACCTACCATCATATCATTATTGGATATACCCTGTGTAAAGTGCGGCGGTTGTCCTTTCAATTCATACGAAAGCATCTTTTGGATTTATATTTTCTGTAAAAATTGAGATCATTTAGCAACGGAAGAATCTATTTTACCATTTTGTTATCCCAAGGGAGAGTACTGTTTCACTTGGCCGTTGGCGAATCCTGACTACTTTTTGACTTTCAACTTTCCCAGCCAAGTGCATCCAACTGATATATGCAAGTAATTGCTACACACATTTTGTACTAGTCTCCGGAAAAACAAGTGAGAATTTGCGAGTTTTTTACTTATGATTGAGAGGAAGTGAGACCAACCAATGTGCCTAATTTTGCAACCAAAGCTAATACTAGTTAGCTAGACTGCGGAGTGCAAAATCAAAATATTCCCCTTGTAGTTACCTATAAGGAGTAACAGCTGAGTACTGTTCTCATGACATTTTGTATGCAAGCATTTGTGTCTTGAGTGCCGCAAATTACTCAAAGTTAACTTTTTATATCCCATTGACATTTTGTGGGTGTTGTAAGCACGATATTGTACAAACATTTGGCCAGTGAGGAAGTCCAAAGTTTTAAACAACAAATTCGTCCGGTAACATCCACACTCCAGTTTTTCTACAAATGTAAACATTGGAAGACAAGAAATATATACAGTGTATGTAACTCTCTTTAGTTACTTTCTTTGACATTGAAGACAATAGTTAGGATTTTAAATGCAACTATTAAACCGAATTTACAAAAAGTTAATGGTAGACTACATGGACAATGTTTAAAGGATTCATTATATCTAATACTATACTAATAGTGAGAAGCAGGATTTTTCAGCCGGCAAATGTTCAGCCTGGAGTTTTAAGTTTGAAGAACATTAATAGTCTCATAAATCAGTTATTCAAGCATTTTGGAAGTGAAAGCAAGGATATTTAGTCCCAAGTATGTAGGTTCCCAGTACGAATGTACCCACTCACATTATTCAGATATACAAATGCAATGATTTTGTCCCAAACTTCATAGAACTTATACACTAACGGTTTAGTTTTCAAAAAGAAAGGAAAAGCAAATAGGAATGACTAAATTAAAGCAATAGCTAAACCCATATTTTGCTCAAGATATCGTGTACTCTTTTGGTTTAAAGTATGGGAACTGGGACTATAACATTGGAGGATTACAACAATCATTGTTGTCCGTTTGTATTCATAGTCCAATAAATCAAATAAATCTTCAATAGCCAACATTTTAACTGCACAAATTTGCAATTTGAGTGATTGCCGGTACGCATCCAATATTGATTTGTTTTGAATGAGAAGATACTAATGCTTGAAACTGTGTGAAAGCGGTGCTTTCACCTTGCATGTATCAAGGCCTCCAAATGTTACAAGCTATAGAATCTAATCGGGCGAGGAGTTATTCATTTAGTTTTGAATAATGAGACTGGTTGAGTAGAACAAAATAATTCAAGAAAGATCATTTAAATGTTCTACATGTTGCAGTTGGATGTGGACCAAGGTTTTGAATGTGGTACAAAAAGACATTTATGATGCACATGGACAAGATGGCATTGGTAGAATAATATTACTTTACAACATAAGCTCCATGCACTTTGAAAAATGACAAATGTTAGCAGTGAATATTAGTACTACGAATAAAACAAGAACAACGGAGAAAGTGCATGTGTAACCTTAAACATAAAAATATTAAGCTGTGCTTATTTTCTCATCTCATTTGCAGTCCAAAAGATTTTCAATTAATGAAAAAACTCCGTCAAAAACTTGCACGTAGATTAGAGAGCTCGTGTAATCACATCAATAAGATATATTATTGTATGCTACATAATATTTTTTGTAATTTGTACTAATTATTTCCAAAGAATCATAATGTTTGAACGCCCGAAGATTTCTACTATTTTGATATTGATTATATGCTGTTTGAAACTGAACGTTACTCATGTGTTTCATGGTTTTACAGGTGAAATGAATTTTTTGTCCGAGCTCGCCTTTACTCAGTTGAAAAAGAAAAAACCTCCTCAGTCTGAAGAAAGCAGAACCACAGCATGAATCAATCATCAAGTAATAATACGTTTTATATATCAGCCCTTATTAACTGCTAACTAGTTAGTCTCAAAGCCCATTTCACTCCACTATAAAAGACAAATATATCAAAAATTGCATTGTAACTTTTTTACTTAAAAATTTCCCATGCATGCTTAAAATTTTGGGTGGTGCAGCCCATGTGAAATGGCTACGAAAAAATACACATTCACAAAAGAGCTGTAATTTTGTGACATTTTAGATGAAACTAAACATAGGACCCTTTGGTCAGGCTATGGAAAAGCTTCAATGGTAGACCCAGTGAATAAAGGACAGGTTGGGCCCAAGTCTACAAAATTCCCTGCAACCCCTTCCAGTTGGTCTAATTTAGAAAGCAACGGAGTGTCAGTCACTCTGGTCACAAATAGTTCCGATGCTTCCAGTCGAAGTGAAGACACGCCTCACGCTTCCAATGGCCTCACAATTACCTCAAGAGGTGAAAATCTCTCCAAAATCAAGAGATCCTTCCCCATAACGAAAGAAGGCATGGGTATGCTCACGGCACTCACTCATTACAATATCCATTCCATTTGTACAATGTACGGTTTTTTCACAATTATGATTTTACGTGCAGCTCAATGTGAAAACTGTGGGAGAATTGGGGTCAAGCATGCATTCTACACAAAGAAAAGAAATTTCTGCTCTCTTCAATGTTCAAAGGCATCATTCAGAAAAAATGAAGCGGAGAAGAAAAACACTAGAATCATGGTGAGTGGTAGTAGTATAGTAACTTTTACAAATTTACACAGAAGGATTCAGTTTTTCCTAAAAATTCAACATTATGAGTGCAACGAAGACACTTCCCTTTGCTCTGCCATGTAAGGTGGAATGGTAGAAATGCCCATCAAGAACAAACCCCATGTGTACTTGATGTTGTGATATAGTAACTAAAAGTAAACCAAACGAAGAAGAATTAGGGGTTGTTTAACTACTGTAAAAGTATACTACTACTTTCTAGCATTTTGTATTTCTGCACTGACGTACTGCGCTGGAAAAATGGTCGAATGCCCCATATATTTAAGCAGCAGCAATAATGTAATGCTACTCATAGCCAGCATGTTTCTGCATGGCATGTGTATACTAATGTTGCAGTAGCTAAAGCTTACACGGGAAATCGAAGATGGCTAAACATTCAGAGGAGGAGCGAGTGGCAACTACAAAATTTTTGTGAATCAGATTATCAGATCGGTTATTCGGAATTTCAAGCCATTTCGATTTGACAAAATGTTAAGCTAGTTCTTTGTAAATAACAATAAAGTTTAAGCAAAAGTTAAGTGCAGAAAAGAATTGTAGGAAAAGTATTTTCGGCACTTAAGGTTAACAAATATTCCAAATTAAAATGATGCATCATTGGCCATCCGATTCAGAAAAGCCTATCCAAGGCGGTGTAATGGGATACTTTGTGCCGAAGAGTGCCTTTGCTTTGTTATACGTATGTGCATTAGCTAAAGTACTTTTGTATCAAATATGGCGACACCGATTCATTGTGCGTGGCTGGCATGGCATCTTTACCGTAGGAATGAAAATACGTTTTTATTCGCATTAGCTGATGATTAGTGTTGGCGCCGTTGCAATATTTTATTCACTGTGTCGACTGTGTTGTTCGGATTAAAAATTTAGAGGCGCGTTTTGACACTCTTTGTCTAATTCATTTAATTTTTGTTTAATTTTCAACTTTGCGAACCATTTGACTTTCAAAAAATGCACATTTCGTATTCAATGTACCAATTTGAAATCTGCAAAGAAAATTTTATCTCGGAACGTGATTTAAATTGTTTTCATTAGTTTTCAATCTACGATCGATTAATCTAAGTCGACATTAAATCTAAGACAACACACAAGATACAAACAATAGGCAGTATAATTGGGGGGTCATGTATTCCAGGAAATGCTAGGAAAGGGATGATGAAGATTCGGGATCATGTCCGAAAGTTCTTTTGGAGACTAGGACCTGGAGGTCTTTTTATTTGCTAACCTATTTTGTTTTAACAAATATATACAATGTTGCATTCATCAAATGCTACATCCGATTTATGTTGGGCCACCTCAAGGAATGCAATGGAATCTATTAATCTAAAAATGTATTCCCTTGGAAACCAATGATTATCAATGTTTGTTTGAAGCCAAACGCTTCCAAAATGGGGAACTGATAAAATTCTAAGACTGCTATTTTATGCATAGACTTTCGATAGATAAGGAGCTTTATTGGAAATGTTTCTAAATTTTAAATGGTGTTTTAAATTTCACGTTGAATTCTAACTTTTATAAGATACAATAATCAGTGACACCTAGAACTATAAATTATCTGTTAATCTTCGAATTAGTAATTATTAAAACTGTTTAGTATCTTAAACTATTGCGTATTATGAAGAAATCGTCTACAAATGTAAAACTTATCCAAATGGATTGTTACTCGTGCTACATATATTGAGAATAATGCGACATCCTGTTTATTTACAGCCTCCTGGGGGTAGGAAGAAGGAGCAGTCTGATAGCTCAGATAATCAATCGCGAGCAGATAATTCCCCTGAGCCTATGGAAGATGCTGATGAGGATTCATCTCGAAGCTCTTCAGCCTTTGGGGAACGAGACGCAGCAAGGTCTTCCTCGGCAGCCTCAAATATGATTAATGAGTATGAGTCTGACGGTGGCCCTGCCAAGAAGAAGAAAAAGAAAATGGAGCCCGAAAGTACCAGTTATGATTGGTCGAATTTACTTGATAAAAACGACTTCGTTGCTGCAGATGTAAATTTGTTTCGGCATGTAAGTTATTTCAGTTTCTCTAACAAACTCTCGTGATCGAAAAATTGTGATATAATATCATCTCTACCATAGGCACCACTAGCCCGAGCGTGGGATAATGTGATCGTTGGAATGAAGTTGGAAGTTGAAAACCGAGATCTCGAGCGAAAGGGTAATCAGCCTGCATTTTGGGTGGCCAGCGTTTTAAAAATACAAGGTTTGATTCTTTTGTGCATTTGTTCGTTAAATATACTTTAATTGTATGCATATGTCATACAATTACTCCGTCCCCATTCTATGCTACTCACTCGCTATGCAAGGAATAACTAATATGGCGTATGATAGGTTACAAAGTAAAATTACGGTACGAGGGTTTCGGGGATGATCCTAATGAAGACTTCTGGGTGAACCTGAGTTCTGAAGATATTCATCACGTTGGCTGGTGTGCCAACAAAGGGAAGCCGTTGATTCCTCCCAGAGGTATGATTAAAAGCTTGAAAGTATGTCAGATGCTCCATGCAGCTTGGCCATAGTGCAGCATGTCAAACTCAAACAAATAGTTGCATGTATATATGTGCAGTAGTTATTGGCTGCAGCAACGATCATTTGTCAATATAACTGTTCTAATGACTTAACGTTTGCACCTTCCTAAGTATGAATGAGCTAAAACTTGTAATTCTGCACTTCAACATTTTTAACAGGGCAAACCAAAGCTTACCTAGATCAATTATTAGCTGGAACTTCAATTTCACCGAGTACTTCTCACAGTGAATCCCCCATAGAACCTGAGCTAAATATGAGCTTTTCTAGTTTGGAGATGCCTGCATCTGAATCTGACGACAATAAGGATGAATCTACTAGCGGTAGTGCGTTATATTATATGTCATCTTTGTTAGTATAGAAATGACATTACATTACAACTAGTTTTAACCCCCCAGAAAGTATACAGTGACTAATGTTTATGTGGTGTTCACAAGTATACAACCGCTTGAACATGATTTTTCTGCAATATTATTTAATCTGCAAATCACACGCTGCAGATTGCGAAAAGCTTTTCTGCATGCGCCAAACTTTGTAAGAGCAAACCTGTCATTATTAACCATTTAATTTCTATTCCTGTCGTTTTATGCTTTTCATTTGTTTGTAAAATGTAGTACCATACCACTAAGATAATTAATCCTCAACACAAATATATTGCCCCTATTAAGCTCTGCTGGTGCTAAATTAAGATCTTGGCATCCTTATTGATTTTTTTACTTTTCCTTTTTGGGTTGAATACCGAAAAGCGTAGCTTAAGCTTTTTAATTACGAAGCAATACAATATTACAACGTTTATGTAAACTGGTTTGACGCATTGATGAGTAACAATAATCTCTTAATTTTAGAAATCGCTGCAAAACATGAGGACTGGCGTGAGTTTCTTGTTAGTCGACTCACTGGAGCCCGCACTCTTCCACATAACTTTCAGACAAAAATTGCTAGTAATTTGAAGTCGAAAAATGAGTAAGTCTAACAAATTCGGGGGTCAGTATGAGTATTTACTTGGGGCAAACAAGATTTATGAATTTCATCACTATACTTACTTAACTCTCTCTTTCCTTCTCTATGTAGAATTGACATGGAGTTGGAAGTTGTTGACAAAAATAGGATCAGTCAGCTCCGTGTCGCTCGAGTTCGTAAAATCATTGGAAGGAGATTACATGTGGAATATTTCGATTCCACGGACGATGGAGGTTTGTTTTAAAGATGCAAATCAAATAATTTCACTACTTTATTGATTACTATGATTATAACAGTTAGCGAAGCATTAAATATATTTTCCTTATTCTCATCCCTTCATAGGATTTTGGTGTCATGAAGAGTCTCGGTTAATTCACCAGCGTGGATGGGCTGCCACAGTGGGGCATGAAATTTTAGCCCCAAAAGGTTACGACCCTCCATTACTTCCAAGCACTCCTTATGATGCTGAATATGAAAACCTGGGCCTTCAACCCGGAATGAAACTGGAAGCTATAGATCCGCTGAACCTATCCGCTATTTGCGCAGCAACAATCAAGAAGGTTTTGCGAAGAGGATACATCATGATTAGGGTGGATTGTTACGAAGATGATGACAGTGGTGATGATTGGTTCTGTTACCATATTAGCTCTCCATATGTGCTCCCCTGTGGTTTTTGCGCCGAGAATTCAGTTATCCTTACTCCTCCATTTGGCTATGATAAGCTTACCTTCCGCTGGGACGATTACTTGAGAAATACTAAATCAGTAGTTGCACCTGTTCCTGCTAAAGTACGTACACACTTGATTCTTCCTTGCCTGTTGAATACATCTCTTGGTTCATTTTTTTACACATTGTAAAGTCAAGTCGACGGCAGGTAAATATGTGAAACTCATTCGTTTTTTGCAGAAGCAATTGGATCACGGCTTGAAAGCCAAAATGGCCGTTGAAGCTGCTGACTTGATGGATCCTCGGTTGATATGTCCTGCCACTATTTCCAAAGTCGTGGGACGTCTTTTAAAGATACATTTTGATGGATGGGATGAAGAATATGACCAGTGGATGGATGCTCGTTCCCCAGATGTTTACCCTGTTGGCTGGTGTGAATTGGCAGACCATGCTCTTGAATACCCTCGTCCTCCTCAACCTTCCAAGAAAGTTAAAAAAGGGAAAAAGTTAGGGAAGAAACTAAACAAAACTGGAAAGTATGAACTTGATTATTCATTAGTCTTACTTAAAATAACGTGCCCATTGTGTGAACATGGCACTCATTTTTAAGTTTATGTGCATTTTTAGAGTGACCCCAAAGACTCCCGGTAAGAAGATATCCAAGGTTAAAAAGGATGAGTTCTCCCCGGTTATCACTGCTGTTGCAGGAAGTAGTTCAGGAACTGCGCGCACGAGCTCCTTGCAGCAGTTAATAATGGAAGAAAAAGTGCAAGGCAAAATGGAAGAAGAGGTAGATTCGACTGAGAGTGTACAAGCGAAGTTTCAAACTGAGAATATGAATATGAAGACTGAAGGAACAAGCGCTGAAGTAAATTTGTCGTCTGTTCCTCGACTTGTTGGAAATTCGACTAGTGCAGAAATATCAGATATTGATCCCCAAAAATGGTCCATCCAAGATGTGGCTGGATTTTTACAAGCTAATGATTGTGGATCATATTGTGATGGATTTCGCAAAAATGTATGTCATGTTTTCGTTGATTTCGGTTACCTACTATTAGAGTAGATTTTAGATTATTTTATTTTATATTTGTTGTTGTTGATGTTTCAGAACGTTGATGGGGAAAAACTGTTGGAGCTTACGAAAGACCAGATTGTAATTCTTACGGGCATGAAAGTAGGACCTGCTCTCAAAATTTTGGATATCATCAGCCAGCTGAAAAAGTATGTAACTGCTGCTCGCGTTCGACGGACGGCTTCAAAATAATAATACAATTTAATTACAAAAACATCTACCTACCTGATTTTTATCTGTTTTATGATATATATTTGTTTGAATAGTTTTCTCATTTGTGTTTAGATACTGAGCATCTAATTTTTAAGAGCCTGTGTATTCTTATCAACGTTTGCCTAAACGAACGAATAAAATTGTTTGCTTTACTACGAAATTTTACTTTGTTTAGCTTATGGTCCTTCTCCTTGCTCTTTTCTACCCATACAATGCATTTATACGACGAACTCTCAGAATACGTAGTCGATCATAATGCGGATAGAAATGACGAAACAGAAAAAGAGCTACATATTGAAAGTGCTGTGTGATTTATTAGGCTCCGAGCCATCCGTGATGACAATGTCAATTTTAATAATCTCAACGTTAGTAGTCAAATAATCAATTTTTGTAGGCGTACGATGACTAATAGCAATTACAAAAGGATGTAAAAATCTATACAATCAATTAACAATCTTAAAACGACAGACAGTGCGAATACGTACAGGTGCGTTACAATAACATGGCATATGTATGAAGTTCTTAATATTCGGGATTTATAGGGTTTCATAAATTCACTTGACTAGAAGGATCATTATCAAGGAAACAAGTACATAGAATCCTGCAGGATGTACGAAATAAAGGGATCAATGATGATGACAATAACCGAAAGATTTAGTTTACAAATATTTAACCAATAGATGTACCTGTACTGTAAATTGCTACCCGAAATTCACTGTCAAGCATGAAACAAAAACAGAACATTTATAGATAATAACGAACACAATGGAATGAAAAAAATACTCCTCTCGTAACTTCGTAAACGCAGCTGTAAATATTTCATACTAGTAAGTTAAGGAACTTTTTATCACAAAATTATATACTCCTTTCCTAACAAAAAAATCTTACCTTACTAAATATTTTTTGTTGACTGACATTGGTATCTTGTATTGGCACAGAAATATTTAACTAAAATTTAATCGACAGAAAGACAACATAAACAAAACGCAATGGAAAATCAACAGTATAAAAAAAGTAACTAACTAACAGAACAGTAACTTGAGACTTAAATCATATCAGCTCGTGCTCCCGAAAGAAAAGAAATGCATTATCTAACGGTGAAAAGTGAAAGGGTTAAATGCTTAGATTAAGCCACTGGCTTTTTTAAACTAACACGGAGTGGTAACTTGATGCGCTCATTTATTTATTTATTTATTAAAGCTAGATAGATATAATACTAATTTGCTTAATGCTGCAAACACATTCTAGTTTCTAGACTAAAAAACTATATGATATTTGTGAAAAGTGGTGATCATTGTCATTCAATGAGATTTGGAGAATGGAGAAGTTGGGCAAGTTCCATGCACAGAGCTACATAGATATCCTAAAGCTACTTGAATCAGACGTACTGATAATTATCTCGATTATCAATTAAAAGATGCGTATCCGTATCAGCTTGAGCAAGGTCTACGGAACCATGATTATGATGATGCGGAACTGGAGGTGCGCAGGTTCTCATCCAATCCGTTTTGTCAGGATTCAAACATTTTATTTCAAAGAAGTCAACGAAGTTACGAAAGAAACTTGGTGAGTGAGTACTACTCTGTGTCGCCGAGCGAACATAAGAGTAACGGTTCCAATTTAATCTTTCGTTCGTTGTCACTCCCATCCATAAGATCTGTAATTCATGAGAACACGAGAACAGGTATGTAAAAAAGAGCTAAAAAACGACTTTTGACAAGAAAGGAAAAGGCGAGAAACACTAACAACCGGATATGAAAAAACATACTTGGTAGAGCTGACAGAGAAGAAGCACGGAAACCCAAGCGGCATGGATCATAGCCTGAACGGACATGAAAGTCACCCATGGTTGACAAGTTATAACTTTTACGAAGTTCCATTCTGCTGCACACTTGAGATACCAGAACTGAAAGGTTCCGAACACATAGATTAAGCACATAACAACGAGGAAGAAGAGATAGCCAACGAAGTATTTGTGATTTTTCCACCCCACACAATTTGAGAGCCATGGACAGTGGTGATCAAATCTAAATTCCCACAGAAATATGATATGATTAACATATTTGGACTTTTACTCTACATTATATCATGGAGGATTATGTGGAGCAGATCAAACTACCTTGCTACGCATCTATCACAAACAGAGCAGTGTTTTGATCTAAACGGTTTCCGCACCAGGCATGTGGTGCAAAAATATTTTGGTTCTAATTTTTCCTCCTCCGCAAGCTCGAAAATTGTCTATATAAAGATAGAAATATATGACCAATGACCAACCAGACAACCAGACTTATTTAATCTTTTCCTGTGTTTTGTATAATCCTATTTTGAAAAACCTCTAGTCGCTCTTCTCTGGATACTTTTATAACACCAGGATCACCTTTCCAGGCCCCAATAAAGTTGTACCATAACAATGACGAGCATGACACCATGAAAATGGTGTAGGTCATCGGTATCTCAGGTGTTATATAGATAAACCACACGACGTACATCCAAAACTAAAAATTTACAAGGATTTTAAGTAAATTATAGCTTGTAAAGTCAAAGTTTCAAATAAGTTCATGTTAGATGTTAATCTATTAGATAATTATTACCTTCGTTGCTAAGTACACGTTGATGGGGAAGATGGACATAAATCGCTCATCACAAACCAGTTTTCCGGCACCGCGAAAAAGAAGGTATAGCAATGAGAGAAATAATAGCTTAAATAGGACGGGATAAGTGCAAGCAAAAACACTACCCAGTCCAAAAATCAAGATGAATGGTATTGATGCAGTTCCGTAATACCTTATTTTCTAAAAATCAATTCAAATTATATAAACATACGCTTTCTGAGGATTGTGGACTATGTGGAAATCATTATGCGTAAGTTAAATAGCATTATTAATTTCACCTTGTCATTCTTTATAGTTTCACACCAACCACGCTTAGAAGAATCTCCACATTTGTCCAAGATAGTCAATACTGATTTTTTACCGATCCATTCATAACTTTTAAGTTTTTCCAACAAAGTAATGCCAGTATCCCCAAACTCGTTAGGAATGTCCAGACGAGCATTTCGATTCACCATTAAGGACAAGGCTGTGGCATTTTTTGAATGGATTGCCCAATGTACAGCAGTATTTTTGTGCACTCTATCTTGTATAGATGTACTCGACCCAAATGTGAGTAAAAGACGAGCTGGATCAGCACTAAATTTTCACAAAGTTAGATTAGAAAACATTAGCAAAAAAATTTATCTCTCAGGACTCATTACAATAATATGACTCTATGACTGGACAAACCTATGAACTCGGCAAGCTGCCCACATGAGTGGAGTAAGGCCATTACGATCTGGAATATCAGGACTGACACCCTTGGCAAGCAAAAAAGCGACAATAGACGTAAATCCAAACTGGGCTGCTAAGTGAATAGCAGAGCAGCCTTCGCCATCTCGTAGCGTGGGATCTGCTCCATGTTTCATGAGAAGGACAACCATGCTTAAATGACCTTGATGTGTTGCCCAGTGCAATGGAGTAGAATTTAGTTGACCTCCAACAGCATCAACAATCGCTCCCCGCTCAATAAATAAACTGACAATGTCCTTTCGGCAATTGATGGAGCCCCAATGTAGCAAGGTAATATTTTCGGAATCTCGTTGATTGACGTCAAATCCTTCATTAAGCAGTTCCACGCATCGGTCATAAATACCATACTAAAGTGATAAAGAAAAATGATTGGAAAGAATTCTAATTCTTGTGACTATAATATCTTGAAAAAGGCGAGATGTGTAAATAAAACGTATCTGCATCACGATCACAGCATACCTGCGTTGCTTTCACAAGCTCGCAAAGCGTGTCATTCTCCGCGTCGTTGTAGTTGTGACTGTTGTTAGCTCTGCCGGATGACTGGCTCTCCACAGTCTTACAAATCACATCCTCGGACTCCATGGTTGTCATTTATCTGTAATTTTAAAGCAAGCCATCATAAAAAAAGTAGTTTCCCGTATTTGGAGATTGGGAGTAGTAGCAGCTTCCCATTTATCTACGCTTTTCGGTTTTTAACTAATAATGCTAGTGACATTGGGAGGACGTGTTATTTACCCGTCTATCAAGGTTTAGAGTTTCTTTAAAATTAATAAATGCAACAAACTGACGAGCTAACTTCATTTGCTATCACAAATAAACTACAGCAATAACAAAGCGACAATTTAAATATGCATCTATTAACCCGTCCGTTGTGAATACAATAAGCTGAACCAAACCACAAATCTGATATACAATGTTCGACAATGATATTCGGGCTATAGTAAAAAAAATGAGTTAGGAGTTTCCACTTCTTTTAAGACAGTATAAGAATTATAATGAGGTTGAGATCATACAATTTGATGATATGAACATAGAGCTCCTCTTCGCTTCAGAATGTTGGTGCTCTTTTAGTCGGGATTTGATATCACATCATATTCTAAAAATATGGAATATAGATGAAAAACTGGAAGGTCTGGTATTCAAACTTCAAGTATTCAGCCCTTGCTTCTTAATTAATTATGTTTTCAATTATTTTTTAGTCTACACACTAATTTTCTCTTCCTCCAGTTGCCAGTGTCAGGCAATAAAATATTTTATAATTCTTTGAGTTAGCTCAAATGTTGTTCGCGCATGTGAAGCTCTGGAATGAGTCGGAGCTATTTCTATGGTAGCTAACAGTTTGGCTGATTTCACAGAAAGCATGTGGCGTAGAAATAAAATGCGAATCCCATAATAATTAATGGAGGTTTGAGCTTTTAAAAAGTCAGTACAGAAAAAACGAGAGAAATTTTATTCTACAATTATATGTGAACCAACCGTACATAGCCAAGGCAATGCATTAAATCGATGAATTACCACTTACCATCATTTATTCAGGCACAAAGCAGAGTGGTGGAAAAATTAAAAAGAAAAATGGACTATCCCTGAGAATAATTGGCTGGCAAATTAAGTTTACTTTGTTACCCAAAATCTTCATTTTCCCATTAATTAGATGCGTACAGACCGTGGAATTTTACATCAAAACAGGACATAGAACCCATAGTAAGATTTGGAGGAATGGGATACAGAGAATACAGACTACAGCTTATATCATTTCTGTCTGTACTTTAATTGAAGCTTGGTACCCATATGGTTACAATACTCTTGGTTTTTGTAAACGCTTTCGTGAAAAGTTTGTTGATTGAAGTCAATTACGAATTCGAACAATTTTTTTGTTTGGATTTGAACTGAAGGAAAAAATTTTGTGATCGTCATATGCATTAAATTGAGGATACTATTTATTGAGATTGTGGAACTTCACTATAATAGCAAACCCTTTATGGGCAAAAGTCGTTTAAAGCCAATTAAAACCTAACGTCTTCACATGAAGTATGCATTTCCAAGACAAAACTTGGTCAGTCTAGTCAGTCAAGCAAGCAACTCATAGTGACATGATTATTCAAAATGACTATGCTACAAAAAAGTGAACAATGGACACAACTATAGCTGAAGCATTCCTCTTTAATTCATTCAATATTAAAAAAGTCTTATCCACTCCACATACAATCCTATAAGCTTACAAATGACAAAAACATTTCCAAAAATCAATAAATCAAGTCCAAAAAAAGACGTTTAATCTAAAGGATTGATACAAAAAATTAGTCAACATGAAGGTTCAGAGATAAATAATCACTCGGTAGTAAAAAGGATACTAGGTGAGCTGTGATTGAGTACCAGTTGAGTCCACATGATTTGATAGAAGCTAGTGCGAGTGGCTTTGGTGTAACTGTACCAAACAGTGCGAAAATGCAATCATATAATAGAGGTAAGAAAGCTTCAACAATCAGTTGCTAGTTCACTTTAGGTGATAAGAACTAGTAAGTCTATAGTAAGAGCAAGAACAAAACTTGAGATGCTCATAGTTCACATCCACGCTGGTGAAACTAGTAACATCTTTATGCGGGTTAGTAGACATTCGTAGCATTGACGTGATTTGCAGGTCCTCCACGGTATGGTCTCGCACCGCCGCTACTTCCCCTTCCACCGCGGGACATGCCGTTTCCGCGTGGGCCTCCAAACCCATTGTTATTGCTCCCCCGATATCCTCGTCCACTACGGCTTTTAGTTTCTGTAATCGCAGGTAAATAATTATAGCTAATATAAGAAATGACAATGACCATTCAATCATTCAAATCATTAAGGAAGTCTGACTGAAGACTTATAAAGACTAACTAAAAACGCAATAACAAAGCTTAAAGGGATGAAGACAGTTAATTTGTGGTAATAAACTAAATAGTGATTATAGTTTATAAAGATTGAGGGTAGCAGGGTATGTAAAACAGTCACCTTGTTGACCTTGATCCCTATCATTGGAACGATCGGATCTATAAACACCCATCCTCTCCTGGTTAAATGGTCGCCCATTTCCTCTAGAGTTTCCCCTGGGGTATCCATTTACCCTAGTACCTCTCATGTGCCGTCCATTTCTGTATCCGCCGCCTCTAGTTACGGAATGATGAGGTGCTGAAGCTAGTTGAGATAGTTATAGCAAAACATTAACTGCTTGTAAAGTAAAGAGGTTACCAATTTATGTATCTACAAGAGAAACCACATCGATTATATTTTAAGGAATGTCGCGTCAAAGTCGGAAACCTCAAATCCGGAAGCATCATTTCCGGACGCATCATAGTCGGAATGGGCAAAATTAGGAACGCTTAATACCCGGAAGGTATAATTTTCGGAATGAAATTTCCATGGGGCGCATCATTTTCGGAAAATCTTGAGCTTGGTATACTGAATATAGCTTGCCGGTAGTTCACATGTTCTCAACGTTGACTAAATAAATATCTACAATGGATATTGTGTGTTTCCCTAAGATGTTGGCTGAATAACTTTGAACTTCAATTTTTG
>Ga0210040_10000261_pt1 | contig 92363 bp, 78 predicted proteins | sample CryGeyCG12114_NA_FD_185462 | JGI IMG/M metagenome (GOLD analysis project Ga0210040, IMG submission 185462) | Groundwater microbial communities from aquifer - Crystal Geyser CG19_WC_8/21/14_NA (SPAdes) (version 2) | ecosystem: Environmental > Aquatic > Deep subsurface > Groundwater | place: USA... | reverse complement strand
AGGAGTACATGGAGACGCTGATCCGGGCCGGCGCCATCGAGAGCGTCCGCGAGGTCTGGTGGGACGTCCGCCCGCACCCGGACTTCGGCACCGTGGAGCTGCGCGTCTGCGACGGGCTGCCCACCCTCGACGAGATCGGGGCCGTGGCGGCGCTGGCGCAGTGCCTGGTCGAGCAGTTCGACGCCCAGCTCGACCGCGGCTACACCCTGCCCACCCGGGCCGAGTGGGTGCTGCGGGAGAACAAGTGGCGCGCGGTCCGCTACGGCCTGGACGCCGAGATCGTCATCGACGACCAGGGCTCGGTCCGGCCGATCCGGACGGCCCTCACCGAGCTGGTCGAGGAGCTGGTCCCGGTGGCCCGACGGCTGGGCTGCGAGGCCGAGCTGGGCGACGTCCGGCGGGTGCTGGCCGTGGGCGCCTCCTACCAGCGGCAGCGCGCCGTGGCCGCGGCCTCGGACGGCGACCTGGCTCCGGTCGTGGACAGCCTGCTGGCCGAGCTGCGCGACGGGCTGCCCGCCCAGCCGCCGGCACCGGTCCCGGCGTGAGCGCGGCCGAGGGCGAGCTGGCCGACGCGCCGCGGGTGGACGTGGCCGGCCAGGCCGTGGACCGGTGGTCGCGGGAGCACCACGCCGAGCTGGTCGAGGTCCGCCGGCACCTGCACGCCCACCCGGAGCTGGGCTTCGCCGAGCACGGGACGACCGCCCACCTGGAGCAGCGGCTCACCGCCGCGGGACTCCGGCCGCGCCGGCTCGAGGTCGGCACCGGGCTGGTCTGCGACGTCGGCGGCGAGGTCGACGGGCCGGTGGTCGTGCTGCGGGCCGACATCGACGCGCTGCCGCTGGCCGACCTCAAGGACGTGCCCTACGCCTCCACCCGGGACGGCCTCTGCCACGCCTGCGGGCACGACGTGCACACCACCGTGCTGCTGGGCGCGGCCCTGGCGCTGGCGTCGCTGGACGAGCTGCCCGGCACCGTGCGCTGCATCTTCCAGCCCGCCGAGGAGCAGGTGCCCGGCGGTGGCCTGGAGGTCCTCGGCGAGGGCGTGCTCGCCGGCGCCACCCGGGCGTTCGCGCTGCACTGCGACCCGTCGCTGGCGGTGGGTCGGGTCGGGCTGCGCACCGGGGCGATCACCGCGGCCTGCGACCGGGTCGAGGTCACCCTCAGCGGCCCCGGCGGGCACACCGCGCGCCCGCAGCTGACCGTCGACCTGGTGCACGCCCTGGGCCGGGTGGCCACCGAGGTGCCCGGGCTGCTGTCCCGGCTGGTCGACCCGCGGTCCAGCCTGTCGCTGGTGTGGGGTGCGGTCAGCGCCGGCGTCGCGGTCAACACGATCCCGGAGACCGGCCAGCTCCGCGGCACGCTGCGGGTGCTGGACCGGGAGGTGTGGAACGAGGCCGAGGACCTGGTCCGCCGGCTGGTCACCGAGGTCGCCGGCGCCTCGGGCGCCGGGGTCTCCATCGAGTACGTGCGGGGCGTGCCGCCGGTGGTCAACGACCCGCGCAGCGTCGCCCTGCTGCGGTCGGCTGCGTTGGAGACCGTCGGCAGCGAGGGCCTGGCGCTGTCGCCGCAGAGCATGGGCGGGGAGGACTTCGGCTGGTACGCCGAGGTGCTGCCGATCGCGCTGGCCCGCCTCGGCACCCACGGCTCCGGCGAGCCGCTGGACCTGCACCGCGGCACCTTCGACGTCGACGAGCAGGCGATCGACGTCGGCGTCCGGCTGATGGCCCGCACCGCGCTGCGCGCGCTCTCGGCCGACGCGGCCGGAGCCGCCGGTAGCGTCCCCCGCTAGACGCGCTCCACCAGCAGCTGAGAGGCGGGGACCCGACGATGCGTTCCACCGACGAGCAGACCGCGGCGCCCGGCGGGCCGCCACCGGCCGAGCCGGCCGCCCCCGACGTCCTGGCCCTCGCCGGGGAGTTCCCGGCCGCCGACCGCGGGCAGTGGCGGGACCTGGTCGCGGGGGTGCTCCGCAAGGCCGGTCGGGACGAGCTGCCCGAGCCGGTGGAGGACGCGCTGCGGCGCACCGTCGCCACCGGCGTCACCGTGGCCCCGCTCTACACCGCCGAGGACGCCGGGGACCTGCCGGCGCTGGCCGGGGTGCCCGGGCTGCCGCCGTTCGTCCGCGGCGCACGGGCCGGCGCGGCCGGGGTGACGGCGGCCGGCGGCGCGGACCCCGACGTGCCCGGCGGGTGGGACGTCCGGGCGCGGCACGCCGATCCCGACGCCGCCGGAACCCGGGAGGCGATCGCTGCGGACCTGGAGAACGGCGTCTCCTCGCTCTGGCTGGTGCTCGGCGAGGGCGCGCTGCCGGTGGGTTCCCTCGGCGAGGTGCTCACCGACGTCTACCTGGACCTGGCGCCGGTGACCCTGCAGGGCGGGGTGGCCGCGGCGGAGGCGTTCCTGGCGCTGGTCGAGGGCCGCACGGACCTGGCGCCCGGTGGCTGCCTGGGCCTGGACCCGCTCGGCGTGCAGGCCGCGACCGGGCAGCCCCAGGATCTCGGCGGCCTGGCCGACCTCGCCCGCCGGGCCCCGGCCGGCTGGCGCACGGTGGTCGTCGACGGCACCGTGTTCGCCGACGCCGGCGCCTCGGCGGTGGAGGAGCTCGGCTGCGCGGTCGCCGCCGGGGTGGCCTACCTGCGGGCGCTCACCTCGCAGGGCCTGGGCGTGGACGAGGCGTTCGGCCAGCTGGAGTTCCGGCTGTCGGCCGGCGCCGACCAGTTCGGCACCATCGCCGCGCTGCGGGCCGCCCGCCGGTTGTGGAGCCGGGTCGCCGAGGCGAGCGGGGTGCCGGCCGGTGCGGGGGCGATGCGCCAGCACGCGGTCACCTCCAGCGTGATGGTCACCCGGCACGACCCGTGGGTGAACATGCTGCGCACCACGGTCGCCTGCTTCGCCGCCGGGGTGGGGGGCGCCGACGTCGTCACCGTGCAGCCCTTCGACGCAGCCCTCGGCCTGCCCGACGCGTTCGCTCGCCGGATCGCCCGCAACACCCAGAGCCTGCTGGTCGAGGAGGCCCACCTGGCCCGGGTGATCGACCCGGCCGGTGGCTCCTGGTACGTCGAGTCGCTCACCGAGGACCTCGCCCGGGCCGCGTGGGCCTGGTTCACCGAGATCGAGCGGGCCGGCGGGCTGGCCGCGGCGCTGTCCGCCGGGCTGGTCGCCGAGCGCATCGGGGTGGTCTGGGAGGAGCGGCGGAGGCGGATCGCGCACCGGACCGACGCGATCACCGGCGTCACCGAGTTCGCCAACCCGGCCGAGCAGCTGCCGACCCGCCGGCCGGCCGGCGCGCCGCCGTCCGGGGGGCTGCCGCGGGTGCGGGCCGACGAGGAGTTCGAGCAGCTGCGCGATGCGGTCGAGGCGGTCGCCCCCCGCCCGCGGGTGCACCTGGCCACCCTCGGGCCGGTTGCCCGGCACACCGCACGGGCCGCGTTCGCCGCCAACCTGTTCGGCGCCGGCGGCCTGCAGGCGGCCACCGGGGACGGCGTGAGCGGCCTGGACGGTGCGGTGGTCGCCTGCATCTGCGGCACCGACCGCGACTACGCCACCGACGCCCCGGACCTGGCCGCGCAGCTGCGGGCGGCCGGCGCCACCCAGATCTGGCTGGCCGGGCCGCCGTCCCTGGCGGTAGCCGGCGTCGACGGCTACGTGCACTCCGGATGCGACGCCCTGCAGGTCCTACGCACCGTGCTCGACGAGCTGGACGTCCGCCAAAAGCACGCTTTTGGTGGTCAGGAGGAGACGGCATGAGCGCGATCCCCGACTTCGGGCACCTCGACCTGGGCGCACCGACGCCCGACGCCACCGGTGCGGACTGGGCGGGCGCCTACGCCGACGCCACCGGCCGCAGCGTCGCCGAGGCGACCTGGCAGACGCCGGAGGGGATCGCCGTCCCGCCGCTGTACACCGCGGCCGACCTCGCGGACGTCGACTTCCTGGGCACCTTCCCCGGCGTCCCGCCCTACCTGCGCGGGCCCTACCCGACGATGTACACCACCCAGCCGTGGACGGTGCGGCAGTATGCCGGGTTCTCCACCGCAGCGGCGTCCAACGCCTTCTACCGGCGCAACCTCGCTGCCGGGCAGAAGGGGCTGTCGGTCGCCTTCGACCTGCCCACCCACCGCGGCTACGACTCCGACCATCCCCGCGTGGTCGGCGACGTCGGCATGGCCGGGGTGGCGATCGACTCGATCCTGGACATGCGGCAGCTGTTCGACGGCATCCCGCTGGACCGGATGAGCGTCTCGATGACCATGAACGGGGCCGTGCTGCCGGTCCTGGCGCTCTACGTGGTCGCCGCGGAGGAGCAGGGAGTGAGCCCGGACCAGCTCACCGGGACGATCCAGAACGACATCCTCAAGGAGTTCATGGTCCGCAACACCTACATCTACCCGCCCACGCCCTCGATGCAGATCATCAGCGACATCTTCGCGTTCACCTCGACGCAGATGCCGCGGTTCAACTCGATCTCCATCTCCGGCTACCACATCCAGGAGGCCGGGGCGACGGCCGACCTGGAGCTGGCCTACACCCTGGCCGACGGGGTGGAGTACCTGCGGGCCGGCCAGGCGGCCGGGATGGACGTCGACGCCTTCGCGCCCCGGCTGAGCTTCTTCTGGGCCATCGGGATGAACTTCTTCATGGAGGTCGCGAAGCTTCGCGCCGGGCGGCTGCTGTGGGCGAAGCTGGTCAAGGAAGCCGGTGCGCAGAACCCGAAGTCGATGTCGCTGCGCACCCACTGCCAGACCTCGGGCTGGTCGCTGACCGCGCAGGACGTCTACAACAACGCCGTCCGCACCTGCCTGGAGGCGATGGCCGCCACCCAGGGCGGGACCCAGTCGCTGCACACCAACGCCCTGGACGAGGCGCTGGCGCTGCCCACGGACTTCTCCGCCCGGATCGCCCGCAACACCCAGCTGCTGCTGCAGCAGGAGTCCGGGACGACGCGGGTCATCGACCCGTGGGGCGGCTCGGCCTACGTGGAGAAGCTGACCTACGACCTGGCCCGCCGCGCCTGGGCGCACATCCAGGAGGTCGCCGCCCACGGCGGCATGGCGCAGGCGATCGACGACGGCATCCCCAAGCTGCGGATCGAGGAGGCCGCCGCCCGCACCCAGGCGCGGATCGACTCCGGCCGGCAGCCCGTCATCGGGGTGAACAAGTACCGGGTGGCCACCGACGAGGCGGTCGAGGTGCTCCGGGTCGACAACGCCGACGTGCTGGCCCAGCAGAAGGCCAAGCTGGCCGAGCTCCGGGCCTCCCGGGACGGCGCCGCGGTCACCGAGTCGCTGCGCCGGCTCACCGACGCCGCCCGCGCCGCGGCCGAGGGACGACGCGACTCCTCGCTGGAGAACAACCTGCTCAAGCTGGCTGTGGACGCGGCCCGGGCGAAGGCGACGGTGGGGGAGATCTCCGACGCGCTGGAGGAGGTCTACGGCCGGCACTCCGGGCAGGTGCGCACCATCTCCGGGGTGTACCGCGACGAGGCAGGCAAGGACGGCGCCGTGGCCGACACCCGCGCGCTGGCCGAGCAGTTCGCCGAGGCCGAGGGCCGCCGGCCGCGCATCCTGGTGGCCAAGATGGGCCAGGACGGCCACGACCGCGGGCAGAAGGTGATCGCCACCGCCTTCGCCGACCTCGGCTTCGACGTCGACGTGGGCCCGTTGTTCTCCACGCCGGAGGAGGTCGCCCGGCAGGCGGTGGAGGCCGACGTGCACGTCGTCGGGGTCTCCTCGCTGGCCGCCGGGCACCTGACCCTGGTGCCGGCGCTGCGCGACGCGCTGGCCGCCCTGGACGCCGAGGACGTGCTGATCGTGGTCGGCGGGGTCATCCCACCCGACGACGTCCCGACGCTCAAGGAGATGGGCGCCGCCGCGGTCTTCCCGCCGGGCACCGTCATCTCCGAGGCCGCGCAGGACCTGCTGCGCACCCTCGCCCAGCGCCTCGGCCACCCGTGACGAGGGGCCAAAGTCGCGACTTTGGCCCCTCGGACGGGCGGGCCGTCGATGTGGACGGGCTCGCGGACGGGGTGCTGGCCGGCAACCGGCGGGCCATGGCGCGCGCGATCACGCTGGTGGAGTCCCGCCGGGCCGACCACCGGGAGGCGGCGCAGGAGCTGCTGGTCGCGCTGCTGCCGCACACCGGGGGAGCCCGCCGAGTGGGCATCAGCGGCGTGCCGGGCGTCGGCAAGTCCACGTTCATCGACCAGCTGGGGACCACCCTGACCGGGGCCGGCTCGACGGTGGCCGTGCTGGCCGTCGACCCGTCGTCGGCCCGGTCCGGCGGGTCGATCCTGGGCGACAAGACCCGGATGGCCCGCCTCGCCGTCGACGACCACGCCTTCATCCGGCCCGCGCCCACCGCCGGCACGCTGGGCGGGGTCGCCCAGGCGACCCGGGAGTCGATGGTGGTCGTGGAGGCGGCCGGCTACGACGTCGTGCTGGTGGAGACCGTGGGCGTCGGGCAGTCGGAGGTGACCGTCGCGGAGATGGTCGACTCCTTCCTCTTCCTCACCCTGGCCCGCACCGGCGACCAGCTGCAGGGCATCAAGCGCGGCATCCTGGAGATCGCCGACGTCATCGCGGTGAACAAGGCCGACGGGCCGGCGGCCGGCGATGCCCGGACGGCCGCCCGGGAGCTCGCCGGCGCGATCCGGATGCTCCGCGGCGCCGGCGAGGACTGGACCGTGCCGGTGCTGACCTGCGCCGGGCTCACCGGCGAGGGTCTGCCCGAGGTGTGGGCGGCGGTCGTCGAGCACCAGGAGCGGATGCAGGCATCCGGGGAGCTGGCTCAGCGGCGCCGCGCGCAGCAGGTGCGCTGGCTCTGGCAGCTGGTGCGGGACGGGCTGGAGCACCAGCTGCGCGCCCACCCGGCGGTCCGGTCGACCGCGCCGGGCCTGGAGGCCGCGGTGCTGGCCGGTGAGCTGACCCCGGCGCTGGCCGCTCGGCAGGTGCTGGACACCTTCCTCGGCGGACCGGCGGGCTGAGGGTCAGTCGCGGAAGACGACGGTGCGCAGCATCACGAAGTTGACCGCCGTGCCGAAGCCCTGCGAGACGGCCCAGGCCAGGGTGATCCGCCACCACGCGTCCGGCAGCACGGCAAGGGCCAGCGCGTTCACGGCGAGGATGACGAAGAACGTCGTCGCGTAGAGCACGGTGAACCCCAGTGCGCGGTTGCGCCCGCCCTCGACCTTGAACGCCCACCGCCGGTTGAGGGCGTACGCGGTGCTCGTGCCGCAGATGAAGCTGAGCGCCCGGGCGGCGTGCACCCACAGCCCGAGGTGCAGGGCCAGGGTGTACACCCCGAGGTCGACGGCGGCGCTGAACGCCCCCACGACCGCGAACCGGACCAGCTGGCCCACCAGCCCGTCGGGGGGACTCCCCGCGGCGGTCACGGCCTCAGCCCCCGACCGAGCGGCAGTTGCGGCGGCGCAGGTCCAGCAGGTAGTCGTCCGGCGCACCGGCCGTCTCCGCCGCGTCGGCCAGCGCGCCCAGGTAGCGCGCCGAGGGCAGCCCGCCCTCGAAGGCGTCCAGCGCGTAGGCGTAGGCCACCACGTCGCCGGCCAGGGTGTGCACCCGCAGCCGCACCTTCCGGTACAGCCCGATGTCGACGCCCTCCCAGGCGTCCAGCGACCGCTCGTCGGCGTCGGTGAGGTCGTAGAGGGCCACGAACACCCCGGGGCTCGCCTGCTCGGCGGGGACCAGGGTCGCCAGGGCGCCCTCCCAGCCGAACTCCTCCGCACCGAACGTCAGCCGCCAGCCGGGGATCCAGCCGGTACCGGAGAACGGGGAGGACGGGCAGCGCTGCAGCATCTGCGCGGGGTCCATGTTCGACCCGTACGCGGCATAGAGGCCCATCCCGCTGACACTAGCGAGCGGCGCCGCACCCGTCCCGCCCGCGTGGGTGGCGCACGCCGTGCGGAGCACCAGGGAGAATGGCCGGCGACACGTCGTCCAGCCCTGGAGACCAAGAACCATGACCCGCATCGTGATCATCGGCGGTGGCCCGGCCGGCTACGAGGCCGCGCTCGTCGCAGCAGGGCTCGGTGCCGAGGTCACCGTGGTCGAGCGTGACGGCATGGGGGGCGCCAGCGTGCTCACCGACTGCGTCCCGTCCAAGACGTTCATCGCCTCCGCCGGCGCCATGACCTCGGTCCGCGACTCCACCACCCTGGGCCTGCGCGGCGCCGACCTGGCCACGGTCGGGCTCGACCTGGCCAAGGTGAACCAGCGGATCAGGGGCCTGGCCCTCGCCCAGTCCGGCGACATCCACGCCCGGTTGTCCGCCGAGGGGGTGCGGATCGTCGCCGGGCAGGGCCGGCTGTCCGACACCACCCGCGGCATGGCGGCCCACCGGATCGAGGTGCTGGACGCGGCGGGGGAGGTCACCGAGGAGGTCGAGGGGGACGTCGTCCTCATCGCCACCGGCGCCGACCCGCGGGTGCTGCCCGGCGCCGAGCCGGACGGCGAGCGGATCCTCACCTGGCGCGACGTCTACGACCTCGACGAGATGCCCGAGCACCTGATCGTGGTCGGCTCCGGCGTGACCGGCGCGGAGTTCGCCTCCGGGTACCTGGAGGCAGGCGTCCCGGTCACCCTGGTCTCATCCCGCGACCAGGTGCTGCCCGGCGAGGACGCCGACGCCGCCGCCGTCGTCGAGCAGGTCTTCCAGTCCCGCGGGGGGCGGATCGCCGAGCGGAGTCGCGCCGAGAAGGTCGTCCGCACCGAGCGCGGCGTCCGGGTCGAGCTGACCGACGGCCGCGTCGTGGAGGGCTCGCACGCGCTGATGACGGTGGGCACCGTGCCGAACACCGACGGCCTGAACCTGGCGGCCTGCGGGATCGAGGTGACCCAGGCCGGCCACATCGTCGTCGACCGGGTGTCCCGCACGACGGTTCCCGGCATCTACGCCGCCGGCGACGTCACCGGCGTCTTCCAGCTCGCCTCGGTGGCCGCGATGCAGGGCCGGATCGCCATGTGGCACGCCCTGGGGGAGGCCGTGGCACCGATCCGGCTGAAGACGGTGTCGGCCAACGTGTTCACCCACCCCGAGATCGCCACCGTCGGGGTGCAGGAGAAGTCGCTGACCGAGGGCGCCGACGTCGAGGTGATCCGGCTGCCGCTGGCCACCAACGCGCGGGCCAAGATGGGCGACCTGCAGGACGGCTTCGTGAAGCTGTACGCCCGCCGGTCCACCGACGTGGTGATCGGCGGCGTCGTCGTCTCGCCGGGCGCGTCGGAGCTGATCCTGCCGATCGCGCTGGCGGTCACCAAGGGGCTGACCGCCGGGGACCTGGCGCAGACCTTCGCCATCTACCCGTCGCTGTCCGGCTCCATCACCGAGGCCGGCCGCCGGCTGATGGGGATCGACGACGAGCACAGCTGATCGACGTCGCCCCGGGGCGGGTGGGGCGGCTGTGCCCCCAGTGGGGCGGGACCGACGGTTCGTGCGCCGTGGACCGTGGCGGTCAGTCGGCGTCGGCGATGGTGCAGAGGACGGCGCCGCTGGTGACGGTGGCGCCGACCTCGGCGACCAGCCCGGTGACGGTGCCGGCCTTGTGCGCCACGATCGGCTGCTCCATCTTCATCGCCTCGAGGACGACGACCAGGTCGCCGGCGGCGACGGTCGCGCCGTCCTGCACAGCCACCTTGACGATCGTGCCCTGCATGGGGGCGGTCAGGGAGTCGCCGGACGCTGCCGAACCGGCACCTCCGCCGCTCCGCCGGCGCGGCTTCGCCGTACCTGCCGCCGGTGCAGCCCCGCCGGCGGCGAGACCGGCCGGCAGGGACACCTCCAGCCGGCGTCCGCCCACCTCGACGACGACGGTCTGCCGCGGCTGCGCCTCGTCGGTCTCCACCGCGGGGCCGTGCGGCTGCACCTGGTTGTCCCACTCGGTCTCGATCCAGCGGGTGTGCACGCTGAACGGCTCGCTGGTGAACGCCTCGTCGGCGACCACGGCGCGGTGGAACGGGATGACCGTGGGCATGCCCTCGACCACCAGCTCGCCCAGCGCGCGGCGGGCCCGCTGCAGCGCCTCGTCGCGGGTGGCGCCGGTGACGATCAGCTTGGCCAGCATGGAGTCGAACGCACCGGCCACCTCACCGCCGGTCTCCACCCCGGAGTCCCAGCGCACGCCGGGGCCCTGCGGGATCTCCAGCCGGGTCACCGGGCCGGGCGCGGGCATGAAGTTCCGGCCGGCGTCCTCGGCGTTGATCCGGAACTCGAAGCTGTGCCCGCGCGGGGTCGGGTCCTCGGTGATCTCCAGCGGCAGGCCCTCGGCGATCCGGAACTGCTGGCGGACCAGGTCGATGCCCGACGTCTCCTCGCTGACCGGGTGCTCGACCTGCAGCCGGGTGTTGACCTCCAGGAAGGAGATGGAGCCGTCCGTGCCGACCAGGTACTCCACGGTGCCCGCGCCGACGTAGCCGGCGGCCGCGCAGATCGCCTTGGCCGAGGAGTGGATCCGCTCGCGCTGGGAGTCGGTCAGGAACGGCGCGGGCGCCTCCTCGACGAGCTTCTGGTTGCGGCGCTGCAGGGAGCAGTCCCGGGTGCCGACGACGATCACGGTGCCGTGCGTGTCGGCGAGCACCTGGGCCTCGACGTGCCGGGGCTTGTCCAGGAACCGCTCCACGAAGCACTCGCCGCGCCCGAACGCGGAGACGGCCTCGCGGACGGCGGAGTCGAACAGCTCGGGGATCTCCTCGGTCGTCCGGGCGACCTTCAGACCACGGCCGCCGCCGCCGAACGCTGCCTTGATGGCGACCGGCAGCCCGTGCTCGGTGGCGAAGGCGACGACCTCGTCGGCGTCCGCGACCGGGTCCTTGGTGCCCGGGACCAGCGGGGCGCCGGCCCGGGTGGCGATGTGCCGGGCGGCGACCTTGTCCCCGAGGTCGATGATCGCCTGCGGCGGGGGGCCGATCCAGGTCAGCCCGGCGTCGATGACCGCCTGGGCGAAGTCGGCGTTCTCGGACAGGAAGCCGTAGCCGGGGTGCACGGCGTCGGCACCGGACTGCCGGGCGGCGTCCAGGATCTTGTCGATCACCAGGTAGGAGTCGCCGGGCGTGGTGCCGCCCAGGGCGAACGCCTCGTCGGCGGTGCGCACGTGCAGGGCGTCCCGGTCGGGCTCGGCGTACACGGCGACGCTGGTGAGCCCGGCGTCCCGGCAGGCGCGGGCGACGCGTACCGCGATCTCACCGCGGTTGGCGATCAGGACCTTCTGCACGTTGTTTCTCCTTCTGCGGGGCGTCGCGGAGGTCAGCGTCGCCAGAGGTCGGTGAGGGTCACGTCGAGCTTGGCCAGCTGGGTGCGCAGCAGCGGCATCGAGAGGCCGATGACCGCCGAGGGGTCGCCTTCGATCCGGCGGACGAACTGCCCGCCCAGACCGTCCAGGGTGAAGGCGCCGGCCACCTGCAGCGGCTCACCGGTGGCCAGGTAGGCCTCCAGCTCGGCCGGTGCGGGGGAGGCGAAGTGCACGACGGTGGAGGAGACGCCGACGTCCCGGCGGACCACGGTGCCGTCCCGGACGTCCAGGACCGCCTGGCCGGTGTGCAGGACGCCGCTGCGCCCGCCCATCCGCGCCCAGCGCAGCCGCGCATCCGCGGCGTCGACCGGCTTGCCCAGGGGCTGGCCGCGGAACTCCAGCACCGAGTCGGCCCCGACCACGAGCGCGTCGGTCTGCGCCTTGGCCACCGCGACGGCCTTGGCCGAGGCGAGCAGGGCCACCAGCTCGGCCACCCGGGGTGCCTGCACCGCGGACTCGTCGACGCCGCTGACCACGACCTCGGGGTCCAGTCCCGCAGCGCGGAGCAGCTGCAGCCGGGCCGGGGACTGCGAGGCGAGCACCAGCCGGCGGCTCATGCGAACCGTCCTGCGGCGCGCCAGCCACCGGGGCCGGCCTGCAGCGGGGTCCGGACGACGTCGCCGCGGGCGGCCCAGGCGCCCACCGGCGTCGGCCGGCGGCGGGGTCGCCGTTGGGACAGGGCCGCGACCACGACGGTCAGCGCGGCCAGCTCCTCGGCCGTCGGCGACCCGGACACGACCCGGAGAAGTGGCCGCGCGGGCTCGTCGTCCTGTCCCGCGACCGAACGACCGAGCGGCTCCACGGTGGCCGGGGACGCCTCCTGGCCGCGCTGCGATCCGGAGGATCGCGGTGTCGTCGTCACAGCGGGATGTTCCCGTGCTTCTTGGGCGGCAGCGTCTGCCGCTTGTTGGCCAGCAGCCGCAGTGCCCGCACGATGTGCACCCGGGTGTGCGACGGCGGGATCACCGCATCGACGTACCCGCGGTCGGCGGCGATGTAGGGGTTGGCGAGGGTGTCCTCGTAGTCGGAGACCAGCTCCGCCCGCAGCGCCTCGGGGTCTTCGGCGGCGGCCAGCTCCTTGCGGTACAGGATCCCGACCGCCCCCTGCGCGCCGATGACGGCGATCTGCGCGGTCGGCCAGGCCAGGTTCACGTCCGCGCCCAGGTGCTTGGAGCCCATCACGTCGTAGGCGCCGCCGTAGGCCTTGCGGGTGATCACCGTGATCAGCGGGACGGTCGCCTCGGCGTAGGCGTAGATCAGCTTCGCCCCGCGGCGGATGATGCCGTCCCACTCCTGCGACGTCCCGGGCAGGAAGCCGGGGACGTCGACGAAGGTGAGCACCGGGATGTTGAAGGCGTCGCAGGTGCGCACGAAGCGGGCGGCCTTCTCGCTGGCGTCGATGTCCAGCGTGCCGGCGAACTGGGTGGGCTGGTTGGCCACCACGCCGACCGGGCGGCCCTCGACCCGGCCGAAGCCGATCAGGATGTTGGGCCCCCACAGGGCCTGCACCTCGAGGAACTCGCCGTCGTCCAGCACGTGCTCCACGACGGTGTGCATGTCGTAGGGGGTGTTGGGGGAGTCGGGGATGAAGGTGTCGAGCTCGAGGTCGGCCTCGGTCAGCGCCTCCGGCAGGGCGACGTCGAGCGGGGCCGCCTCCACGGCCGGCAGCGGGTCGAGGTTGTTGCTGGGCAGGTAGGACAGCAGCGCCTTGACGTAGTCCAGCGCGTCGGCCTCGTCGGTGGCCAGGTGGTGCGCCACGCCGGACCTGGTGTTGTGCGTGCGGGCGCCGCCCAGCTCCTCCAGCGTCACCTCCTCACCGGTCACCGTCTTCACCACGTCCGGGCCGGTGATGAACATCTGGCTGGTCTTGTCGACCATCACGATGAAGTCGGTCAGCGCGGGGGAGTAGACGTGCCCACCAGCCGCCGCGCCCATGACCAGCGAGATCTGCGGGATGACCCCGGAGGCGTGCACGTTGCGCCGGAAGATCTCCGCGTAGAGCCCCAGGGAGACCACGCCCTCCTGGATCCGCGCACCGCCGCCCTCGTTGATCCCGATGATCGGGCAGCCGTTGCGCAGCGCCAGGTCCAGCACCTTGACGATCTTCTCGCCGTAGACCTCGCCGAGGCTGCCGCCGAACACCGTGACGTCCTGGGAGAAGACGCAGACCGGGCGGCCGTCGACGGTGCCGTACCCGGTGACGACGCCGTCGCCGAAGGGGCGCCGGGCGTCCATGCCGAAGTTCGTGGACCGGTGCCGGGCGAACTCGTCGAGCTCGGTGAACGAGCCCGGGTCCAGCAGCGCCTCGATCCGCTCGCGGGCGGTCATCTTGCCCGCGGCGTGCTGCTTGTCCACCGCCCGTGCCGAGCCGGCGTGCGAGGCCTCCTCGACCCGCCGCTCGAAGTCGGCCAGCTTGCCGGCGGTGGTGTGCAGGTCGAGATCGGCGGGGACGGGTTCTCCCGCGCTCTCCAGTTCGGCGGCACTCACAGCGCCGTAGCGTAGGTCACGTGATCGACAGCGCCCCCTCCGCACCCGATCGGCCCCTGCTGGACGCCGCAGCGCTGACTGCTGCCGCAGCGTCGGGCAGCGCCCTCTGGCGGGCCGTCGAGGTGGTCGAGGCGATCGGTTCGACCAACGCCGAGCTGGTCTCCCGGGCCGCCGCGGGGGAGGCGGCGGGGTTGGTGCTGGTCGCCGAGCACCAGCAGGCCGGACGGGGCCGGTTGGACCGCAGCTGGACCTCGCCGCCCCGGGCCGGGCTCACCGTGTCGGTGCTGCTCCGCCCCGACGTCCCCGCTGCCCGCCGGGCCTGGCTCTCCCTGCTGACCGGGGTGGCGCTGGCCGAGGCGGTGTCGGCGGTGGCCGGCGTCCGCGCCTCGCTCAAGTGGCCCAACGACCTGCTCGGCCCGGACGGGGCCAAGCTGGCCGGGATCCTCGCCGAGAGCGCCGGCGGGGCGGTGGTCGTGGGGGTCGGCCTGAACGTCTCCACCCGCCGCGACGAGCTCCCCGGCACCGGGACGTCGCTGGCGCTGGTCCGGGGCGCTCCGGTCGACCGGGCGGAGGTGCTGCTGGCGTTCCTGCAGGCGTTCGAGCGGCGGTACACCCGCTGGGCGGCTGTGCTCGGGGACCCGGTCTCCTCCGGGCTGGCCGCGGACTACCTCGCCTGGTGCAGCACCATCGGCGTCGGGGTCACCGTGACCATGCCCGACGGCTCGACCCTCGACGGCGTCGCCGAGGCCGTCGACTGGGACGGCCGGCTCGTCGTCCGCACCCCCGCCGGCGTCGTCGAGCTGGCGTCCGGGGACGTGCGGCACGTGCGGCGCGCGTGACGGCGCGCGGCGGGTCGGTCATCCTTGGCCCATGGCCTATCCGGACAAGGTGCTCGGGGACGACGAGGAGGTCGTGCGGCACCTGCACCCGCACTGGCTGACCGTCTTCTGGCCGGTCGTGGCGTTCCTGGTGCTCGTGGGCGCTGCCTCCTTCGGCGCGGCCCTGGTGCCCGCCGGTGACCAGCAGGGCACGTGGCGGCTGGTCGTCGTGGCTGCCGCGGTCGTCGTCGGCCTGTTCCTGGTGGTCGCCCCGCTGCTGCGCTGGCGGACGACGCACTACGTGATCACCACGCACCGGCTGCTGCACCGCACCGGCATCCTCTCCCGGTCCGGCCGGGACATCGGGCTGTCCCGGATCACCGACGTCTCCTACCGGCAGAGCCTGTGGGAACGGATGATCAACTCCGGCAGCGTCTCGGTCGAGACGGCGGGGGAGGGCGGCCCGACGGTGTTCACCGCGATCCCGGACAGCGACGGCGTGCAGCAGCTGCTCAACCAGCTGGTCGAGGAGGACGCCGACCGGCGGGCGTACGGAGGCGCGGGTCTCCCCGGTGAGCACCCGGGCTGGGAGATGCAGCACCCGACGGAGCGGTTCTAGGGCTCCCACCAGCCATCTCCCGTCCGCGAGAGCCGGCCGGACCGGTCCGTCACGGCGCGCCTGGTCGGTTCTGTCAGAGGCTCCACCTACGTTCCGGGGCATGCGCTTGCTGCACACCTCCGACTGGCACATCGGCCGGTCGCTGCACGGCACCGACCTGCTGGCCGAGCAGGAGGCGGTGCTGGGCCGGCTGGCCGAGGTGGTCGCAGCGGAGGCCGTGGACGTGGTGGTCGTCGCCGGCGACGTCTACGACCGCGCGGTGCCTTCTGCGGATGCCACGGGCGTGCTCGACCGGGTGCTGATGCGGCTGCGCAGCGCGGGGGCCCAGGTCGTGCTCACCCCTGGCAACCACGACTCGGCGCGCCGGCTCGGCTTCGGCGCCGGGCTGATGGCCCGGTCCGGGGTGCACGTGCGGGCGGTCACCCCCGCCCTCGACGAGCCCGTGCTGCTCCCCGACGAGCACGGGGAGGTGGCGGTCTACGGGCTGCCCTACCTGGAGCCCGAGGTGGCCCGGCACGAGCTCGGGCTGGCCGAGGCCCGCAGCCACGAGGCGGTCCTGACCGTGGCGATGGACCGGGTCCGGGCCGACCTGTTCCTGCGGCCCGGCGCTCGTTCGGTGGTGCTGGCGCACGCCTTCGTCGGCGGTGGCGTGCCCAGCGACAGCGAGCGGGACATCTGCGTGGGCGGGGTGGATCTGGTGCCCGCCGCCGTCTTCGACGGGGTCGACTACGTCGCCCTGGGCCACCTGCACCGCCCGCAGACGCTCAGCGACCGGGTGCGCTACAGCGGCTCGCCGCTGGCCTACTCCTTCGGCGAGGCGGGGCAGGACAAGCAGGCCTGGCTCGTCGACCTGGACGCCGGTGGGCTGGCCGCGGTCCGGGCCGTCCCGTTGCCGGCGCCCCGCCGGCTGACCGTGCTGCGCGGCGAGCTGGCCGAGCTGCTGGCCGATCCCGGGTTGGAGGGGGTGGTGGACCACTTCGTCTCCGCGCAGCTCACCGACCCGGTGCGGCCGACCGACCCGATGCGCCGGCTGCAGACGCGGTTCCCGCACTGCGTGCACCTGGAGTGGGCCGGGCAGGGCGCGCCGGTCGACGGGCGCAGCTACACCGAGCGGCTCTCCGGGCGCAGCGACCTGGAGGTCGCCGGCGAGTTCGTCGCCCACGTGCGCGGCCTGCCGGCCGCGCCGGCCGAGCAGGAGCTGCTGGGCCGCGCGCTGGCCGCAGCAGGGCGCGAGGAGGCCGCGCTGTGAGGGTGCACAGCCTGGCGCTGACCGCGTTCGGCCCGTTCGCCGACCGGGTCGCCGTCGACCTGGACGACGTCGGCCGGGATGGTCTCTTCCTGCTCTGGGGCCCCACCGGTGCGGGCAAGACGACACTGCTGGATGCCGTCGTCTACGCCCTCTACGGCACGGTGCCCGGCGCGCGCGGTGAGGAGAAGCGGTTGCGCAGCGACCACGCCGCCGCGGACGTGCGCACCGAGGTCTGCTGCGAGGTGACCCTGAGCGGGGAACGGCTGCTGATCACCCGCCGTCCCGAGCAGCAGCGCCCCAAGCGGCGCGGCACCGGCTGGACGACCGAGCAGGCCAAGCTCACCGTGCAGCGGTGGACCGCCGACGGCAGCTGGGAGCCGGTCAGCACCCGCATCGACGAGGGCTCCGAGCACCTGCGCACCCGGCTGGGGCTGTCCGCGGAGCAGTTCTGCCAGGTCGTGCTGCTGCCGCAGGGGGACTTCGCCCGGTTCCTGCGCGCCGAGCCGGAAGACCGGGGCCGGCTGCTGCGCACCCTGTTCGACGTCGGGCGCTTCGCCCGGGTGGAGGACTGGCTGGCCGCGCAGCGCACGGTCGCCCGCGAGCAGCTGGACGAGACGCGGCTGAGGGCCAGCACGCTGCTGGCCCGGGTGGCGCAGGTCGCCGACATCGACGTCCCCGAGGAGCTGGCCCCGGAGCTGGTCGGGGCTGCGGCGCACGCCTCCGCCGGGGCCTGGGTGCACCGGGTGCGGGTCGAGGTCGCCGAGCGGCTGGCCGCGCGGGAGGCGTCGGCTACGGCCGCCGCCGACGAGGTCGCCCGGGTGGACGCCGCGCTGGCCACCGCCCGGGTCGCCGATCAGCGCCACGCCCGGCGCGACCGGGCCCGCACCGAGCTGACCCGGCTGCAGGCCGACGCCGCCGACCTGCTGGTGCCGCGCGCCGCATTGGAGGCCGCCGGCCGGGCCGAGCCGGTGCGCGACGTGCTGGAGGTCGCCGGGCGCGCTGCGTTGACGGCCGAGTCCGCCGTGGAGCAGGTGGCGGCAGCACGCCGGTCCTGGGCCGGCGTCGCGGCCGGCCGGCCCGCGGACACGCTGCTGGCCCGGGCGCTGCGCGACGAGGTCGCCGCCCTGCGGGCGCTGCTGCCGGAGGTGGATCGGGCGGCCGAGCTCACCCGTTCCCACGATCGGGTCGGCAGGCAGGTCCAGGCACTGGTCGACCGGTGCGCTGCCGACGAGGCCGCCGCCACCGGATGGCCGGCCCGGATCGCCGAGCAGGAGGCCGTCGTCGCCGCGGCGGCCGGTGCCGACGCACGACTCCCGGGGCTCAGGACCGCCCTGGAGAACGCCCGCGCCGCCCTGACGGCCGCACGCTCGGCCGACCAGCTGGCCACCCGGCTCGACGGGTTGCGGACGGCGGCCGCCACAGCGCGGGAGCGCTGGCTGGATGCCCGCGAGGCGTGGGGGGACCTGCGCGCCCGGCGGCTGGACGGGATGGCGGCCGAGCTGGCGTCCGGTCTCGCCGAGGGCGCCGACTGCCCGGTCTGCGGTGCGCTCGAGCACCCCCGGTTGGCCCGGCACGACGGTCCGCTGGTCACCCAGGCCGACGAGGACACCGCGCGTGCCGCGGTGGACGAGCAGGAGAGCCGCTCCGCCGCCGCCCAGCGGAGCGTGGAGGAGAGCGAGCGGGAGCTGGCGGGGCTGCGGGCCCGGGCCGGTGCCGCGCCGCTGGTCGAGCAGGAACGTGCCGTCGCCGAGCTGACCGAGTCCGAGCGGCTCGTGCGTGCGCAGGCCGGCACCCTGGAACCCGCGCGCCGCCGGCTGGCCGCGCTGCTGGCCGAGCGGGATGCAGCAGCCGCCGCCCGGGCGGCCGCTCGCGAGGAGCTGGTGCAGCGCCGTGCCGAGCTGACCGCGACCCAGGACACGTTGGTCGAAGTGCAGCAGCGGCTGGCGGATGCCCGGGGCGAGTACGCCGACCTCGCGGCCCGGATCCGCGCGCTGACCGATGAGGCCGAGCGGTGCGAGGCGCTCCTGGAGGCCGAGGCGGCCGAGCTGCGGGCCCGCACCGCCGCCGACGCCGCCCGCCGGCACGCCGACGAGCGGGTCACCGCAGCCGGTTTCCCCGACCTGCTGGCCGCCGCCGACGCCCTGCTGGACCCGGCCCGTGCCACCTCCCTCCGGCGCCGGGTGACCGAGCACGACCAGCAGTGGTCGGTGGTCACCGCGACACTGGCCGAGCCCGAGCTCGCCGACCTGGCGCCGCGACCCGACCTCACCGCCGTCACCGAGTCCTGTCGATCAGCCACCCGGGCGCGGGAGGAGGCCGTGGCCGCGCTCGCCGACGCCCGCCGGTGCACCGCCGCCCTGGACGCGCTCACCGCCGACCTCACCGGCGTGGAGGTCGAGCTGGACGAGCGGCGGGCCGCCGCCGAGCAGGTGACCGCGCTGGCCGACCTGGTGAACGGTCGGGGCGCCAACACGTTGCGGATGCGGCTGCAGTCCTTCGTGCTGGCGGCCCGGCTGGAGCAGGTGGCCGAGGTGGCCAGCCGGCGGCTGCGGGACATGTCCGGCGGTCGTTACACGTTCCTGCACAGCGACGCCCAGGGACGGCACGGTGCCCGCGGCGGCCTGGGCCTGGACGTGCTGGACGAGTACACCGGTGCCCGCCGGCCCACCAAGACGCTGTCCGGTGGGGAGAGCTTCATGGCCTCCCTGGCGCTGGCGCTGGGGCTGGCCGACGTGGTCACCGCGGAGAGCGGCGGGGTGCAGATAGACACCCTCTTCGTCGACGAGGGCTTCGGCACCCTCGATCCGCAGTCGCTGGACGCGGTGATGACCGTGCTCGACGAGCTGCGCCGGGGCGGTCGGACCGTCGGCGTGATCAGCCACGTGGAGGAGCTGCGCACCCGCATCACCAGCCGGCTGGAGGTCGTCTCCAGTCGACACGGGTCGCGACTGGCTTCCTGAGCCCACCTTCCGCCAGGTGGTTACCGCGCAGGGCGCGGCTACTGCTGACCCGGCTGGCCCATCCACAAGACGATCGCTGAGGTCGGGTCCTCGGACATCGATGAGGCGACGGAAACGCCGTCGTCGACGGTGAACGTGACCGTGCGGACGTTCTCGACGCTGACCGCTGGGCTCTCCGAGAACTGGATGAGCCCACCGCCGGCCGTCAGATCTGCATCGGCCCGCATCTCGGTGTTCGAGCCGTCCGCCGCGGTCAGGACGGCCGTGCCCGAGACGTGCTGGACGCCTGCCGGCGGGCGGACCATCAGCGCCACCGATGACACTGCAGCGCTGCGAACATCCTCCGGTGCCTGCACGCTCACGGTCGATGCGTCGCCGCCCCGGGATTCGTCGAGCTGTGCCCACGCCCAGGCCTGCGGGGTGACGCCCAGACCGTCAAGCACTGTGCAGTTGCGCCCGTACAGCCAGCCGAACGGGTCCAACGGGATGCAGACGATGGACTCGTCGCTTGCCAGGACCTGGGCCTGCTCCTCCCATTGGGATATGTCAGCCACCGGAACCCCCAACGGTTGATTGACCGCCGGAACGTACGTCAGCCAGCCGGACAGGCAGAACCACATGAGGAACAGGAGAGCAGCGGCCGCGGCCGACCAGGACTGCCCCAGAGCGAGAGAGGCGACCGGCCGCACTCGTTGCCCGGAGACCCAATCCACGAGCGCCGCAACGCCACCGGCCACGACGAGCATCGCGCCGATGACCGCCACGATGAAACGCCGGTCGAACCCGGCGATGCCCAGAATCGCCATGTTCCGCGTGAATTCAGTACTGAATGAGAAACTGTTGATCAGCATCGTGAATGCGATCAGCGACAGTCCGAGTGGGATCAGGACACCCGCCCGGCTGCGCGAGAAGGCTGCGACGGCGAGGGAGACCAGTAGTACGGCGATGCCGGCGAGCAGCCACGCCCGCGTACCCAGGTCGTGCGCTGGGCCGACCACGAGTCGGCCGAGGAACCCGAGCGTGTACTTGACCGCCGCGTACATCTTCTCTCCGGCGGAGGCACCGCTGTCCTGGAGCAGGCTTGCCCCCTGCATTGTGCCGCGTACCAGGCTGGCAGCCTGCACCGCAGCAGCTAGCCCCGCCGCTGCAGCGATCAGACGGAATCGACGACGGCTGACCAGCGCTGCCACGGCAATCGCCGGGACCGCGGCAAGAACACCGGGCTTGGACAGGACGAGGATCGGAATCACCCAGGCCCAGCCAGGCACGTCGCGGCGTCGGTCGACGAGGGCGAGAGCGGTCACCGCAGTAATCAGGACCACGCCGAAGTAGGTGAAGTTGATGAACGTCCGTGTGGCGAATTCAGGCACCGCCATGAGGGCGAGACTCAGGGCGAAGCGCAGCGCGTCACTGCGGAGGATGGGGCGGAAGACCGGCAGGCAAAGAGAGCCGATGAGCACTCCCGACATCAGCACTGCACAGCCGGTGTAGGCGTAGGGGATGCTCGACGGGGGCACACCGAGCACGTCGACGAGCAGGGCGAACAGCCGCTGCGGGAGAGGGATGTAGCCGACGTCGGTCGCATAGAGCTGCGTGAACCAACTCTGCGCCGTCGTGGCGTAGTAGTTGGTGCCCATCTCGGCCCACATGGAGCCGCTGATGATCATCCGCCCGCGGGTAGCCAGCTGGTATGTGACGTAGAAGAGCACGGAGATGGCGAACAGGATGTAGGCGTTGGCGCGGACTCGTTCGGACTCCGCATCTTCCGCCCTCCACAGCCGGTCTCGCCCGGTCAGCAGCGCGGCATGCCAGCGGGCAAGCCGGCGCAGCCCAGGTGCCGAGTTGGTGGAGTCGACGGCCCGGTTGGTTCCTGCCTGTGCCGGCGCAGCCGAGGATCCGTTAGCGGGTGCAGGTGCCGTCACTGACGACGGGACCGCTGGCCTTGTCGTGGCGCGTGGCAACTGCGGCGGGTCGTCCTGCCCGACGCCGGTCGGTTCGGGGCTCGGGGGGGTGTTCACCGGCTGGCTTTGGCAGCCTGCTCGAGGTGGTCCTCGAGCTCGCGGAACTGCCGCCAACCGGAGATGCGCTCCCTGCCGGCAGCGCTGTGCACGAAGCCGTGGCCGCCCTTGATGACGCCCTGAGCCACGAGTGCATCGACCGGGGCGTCGAAGTCCTGGTCGCCGACGAACCACACGTGCTCGAGTGACTCGGGTGCCACCCGCGAGGCCAGTAGCTGGAATGGCTGGAGGGAAAGCTTTTCCTGGGCCGTCTCTTCCGAGCAGACCACGTGGTCGATGTGCTTGGCGATGTCCAGGTGAAAAAGCTTGCGGAACTGGATCGCCGCCGTGAGATCGGTGACCACAGCGGTGACGACGTCATTGAAGCGGAGGCTCTGCAGGAGGTCGAGCGCCCCCGGACGCAAGGTCATCGACGTGAGGTAGTTGCGCCAGTACGTCTGCTCCATGACCAGTGCGACGTTGGGCTCGCTCCGCAGGCCGACCAGCTCCAATGCCTCATGGCAGTACAGCAGTCGACTATGGCTGCTCGCAGTGGGTCCGAGGCGTTCTTTCACGTTGATGCGTGCTTGCGTGAACGCCTGCTCGAACGCCGGGGACTTGACGCCGAGTTCAACGTTGGCGAACTCGAAGAGCGCCTTCTTGCCCGCTGCGTCGCAGACGTCGTACTCGTACAGCGTGTCGTCCAGATCGAACACCATCAGTGTTGGGAGCTTCATCTCGCTCATCGTTCCCGCCTGTCCTTGCGTCGTTCCAGCAGGGCCAGCACCACGATCAGTTGCATGACACCACGGGTCTTGCCGAGCCATACCGGAGTGTCGGTGAACAGCTCTTCTGGTCGTTCCACCAGGAACGCGGCAATGGCAGCGGTGTCGGCCGGGGTCAGGTCTTCTGGGTGCGATAGCAGAATGACCTCCCCCGGGGACTCTGTGTACTCGATCCAGGCCTCGCAGTTGCCGATCGACACGAGGGCCCGCTGCAGTCGCTCCACGAAGGAGCTCCCCCGGAGGTAGGCGACGAGAGTCATCTCCACCGGGCGCGTCGTCACCTGCTCCTCGGTCGGCAACGTCCGGGTCGGCTCCAACCGGAAGACGATGTCGGCCAGGTCAGCTTGCGGGTCGATGAACCGGCGGGTGTGCGGATAGCGGCGTTCGATCGAGGCTATGACCCCGGCCAGCGAGTGGCCGCGCTCACCGACGTCCCGGTTTATCTTGAGTTGGCGGCGGAGCCGCTCGTCCATCGACGTGAAGACGGTGAGGTCGGCCGCCCGTCGGACCTCCGCCGAAGTCAGGGCGTGCAGGCCGTTCACGACCACGAGCTCGCGCTCGCGGATCGGCCGCTGCTTGGTGAAGCGCCCGCGGGAGTGGTCGTAGTGCACCGCCCACACCGGCTTGCCGCGCATCAGGCTGAGTGCGTCCCGATTCATCGTCGGCAGGTCGTTCGCCGCGGGGTGCAGGTGGGTGGTCACCTGCCACAGCGGGGCCTTGCGGTCGTAGAGGTGGTAGTCGTCGCCCATCAGGAACGCGGTCGCGCTCTCCCCGAAGACATTGGCCAGCGAGATGCACAGGGTGTCCTTGCCGGTGCCGCTGTCCCCGGCGATCGACACCGACATCGGCGAGTCGCTCAACCGGTACATGTCCAGGCGCGGTCGGGCACGCCGGTAGAGCATCACCAGCATCAGCACGCCGACGACGACGGTGCCGGTGGCCAGCACGGCGCCGACAGTGCCGGCACTGTTGACGAAGTTGCCCACCTCGGTGAAGTCGCCGATCGAGGAACGGGCCTGATCGCTGCGCCAGGTCGCCCCGGATGCGCGGAGCGCCAGCGTGGCGGTTGCGACCGCCCAGAAGAGCCCCACTGCGGTGATGACCTGCCGGCCCAGCGGGGCCGCCAGTACGGCCAGGAAGGGCACCGACCACAGGTACCAACCGGGGCTGGCTGGCGTGAGCAGTGTGACCGCGGTGAGCGTGATGCCGATGATCAGCACCACGAGGTCGGGGTTGCCGCGCTTGAACCGGTAGAGCAGGCCGGCCAGCGCGACGAAGACCGCGGGGAGCACGACCAGGGTCAGGCCTGGACCGAACTGCAGGGCATAGGCGACCACCGACTGGCTCGTGGGGTTCTGCAGGACCATTTCCCGGTAGCCAGGGAGGATGACCGGTGCGAGGGTCAGCAGCAGCCCCGGTACCAGTCCGAGGGCGTAGGCCCGGGTGTGCTCCCGGAATCGGGCATTGCGGAGCAGAAATATCAGTACCAGCGGTGGAATGAAGGCCGAGGAGAACTTCGCCGCGATCGCGAGGCCCCCCAGCACGCCGGAGGCGGTCCAGCGGCGGTCGCGCAGCATCAGGGCGCTGGCGAACATGAGCGCAGTGGGCAGAAGGTCGAGCTGGCCGTGCACGTAGGTCGCATACACCGCAATCGGGCTGAAGGCCACCAGCAGCAGCGCCCGGCGGGCGACGTCGGCACGCCAGCGGCGGACCAACTCCCACATGACCAGCTCGACGACGAGCAGTCCCAGCGAGATGCCGAGCTGCGGGCCCCAGCTGGCCGGGAGCCAGCCGGTGAGCGTTGCCCAGACGGCGAACCACACGACCATGACCGGGCCGTACGGGAAGGCCTCCGCGTCGCCGCCGGCGTTCAGGTAGGACTGCCAGGGGTCGATCGAGGGGTGGTTGACCAGGTTGTCGAAGAAGGGGACGAACCAGACCGACTGGATCTCCGGGACCAGGGTCATGGCGAGCACCAGTCGGAGGACCACCGCCAGGGCCAGCAGCACCAGCGTCGGCGGTGAAAGCGTCCGGACGAATCGGGTCACTCGGATGGCGCCGGTCACTGCGCCCACCAGGGCGCGTCCGGACGCCGCCAGGTGTCGGGCCGCTTGGTGCAGACCCCGTGGACGGGGACGCCGGCGGTGATGAAACGGTTGGTGATGTCCGGCAGCTCGTCGTCCAGCGAGCGGCCCTGCAGCTCGGGGCTGACCACCATCAACCGGAACCCGTGGCCGGCGAGCGCCGCGAGCTCCTGGGCCGCAGGCCAGGCGCCGGTGAACGAGTCGACCCAGACCCAGTCCGGCCGGGGGGTCAGGGCCAGCGCCGTGGCGACCGATTCGTACTCCGAGACCCGGACCATGCTGCGGGTCTCGCCAGTCTTCAGCGTCCGCACCAGGAAGGGGAAGGACTGATCGAGGAACGCCCAGTCGGTGATCCCGCGCTCGGTGAGCATCGCGATGACGCGCTGCTCGAGCCCCTCCTCCTTGGTGTTCAGCACGATGAACCGGTGCCGGTAGCCCGAGAGCCACTCGGCGAAGTCGGGACCGGTGGCGAACGGGTCGTGCACGAGCACCAGCCGGTCGCCGTCGGCGTGCAGGTCGATCTCGACACCGAGGTCCGTGGGAACGTCGCGGAGGGCCGCCGGGTCGTTCACCCGGTGCGCGCAGATCAGCGTCACAGCTTCTTCCGCAGTTCAAGGCTGAAATCCACCGTGCGGCGGATGAACTTCTTCTTCGCCGCCAGGTCGGTGTTCCAGCTGGACGTGCCGAACTTGCGCGGGGCGAAGATGACGGGGAACCGGCGGATCTCGAAGCCTGCCTCCGCGGCGGCCCAGAGCGCGAACAGGTCGAGGGAGAAGTCCGCGGGCGGGGTGCCCCAGCGGTCGAGCAGCGCGCGCGAGAACATCGTCGGCTGTGCGTTGATGTCGCGCAGCGGACGGCGCAGCAGGGTGGACTCGAAGACCGACATGCCTGCGGTGAAGACCCGGTCGGCGACCGGCCGGCCGAAACGACGGCCCTTCACCATCACCGGCCGGCCCACCCCGTCGAACAGGGGCAGTGCGCGCAGCACGTCCGCCGGGTCGGTCTGCAGATCTGCGTGGGTCCAGCCCACGACGTCCGCCCGGGCGGCGGCCAGACCGCTGGTGATCCCGAAGCCGTACCCCTGGTTGACCGGGACCTGGACCCAGCGGACGCGGCCGCGTCCGTCCGTGCCGGCCGCCCCGAGCAGCTGCTCGAGGACCGCGGCGGAGTCGTCGGTAGAGCCGTTGTCGACCAGCACGACCTCACCGGCTCCCTCCGATGCCACGTAGCCGCACCGGCGGACCAGTTCGGGGAGCCCGGCGGACTCGTTGTAGCAGGGGATCACCAGGGAGAACGCAAGATCGCCGTCCCGCTGCGGGTCACCGGTCTGCGGCGCGCTCGACATCGGACTCCTCTCGACGGAACACGAACAGGGACATGCCGACGAAGTTCCAGGCCGCCGAGAGCCCGGTCGCGACCAGGAAGGCCACGATCGCCGGAACCGTGTCGGTGCCCAACCAGGCCCGCACGGCAGAGTTGACGCCGACGTTGAGGACCAACGCCAGCGCGTAGACCAGGACGAAGAGCAGCTCGCTCCACCGGCTGCGGCGGGTGCCGAAGGTGAACCGCCAGTTGGCGAAGTAGGCGAACACCGCGCCGGTCAGGAAGCTCAACGCCTTGGCCAGGTCGACCGGCACGCCGACATTGTCCAGCAGCACGTAGGTGAGTGCGTCGACCAGCACCGTGGCGCTGCCGACCAGCACGAAGCGGGACAGCGCGTTCAGGTGCCGGGCACCGCTCACCGGTCGGCGCCCGGGGCGCCCAGCACCGGTCGGAACGTCCGGAAGTCGTGGTCCAGCTCTGCCCGGTCGGCCGGACGGACCAGCGGGTCGGCGGCCAGCGCGTAAGAGTGGTGCACCCACTTGTGGAAGCAGGACTGCCAGTAGCGCAGCGCCTCGTACTCGGCAGGGGTGCCGACCGAGCTGAAGGTGTCGACCACCAGAGCTGCCACCGGCACGCCCCGGGCGGTCAGTCGAGCGACCAGGCTGTCCAGGTAGAACTCGCCGTTGACCCGCTCGTCGTCGGCCATCAGCGCCTCGATGTGCCGGATGCCGGCCTCCCGGGAGCCAAAGGTGAACGTGCCGATCATGACCCCGGCCGCCGGATCGGTGGGCGCGGCCTTGAGCCAGCAGCTGTCGATCGTGCCGTCGGCGGCAACCGTCGCCCAGGCGTACTGCTGCGGCTTGCGCGCCGCCGCGTGGTAAGGCTTCGCCAGCCAGACGACGAGCCCGTCGGGACCGGCGGTCTCCAAGGCCCGGTCGAAGGCCTCCTGCGAGGTCGTGGGGAGCGCGTCGCAGGCGCCGACGGTGACCGGCACATCCGCAGTGACCGCCTCCAGGCCGCGCAGGGCCGACTCGGCCTGCCCCTGGGTCATGCCGGGCAGCGAGACCAGCTCGGCACCCACTTGCTCGGTGAGTGCGGCCAGCGCGCCGTGGTCGGCGAGGTCGCTGCGGGTGACCAGCACGGTCGAGTCGCCCGGCAGCCCGGCCAGCGCGTGGTCGACCACCGGTCTACCCGACAGCGGCAGGGCAGGCTTGGGCTGGCTGTAGCCGGCGTCCTTGAACCGCTGGCCGGCGCCGGAGGCGAGCAGCACCCGCGCGCTGCTGCTCGGCCGGCCGGTCGTGGAGGGGGTGACCCGCGGCGCCGTCCAGGCGGCGATCGCCCGGCTGGTCTCGCGGTACTCCTCGAAGTCCTGCGGGGTCCCCCACTGCATGAAGTGCTGCAGCTCCAGCACCTCGACGCGCCCACCGCGGGCCAGCAGCGGCTTGTAGGTGAGGCTGAGGTAGTACTCACCCTTGAGCAGATGCCCCTCGACGACCTGCTGGTCGAGGGAGTCCAGCAGGAGACGGCCGCTGGCGAAGGCGTAGGTGCCGCTGGAGGCGAACTCGGCGAGCGGGTCGTCGGTCCAGGGCTGCTTCTCCTGGATGTCCACCACCCGACGACCGGCGAGCTTCACGTAGGCGTAGGACGTGGAGTGCGCCATGTGCGGATGGGCGCCCGTGTAGGCGGGGATGATGCCGTCCACCTCGCCGCTGGAGAGCCGCTCGGCGAGCAGGTCGCTGTCCTGGTAGGCGGTGAAGTCGCAGTAGTTGACCACCACCGGGCGGTCGGCGGGGATGTGTTCCCGTGCGCGCAGCACGGCGTCACCCGGGCCGAGGGCCGGGCTGTCCACCCGGACGATCGTGGCCTTCGGCCGGCGCGCGAGCAGGTGTTCCTCGAGTGCCCAGCGGGGGTCGTCCAGGTGCAGCGCATTGCAGATGAAGACGACGTCGTCCCAGCCCGGGTACATGTCGATGACGTGGTCGATGACCAGCTGTCCATCGGTCTCGAGCAGGAACTTGGGCCGGTCGTAGCCGGCGGCCGTGAACCGCGCGCTCACCCCGGTCATCGGGATGACCAGCAGCGGCCTCACCGCTTCAGCTGTCGACGCCACTTCTCCGCCTCCCAGTTCACGAGTTCGTCAACCTGTTCGGGCGACAAGGTGGACACCTGCCGGTCGGGCACCTGCCGAACGACATCGACGAGACTTGCCGCCACCTCGCGCTCGTCCGCGCCGAGGTCGGTCCGCAGCCAGACCGAGCCGTCATCGGCCACGAAACCGGAGTGCTCGCTGCCCTCGGGGCCGGGTCCGGTAGGGGTCCGGCCGAACGGGCGGGGGCCGAGGAACACCGCGGAGTCCGGGGTGAGTGCTCCGGCGCAGAGCGCCGCGGCGGCGGTCTCGTCCAGGGTGCCCGCTGGGCACAGGCAGGGTTCGGTGGGGTCGAGCTCCGAGGCCGGCGCGTCGGTGGAGCGGAAATGCTCCTCGACCTGGATCAGCACCCGCTCAGCGGTCCGGCAGTCGGCGGCCCCGACGACGAGGCCGTGATTTCGGAGCACGAGCACCAGCGGTCGGTCGCCGGTCGGTTCGGCGGGGAGCGCAGCGAGCACGGCGCGGGCCAGCTGCACACCGGGCTTGGCGTAGGGCACCACGGCGGAGTCGACATCGTCCGGCAGGCCGGCGACGGACTGCTGCACCGAGTCACCGAGGCCGGCCGCGATCGTGCCGACTCCGTGCACGTGCACGACCACGGCGTGGGGCAGCAGGACGTGCAGCGCGGTCTCGATGCTCGGTCGAAGGCCGTAGTCGCGCGCCTGCGGGCGCACCAGCGGAGCGAGCTCTTCGGTGACCAGGACGGCCTCACGGGTGGCAGCCTCGTCCATCGGCACGAAGATCGGTCGACGGGTCGCTTCTCCCAGCCGGGTGCCCGAGGCCTTGATCCACAGCGTTCCGTCGACCTTGACCGACAGGTTGCCGCCGGCGCCCTGGACGAGGCGTAGATCGGCTCCCAACCGGGTGCTGAGGTCGACGAGTTCGAGCAGGGCGGTGGGGCTCGGTGGTGCCTCGGACTGCATGACTTCTTCCCCGCGGGCCGGGACGGAGCAGAACTCCGCGTCCCCTCGCGCGCGTCACCTGATCGGGGGCGGACGGCTGTCGGGACCCTACCTCGAACGTGTGGCTTCTCCCGTCGGGTCCGGAGCGCACGGGGACAGCGGTCAGGGTGGGGCGGACGTGGCCGCTGCGGTCAGCTGGGCCGATCGGCCATCGTGTCCGCTGGTACGGCCATCGTGCCCTGCGGGGGTTGTCGGGTGTCCGGCTCGGCCGTCCCCGCAGGGCCCTGCTCGGCGGCCGGGAACACCCAGCGCCGGTAGGAGAGGTAGCGGATGACCGTGCCCAGCACGATCGAGCCGATGTTCGCGATCTGCAGCACGAGGGTGCCGTCCTGCCCGAGCGGGTATCGGACCAGGGCGACCACGGCGAGGCCCAGTCCGAGCGTGACCCCGTTGATCAGCGCGAAGAGGAGGTACTCGCGCCGCAGGCCGGTGCGTGCACGGTGGGAGAACGACCACTTCCGATGCCCTATGTAGGCCACGGTCATCGACACCAGTGTGGACAGCAGCTTGGCGGTGATCGCGCCAACGCCTGCGTGGGCGTAGAGAGCCTGGAACAGCCCGATGTCGATGAGGAAGCAGACGACGCCGACGACGCCGAAGGCGCCCACCTCCTTGACCGCGAGCCGCCAGGTGCTCTGCACGTGGGAGGCGATGAGGCGGTGAGCTGGCACGGCACGAATGTAGGAGGTCCGAGCGGGAGGCGCTGGCGACGACCCGCGTCCGGATGCCGCCGCCTCGGCGCTCTAACCTCACGATCACCATGGCCGCATTCCTCGAACCCCGTACCGGCCTCCCCCTGGTCGCCATGGTCGGCGGCGGGCAGCTGTCCCGGATGACCCAGCAGGCGGCGATAGCCCTCGGTCAGACACTGCGCGTGCTGGCCACTGATCCGGCCGAGTCCGCCGCTCTGGTCACCGCGGACGTCCAGCTCGGTGACCATCGCGAGCTGGCCGACCTGCAGCGGCTGGCTGAAGGCGCCACCGTGGTCACCTTCGACCACGAGCACGTGCCCCCCGAGCACCTGCGTGCACTCGAGGCGGCCGGCGTCCGCGTCGCCCCCGGGCCGGCCGCGCTGGTGCACGCCCAGGACAAGCTGGTGCTGCGCCGGGCGCTGGCCGCAGCCGGTGAGCCCCAGCCGGCCTGGGCCGAGGTGTCCACCGTCGAGGAGGTCACCGCCTTCGCCGACCGGGTCGGCTGGCCGGTGGTGTTGAAGACCCCGCGTGGTGGCTACGACGGCAAGGGCGTGTTCGTCGTCGACGGTCCGGCCGAGGTGCCCGACCTGCTGGCGCGGCACGGCGTGCTGCTGGCCGAGGAGCGGGTCGCCATGGTGCGCGAGCTGTCCGCGCAGGTCGCCCGCTCGCCGTTCGGCCAGGTCGCGGTGTGGCCGGTCGTGGAGACGGTGCAGCGCGACGGCGTCTGCAACGAGGTCTACGCACCCGCACCGGGGCTGCCCGAGGAGCTGGCCACCGCCGCCCAGGAGCTCGCGGTCCGGATCGCCGACTCCTTGGGCGTGGTCGGCATGCTCGCCGTCGAGCTGTTCCAGACCGCTGACGGCGTGCTGGTCAACGAGCTGGCGATGCGCCCGCACAACTCCGGGCACTGGACCATCGAGGGCGCCCGCACCAGCCAGTTCGAGCAGCACCTGCGCGCCGTCCTGGACTACCCGCTGGGCTCCACGGCGATGACCGCCCCGGTCGTGGTCATGGCCAACGTGCTGGGTGGTGACACCGCCGACGAGAGCTGGACCGGCCCGGGGCTGGACGAACGGGTGCACCACCTGATGGCGCACTGGCCCGACGTCAAGCTGCACTGGTACGGAAAGGGGCAGCGCCGCGGCCGCAAGCTGGGGCACGTCACCGCCCTGGGCGAGGACCTCACCGAGGTGCGTGCCCGCGCCGTCGCTGCAGCCCGCTACCTGGCCGACGGCGTCGTCGACGACGCGTTCGCCTTCGCCACCGAGCACTGAGGAGCGCGCACGCATGAGCGACCCGATCGTCGGCATCGTGATGGGCAGCGACTCCGACTGGCCGATGATGGAGCCCGCCGCCCTGGCGCTGGCCGAGTTCGACGTGCCCTACGAAGCGCACGTGGTCTCCGCGCACCGCACCCCGCGCCGGATGCTGGACTACGCCGAGTCCGCCGCGGACCGGGGGATCCGCGTCGTCATCGCCGGGGCCGGGGGAGCGGCGCACCTGCCGGGCATGATCGCCGCGGCCACGCCGCTGCCGGTGATCGGCGTCCCGCGGCCGCTGGACTCCCTCGACGGCCTGGACAGCCTGCTCTCGATCGTGCAGATGCCCGCCGGCGTGCCGGTCGCCACCGTGTCCATCGGTGGTGGGCGCAACGCCGGCCTGCTCGCCGTGCGCATCCTCGGCGTCGGCGACGAGCGGCTCCGGGCAGCGGTCGCCGGATTCCAGGCCGACCTCGCCGACTCGGTGCTGGCCCGGGACGCCGCGCTGCAGGAGCGCATCGCTCCCTGAGGGTGAGGCGGCTTCCGGAGCCGCAGCCGCGGGCCTAGCATCTACTCGTGGGTAACAACGCCGGGCTGTACGCGCTGACCGAGGAGCACGAGGCGATCCGGGAGGCGGTCCGGGAGATCGCCGAGCGGGAGATCGCCCCGTACGCGGCGGAGGTGGACGCAGACTCCCGCTACCCGGTCGAGGCCCAGCGGGCGCTCACCGCGGCGGGTTTCCACGCCACGCACATCCCGGAGTCCTACGGCGGTGAGGGCGCCGACGCGGTCGCCACCTGCATCGTGATCGAGGAGGTGGCGCGGGTCGACGTCAGCGCCTCGCTGATCCCCGCGGTCAACAAGCTGGGCTCCGTCCCGGTCATCCTGTCCGCGTCCGAGGACCTCAAGCAGCGGGTGCTCCCCTCAATAGCCGCCGGCAGCGCGATGATCAGCTACGGGCTGTCCGAGCGGGAAGCAGGCTCGGACGCCGCGGCCATGCGCACCCGCGCCCGGCTCGAGGGCGACAGCTGGGTGCTCAACGGCACCAAGGCCTGGATCACCAACGCCAGCGTCTCCGAGTGGTTCACCGTCATGGCCGTCACCGATCCGGAGAAGGGCTCGGGCGGCATCTCCGCGTTCGTGGTGCACCGCGACGACCCGGGCTTCGCGGTCGGCCCCAAGGAGAAGAAGATGGGCATCAAGGGCTCGCCCACCTGCGAGCTCTACTTCACCGACTGCACCATCCCGGCCGACCGGGTCGTGGGTGAACCGGGCACCGGCTTCAAGACCGCGCTGCGCACGCTGGACGTCACCCGGCCCACCATCGGCGCGCAGGCCGTGGGTGTCGCGCAGGGCGCGCTGGACGCCGCGGTCGCCTACACCAGGGAGCGTCGCCAGTTCGGCTCGGCGGTCTCGGACTTCCAGGGTGTGCAGTTCATGCTCGCCGACATGGACATGAAGGTGCAGGCCGCCCGGCACCTGGTGTACGCCGCCGCGGCCGCAGGGGACGCGGGGCGCCCGGACGTCACCCGGGTGTCCGCCGCGGCCAAGGCGTTCGCCTCGGACGTGGCGATGCAGGTGACCACCGACGCCGTCCAGCTGTTCGGCGGCGCCGGCTACACCCAGGACTTCCCGGTCGAGCGGATGATGCGCGATGCCAAGATCACCCAGATCTACGAGGGCACCAACCAGGTCCAGCGCATGGTGATCGCCCGCAGCCTGCTCCGCTGACCGGTCTCCGTCAGTCCAGCAGCCGGGAGACCGCGGACAGCCGGGTGTCCCCGGCCATGGACGCCAGCCAGCCGGCCCAGCCCGGTCGGGTGCGCACCGCCTCCAGCGCCGTCCGCGCCGCCGCCCGGTCACCCCGCCGGGACGCGGCCAGCGCGGCGTAGAGCTCGCGGGCGCCCTCCGGCGCGAAGACGGCCAGGGTCTCGTAGTCGCGCTCGTCGTAGGCGCGCTGCAGGTTGCGCAGCATCCGCAGCTGCGCGACCGGGTCACCGGAGTCGTCGACCCGCAGGTCCACGCGGACGCCGTCGTCGTCCTCGGTGGCCGGGGTGCCGCTGACCACGGTCAGTGCTGCCGACTGCCGGCCCCGCAGGTCGCCGCCGGCGTCCTGGCCGGCGGTCAGCGCGGCCAGCAGCCGGTCGGCCAGCCCGCCGCCGGTCGCGGCGAAGGCCTGGGACATGGCGGGCAGCACGTCGGGGGAGGCGAGCATGTTGCCCTGCACGCTGAACCCCTCGCCGAGCAGGTGGCCGCTGGCCGGCAGCGAGCCGCGGCCGGTGTCCGCGGCGACCTGACCGGCGGCGTCGAGCACGGCGATCTGCCGGTCGACGTCCTCCGCGGCGTGCGAGGCGTGCCGCACCAGGTCCTGCGGCGAGCTGCCCCCGGCGAGCCCGGAGATCAGCGAGGTGCCCAGCCCGCGGCGGCTGCGCGCCTGGACGGCGACCACCCCGACGCCGGGGCGGACGGAGGGCACCGCCCGGCCGACGGCGAGGATGCAGGAGGAGACGGCGATGCCCAGGTCCCCGGTCGCGGGATCCCGGGCGATGACCGAGAACGTCACACGCCGGCCGGCAACGCCATGCTCGGCACGTCGTCCCCGACCTGCAGCAGTGCGCCGGTGGCAGCGACGACGTCCTCGACGGTGACGCCCGGCGCGACCTCGCGGAGCACGAGCCCGGCGTCGGTGACGTCGATGACGGCGAGGTCGGTGATGATCCGGTCCACGCAGGCCTTGCCGGTCAGCGGCAGCGAGCACTCCTCGACGATCTTGGCCGAGCCGTCCCGGGCGACGTGCTCCATCATCACGATGACCTCGCGGGCGCCGTGGACGAGGTCCATCGCCCCGCCCATGCCGTTCACCATCTTGCCGGGGATGAGCCAGTTGGCCAGGTCGCCCCGCACGTTGACCTGCATGGCGCCCAGCACGGCGACGTCGATGTGGTGCCCGCGGATCATGCCGAAGGACAGCGAGGAGTCGAAGAAGCTCGCGCCGGGCAGCAGGGTGACCGTCTCCTTGCCGGCGTTGATCAGGTCCGGGTCCTCCTCGCCCTCGAACGGGTAGGGCCCGACCCCCAGGACGCCGTTCTCGCTCTGCAGCACCACGTGCACGCCGTCGGGGACGAAGTTGGGCACCAGCGTCGGCATCCCGATGCCCAGGTTGACGTACTGCCCGTCCACCAGGTCCAGGGCGACGCGGGCGGCGAGCTGGTCGCGGGTCAGTGCCATCTCAGGCCTCCTGGCTCGTGCTGCCGGCGGCGCCGGGGCGGGGACGGGTGGTGCGCTTCTCGATCTTCTTGCCCTCGCTGCCGACGACGACCACCCGCTGCACGAAGACGCCGGGCAGGTGCACGGCCTCGGGGAGGATCTCGCCCGGCTCGACCAGCTCCTCCACCTCGGCGATGGTCACCGTGGCCGCCATCCCGGCCAGCGGGTTGAAGTTGCGGGCCGACTCGTGGAACACCAGGTTGCCGTGCCGGTCACCGACGGCGGCGCGGACCAGGCCGTAGTCGGCGGTGAGCGCGGTCTCCAGCACGAAGTCCTGGTCGCCGAAGCGGCGTACCTCCTTGGCCGGGCTGGTCGCCACCACGTTGCCCCCGGCGTCGTAGCGCAGCGGGATGCCGCCGTCGGCGACGAGCGTGCCCACGCCGGTGGGGGTGTAGAACGCCGGGATCCCGGTACCGCCGGCGCGCAGCCGTTCGGCCAGCGATCCCTGCGGGGTGAGCTCCACCTCCAGCTCACCGGTCAGGTAGAGCCGGGCGAGCTCCTTGTTGCCACCGACGAACGAGCTGATCGTCTTGGTGATCCGCCCGGCGTAGAGCAGCACGCCCAACGCCTGGTCGTCGACCCCGCAGTTGTTGGAGATCGTGGTGAGCCCGGCGGCGCCCTGCTCGAGCAGCGCGTCGATCAGCACGAAGGGGACACCGCACAGACCGAACCCGCCGACGGACAGCACCGCGCCGTCCGGGATGTCGGCCACGGCCTCGCGGGCGCTGGAGACGACCTTGTCCATGCAGCTGACCACCGTCCGTCGTCGCTGGGCGGAATGGGTCAGGCGGGGCGGCCCAGCTCGCGGATCCCGTCGAGCCTGAGCCCGAGCGTAGCGGTGACCCGTTCCACACCCGCGCGGTGCGCCAGCCCGGCCGGCGCCGCGGCCCGGCAGAGCACCAGCGAGGCCCCGGCCACCAGCGGCGCCAGCAGCCAGGCCACCGGCCCGGCCTCCGTCGCCGCGCGCTCGTCGACGAGCACCCGGTCGCCGCGGACCAGACCGAGCCGGCCGGCGAGCTCGGTAGCGGTGTCGACCAGCCCGCCCAGGCTCAGCTCCAGCCCGCCGAGCACCAGGCCCGGCGCGGCCGGGTCCACCGGCTGCCACGGGGAGAAGACGTCGCCCTGCGGCCGCACCTCCAGGGCGAAGTCGCGGGCGGGGCCGACGTAGCCGGTCATGCCCAGCCCGAGCGGGTGCAGGGACAGCCCCATCAGCTCGGGCAGGTCCAGCTCCTCCAGCGGGGGCAGCCGGTCGGCGTCGGCCAGCACGACCGCGGCCTCGGCGAGCCGGCCGTCGTCCTCCGCGGCGGTGTCCAGCACCGCGGCGCCGCAGCTCCACACGCCCAGCAGCACAGCCACGGTCTGCCAGTGCACCGGCAGGGCCACGGCCACGGTGCTGCCCGGGCCCACGTCGAACTCGTCGGTGAGCAGGTTCGCCGTCTTGGCCACCCAGTTGGCCAGGGTGGCGGCCGACAGCTCGGTCCGTTCCGCCGACACGTCGTCGTAGAACGTGACCAGCGGAGCTCCGGGGTCGCGCGCCTGGACGGCCGCCAGCAGGTCGGCCGGGGTGTCGGCCATCAGTTGATGCAGGTGGTGTCGGCGGCGGTGCGGGGGGTCCCGGTCTCCGTGGTGCTCGCTGTGGCGGCGGGGGCGGTCACTGCCTGACCGACACCGTTGAAGTCCGAGCCCAGCACCAGCTGCACGGTGCCGCTGGTGGCGTCGTCGACCTGCGTGGTGACCGCACCCGGGATGGCGCCGGCGAGGGTGGCGGCGAGCGCGTCGTCACCGGCGGCGAAGCGGATCTCGGTGGTCGTGTAGTCCATCGAGTCGGCGTTGGCCGTGCCGGCGACCGTGTACCCGGCGCCGGTGAGCTGGGTGGCCGCCTTGCTGGCCAGGCCGGAGGTGCCCGAACCGTTGTAGACCTCGACCGACACGTCGGCCGGCGCGATCGTCGCTGCGGCCTCCGATGTCGGGGCGGCGGCGGTGTCCGCCGGGTCTTCCGACAGGGCGGCGAAGAAGGAGCGCAGGGTGCCGGTGTCTGCCAGCCGGACGATCGACTTGCCGTCCTCGTCGTCGGTCCCCACGTTGGGGACGGTCTGGAAGTCGATGGCGCCAGCGGTCACCGACTGCATCTGCTGGGCCAGCTGCAGCAGGTTGAGGCTCTGGTCGACCGTCAGCGCCTCGGACGCGGCCTTGACCAGCTCGCGCTGCTTGCCCAGGTTCAGCAGCACGTCGTCGGACAGCATCTTGCGGATCATGCCGGCGATGAAGGTCTGCTGCCGGACGATCCGGTCGAAGTCGCCGAGCGGCAGGCCGTGCCGCTGCCGCACGAAGGCCAGCGCCTGCTCCCCGCTGATCGTCTGCACGCCAGCCGGCAGGTCGACGCCGGAGTAGGAGTCCTGCACGGCGTTGCAGAGGTTGACCTCGACGCCACCGACCACGGAGGACAGCTTGAAGAAGCCGAGCAGGTCGACCTCGGCGTAGTGGTCGATGTGCAGGCCGGTGAGGGAGCTGATGGTCTTGATCAGCAGCTGCGCACCCGCCGCCTGCACGTCGGCGTCCGATGCGCCGTCGGGCGCCTCCTGGCTGCCGTAGGCGTAGGCCGCGTTGAGCTTGTCGTAGCCGTAGCCGGGGATCTGCACCCAGGAGTCCCGGGGGAAGGAGACGAACGAGGCCTTGGACCCGTCGGCCGGCACGTGCACCAGGATCATCGTGTCGGTGTTGGTGCCGGCGTTGGCCTCGGTGTTGAGCTCCTGCAGCTCCGCCTCGGAGGCGCTGGCCCGGCTGTCGTTGCCCACCAGCAGCAGGTTCATCGCCTCGCCGGTGTCCACCGTCTCCTCGTTGCCCGAGGTCGGGATGGCGTCGGTCCTGTTCACGCTGGCGTCCGCGACGCGCCCCAGGTACCAGCCCCAGCCGGTGCCGGCCAGCAGGGCCAGGGACAGCAGGCCCGCGACCACGCGGGCCGCGGTCGCCAACCGGTGGTGACTCCACGAGGACCGCGCCGCCCCCGGCTGCTGCGTCGGACGGCCGGCCCGGGGATCGAGGTGCGGCGGCAGGGAGCGGGAGCCCCCGGGGCGGTCGTCGGTGTCGCTCACTGTCGTTCCTCACGTCGGGCGGGTGGCTGCTCGGCGCTCAGCTGCGCCGGACCCGCGGCGGAGTCTCCGTGACGATACGTCCGGGAACTTCGACATCCGGGCAACGGCGCGGCTCTGCCAGACTGACGGGCACCACCTGTCCGCCCAGTCACTCGAAGGGCTCTCCCAGATGCGCATTCTCGTCACCGGCGGCGCCGGCTTCATCGGCTCGCACTACGTCCGGACCATGCTGTCCGGCGGTTACCCGGGGTTCGAGGACGCCGAGGTGACCGTCTTCGACAAGCTCACCTACGCGGGCAACCTGGCGAATCTCGCACCGGTCGCCGACAACCCGCGGTACCGGTTCGTGCAGGGCGACATCTGCTCGGCCGAGGACCTGGACGCTGCTCTGCCCGGGCACGACGCGGTGGTCCACTTCGCGGCCGAGTCGCACGTCGACCGCTCCATCACCGGGGCCGCCGGGTTCGTGCTGACCAACGTGCTGGGCGCCCAGCAGGTGTTCGAGTCCGCGCTGCGGGCCGAGGTCGGGCGGGTCGTGCACGTGTCCACCGACGAGGTGTACGGGTCCATCGACGAGGGTTCCTGGGTCGAGGACCACATCCTGGAACCGAACTCCCCGTACTCGGCGTCCAAGGCGGGCAGCGACCTGATCGCCCGCGCCTACGCCAAGACCTACGGGATGAACATCTCCATCACCCGGTGCAGCAACAACTACGGGCCGTACCACTTCCCGGAGAAGGTCATCCCGCTGTTCGTCACCAACCTGCTCGACGGGCACAAGGTGCCGTTGTACGGCGAGGGCGCCAACGTGCGTGACTGGCTGTTCGTCGACGACCACTGCCGCGGCATCCAGCTGGTGCTGGAGAAGGGCCGACCGGGGGAGTACTACAACATCGGTGGCGGCCGGGAGCTCTCCAACCGGGAGCTCACCGAGAAGCTGCTCGAGGCCACCGGCCGCGACTGGAGCTACGTGGACCACATCGTCGACCCGCGCGGTGGCGGCCACGACCTGCGGTACTCGGTGGACTACTCCAAGACCGGTGAGCTCGGTTACGCGCCCCGGATGGGCTTCGAGGAGGGTCTCGCCCTCACCGTCCAGTGGTACCGCGACAACCGGTCCTGGTGGGAGCCGCTGAAGGCCGCCGCGGCCACGGCGCGCGCATGAGCACCGCCTGGCTGGTGACCGGCGCCCGAGGGCAGCTGGGCGGCGACCTGCTCGACGTGCTGGCGGAGCGGCCCGGTGACGAGGTCACCGCGGTCGGCCGGGCCGAGGTCGACCTGACCGACGAGGCCTCGGTGCGTGCGGTCGTGCGCGATTGGCTGGCCCGCTCGGCCGGGTCACGGCCGGTCCTGCTCAACGCCGCGGCGTACACCGCCGTCGATGCGGCCGAGGACGACGAGGCCACGGCCGCCGTCGTCAACGGCGCTGCGCCGGGCTGGCTGGCCGAGGAGATGGCCGGGCACGGGCGGCTGGTGCACGTGTCCACCGACTACGTGTTCGACGGGGCGGCGACCGAGCCCTACCCCGTCGATGCGCCGGTCGCCCCGCGTTCGGCCTACGGGCGCACCAAGGCCGCCGGCGAGCAGGGGATCGCCGCGGTCGGCAGTGACGCCTCGGTCGTCCGAACCGCATGGGTCTACGGACGGCGCGGCAGCAACTTCGTGCGCACGATGGCCGGGCTGGAGGCCCAGCGCGAGACGGTCTCCGTCGTCGACGACCAGATCGGCTCGCCCACCTGGTCTCTCGATCTGGCCCGCGGGCTGGTGGAGCTGGGTGAGCGGGACGGCGCCGTCCCTGGTGTCCTGCACTACACGAACGCCGGTCAGGTCTCCTGGCACGGCTTCGCGCAGGCGGTCTTCGAAGAGCTCGGTGCCGATCCGGCCCGGGTGCTGCCGACCACCAGCGCGGCCTTCGCCCGCCCGGCGCCGCGCCCGGCCTTCTCCGTGCTGAGCGGGGCCGCCTGGACCGCCGCCGGCCTCACCCCGCCACCGGCCTGGCGGGACGCGCTGCACGCGGCCATGCAGGAGGGCTTCCGGAACTGACCCGGTGGGGGTCTCCGGCCGGGTCTCCCGCGCAGGGGCCGCCGGGGATCGCACCCGCGCGCGACGCCGCGGTCAGGGTGGCCTCCGGGCCTGCCGATGGACTGAGCGTGACCGGTCTGCCCTGGGCGGACCGGCACCCCGCGCTCGTCGCCCATCGGAGGATCACTCTTGCGTCGGCTCATCGTCGGTTGTCTCGCATTCGTCGCCATGACCGGGAGCGTGCTCACGCTGCCGGTCTACGCGGCCCCGTCCCCCGAGGCGGAGCCGGTTCCCACGTCGGTCGACGTGGTGCAGATGGGCGCGCTGGACGAGCCGGCCCCGGCAGCCGAAGTGCAGGCCGGCACCACGGAGTCCGTGGCCGGGGTCGAGGCCACGGCGCCGACGCTGACCGTCGAGAAGACCCAGGTCGACGAGTTCAGTCTCGTCGGCGTCACCTGGGCCTTCGACGACGAGGTCATCGACACCGTGGTCCAGGTGCGCGTCCAGGACCCGGCTGGCGCGTGGGGTGAGTGGGAGCAGGTGTCGGTCGAGGACGTCGACCAGGACGCCTCGGCCGACAGCGGCGCGACGGTGCGTGGCGGCACGGCCCCGCTGTGGACCGGGCCGAGCACCGGGGTCCAGGCCGAGCTGGTGACCCGGTCCGGCGCCGCGCCCGCCGACGTCGAGCTCCAGCTCATCGATCCCGGGACCAGCGCCGCGGACACCTCGCTGGCCAGCCCGGACATCACCGACACCGCGGACGCCGCCTCCACCATGCCGGCGGTCTACAGCCGTGCGCAGTGGGGTGCCGACGAGTCCATCCGCACGTGGGACCCCGAGTACGCCCCGACGCTCAAGGCAGCCACGATCCACCACACGGCGGACAGCAACGACTACACCGCCGCCGACGTGCCGGCGATGATGCGGTCGATCTACACATACCACACGGTCGGCCGGGGCTGGGGCGACCTCGGGTACAACGTGATCGTCGACAAGTTCGGCCGCCTGTGGGAAGGGCGGTACGGCGGTCTGGCGAGCACCGTTATCGGCGCGCACGCAGGCGGCTTCAACACCGGTACCTTCGGGGTGTCGATGCTCGGCAACTACGAGACCGCGGCGACCACGCCCGCCATGATCAGCGCGGCCGCCGACATCATCGCGTGGAAGTTCTCCCTCTACGGCATCGACCCCAGCGGCTCGACCACGTTGACCTCCGGCGGCGGTGGGACGGCGAAGTACGCCGCCGGCACGGCCGTCACCCTGCCCACCATCTTCGCCCACCGGGACGTCGGCAGCACCAGCTGCCCGGGGCAGTACGGGTACGCGCAGATGGGCACGATCCGCACGCTGGTCGCACAGCGCGTCGGGTCGTACTCCCAGCCGCAGGGCAGCGTGGACAGCGTCCGCGCGGGGCTGGGCGCGGTGGCCCTGGCCGGCTGGGCCTACGACGGCGACGCCCCGACCTCGAGCCTGGCCGTGCACGTGTACGTCGACGGCGGCCCAGTCGCGGCGTGGACAGCCGACGGGTCCCGGCCCGACGTCGCGGCCGCCTACCCCGGGGCGGGAGAGGCGCACGGGTACAGCGGCATCGTCGCGGCCTCGACCGGCGCCCACCAGGTGTGCGTGTACGCGATCAACGAGGGGCCCGGCAGCAATGCGCTGCTGGGTTGCCAGACGGTGACCGTCAGCGCACCGAACCCGGTGCCCCGGGGGGTCGTGGACCAGCGGACCGTGTTCGGTGACCGGCTGCTGGTCACCGGTTGGGCACTGGACGAGGACAGCCCCACCACCGCACTGTCGGTGCACGTCTACGTGGACGGCAAGGCCATCCGGGCGGCGACGGCGAACACCGCCCGTCCCGACATCGCCACCGCCTACCCGGGCGCTGGATCCGCCCACGGGTTCAGCGCCGTGGTGAGCCTGGCGTCCGGCACCCACACGGTCTGCGTCTACGCCATCGACGTCGGCCCGGGATCCCTCAACCCCTCGCTCGGTTGCGCCGCGGTCGTCCGTGATGTCGCTTCCGGCAACCCTGTCGGCGCCCTCACCTCGGTGACCGCATCGGGCCGCACCGCCACCGTCGCCGGCTGGGCAGTCGACCCGGACGCCCTGGACGCCGCCGCCTCGGTGCACGTCTACGTCGACGGTGCCGCCGTCCGCGCGGTCGCCGCCGGGGGTACCTCCACCGCCATGACGCTGCCGGCCGCCTTCGGTGCCGGGACCGCCCACGGCTTCAGCACGTCGCTGAGCCTCGCCGCCGGCGACCACACCGTCTGCGCTTACGCGATCAACAGCGGAACGGGCGACGGGAACCCCTCGCTGGGCTGCCGCGCGGTCACCATCGCCGCCGCGGCGTGGAACCCGGTGGGCAACCTGGACGCGGTGACGCTGGCCGGCGACGGGCGGACGGCGACCGTGCGGGGCTGGGCACTGGACTACGACACGCCCACCACCCCCGTCAGCGTGCACGTCTACGTCGACGGCACGCCGGTCGTCGCCGTCCGTGCCAGCAGCACGCGGGCCGATGTGGCCGGCGCGCTGCCGGGGACGGGGACGGCGCACGGGTACTCCACCAGCACCGTGCTCGCGGCCGGGAAGCACCAGGTCTGCAGCTACGCGATCAACGTCGGGCAGGGCACGGGCAACCCGTCGCTGGGGTGCGTGGCCGTCACCGTCGCCGAGAGCGCCTACGACCCGGTGGGCTCGCTGGACCAGGCGACCCGGTCGGGGACGACGCTCACCGTCCGCGGCTGGGCGGCGGACCCCGACCAGCCCACGTCCCCGGTGCAGGTGCACGTGTACGTCGACGGCGTCGGCACCGTGCTGACGGCGAACTCGGCCCGGCCCGACGTCGCCGTCGTCTACCCCTACCTCGGTGCGGCGCACGGCTACCAGCTGGCGATGAAGGTCACCGACGCGGCGCACCGGGTGTGCGTCTACGCGATCAACGTCGGTTCGGGCACCACCAACACCACGCTGGGCTGCACGAACGTCTCGTGACCAGCCGTCCCCCCAGCGGAAGGAACCGCATGAAGTCACGCCGCAACCCCAAGACGCTGCTCGCGCTGCTCGCGCTGGCGGCCATGGTCGCCGCCGCGGCCGGTTACCTGGTCACCCGTGCCGACGGCTCCGCAGGCGTCTCCGCGGCCGGCACGTCGGCCGGTGCCTCCGCGGCGGGTACCCCGTCCGGGACGGCGGCTACGAGCGGGACCGCGTCGGCGGCCGCTGCGGCGAGCACATCGGTCGGGCAGCCGCTCGAAGGCCTGGAGCCGGCTCCCGGGACCGCGGTTGCCACGGAGGAGGAGCTGCCCGCCGATGCCCATGCCAGCCCGGTGCTGACCTACCTGGACTGGAGTGCGGACACGCGCAGCGCCGAGGCGGCGGGGTACGTCAGCGGTGTCGTCGAGGACGGTGGCAGCTGCACCCTGGTGCTGAGCCGGGACGGCGTCTCGGTGACCGCCGAGCTCAGCGGGACGGCCGACGCCAGCACCACCGTCTGCGGCGGTTTCCAGGTGCCGGCCGCGGAGCTGTCCCCGGGGACCTGGACGGGCGTGCTGCAGTACTCCTCGGCCACGGCCGGCGGGACGTCCGCTGCCCTCTCCCTCGAGGTGCCCACCTCGTGAGGGCGCGCAGCTTGGCCCTGCTGGTCGCCCTGGGCTTGCTGGCGGCGGTGGCCGTCCTCACCGGGGCCGCGCCGCCGCGGGTCGACACCGGTACCGGGCTGGCGCCGGCGGCCGACACCGCCCAGTTCAGCGCCGGCAACATCATCAGCGACGACATGTTCTTCGACGGGACCGCCATGTCCACCGCCGAGGTCCAGACGTTCATCGATGCCAAGGGCGCCTCCTGCAAGACGGGCAGTGATGGCACGTCGTGCCTGAAGAGCTTTTCGCAGACGACGACTGACCGGACGGCGGATGCCTACTGCTCCGGCTACACGGGCGCGGCCGCCGAGAGTGCGGCCACGATCATCGCCAAGGTCGCCCGGGCCTGCGATGTCAGTCCCCGCGTGCTGCTGGTGATCATGCAGAAGGAGCAGTCGCTGGTGACCAACACCGGCTCCTCGCTCACCGCCAGCCGGTACCAGAAGGCGATGGGCTTCGCCTGCCCGGACACGGCTGCCTGTGACAGTGCCTACTACGGCTTCCAGAACCAGGTCTACGCGTCCGCGCGTCAGTTCCAGAAGTACGCGGCCAATCCGAAGTCCTACGGTTACCGGGCCGGGGTGACCAGCGCGGTCCTCTACAACCCGAACAGCGCATGCGGCTCCTCGTCGGTCTACATCCAGAACCAGGCCACGGCCGGCCTGTACATCTACACGCCCTACCAGCCCAACGCAGCGGCCCTGGCCGCCGGTTACGGCAGCGGCGACTCCTGCTCTGCCTACGGCAACCGCAATTTCTGGTTGTACTTCACCGACTGGTTCGGCTCCACGCAGTCGGCTGGAGCCAGTGCTTCGCTGCCGGTCGGCTCGTTCGACTCGGTGAGCTCCAGCTACGGCCGGATCTCGGTGTCCGGGTGGGCGCTGGACCCGGACCTGCCCACCACCTCCCTCGCCGTCCACTTCTACGTGGACGGGGTCCTGGCCAGCACCGCGACAGCGGCCAGGTCCCGGATCGATGTGGGTGCGGTGTACCCGGCGGCGGGTGCCGCGCACGGGTTCGAGGCCACCTTCGACGCGGCGCTGGGCACGCACACCGTCTGCATCTACGCGATCAACGTAGGGAACGGCTGGGTCAACCCGCAGCTGGGCTGCCGGACCGTCGACAACCAGGACGCCGGCGCACCCAAGGGCGCGGTAGACGCGCTCACGGCTCAGCCGGGGCTGATCAGCCTGCGCGGCTGGGCGTTCGACCCGGACACGCCGGCCGCCACGGTCACCGTCCGGGTCTACTCCGACGGGGTGTATGCCGGGGCGTTGTCCGCGGGGCAGTCGCGGCCGGACGTGGCCACCGCATACGCGGTGGGTACCGAGCACGGGTTCTCCGGCACGGTCCCGGTCGCGCCGGGCTCGCACGTCGTCTGCGTCTACGCCATCAACGTGGGGCTGGGCATCACCAACCCCACTCTGGGGTGCGCTGAGCTGACGGTGGCCGACCCGGCCGACTACGACCCGGTGGGCTCGCTGGACACCGCACGAGCCAGCGGCGGCACGCTGACCCTCGCCGGTTGGGCCGTGGATCCCGATCTGCCGGCCGGCCCGCTGTCGGTGCACGTCTACGTCGACGGCAAGGCGGTGGCCGCCCTGTCGACCGGCGACGCCCGCGCAGACGTCGCGCGGGCGGTCGGCGGTGCCGGTCCTTCCGCGGGATTCCACTGGAGCTCGGTGCTCGCTGCTGGTTCGCACACTGTCTGCGCATACGCGATCAACGTCGGCTACGGCACCGCCAACCAGCTCCTGGGGTGCACGAAGGTCACCACCGTGGGTGGTGCGGCCGCTGACCCGATCGGTTCCCTCGACTCGGTCGTCGGGGGGGTGGAGACGCTGAGGGCGGTGGGGTGGGCCTATGACGCCGACGCGGCGACGGGACCGGTCACCGTGCACGTCTACGTGGATGGCGGCTTCGCCGGCGCAGTGACGGCCGACAGCACCCGGGCTGACGTCGCCGCCGCGGTCAGCGGTGCCGGTCCTGCCCACGGGTTCAGCTGGTCGGCCGGGGCCACTGCCGGGCAGCACACGGTCTGCCTGTACGCGATCAACGTGGGCGCCGGGACCCGCAACCCCACGTTGGGGTGCCGCACGGTGACGGTCACGGAGGCGGACCACCGCCCGACGGGGACGGTGGACTCCGTGGTGGCCAGCGGGACGACGGTCACGGCGTCGGGCTGGGCCTTCGACCCGGACCTGCCGACCGCGGCGGTGGTGGTGCACGTCTACGTCGACGGTGTGCCGACCGCGGCCGTCCAGGCTTCCACGGAGCGGGCCGACGTCGGTCGGGTGTACCCGTCGGCAGGTGCTGCGCACGGCTACGTGTGGAGCGGCACGACGTCCCCTGGCACCCACGCCGTCTGCGTCTACGCGATCAACCAGGGAGCCGGGAGCGTCAACCCGTCCCTCGGTTGCCGCACGGTGACGGTGCGGTGACGTCTCGCTGGCCCTACCCCTCGACAGCCCTGCGGTAGGCAGCGCAGGTCGCACGTGCGGTGGCCGACCAGGAGAAGCGGGCGGCCACCGCACGGCGGCGGGCTGCTGCGGGTGCGTCGTCCGGGGGAGCGATCGCGGTGCCGAGCAGTGCCTCGGCCCAGCCGTCCTCGTCCTCAGGGTCGATCAGGTGGGCCAGCGATCCGACCGTCTCCTGCGTCGCCGCGATGTCGCTGGCCAGCACCGGCACCCCGGTGGCGAAGGCCTCCAGCGGGGGCAACCCGAAGCCCTCGTAGCGGGAGGGGAAGACCAGTGCCCGCGCGCCGGCGACTACCGACTGCAGCTCGTGCTGCTCGAGGTACCCGAGGCGGACCACCCGCCGGGCCACTGGCCCCGGAACTTCCAGCGGCGGCCCCCAGCCGGCCGGGCCGGCGAGCGCCAGCAGGGGCAGGTCGTCCCCGGTCGCTGCGTGCGCAGCTGCGTACGCGCGCAGCAGCATCGGGAGGTTCTTGCGCGGTTCTACGTTCCCGGCGAAGACCAGGTAGGAACCGGTCAGGCCGAGCGCCCGTCGGCGGTCGGCGGTCGGCGGCCCCGCGGTCGACCAGGAGGCATCGACCCCCAACGGGGTGACGACCACCCGGTCCGCAGGCAGCGCAGCCGACTCGATGAGCTCCTGGGCCACCCCGTTGCTGGGGGTGCACACGACCGCGGCACGACGGAGCCCGCGCTCGACCAGCACCTGGAGGTGGGCGGAGTCGGCCGACACGGTCTCGCGGTACCGCAGGTAGGCGAGGTCGTGCACCGTGAGCACGCCGGCAGCCCGGGAGGGTGGTAGCACGAAGTTGGTGCCGTGGAAGACATCCAGGCGCCCGGACAGCAGCTCGACCGGCGGGAACTCGCTGCGCTCCCAGGCCCAGCGCAGCCCGCGCGCGGGAATCCGGCGACCGCGGTTGCGCACGGCCTGCGGTAGCGCGGTGGGCAGTCCGGAGGCTCCGCGGGCGGTGAAGGCGGTGGCCACCAGCTCGACGTCCGGATCGGCGCCCGAGGGGATCGCCAACTCGGCGAGCAGGTGTTCGACGTACCGACCGATGCCGGTACGGGGACCGATCAACGGGGTCGCGTCCAGGCCGATGCGCACGCTGCAGCAAGTTACCCGGCCGTGCACGGGCTGACAGGCGGCAGCTTGTTACTGTCAGCGAGACTTACGTGGCCGACGGCCACGTGTTGACTCTTGGAGGGCACGATCTCTCAGCTGCGTGTCACCTTCGCAAGTCGAGAACTCCTCGGCAACCTCGTCCTGCGCGAGCTGCGTGGCAAGTACAAGGGCACGTCCCTCGGCTGGCTCTGGTCGCTGCTGAACCCGCTCGCGTCCACGGTGATCTTCACCGTGGTGTTCGGCGCGATTCTCCGGGTCACGCCCACCGTGGGCGCCGACGGGCTGCAGAACTACACCCTCTTCCTGCTGTGCGCGCTGCTGCCGTGGAACTACTTCAGCGGCGTGGTGAACGGGGGGATGGGTGCGTTGCTGGGCAACGCCAACCTGATCAAGAAGACGTCGTTCCCCCGGCAGCTGCTCGTGCTGGCAGCGACGGCCTCGCTGTTCGTGACCTTCCTGATCGAGATGGCCGTGCTCGCCGTGGCTCTGCTCGTCTTCGGCGCCAACCCGCTGCTGTGGTTGCTGCCGACGCTGCTGCTGATGGTCGTGCTCGCCGTGTTCGCGACCGGCTTGGGGCTCATGCTGTCGGTGGCCAACGTGTACTTCCGGGACTCGGCCCACTTCGTGGCGATCGGCCTGCAGGTGCTCTTCTACGCGACCCCGGTGATCTACCCGATCACCCTGGTGTCCGATGTGTCGCCGGACTCGCTCGTCGCGCGGCTGCACATAGACTCGTTGTACTTCGTCAACCCGCTGGTGCACTTCGTCGAGGCGTTTCGGGACATGCTGTACGAGCATCATCTCCCGGGCCTCGGCACGGTGCTGGTGCTGCTGGTCTCCGCCGCGGTATCCATGTGGGCGGGGTGGAGCATCTTCAACCGTTTCTCCGGGCGTCTCGCCGAAGAACTGTGATCGGGGGACCGAGATGAGTGATGTGGCGGTGGAGGCCGTAGGCGTCTCCAAGCGCTTCCGGCTCTACCACGAGCGCAACCAGTCGCTCAAGGCAGCGTTCATGCGCGGCCGGCGTGCCAAGTACGACGAGTTCTGGGCCCTGCAGGACGTCGACCTCAGCATCCCGAGTGGTAAGACGTACGGGCTGATCGGTCACAACGGCTCGGGCAAGAGCACGATGCTGAAGTGCCTGGCCGGGATCCTCGTCCCGGACCGGGGGAGAACCCAGGTGCACGGCAAGGTTTCGGCCTTGCTCGAGTTGGGCGCGGGCTTCCACCCCGAGCTGTCCGGCCGGGACAACGTGTACCTCAACGGCTCGATCCTGGGCATGTCGCGGAAGCAGATCGACCGCCAGTTCGACGAGATCGTCGACTTCGCTGGGCTGGAGACCTTCATCGACACCCCGGTGAAGAATTACTCGTCAGGCATGTACGTGCGGCTGGGCTTCTCGGTCGCGATCAACGTGGACCCGGAGATCCTCATGGTCGACGAGGTGCTCGCCGTCGGTGACGAGTCGTTCCAGCGCAAGTGCATGGAGAAGTTCGCGGACTTTCGCGCCGAGGGACGCACCGTGGTCATCGTCAGCCACGCCCTCGGCACGATGCGCAGCATGTGCGACGAAGTCGCCTGGCTCGACCACGGCAAGCTCAAGGGTGTGGGTCGGCCGGAGGAGCTCGTCGACGAGTACGTCGGGGCCTCGCACGAAGACAGGGTGGAGGAGTCGGCGACCGCCGAGGAGGAGGGGCCCCGGCACAACCGCTGGGGCAGTGGCGAGGTACGCATCACCGGCGCCGAGCTGGTGTCCGACGGCCGGGTGACCACGAAGGTGCCCACCGGTGACGAGGTGGCCATCCGGGTGCACTGGGAAGCGGCGGCCCCGGTGGTGGAGCCCGTCTTCGGCATCGCGCTGCACACCCTGGACGGCGTGCACGTCACCGGGCCGAACACCCGGGACGCCGAGCTGCGGACCGGGACCCTGCACGGCACCGGCTGGCTGGATCTCCGGGTGCCTCGGCTCATGCTGACCCCGGGTACGTACGAGCTCACCGCTGCGGTGTTCGACCGTAGCGTGGTACACGCTTTCGACCACCGGGAGAAGATCCTGCGTTTCCACGTCCTCCCCGGCACCCCGCGCGACCACTTCGGTGTCATCTCGTTGGGTGGGGCCTGGGACCTCCGGAACGAGTCGCCGGCCGGTGATGGGGGCGCGGGAGCAGTCGGACGAACGGGTAGCTGAGCACCTGTCCACGGACCGCCGAACCGGGGCCCACGTGCCCCGCTCGGATCTCAAGAGGAGAGCATGAACACCACGGACATCGACTCGGTCACCCTCGTGGTGGTCAACTACAAGGGCGCCGAGGACACCATCGCCTGCCTGCAGGGCATCCAGGCGCTGGACTGGCCCCAGGACCGGCTGCGGGTGGTGGTCGTCGACAACGCCAGCGGCGGCGACGACGTCGCGCGGATCCGGGCCGCCGCACCGCAGGTCGAGGTGATCGCCTCCAAGAAGAATCTCGGCTTCGCGGGTGGGTGCAACCTCGGTGCCCGCGGGGCGGCCACGGAACACCTGGCGTTCATCAACAACGACGCGCGGCCGGACCCGGACTTCCTGCGGGCAGCGGTCGGGGCCCTGCAGGACGGCACCATCGGTGCGGTGGCGGCCAAGGTCGTGGACTGGGAGGGCGAGCGCATCGACTACGTCGGCAGCGCGCTGTCCTGGTACGGCCAGGGGTTCAAGATGCACGTCGGCGCCGTGGACGACGGCAGCTGGGACGACCCGCGGGACGTGTTGTTCGGCACCGGCTCGGCTCTGGTCGTCCGTCGATCTGCCTTCGAGCAGGTGGGCGGGTTCGACGACCGGTATTTCATGTTTTTCGAGGACGTGGACCTCGGATGGCGGTTGTGGCTGGCCGGGCACCGCGTGCGGTATGTGCCCCGAGCTCTCGTGCTGCACAAGCACCACGCCTCGATGTCCAAGCTCGGTGCCTGGCGGGAGCAGTTCCTGCTCGAGCGGAACGCGCTGTTCACGATCTACAAGAACTACGACGACGAGAACCTGGCCCGCTTCCTGGCCCCGGCCCTGGGCCTGGCCGTGCGGCGCGGCGTCGTCCTCGGCGGTGCAGACAGCTCCGAGCTCGACCTGGCCTGCGCTCCTCCGCTGCCGGATGAACCAGCCACCACCGAGGTGTCCAAGACCCTGCTGGCCTCGGCCTACGCGGTGGATGGCTTCATCCGCGAGCTGGGCTCACTGCAGCAGAGCCGGGCAGAGATCCAGGGATCCCGGCAGCGCAGCGACGGTGAGGTGCTCCGCATGTTCGGGATGCCCCTCATCCCCAACATCCCCGACGCCGAATTCGTCCAGGACTTCCAGTCGGTCAGCGCGGCCTTCGAGGTCGACGTCCCCTTCCGGTCCCGTCGGCGGGTGCTCGTGCTGACCGGCGACACGCTCGCCGCGCGGATGGCCGGCCCGGCGATCCGCGCGCTGCAGATCGCGAAGTCGTTGGCCGGTGACCACGAAGTCGTGCTGGCCACGACCTCCGGGTGCGACCTGAAGCGCAGCGACTTCACCGCCCGCCGGGTCGCGACCCAGGCGGACATGGCGGAGCTGGAGCGCTGGGCCGACGTCATCGTGTTCCAGGGATACCTGATGCACGAGTACCCGGTCCTGCGGGCCAGCACGAAGCCCATCGTCGTGGACATGTACGACCCCTTCCACCTGGAGCAGCTGGAGCAGGCCAAGGACCTCGGCCCCGAGGCGCGCCGCAACGTCGTGCAGTCGGCGACCGGGGTGCTCAACGAGCAGATCCTCCGCGGTGACTTCTTCCTGTGCGCCTCGGAGAAGCAGCGCGACTTCTGGCTGGGGCAGATGGCCGGCCTGGGTCGGGTGAACCCCGCGGTCTACGACCGGGACGAGACGCTGGGCTCGTTGATCTCCGTCGTCCCGTTCGGTGTCGAGGACCAGCCACCCGTGGCGACCCGGCGCAGCGTGAAGGGTGTGCTGCCCGGGATCGGCGTCGACGACAAGGTCGTGCTGTGGGGCGGTGGCATCTACAACTGGTTCGATCCGCTCACCCTCATCCGCGCCATGGCCATCGTGCGGGACCGGGTGCCGGAGGCGCGGCTGCTGTTCATGGGCGTCAAGCACCCGAACCCGGCCGTGCCGGAAATGCGGATGGCCACCCAGGCGCGGGAGCTCGCCGAGGAGCTGGGGCTGCTGGGCAGCACGGTCATCTTCAACTACGAGTGGGTGCCCTACGAGGAGCGGCAGAACTTCCTGCTGGAGAGCGACGTCGGGGTCAGCACTCACCTGGACCACGTGGAGACGGCGTTCTCCTTCCGCACGCGCATCCTGGACTACATCTGGGCCTCGCTCCCGATCGTCTGCACCGAGGGGGACTCCCTCGCCTCGCTGGTCGAGCAGCGCGACCTCGGACGCACCGTGCCCGCCGGCGACGTGGAGCGGCTGGCGGAGGTGCTTGTGACGCTGCTGGCTGACAACGAGGCGAACGCCCACTACCGGGTGAATCTGGCCGGGATCGCGCCGGAGTACCAGTGGTCGACCGTGCTGGAGCCGCTGCGCGCGTTCTGCCGCGACCCGCGCCGTGCCGACGACCTGCTCGACGCGGCCGGTCGGCTCGACACCGGTCGCGGCGTGGCGGTGGTGACGCCGCCGTGGCAGGGGGTGCGCGGCGACGTCGTACTGGTCCGCACGTATCTGCGTGAAGGCGGCCCGCAGCTGCTCGCGCAGAAGGTCACCGAACGCGCGTCCCGCCTGGCCCGTGGGCGGCTGCGGGGTCGGTGAGTGGGTCGTCCCCCGGAACGGGCCAGCGGCGGCAGAGGTCAGGCGCGACTTGAGGGGAGACGATGGGCTCGCTATCGGCACCGACGGCTTCACGGGGCGGCCCGGTGAGGGCCGCTCCTGTGGTCGGAGTGCGTCTCGATGCGGCGACCGGAGTCGGGGTGCGTTGTTGGATCCGCCGCACCGACTGCTTACCGTGGTCGTGTCCGGCTGACGCGCTCCCGCTGGACCACTCCGCCGTGGGCTGCTGAACCGGGTCCGGGCGCGATCATGCTGCACTCCGGGTTCGTCGACCCGCGGGCCCATCTCCGGATCCCGATGCTTGCCGTTCCGGGGCGAGGGCCGGTTCCTCGCCCCGGATAGGGGATTATGAACCGGAAGGGCGACGTCCGTGCCCTTTGCATCGCCGACCCCTCCACAGGGCGATGTGCGCGGGGTCGGACCACCACAACAGACCGAGGTCGCACGCCGCATACGACGGCGGCCAGAACGAAGGAGCGGCATGACCGAGCAGAGCACTGAGGGTGCCGCGGGAACGACGTCGGCCGACTACTCGGCGTTCTACTTCGACGGGCACCTCGGCCCGCCGTACACCTACGAAGAACCGCACTGGAAGCGGTTCTTCGGATCGGTTGCCGATGCGGTCATCGCCACCTTCGAGCCAGAGCGCACCTACGACGCAGGGTGTGCCATCGGTCTGTTCGTCCGGGCTCTGACCGAGCGGGGAGTGGACGCCCGCGGCGGCGACATCTCCGAGTTCGCCGTGGCGGGGGCACCCGACGGCCTGCGGGAGAGGTTGGAGGTCCGCGACCTCACCCAGCCGTTCACTGAACGCTACGATCTGGTGTCGTGCATCGAGGTGCTCGAGCACATGTCGATGGTCGACGCGCAGCGGGCGATCGCTAACCTGTGCAGCGCTTCGGACACCTTGCTCATCTCCTCGACCCCCGACGACTTCACCGAGCCGACGCACATCAATGTGCGGCCGCCCGCGTCGTGGGCCGCTGATTTCGCCCGCCACGGCTTCTTCCGGCGCACCGATGTCGATGCCTCCTTCCTCTCCTCGTGGGCTGTCGTCTACGAGAAGCGGCGGTTGACGCCGGTCGAGCTCGTCGCCCGGTATGAGGCTCTTCTCGCGCCGTTGTCGAGAGAAGTGGTGGCCAAGCGGCAGGCGTTGCTGGAGACCCAGCGCGAGTTGGGTCGGTTGCAGCAGGCCGGTGGCCCCGAGGAAGAGGGGCTCGCACAGCACGTGCGGACGCTGGAGGCGGCTCGGGAGCGAGCTGAACGTGAGCGCGATGAAGTGATCGCCGACCGTGACCGGCTGGTCCGCGACCTGGTGACCGTGCGGGACGGCGGCGACCAGTCCGACCAGCTCGTTCGCCTCGGTCTGGTCGATGAGCTGATCGGGGTCAAGGCCGAATTGAGCCAGGCCCGGCTCCGCACGGAGAACGCGGAGGCCCTGGCGGCCGAATGCAACGTTCAGCTGGCCGGCGTCCACGGGGACCTGCACGAGAGCCGGCTGCAGGATCAGCGACTCCGCGCGGAGCTGGCGGGTGTTCACTCGGAACTGCACCACAGCCGGCGCCAGGAGCAGCTGCTCCGCGCCGAACTTGAGACGCAGCAAGCAGAATGCCAGCGGCAGCTTGCGGACGTACGAGCCAGCGCGACCTGGAAGTTGGGGCGCTTGATCCTGGCTCCTACGGCGGTGCCGCGACGCATCCGCCGGCGGCGATGACGTCTTGGCTCTGGGTCCTCCCCTGGCGGAGCTCGTTTTCACCGTCCTGGTCCCGTTGTACCGGACGGATTCCGGCCACCTGACGGAGATGGTCCGGTCGGTGCAGTCCCAGACGGAGCCGTCGTGGGAACTCGTCCTGGTCGATGATGGCTCGAAGTCGCCCGAGCTGACTGCCGCGCTGGCGGAGATGGCGGCGGGTGACGCTCGAATCCGTGTCGAGACGCTGACAGTCAACGTCGGGATCGCGGGGGCGAGCGCGCATGGCTTGTCGGTGGCCCGAGGTGAGTTCATCGCCCTGCTGGACCACGACGACCAGCTCGCCCCGAACGCCCTCGAGCGTGTGCACCAGGCGATCATGGAGCATCCGGCAGCCGACGTCCTCTACTCAGACGAGGACCAGGTGCACGAAGGAGTGCGGGGCGCTCGTTTCAGCAAGCCGGAGTTCTCTCCCGAACGGTTACGCGGCCAGATGTACCTGGGGCACCTGGTCGTCTACCGGCGGACTCTGCTGAGGGACGTCGGTGGCTTCCGTTCCGGTTTCGACGGTAGCCAGGACTACGACTTGGCCTTGCGCGTCACGGAGTGCGCCCGCGAGGTGGTGCACGTGCCCGAGGTGCTCTACCACTGGCGCATCCACCCGGGGTCCGTGTCGCACCGTCCGGACAACGCGCAGGTGTTTGCTCGCGCCCGGGCGGCGCTGGAGGGGCATCTCCAGCGGACCGGGCGGGAGGCGGTGGTGGAGCAGGTCCACCCCATCGGGGTCTACCGCATCCGGCGTTCGCTCCGTGAGCACCCGCTGGTCAGCATCGTCGTCCCCACCCGTGGTTCGTCGTCGGTGGTGCGCGGAGAGCGGCGGGTGCTCGTGGTCGAGGCACTGCGCTCGGTGTTCGAGCGCACCACGTACCCCGACTTCGAGGTGGTCGTCGTCGCCGATCGGGCGACTCCACCGGAGGTGCTCGAGGAACTGCGTGGGTTGTCCCGCAGCCGTGTCCGCATGCTCGAGCACCGTGGGCCGTTCAACTACTCCGAACAGGTCAACAACGGCGTGCACCAGGCCCGGGGTGACGTGCTGGTCACATTGAACGACGATACCGAGGTGGTCACTCCGGAGTGGCTCACGACCATGGTCGGGCTCATGGAGCCAGACGTGGGCATGGTGGGGGCCAAGCTCCTCTTCGAGGACGACTCGATCCAGCACCTGGGTCTGTACGTCGGGGGCGGGCACGTCGCTCACATCGCGGCCGGGGAACCCGCAGACTCGACCGGGCCCTCGGCCGGGTACCTCGTGGACCGGGAGGTCACCGGGGTCACCGGGGCCTGCGCTCTCTTCTCGCGCGCGGTGTTCGAGGAGGTCGGTGGGCTCAGCCGGTCGCTTCCGGTGAACTTCAACGACGTTGACTTCAGCCTCAAGATCAGGGCCACCGGGCGAAGGGTCCTGGTTACTCCGCACGCGGTGCTGTACCACTACGAGTCCCGGTCTCGGCTGCGTCGAGTCGAGCTCAGCGAGGCGAGCACCCTTCGGAGCCGCTGGTGGCACGAGTTGGCCCGCGACCGGTACTGGCGGGTGGAGATCCCCGGTGAGCAGCAGAACTGAGCCGGTCGGCCGGCCGGGGTCGCTCAGTCCGAGTCGACCGGCGGAGCGATGCTCGCCAGGTGGGCCGGACGGCGGCGGCTGATCACCGCCCAGGGAAGCAGCCGCACCGCACCTACGAGGACGCGGGCACGCAGCAGCAACCGCTGCTGTTGACCGGCAGGTGGCCCGTCGCCGGCCAGCCGGCGCGCCGCGAGGGATGCCGTCGTCAGCAGGAAGCGGAGCCACACGCGGGCAGCCCTGCCGGCCGGGGCGCACCGGACGTGCATGAGCAGACGGTTGCGCTCGTTCCAGTACGCGAAGGACGCCGAGTTCTGGTCCGAACTCGCCGAGTGCCGGTGGTGCACGACCGCGGCGGGCTCGTACCGGACGGTCCAGCCTGCCTGGCGCAGCCGCCAGGACGTGTCGGTGTCCTCGTAGTAGAGGAAGTAGGGGGCGGGGAAACCGCCGACGGCCCGGACCGCGGCGACGCGCAGCAGTGCCGCCCCTCCGCTGAACCCGAAGACCTCCCCGGGTTCGGGGTGCGCGGTGGCGGGCTCGCCGAGCCCGCGGTCGGCGCCGTACCCGTCCGGTAGCAGCACGACGCCGGCATTGTTCAGCCGGGCTCCGGTGCCGTCGTCCGTGAGCAGCAACCGAGACGTGATGGCGGCGGCCTCCGGGTGCTCTCCGGCGGCGGCGGTGAGCGCCGCCAGCCAGCCCGGCTCGGCGACGGCGTCGTCGTTGAGCAGTGCCACGAGCTCGGTGTCCACCAGGGCCAGACCGGCGTCCACGCCGCCGGCGAACCCGAGATTCTGATCGGTGCGCAGGACGGCGACCTCGGGGAAGCGCTCGGCCAGCATCTCGGCGGTGCCGTCGGAGGACGCGTTGTCGACCACCAGGACGCGGTGGGCGCGGGTCTGCCGGCGCAGCGACTCGAGCGTCTCGGCGAGCAGGTCGCGTGCCCGCCAGGTGACGACGAGAACTGTCTCGGACACGGTCTGTCCGCGGCTGGCAGTCACCCTCCGAACGGTAACGTGCAAACCTCCTGGCACCTGCCCTCTGGGTGGGGGAGTCGTCCTTCCGCGGTGTGCTGCACCGGCACCGCGCCGTCAGCGCCGGCCGGGGTCGACCTGCCCCGTAGCTGTCCATCTTCATGATCGGGAGCGCATCCATCTCTGCACACCCGACGAACGCCTCCGGTGCCCGGCGGCACGCGCTCGGCCGGTTGAGAGCAGCACCGCACGCGTTGCGTGCGGTGCTGCCGCCGCCCGTGGTGTTGGTGGCCGCCGCCCTGCTGTTCTGCGTCTCGCTGTCGTGGGCGGTGCTGACCCCGGTCACCCGCGCCCCGGACGAGCTCCAGCACCTGAACAGCATCCTCCGCCTGGCCGAGGGCGGTGGGTGGCCGCAACCGGGTGACGCGCGGGTGCACGAGGACCTGGTCGCCGTCTCGGAGCTGTCCGGTGCCACGTCGGACGGGGCACTGAGCTACCTACCGGGGTCGGTCAACACCGTCCCCGGTGCACCGCTGTTCGCCGAGATCCCACCGACGCCGGTCGACGACCGGGAATCCTTCGCCGAGCTGGACGACGACCGACCGAGCTCGCTGCTGGACCAGATGACGCAGCACCCGCCGGGGTACTACGCCGCGACCGCGCTGGTCTACCGCCTCGCCGGGCTGGCCGACCTGCGCTACGACCGGGCCGTCTTCGTCCTCCGGGCACTCACCGCACTGACGGTCGCGGCGAGCGTCCCGGTGTGCTGCTACCTCGCCACCCGGGAGCTGCTCGGGAACGAGACGGCGGGCCGAGTCGCGGCGTTCATGCCACTCGGCGTCCCGCAGCTGGGCTTCCTCGCCGGGACGGTGACCAACGACGGCGCCGCCATCGCGTGCACGTCGGTGCTCTCCGTGCTCACCCTCCGGGTGGTGACCCGCGGTGCGATTCGGCGGCGTCTGCTGCTGCTCGCCGTGGTGGCGGGCTTGCTGTGCTGGACGAAGGCAACTGCTCTCACGCTCCTGCCCATGGTGCCGCTGGCGATCACCATCGCGTCATGGCGAGCAAGAGGGCCCGGCTGGCGTTCCTGGGCCGGTCCGGCCGTGCGGGCCGGTGCGGGCGTGTCCGCCTTGGCCTTCGTGCTGGGTGGCTGGTGGTGGGCGCTCAACCTGGTTCGTTACGGGTCGGTGCAGCCCAGCGCTGGTGTCACCGAACCGGGGACCGTGCCGGTGCTCGGCCTCTGGAACTACCTGCAGGTCTTCTGGACCCGGGTGTCGGCGAGCTACTTCGGCGACATCGGTCTGCTGGAGGCTCCTTTTCCACGATTCTTCACCGCAGCAATGGCGGGTGCGTTCCTGACGCTGGTGCTGGTCGGTCTGTCATCGCGGCGTGCGGCCGGCGAGCGGATCGTGCTCCTGGTGCCACTTGCGCTCACCGCACTGGCGATGTTCGTCACGGTCTACGCGGTTCACCGACGCACGAACGCCCTGCCGGGGTTGCAGGGGCGCTACCTCTTCGTGGTGCTGGTTCCCACCGTCGCACTATTGGTGGCGGGACTGGCCCGGGTGGTCGCCGTCCTGCGCCTGCGGTGGGTTTGGGTCCTGCCGGCAGTGGTGGCCGGCGGACTCGGCACCGCCGGACTCGGTCTGCTGCGCGGCTTCCGGACCTACTACCAGCCCGCGACGGGCAGCTGGGGGGCGGCTCTCGACCGCTTCCTGGGGTGGTCGCCCTGGTCTCCGGCGGCGATCGGCGTCTTCGCTGTGCCGGCAGCGGGCTGCCTCGTGCTGCTCGGCTGGCTGTGGGGCAGCGCGGCAGCGGCTGGCGATGGCCCCTCTCCTGCGCTCCATCTGCCGATGGCCGGCTGAGCAACGCCACCTCCGAACCGGCTCACCGCCGTGCCTCCCCGCAGGAAGGGGCGGCCGTTGAGGGCCCGCCAGCGGCGTCCGGCTCCGCTGCGCCCGGCCGCCGGCCGACCTCCGTGGGGCGCGTGGGACCTCTGGTGCAGGTGGACCGTCCCGGGGTCGAGGGCACTGATCCTCACGATGTGGTCGGGTACGGTTCACCCCCGTGACTGTGGCTCCCGTGCATCTTTCCGTCACGGCATTTGATCAGCCTTCTGGCCCGAATGTCCTCGACGTGACGGTCGTCCTCCCTTGCTACAACGAGCAGGACCACGTCCTCCTGGAGATCGAGCGAATCACGCAGGCCATGGATGCCAGCGAGTTCTCCTACGAGCTGCTCGTGATCGACGACAAGTCGACCGACGGCACGCTGGCGGTCCTGCAGGCGGCGCTGTCGCGGTACCCGCACATGAGGTTGATGCCCTTCCGCACCAACGGGGGGTCGGGTACGGCCCGCCGGATCGGGACCCGTGAGGCCTACGGTCAGTTCGTGGTCTGGACCGACGCGGACATGACCTACCCGAACGAGCGGATCCCCGAGTTCGTCCGCCACCTGGTGGACAATCCCGGGGTGGACCAGGTGGTGGGTGCGCGGACCACCGAGGAGGGCACGCACAAGCTGCTGCGGGTGCCCGCCAAGTGGACGATCCGCAAGGTTGCCGAGCAGCTGTCGTCGACCAAGATCCCGGACCTCAACTCGGGTCTGCGGGCGTTCCGGCGCGAGGTCTCGTTGCCCTACCTCCGGCTGCTGCCGCCCGGGTTCAGCTGCGTCACCACGATCACCATGTCGTTCCTGAGCAACCAGCACCCGGTCGAGTACCTGCCCATCGCCTACTCCAAGCGCTCGGGCACGTCCAAGTTCCACTTCACCAAGGACGCCTACCGCTACATCCTGCAGGTGCTGCGGATGGTCATGTATTTCAACCCGATCAAGGTGCTCATGCCGGTGGCCCTGACGCTGCTGGGGTTGTCGTTGGTCAAGGGCGTGGTCGACGTCATCCGGTACTCCTTCGCCATCTCCACCAACACGGTGCTGCTTTTCGTCACCGGGTTGCTCATCTTCACCCTGGCCCTGCTGGCCGACCTGATCGTCCGATCGCGCGGCGAAGCCTGAGCAACTCAGGAGACGTCCCGCCCCGCTCCTGAGGACCACATGCTCCCCACCTTGAAGTCCCTCGCCGTCCGGCTCCTGGCGGTTCCCGCCGTGGCCCGCGTCTACGAGCTCGCCACCCGTGGGCTGCTGTCGGTCGGTGGCGGTAGCCGGCTCGGGGCGACCATCTACTCGCTGCCGGGCCTGATCACCTTCAACCGCGAGCAGTGGGCCGTGCTCTCCGGGCGCCGGGCGTACTGGGCCGCTGTCGGGTCCCAGCGGAGCTCCCGCGTCGAGCTCCGGCGGAACGTGCACCGGCTGGAGAAGGGGTTGCTGATGCGACCCCGCCGGTCCTCCTTCGCCGCCGACTACATCGAGGAGACCGTCCGCTTCTACCTCGCTGCAGTCGGCCGGGAGGGCGGTGACCCCACCGCTGACGCCAGCGAGCTGCAGTGGGCCTTCGACGTGCTGAGCGAGTACTTCGTCGTGTGCGCCGACGACCACCCGGCGATCGCCCGCGCGCGGACGGCGTTCGAGGCGGTCGAGCACCGCACCAGCGCCGGTGACCTGAAGCCCTATCCGCACCGCACGATCAAGCGCAGCGAGATCAGCTACGAGGACCTGCTGACCCTGGCCCACCAGCGTCGCTCGGTGCGCTGGTTCACCGACCGGTCCGTGCCTCGGGAGCTGGTGGACAAGGCATTCGACGTCGCGCGGCAGAGCCCCACCGCGTGCAACCGGCTGCCCTACGAATTCCTGGTCCTCGACGAGCCCGAGGCGGTCCAGCGGGTCGCCCGCATCCCGTTCGGGGCCGCCGGGTACGGTCACCAGATCCCCACGCTGGTGGTGGTGACCGGCCGGCTGGACAGCTACTTCTCCCCGCGGGACCGGCACGTCATCTACATCGACGCCGCCCTGTCCAGCATGGCGTTCATGTTCGCCCTGGAGACCCTCGGGCTGGCGTCCAGCGTCATCAACTGGCCCGACTTCGAGCCGTTGGAGCGGCGGATGGCCCGCACGCTCGGGCTGGCGCCGCATCAGCGGGTGGTCATGCTCATCGCGGTCGGCTGGCCGGACCCCGAGGGGATGGTCGCCTTCTCGCAGAAGAAGAGCCTGGACGGGATTCGCCGGTACGACGTCCTCGATGACTGAGGTCCCCGCAGACCGGCGACGAGGGCGCAAGCTGCTGCGGAGCGGACTGACCGTCGTCGTCCTGCTGGTGGTCGGCTGGTTCTTCGCGCAGGTGCTGCTGGCCAACTGGAGCGCGGTCGCCGCGATCGACGTCTCCTTCGACGGGTGGTCGGTGCTGGCGATGCTGCTGTTCGCCGGCGCCGTGCCGTTGTCCGGGCTGATCTGGGGCCGGATGACGGCGCTGCTGTCGGGCACCTCCGTCCCGGTGCTGGAGGCGGTGCGCGTGCAGTGCGCCTCCTGGCTGCTCAAGTACGTGCCCGGGCAGCTGGGTTCGGCGGTGAACAAGGTGGTCTGGGGCGGTCGGCGCGGTATCCCGCGCAGCCTGATGGTGATCACGTTCGTCTACGAGAACGCCTTCCTGCTCATCGGATCGGTGGTGCCTGCCCTGGCGGTGCTGGCGGTGACCACCGCAGGGCAGGGCGTCGCCGCCGGATCGCGGGACGTCTGGCTGGCCGTCGTGGCCGCGCTGGTGCTGATGGCGCTGGTCGGTGACCCCCGGGTCTTCCGGGCGGTGGCCGGCGTGCTGGGCAGCCGGGTGCTGAAGCGGGAGCTCCCGCAGGAGCACTTCCTCGGTGCCGCGGCGGCTGCCCGCTACCAGCTGGCCTTCCTGGGGCCGCGCCTGCTCAACGCCGCCGGCTTCGTCTGCGTGGCCCTGTCCACGGTGCCCGTCCCGGCGCGGCTCTTCCTCCCGCTCGGCGCGATCTACGTGCTGGCCGGCGCAGTGGGCATCCTCGCCGTCTTCGTGCCCAGCGGGCTCGGCGTCCGCGAGTCGGTCATCGTCGTGTTCGCGGCGATCGTGATGCCCGTGGAGCAGGCCGTCCTCCTGTCGTTGCTGGCACGGCTCTACAGCACCGCGGCGGACGTGCTCGTGGCAGTCGGCTACGCAGCGTTGTCCGCAGCACATCGGAGGGGGAGGGTGGCCACGTGAGGGTCGCGATCATCGGTTCGGCGCTGTCGGGCAACAAGGGGGCCGCGGCGATGCTGGAGAGCTCGGTGCAGGAGCTCACCGCCCGTGACCCGGGTGCGTGCTTCTCGCTGCTGAGCGTGTACCCGGGGCCGGACCGGCGGCAGAACCGGTACGGGCAGCTGGAGGTGGGCGATGCCCGGCCGGTCCGGCTCGGGGCGCTGCTGAACCCGGCTGCCCTGCTGCACCGCCTGGTACCGCCGCTGCGCGGGCTGCTGGTCCGCCGGTTGCCGGAGCTGCGTGCGCTGGTCGAGGCGGACGTCCTGCTGGACCAGGGGGGGATCACCTTCGTCGACGGTCGCGGCAAGTTCCTCGTCTACAACGTCGCGACGATCCTGCCCGCGTTGCTGGTCGGCACGCCGGTCGTCAAGTGCGCCCAGGCGCTGGGCCCCTTCCGCAGCCGGGCCAACCGCTGGGCAGCCCGGGTGCTGCTGCCGCGGGTGGCGGTCATCGTCTCCCGGGGGGCGATCACCCACCAGCACCTGCTCGACCTCGGGCTGCGCAACGTCGTCACCGGCGCAGACCTGGCGTTCACCCTGCGGGTCACCCCGGAGGAGCAGGCCGCGGCCGACCGCCTCGTGGACGGCGCGTTCTTCCAGGGCACCGTCGTCGGCGTCTCACCGAGCGCGGTGCTGCGCGGGCAGGCGGATGCCCGCGGTACCGATTACGTGGCTGAGGTCTGCCGGCTGGTCGACCACCTGACCGGGGACCTGGGCATGCGGGTGGTCCTGCTCCCGCACAGCGCGCGCGCGGGCACCGACAAGACCCACAACAACGACCTGCCGCTGTGCCGGGAGGTGCACCGGCGGCTCTCCCGACCCGACCGGTGCCTGCTCGTGGACCAGGAGCTCAGCTCGCAGACGCTGCGGGCGCTGATCGGCCGGTGCGACCTCTTCGTCGCCTCCCGGTTCCACGCGATGGTCTCCGCCCTGGCGATGGGTGTGCCCACCCTGGTGATCGGCTGGAGCCACAAGTACCGCGAGGTGCTGGACATGTTCGGCCTGTCGGAGTGGGCGATCGCGCATGACACGTACAGCGACGAGCTCGTGCAGGACGCCTTCGCCCGGCTCGTCGCGCAGGCCGACGACGTCCGGGACGCCATCGCCGGTGCACTGCCCCAGGTCGTCGAACGCGGACGCGGGCAGATCGACCTGGTCCTGGACGTCGTGGCCGGCCGCGCCCTCCCGCCGGCCGGGGGGTGAGCGGCGAGGTGACGGCCCCGGAGAGCTGCCCTGGTCCCGGGCCCGAGGTGCTGCGGGTCGGGCTGGTCCTGGAGCAGCCGCTGATGCCTGTGCCGGGGGGGACCGGGCGCTACAGCGTGCAGATCGCCCGGGCGCTCGCCGCGCGGTCGTCGTCCCGGGTCAGCGGCTGGACCGCCTGGCACCGGGACGTCGGCCCGGCCCGAGTGCCCGGGGTTGCCGGGCCGCACCGGCTGCCCCTCCCCCGGCGGGCCCTGATCACCGCGTGGGAGCGGTCGCTGGGTCCCCGCCCGCACGGGGTGGACGTGGTGCACGCCCCGACCCTGCTGGCGCCACCCCGGGGCCGGGTCCCGCTGGTGGTCACGGTGCACGACGTGGTGCCCTGGACGCACCCGGAGACGCTGACCCCGCGTGGCGCGAGGTGGCACCGGGCGATGGCCGGCCTCGCGGCTGGGACCGCTGACGCGATCGTCGTGCCGACCGCTGCTGTCGCGCGTGAACTGGCCCGGCACGTGCCGCTCCGCCACCCGCCGGAGGTCGTGCCCCTGGGGGCGAGCGACCTCAGTCCGCCGGCGGACCCGGAGGAGGTCATGGCCCGGCTGCGCCTTCCGTCCGGCGGGTACGTGCTCAGCCTGGCCACCGCCGAGCCCCGGAAGGGGCTCGATGTGCTGGTGCGCGCCATGGCTGACCGGCGTGCTCCCGCCGTTCCGTTGTTGCTCATCGGCGCCCGCGGCTGGGGCGGCGTCGACCCGGCGGCCATGGCTGCGGCGTCCGGGTTGGCCGCCGACCGGGTCCGTCACCTCGGCGCTGTCTCCGACGCCGACCTGGCGGTGGTTCTCGAACGGGCGACGGTGCTGGCGGTACCGAGCCGGGCGGAGGGCTTCGGGCTGCCCGTGGTGGAGGCGATGGCGGCAGGCACCGCGGTCGTCACCTCCACCGACCCGGCCCTGCTCGAGGTGGGCGGCGACGCGACGGTCGCAGTGCCAGTCGGAGACGCCGTGGCGCTGGCCGGCGCACTCGCCCAGGTCGTCGAGGACGCTGGGCTGCGCGGCCGGCTGGTCGCGGCCGGCCGCCGTCGCGCCCAGGAGTTCACCTGGGCTCGGACAGCGGAGTCGCTGGCCGAGCTCTACGCCAGGTTGCGCTGAGCGGTAGCCCCTGGGGGCACCTGCGCCGGCGCCCCGGCCGCTTCGGGGCCGGGCGGGAGGTCGGCGTCGGCGGGATCGCCGTGTCGCAGGTCCCAGGCGGTGCACATCGCCGCCAGCACGGTCGTCGTCGCCAGGGCGAGGACCACGACGACGAGGGCGGGGAGCGGCAGCGGAGACCATGTCTTCAGGGCCGCGAGCCCGTCGAGGAGGCTGGAGTCGCGGTAGGCCCAGTGGAACCCGAGAACCTTCCGCATGCTCGCGAAGGTGAAAGTGAGCCCGCCCAGGCCCATCAGCAGCGGCGCCCAGCGACCGAGCAGATGGGTGAGGAAGAGGGCGACCACGATCAGGACGCCGGTGATGCCGACGAAGAGGTAGCGCCCCTGCAACCCGGCCGGGGCGCCTGTCTTGAGGTAGAGAGCCCAGGTGTTGTCCAGGAGAACCACCCCGGCGGCGAAGAAGGGGAGGACCAGCACGGCGAGCGTCCTCCGCTGCACGCGCTGACCCGGTCGGATGACCAGGGGCAGCAGGATCAGCAGCACCAGCAGGATCGACAACCCGGTGGTCAGCGCAGCGGGGAAGGGGGCTGGCAGGGTGTTGCGCTGGATTGACAGGGTGGCCCAGAACCGCATGGGAATCCGTTCGGCAGCCGACGACACGAAGGCACCGAGGGCGCTGGCCGGATCGAGCGGGCCGTCGGCCAGCGTGGGGACGTGGCCGGCGGGCTGCACCGCGCCGTACCGGACCAGGTTGGCCACCCACCACCAGCCGCCGAGCGCGGACAGCGCGACCACCACGGCCAGCCGGGCCGCACCGCCCAGCCACTGCCGGGAACGGGCCGCGGCCACGAGGTGCACGAGCACCACCGACGGCAGCAGGACGAGCGCGAAGGCCTTGCTAAACAGTGCTACCGCGAGCGCAAGCCCCAGTAGCACCGTCGTCCGCCACCGGGTGTCCCCGGTCGCCACGTAGACCAGTGCGACCGTGACCGCGGCGGCGGTGATGGTCAGCAGGTTGTCGTTGTTGACCGCCCCACCCAGCGCGCCGAGCTGCGGGATCGTGAACGGGAGCAGGGCCGCGCAGATGGCCGTGGCTCGACCGGCTCGCAGCCGTTGCGCGCCGATGGCGAGGAACAACGGCAGCGGTGTCATCAGCACCACGTCCACCAGCCGCAGCAGCCAGACGGTCTGTCTGGTGTCCAGGTCGTCGGGGGCCACCGAGAGCACCGCGGCGGTCAGCAGGTAGAAGCCGGGCGGGTGCTGCCCGATGGTGTCGACACCCACGTACTCGGTGTCGGCAGCAGCGTGCAGATCGGCGAAGCTGACGTCGAGGTCAGCCGCCTGGGCCTGGCTCAACGGTTCGTAGTCCTCGTTGCCCGGGAGCAGTGCGGCGTAGACCCAAGTGAGGTAGGGGAGTTCGTGATACCCGGGCCAGGACCTCTCCTCGGCGAGGTAGAACGACGCCGACACGTGCCCCACCTCGTCGGCGGAGCGGAAGGTCGGGAGGAGCAGGCTCCAGCTGAGCAGCACCAGGGCCCACAGGGCCGTGATCACGTGCACCGAACGGGGCAGCCGCCGCAGCACACCGACCGCCTGTCCGGAATCGGTCCGCTGCGGCCCTTCGATCTGGGCCACGGGTTGCGTCATCGGTCGGGGGTCCCCGGCTTCCTCGGGAGGTGGACGCTGGTTTGGCCGTCCGATCGGTAGCTGGTGTACTTCGCGGCCGGTTCGCGGACCGGAGCAGCTTATGCCGCTCCCGCACCGTCAAGACGGAGCCAAATCCAGCTGGGGCCGCTGGTGAGTCCGCCACGTACCGGGGCTGGTGAGCCGGCCGACCCGGTGGCGGTCCCCGGGTCGGCCGCCACCGGCGGGTTCAGCGCGGGCCTGCCTCCTGCAGCACGCCCAGCAGGTAGGTGCCGTAGCCGCTCTTCACGAGCGGCTTCGCCAGCGCGGCCAGCTGCGCGTCGTCGATGAAGCCGCGGCGCCAGGCGATCTCCTCGATGCAGCCGATCTTCCAGCCCTGGCGCTCCTCGACGACCTGCACGAACTCGGCCGCCTGCATCATCGAGACGTGGGTGCCGGTGTCCAGCCAGGCGGTGCCCCGCTCGAGCACGGTGACGGTCAGCTCGCCGCGACGCAGGTACTCGTCGTTGATCGCGGTGATCTCCAGCTCGCCCCGCTCGCTCGGGGTGATCTGCGCCGCGATCTCCACCACGCGGTTGTCGTAGAAGTAGAGGCCGGGAACCGCGTAGCTGCTCTTGGGCACGGCGGGCTTCTCCTCGATGGAGATGACCCGGCCCGTGTCGTCGAACTCCACGACGCCGTAGTCCTTCGGGTTCGCGACGTGGTAGGCGAAGACGTGCCCGCCCGCGGGATCGGTGTTGGCCCGCAGGTTCTTCCCGAGCCCGGTGCCGTAGAAGATGTTGTCGCCGAGCACCAGGGCCACCGGCTGGTCACCGATGAAGTCGGCTCCGATGATGAAGGCCTGCGCCAGGCCCTCCGGTCGGGGCTGGACCGCGTAGCTGATCTCGATGCCGACGTCCGAGCCGTCACCGAGCAGCCGCTGGAACTGCGCCTGGTCGTCCGGGGTGGTGATGATCAGGACCTCACGGATCCCGGCGTTCATCAGCAGGGACAGGGGGTAGTAGATCATCGGCTTGTCGTAGATCGGCATCAGCTGCTTGCTGATCGCCTTCGTGATCGGGTAGAGCCGGGTACCGCTGCCGCCTGCCAGGATGATGCCTCTCATCGGGTCAGCGTATCGACGGGTCGGCGGACAGCCCTTCTCGTAGTCTCCAACGGTCACACCCGCCCCCACGGCCCCGGAGGCCCCCCTGCCGAACCGACCGCGCGTGGTCGTCGATGCCACCGCCGTGCCCGCGGACCGTGGTGGCGTCGGCCGCTACGTGGACGAGCTGCTCCCCGCCCTGCACGAGGAGGGCACCGAGCTGGCCGTCGTCTGCCAGCTGCACGACGTGGCGCACTACGAACGGCTGCTGCCCGGGGTCGAGCTGCTGGCCGCGCCTGCGGCGGTGGCCCGGCGACCGGTGCGGCTGGCGTGGGAGCAGGCGGGTCTCCCGCTGCTGGCCCGGCGGGCGCGAGCCGACGTCCTGCACTGCCCGCACTACACGATGCCGCTGGTCAGCGGCCTGCCCGTGGTGACGACGCTGCACGACGCGACCTTCTTCACCCACCCCGGTGTGCACCTGCCGGTCAAGCGGCGGTTCTTCCAGACCTGGACGAGGGCCTCGCTCGCCCGCGCGGCCCGCTGCGTGACGCCCTCGGCGGCCACCCGGGACGAGCTGGTCCGCGTCGCCGGTGCCGACCCCGCCCGGGTCGATGTGGCGCACCTGGGGGTCGACCAGGCGCGGTTCCACGTCCCGTCGGCCGGGGAGCGCGCGGCGGTGCGGCAGCACCTGGACCTCGCCGGTCCCTACCTGGCGTTCCTGGGCACCTTGGAACCGCGCAAGAACGTCCCGGCGTTGATCCGTGCCTGGAGCGCGCTGGCCGACCCGCCGGCGCTGGTCCTGGCCGGTGGTCGGGGCTGGGACGGGGAGGTGGACCGCGCAGTCGCCGCGGTACCCACGACGCACCGACTGCTCCGACCCGGCTACCTGCCGCTGGAGCTGCTCGCCGGCTTCCTGGGCGGGGCCGAGCTGGTCGTCTACCCGAGCCTGGGGGAGGGCTTCGGCCTGCCCGTGCTGGAGGCGATGGCCTGCGGCGCACCGGTGCTGACCACCCCGCGTCTGTCGTTGCCCGAGGTCGGTGGGGACGCGGTCGCCTACACCGAACCCGACGCACCGTCGATCACGGCGGCGCTGGGCGCGTTGCTGGCCGACCCGGACCGTCGCGCCGAGCTCGCCGCCGCGGGCCGGGTCCGCGCGCAGGGCTTCGACTGGCGGGCCTGCGCCCGCGCACACCAGGCGAGCTACGCCGTGGCGGCTGCTGCGTGACCGCACCGCTGCGGGTCGTCGCCGTCACCTATTCGCCGGGTGAGGCGATCGAGGGCTTCGTGTCCACGCTGCGCCGGGCGACCAGCCGACCGCTGGACGTCGTCCTCGCCGACAACGGCTCCACCGACGGATGGCCCGAGCGGGTTGCCGCCGGCGCCGTCGACGTCCGGGTGCTGCCGATCGGTGGGAACGTCGGCTACGGACCCGCCGCCAACGCGGGGTTGGCCGACGTGGCGACCGGATGGGCGGTGATCGCCAACCCCGACGTCCGCTTCGAGGACGGCGCCGTGGACCAGCTGCTGGCGGCCGCCGAGCGCTGGCCGCGAGCAGCGACCCTCGGCCCGGCGATCCTCACCCCGGAGGGCACTCTCTACCCCTCGGCCCGGGATCTGCCCGACCTGCCGACCGGGATCGGCCACGCCCTGCTGGGCTGGGTGTGGCCGGCGAACCCGTGGACGGCGCGCTACCGGCGGGAGCGGGAGGCGCCGCGGGAGCGCCCGGCCGGCTGGCTGTCCGGGTCGTGCCTGCTGGTCGACCTCGAGGCATTCCACTCCGTCGGCGGCTTCGACCCGGGCTACTTCATGTACTTCGAGGACGTCGACCTGGCCCGGCGGCTGGGCCGGCGTGGCTACCTGCACGTCTACGTGCCCACGGCCGTCGTGGTGCACGAGGGTGGCCACGCCACCCGGCGGGAACCGCACCGGATGCAGCGGGTGCACCACACCAGCGCGCTCCGCTACCTGTCGGCGGAGTACCCGCTGCGCCGGCACGGACCGCTGCGGTGGGTGCTCCGGGCCGGTCTGGGCGGCCGCATGCTGGTGTCCTACATCAGCGGCCGGGTCGGCGCCGGTGCCGCGCCGCAGCAGGCGGGCGATGTGCTGCCGCCCCGTCGTCGCTGGCGGCGATGACAATCCCGAGCCCGACCAGCACGCGCCTGAGGAGGACCCACCAGTGCAGCACGCGGTGATCATGGCCGGCGGTTCCGGTACGCGGCTGTGGCCGCTGTCCCGGGCGGTCCGACCCAAGCAGCTCCTGGATGTCGTCGCCGACCCGGCCGGTGGTGGTGCGCACAGCCTGCTGGCCGAGGCGTTCACCCGGCTGCAGGCGGTGCTCCCCGTCGACCGGATCTGGGTCTGCACGGCAGCGAGGTACGCCGACGCGGTCCGCGCGGCCCTGCCCGAGCTGCGTGCCGACCGCCTGGTGCTCGAGCCGGTCGCCCGGGACACCGCGAACGCGGTGGGGCTGGCCGCGGCGCTGGTCGCCGACGTCGACCCGGATGCCGAGCTGGCGGTGGTCAGCGCCGACCACGTCATCCGGCCGGTCGAGCGTTTCGCCGCCGCGCTGCGCACCGCGTACGCCGTGCTCGCCGTCCGGCCGCGGGCGCTGGTCACCCTGGGCGTCACGCCGACCTCGCCGGCCACCGGCTTCGGGTACGTGCAGAAGGGGACCGCCACCGAGGTCCCCGGGGCCAGCGAGGCCGCCTCCTTCCGGGAGAAGCCGGATCGGGCCACCGCCGAGCAGTACCTGGCCAGCGGCGAGTACGTGTGGAACTCCGGGATGTTCGTCTGGCGTGCGCAGACCGTGTTGGACGCGCTGGCCGAGCACCTGCCGGAGTCGGCGCGGGGGCTGCAGCGGATCCTGGCTGCCCCGGCCGGACCTCAGCGGGATGCCGTCCTGGCCGAGGTCTTCCCGGCCCTGCCGAAGATCAGCGTCGACTACGCGGTGCTCGAGCCCGCGGCCGCCGAGCCTGGCCGGGTGGCCGTCGTCGACCTGGACGTCGACTGGCTGGACGTCGGCTCGTGGCCGGCCCTGGCCAACACGCTGACCCCGGACGACGCGGGTAACGCCACGCGCGGGCTGACCCTGCTGCTGGACAGCTCCGGCAACGTCGTGCTCAGCGACGACCCGGACCACCTGGTGGCGCTGGTCGGTGTGCACGACAGCGTGGTCGTGCACACCGCAGACGTCACCATGGTCTGCCCCGTCTCGGACGCGGAGCGGGTCAAGGCGCTCCTGGGCGCCGCCGAGGAGCGCTTCGGGCCACGCTTCGGATGAACGGCTGGTTAACCTCGGGGGCATGAAGAACCTCGACGTCGCCGCGGTCGTCACCGGTGGGGCCTCCGGCCTCGGCGAGGCAACCACCCGCGCCCTGACCGCCGCCGGCGTGGCGGTCACCGTGCTGGACCTGCAGGCCGACCGCGGGGAGGCGTTGGCCGCCGAGCTCGGCGGGCACACCACCTTCGTGCGCACCGACGTCACCGACGAGGCGTCGGTCCAGGTGGCGGTCGCTGACGCCACGTCCAAGGACCGGCCGCTGCGGATCGCGGTGAACTGCGCCGGCATCGGCTGGGCCCAGCGGGTGCTCGGCCGGGACGGCGCACCGCACGACCTCGGCGCGTTCAGCCGCACCGTCACCGTGAACCTCGTCGGCACGTTCAACGTGCTCCGGCTGGCCGCCGCAGCGATGGCCCGCACCGAGCCCGACGAGGACGGCGAGCGCGGTGTGGTCGTGAACACCGCCTCGATCGCCGCCTACGACGGCCAGATCGGGCAGACCGCCTACGCCGCGTCCAAGGGCGGGATCGTCGGGCTGACCCTGCCGGCGGCCCGCGACCTGTCCTCGGTCGGCGTCCGGGTGTGCACGATCGCCCCCGGGCTGGTCGACACGCCGTTGCTCGCGTCGCTGCCGGAAGAGGCTCGCACGGCGCTGGCCGCCGGCATCCCGTTCCCCAAGCGGTTGGGCCGCCCCGCGGACTTCGCCGAGCTGGCGCTGGACATCGTCCGGCACGGCTACCTCAACGGGGAGGTCATCCGGATGGACGGCGCGCTGCGGATGGCCCCGCGGTGAGGGCGGTCGGGAGCGCAGTGCCTCGGCAGGAGAGCTCCGACGCGGCACGCCACCCCGGGACGCCGGGTGACCCGCGGGCGCGTGCCGGCCACGGTGGCTGGAAGTTCCTGCTCGTGCCGGTCGTCCTCGCCGGTTTCCTCGTCGCGGCGAGCCTGCTGGCCCGCTGGCTCGCCTGGCGGCGCGAGCTGGCACAGCCGGGCATCGCACCGCCGGACTGGGTGCAGTTCCTCGACGTCAACGGAGAGGCCAACCTGCCCACGTGGTTCAGCGTCGTCCTGCTGGCGTCGACCGCCCTGACGGCGTTGGTCCTCGGTGCCGCCCACCTGCTCGGGAACCCGCGCGGCGACCGCTTCGGCCTCGCGCTGGGGGTGGTGCTGCTGGGCTTGTCGCTGGATGAGCTGGCCGGGATCCACGAACGGCTGGGTGGCCTCGGGAACCGGCTGCTCGCCGGCGAGTACCTGCACTTCACCTGGGTGGTGCCCGGAGCGGTGGTGGCAGCCGTGCTCGCCGTCGCGTTGGTGCGGGGCAGCACCTCGCTCCCGGCGCGGTCCCGCCGGCTGATCCTGCTCGGCTTCGCCGTCTACGTCCTCGGTGCCCTGGTGCTGGAGACGCTCAGCGGCCTCGTGCTCGAGGAGTGGGGCGACCGGGCCGGGTACCTGCTGGTGACCGCAGCCGAGGAGTTCTGCGAGATGCTGGGCGTCGTGGTGGTGCTCGGGGGCCTGGTGCGGGCGGTGGAGCTGGTCCGGGACGGCCGGGCCTGGGTCCTGCACCCGGCGCCGTGACCGGCCGCGGGGTCACGGACCTGGCCGCGCGCACGTCTGCGGAGCACGAGGAGACGTGGCGGCCAGACTGGCCGCTGGACGTGCGCCGGATGCTGTCCCGCGACCGCCGCGGCACCGGCGATCCGACACTGCGATACGCCGAGGACGGCGTGTGGCGGACGACGACGACCCCCGACGGCCCGGCCACCGTCCGGTTGTCCGGAGGGTCCTCCGCAGTCCGGGTGCAGGCCTGGGGCCCGGGGGCCGGCTGGGCCGGGCCTGCCGCCCTCCGCTGGCTCGGCGTCGAGGACGAGCCGGACGACTTCGACGCGACCGCGCACCCGCTGGTCGCCCGGCTGCACCGCGCCGCCCCGTGGCTGCGGCTGGGCAGCACCGGCCGGGTCTGGGACGCCCTGGTGCCCGCCGTCCTGGAGCAGAAGGTGACCGGCATCGAGGCGCACCGCACCTGGCGGGAGCTGCTCCGGCTGGCCGGCGAGCCGGCTCCCGGGCCGGCGCCGGCCGGCATGCGGGTGGTGCCCTCGGCCGAGCGCGTGCTGGCGGTCACCGACTGGCAGTGGCACGGCTGCGGCCTGGACGGCGCCCGGCGTCGGGCGCTGCGCGCGGTGGCATCGGTGGCCACGCGGCTGGAGGCGGTCGGGCACGACGACTGCGCCGACCTGCGTCGGCGGTTGCAGTCGGTGCCCGGCATCGGCGCGTGGACGGCGGCGGAGGTCCTGCAGCGCGCGGTCGGCTGCCCGGACTCGGTCAGCGTGGGCGACTACCACCTGAAGAACCTGGTCGGGTGGTCGCTGGCCGGCCGGAAGACCGACGACGCCGGGATGCTGGAGCTGCTGGAGCCCTGGCGGGGCCACCGGCAGCGGGTGGTCCGGCTGCTGGAGGTGGGCGGGAGCATGCCGCCCAAGCGCGGGCCGCGGATGGCCCCGACCCAGTACCGCGGGATCTAGGGGTCGACCGGGTCAGCGGCCGCGCAGCTCCTCGTAGCGGGCGGTGCACTGGGCCATGGTCGGCAGCAGACCCTGCTGGCGGGCCTCGTCGAGCGTGGGGGCCGCGGTGTCCTTGGCGGAGAGCTCGAACTCGACGTCGGTGGGCCAGGGCAGGTCCAGCGCGGGGTCCATCGGGTTGATGCCGAACTCCCGGCCGGGGGAGTAGCCGCTGGAGACCAGGTAGGTGACCGAGCTGTTGTCGGCGAGCGACACGAACGCGTGACCCAGGCCTTCGGACAGGTACACCGCGCGGGGCTGCTCGCTGTCCAGCAGGACGGCGTCGTGCACCCCGAAGGTGGGGGAGTCCACCCGGACGTCGACGATCACGTCCAGCACCCTGCCGGCGGGGCAGTAGACGTACTTGGCCTGGCCGGGGGGCACGAGGGCGAAGTGCACGCCGCGCAGCACGCCGCGGGCGGACACGCTGTGGTTGGCCTGCGCGAGGGTCAGCCCGAAGCCGGTCTCCTGGGCGAGCACGTCGGCGCGGTACCACTCGGTGAACCGGCCGCGGCTGTCGCCGTGCGGGACGAGGTCGAGCTGGTAGCTGTCGGGCACGGCGAGTTCGCGGATCTGCACGCCCCGACGTTAGTGGATCGGTGGGGCGTCGGCCGGGGGATCCCTCAGGGAGCGGTGCCGCCGAGCCGCAGCCGGCCGACCAGGGAGCTGCCGCCCAGCGAGGCGCTGGGCTGCCAGCGGGTCGCCCACCCCTCCGCGGACAGCTGCACCAGCGCCGCACCGACCACGGCGCCGACGGCCACCGCCGCGACCGGCGTGACCGGCTCGCCCAGGTGCACGTCGACCACGTCGCCGTCACCGCCGTCCTCACCCGGGCCGTAGCGGAAGACCACCGGGAACTCCGGCAGCGCGGCCACGGCCACGCGGAAGGCCTCGGTGACCGCGGTCAGCGCCCCGGGGCGAGGCACCAGCGCCGGTGCGGGCGCCCGGCCCGGGACGACGTCCCGGGTGCCGGCGCTGAAGAGGTCTCCGGGGCCCAGCCGCACCAGCGGCCGGGTGCCGGGGTCGTCCGGCGGCGGGGCGAACCGCAGCCCGCGGACGACGGCCACCGGCACCCCGGCGAGCTTGCCCTTGACCAGGTCGGCGGCGGCGGCCAGCTCGTCGACCACGGCTACCTGGGTGGTCTCCAGCCGGTTGCCGTGCGGATCGACCGCACCCCGGTGGTCGACCAGTGCCGGCAGCCCGGCCGAACCGATGGCCACGTCGGTCACGCCGTCCCGCCACGGTCGGCCGAACGTGTCGCTGACCACGACCGCCACGGTGGCGCCCAGCAGCTCGGCCAGCCGGGTGCGCAGGCCGGCCGCGGAGGCGTCGGCGTCGGTGGGCAGCAGCACGAGTGCGTCGGTCGCCACGTTGGAGGCGTCGATGCCGGCCGCGGCGACCACCCAGCCGTGCCGGGTCTCGACGATCCGCAGCGGACCGCGGCGGGCCACCACCCGGACCGTCTCGGCGTCGATCGCGCGCTGGCGCGCGGCCTCCCGGTCGGTGCCCGGCTCGACCCGCACCAGGTTGCCCTCGACCTTGGCCACCACCTTGGAGGTGACCACCAGCACGTCCCCGTCGGCCAGCCACGGCGCGGCGCCGGCGATCGCCGCGGCGAGGTCGTCGCCGGGGACGAACTCCGGCAGGCCGGGAACCGGGTGGATCGAGACTCCGGGGGTCGGACCCACCTCAGACACCGGCGGCGTCCAGCGCAGCGCGAGCCAGGTCGCGGGTGGCCCCGGGTGAACTCATCAGCAGCGGGACGGCGCGCACGTCGACGCCGGGCACGCTCGCGCCGTCACCGGTGTGCACCAGCCAGGCGTCCAGCACGCCGTCGGCCGAGCGGGCGCCGTAGTGCCGGCCCACGCCCTCGGCGCTCACCTCGACGCCGAGCACGGGCAGGCAGCGGTCGGCCATGCCGCGCAGCGCCTCGCCGCCCACGATGGGGGAGACGCCGACCACCCGCCCGGCGGTGGCGCGGACGGCGTCCCGGATGCCGGGCACCCCCAGCACCGTGCCGATCGAGACCACCGGGTTGGAGGGGGCGAGCAGCACGGCGTCGGCGGTGCGCAGCGCCTCGACGACGCCGGGCCCGGGACGGGCGTCGTCCACCCCGACCTGGACGAAGCCGGTGGCGTCCAGGGCCGCGCGGTGGCGCACCCACCACTCCTGGAAGTGGATGGCCTGCGGTCGGCCGGTGTCCGGGTCGGTGACCAGCACGTGCGTCTCCACCCGCTGGTCGCTCATCGGCAGCAGCCGGACGCCGGGCTGCCAGCGCTGGGCCAGGGCCGCGGTGACGTCGGAGAGCGGGTACCCGGCGTCCAGCATGCGGGTGCGCACCAGGTGGGTGGCGAGGTCCCGGTCGCCGAGCCCGAACCAGGTCGGCTCGGCGCCGTAGGCGGCGAGGCCCTCCTTCACCACCCAGGTCTCGTCGCGCTGCCCCCAGCCGCGTTCCTCGTCGATCCCGTCACCGAGCGTGTACATCACGGTGTCCAGGTCGGGGCAGATCCGGAGTCCGTGCATGGTCACGTCGTCGCCGGTGTTGACCACGGCGGTGACCTCGGCGCCCGGCGCCGCGGCGAGCACGCCGCGGAGGAAACGGGCGCCGCCGACGCCGCCGGCGAGTACGACGATGTGCACGCCACCATGGTGCCTGATCGTCAGATGTGCACTGACCACCCGGCCCGTGGGACGTCGATCTTGTCGAAACCAATTCGTCCCGATGGGCAGATGGTGCTGTACCCGGCGGCGTGTCTGGAGCTGCTGTGACGATCCGCGGACGTCCGGTGACGGGTGTGACTGGTGTGACCCCGCGCTACACCGGGCCGACTTGACCACGACTCAACGACACGCGTGTAATTCCGATGTTGTCATCAGGCGCTGGCAGCTCGGGACCCGCCCGGGGACGCACGCCGTGACGGAGCGAGGGGACGCAACGTGATGGCTGAGGTGTCGTGGTTGAGCGAGCACGAGAAGACCGCAGCAGCGGCCGCGCCGGGCGCCTTCGGCGTCGACGCGCTGGGCCTGGCAGGCGTCATCGACACCGGCCTCCCCGGTGCGGGCGGCGAGGAGCAGGGCTGGCAGGAGCAGGCGCTGTGCGCCGAGACCGACCCGGAGGCGTTCTTCCCGGAGAAGGGCGGCTCGACCCGGGAGGCCAAGAAGATCTGCACCGGCTGCGAGGTCCGCACCGAGTGCCTGGAGTTCGCGCTGGGCAACGACGAGCGCTTCGGCATCTGGGGCGGCCTGTCCGAGCGGGAGCGCCGGCGCCTCCGTCGCCGCGCCGTCTGAGCGGAACCTCTGCTCCCGGCACCCGCGGGCTCGCGGTGAGCCGCTGACCGGTGCCGGACCAGCTGTCACCTGGCCGCCGACCGGGCACCGAGGCCCCCTCCTCGGTGTGGTCGACTGGACCCCGTGCTCATCCGGGTGGTCGAGGGCCGCGCCCGCGTCGTCCGGGAGATCCGCGCCGCGGCGCCGCTGATGGCCGACCTCTCGGCCCCCGTCCCCGCCCGCGGACCGTGGTTGACGGCCGCGCTCAACGTCCAGTCCACCCGCCCCCTCGCTCGGATCCGTCCGCGGGCCGTGCTCGTCGAGCAGCCAGGCCCCGCTGCCGGAACCCGTTCCCTCCTCGGGAGCGGTGACGGGCAGGGGGATCCGTCCACCGCCGGGGCGGCCCTGTTGTCGCTCACCCGGCGGGGCAAGGGGCTGTCCACCACCGTCACCCTGCTCGGCAGCGATGCCGGCCCGCTCCCCGAGGGCCGCCCGGCCGCCCGGCTGTACGCCCGGGACGACGACGTCGCCCGGCTGCTCGCCGCCGGCGTGGCCGACCTCCTGGACGGGCTGCGCGCTCCGTGGACGCTGCGGCTGGCCGGTCTGCCGTTGGGTGATCCCACGGTGCGCCGGCTGTCCGAGCTGCTGCCGGGCTCCTCCCTGGCGACCACCCGCAGCCGCCGGCTGGTGGACGAGCTGGACGCCGTCGCCGAGGTGCGGCGCAGCCGGGACCCCGCGGAGCTGGACCGGGTGCTCCCTCCGGTGCTGGACCGGGTGCCGCCGCAGCAGCGTGCGTTCCTGCGCGCCGCCGCCCGGCTGCACGCCGCGATCGGCCAGCTCGAGATCGCCGTCGTCGGGGCGTCGGAGCGGCCGGCCGCGGTGCTGCTGACCCTGCTGGACCGCCGTCCGGGGGGCGAGGAGGACCGCTGGCCGTGGTGGGGCTCCAGCGACGTCGGCGGCCTGCGCCGGGAGCTCGGCTCGCCCCGGTCGGCGCTCACCGCCTCCGCCGGGCTGGGCCGGCTGGGTCGGACGGGCAGCGCCCGCGCCGGCTGACGTCCGTGGTCCGACGGGGCCTAGCGCGGCAGCTGCAGCACGTTGACGCCCGGGTCGGCGGTGGTGGGCGCGGTGTCCGGCCCGATCCGCACGACTCCTGTCGCCGGGCTCAGACCGTCGCCCGCAGCGCCGTCGGCGGTGATCGACGCGGTCAGCTGGTAGGCCCGGCCGGTGTAGGCGGGGGCGCTGCCGTTCGATCGGGTGTAGGTGGGGAACAGGCCGACCAGGTCGACCCGGTCCCCGTCCCGGGAGATCTGCAGCTGCGGGCTCGCCAGGTCGGCGTACTCGGTGAGCGAGGGCGCGCACCCGGCGACCGCGGGGTCCGGCGGTGGCTCGGCGGTGAGGCAGTTGTAGGTGGGCAGCCGCACGTGGGCCAGGGCGCGCCGGCCGTCGGTGCTCAGGCTCACGGCGGGATAGGTCACGGTCAGCCCGACCGCCCGCTGCTCGAGGACGACGCCGGTGAAGGCGACGCTCGCCGCCACGCCGTCCCGACCCAGCGGCACCGACCGGAACGCGAGCGCCGCGGCTGCGGTGTCGGTCGACGAGGCCGGGGCGGCGGCCGTCGGCACTGCCGGGTCCAGCCCTGGTGCGGCGGACCCGGTGGGCGGGGTGAGGCCGGCCGCGGCGCCGGTCGGGCCCAGCAGCGCAGCCGAGCCCGCCGGGGTCGCCGCCCGCTCGTCGTCCGACGGCCCGCCGGTGACCGCGACCAGCACCGCCCCGGCGACCAGGACCAGCACGGTGGCGACCGTGCCGAGCGCCGCACCGCGACGGGGGGAGGTTGCCGGTGGACCGTCGCCGGACGCCGGCACCGCGGTCGCGCCGCCCGGCGCGCGGGCGGGCTCCGCGGCCACCGGCGTGCTCACCGCGGGCGCCGGGGCGGGCAGCGCCGGAACCGAGCCCGGCGGGTTCTCCAGGAAGCCGGGGAGGTCGTCGACCACCTCGGCCGCCGGCTCCACCGCCGCGTCCCCGGCGGCGCCGGTGGGAACAGCGTGGGCCGGAGGTGCCGTGCGGGATCGGCGGCCGGCGAGGGCTGCGGCGGTGAGCCCGCCGGCCAGTGCCAGGAGCAGCGCGACGAGGCCCCAGCGCACCGGGTCCGGCGCGGTGCGTGCCCGGGACGGCGTCGCCTCCGCTCCCCGGTCGACCTCCACCAGGTCCTCGTCGGCGCCGGTGTCCACCAGCGCGCCGACGACGGCGTTGGCCGCGGCGACGGCCGCGTCCCGGTCGGCGAGCCGGACCCGGACGGTGATCGTCCCGGTGCCCTCGGTCCGCCCGGCGGACGTGCCCTCGGACAGCTGGTCCAGGGGGACCCCGGACAGCGCCGGGGTGTCGCTGCGGGCGGCCCGCAGCGTCTCCGCCGCGCCGGCCAGCGCGGTGTAGCGGTCGGCCAGCAGCAGTGCCGCACCGGCCCCGGCGTCGGTGCGCGGGGTGACCGTCAGGCTCGCGGTGGCCGTCGTCGTGCGGGGGAGCAGGGTCAGCAGCACCAGGGCGACCAGCGCGACGCCGAGGGCTGCCGCCAGCCCGGCCTGCCGCTGCCGTCGACGGGTGCGGTCCTCGTTCGGTGCGCTCATCGGCGCCCAGCATGTCAGTGGCCACCGACGTGCCCCGGTGGCGCCGGTTCAGCCGGTGGGGTCGATCTCCTCCGGGTCACGGCCCAGCAGCACCGCCACCTGGTCGACCACCACGTCGCGCACCAGGTCGGCGAGGTCGTCGCGGTCGGCGGCGCGGATCTCCAGCGGCCGGCGGTAGACGACGATGCGGGCGGGGTGCTCGCGACCGCCCTCCCGGTGGGCGGGCAGCACCCGGGCCAGCGGCACGCTGCCGTCCTCGAGCACGTCGGCGTCCAGCACCACCTCGTCCGGGCTGCTGTGGTCGACCCAGGGCACGTCCTCGACGGCGAACTCCACGCCGGCCAGCTCGCGTTCCCAGCGGCGCTCGAGGTCCTCCACGGCGTCCAGGACGAGGTCGTCGAACTGCTCGGCGCGGCTGCGCGACAGCGGCACGGTGGGCGGAACCAGGCGACCGCGCAGGCCGCGGCCGTGGCGGTCACGCCGGATGCGGGCAGGAAGGCGGTCCATCGCCGGTGGAGCCTACGTGCTGACCTCCCGGGGCCCGCGCGTCCCGGCACGCGGATCTCGGTGCGCCTCCTCCCCGGACGGCCGCTGCGGAGTTAGTCTCCCCACTGTGAGGAACCGGTGGTGAGGCAGTCACGTCGCTGTTCGCGCAGCGGCTGCGCGCAACCGGCAGCGGCGACCCTGACGTACGTGTACGCGGAGTCCACGGCCGTCGTCGGCCCGCTGGCGACCTACTCGGAGCCGCACAGCTACGACCTGTGCGAGTTCCACGCCGAACGGCTCACCGTGCCGCGCGGCTGGGAGGTCGTCCGGCACGAGATCGACGTCGACGACGTCGGACCGACCGGCGACGACCTGCTCGCGCTGGCCGACGCGGTGCGCGAGGCCGCCCGGCCCGAACCCCCGCGCGACCCGGCCGACGACGGCAGCGGTACGCGCCGCGGCCACCTGCGCATCCTGCCCAACCTGCCCTGAAGAAGGCCCCCCGCCGCTCGTGAGCCCGCGGCGGCCCCTGCAGCGGGGCCGCGGCTCGCGCCGAGCTCGCGAGGCGTGCGGAGGGCGGGATGCTTATAGGGTCACCGTCGTGGCAGACCTCTCGTCGATCATCAAGGCCTACGACGTCCGGGGTCTCGTCCCCGAGCAGTGGGACGCCGACGTCGCGCGCGCCATCGGCGCCGCGTTCGCCGAGTTCGTGCACGCGGAGAGCGGGGCCACCGCCGTGGTCACAGCCCACGACATGCGCGACTCCTCGGTGCCGCTGTCCCGGGCGTTCGCCGAGGGGGTGCTCTCCCGCGGGATCGACGTCGTCGAGGCCGGGCTGGGCTCCACGGACATGCTGTACTTCGCCGCCGGTTCCCTCGGCATGCCCGGGGCGATGTTCACCGCCAGCCACAACCCCGCGCAGTACAACGGCATCAAGCTGTGCCGCGCCGGGGCCGCGCCGATCGGCCAGGACTCCGGGCTGGTGGAGATCCGGGAGTGGACCGAGCAGCTGGTGGACGGCGCCGCGGTGTTCGGCCGCGAGCCCGGGCGGCTGGGCACCGTCAGCGCCCGTGACCTGGTCGCCGAGTACGCCGCCTACCTGCGCGGGCTGGTCGACCTGTCCGGCATCCGACCGCTGAAGGTCGTCGTCGACGCCGGCAACGGGATGGGCGGCTTCACCGTGCCAGTGGTGCTCTCCGGGCTCCCGCTGGACGTGGTGCCGATGTACTTCGAGCTCGACGGCTCCTTCCCCAACCACGAGGCCAACCCGCTGGACCCGGCGAACCTGGTCGACCTGCAGGCCGGGGTGCGCGAGCACGGGGCCGACATCGGGCTGGCCTTCGACGGCGACGCCGACCGCTGCTTCATCATCGACGAGCGCGGCGAGCCGGTGAGCCCCTCGGCGATCACCGGGTTGGTCGCCGTCCGCGAGCTGGCCAGGGGCACCGGGACGACGATCATCCACAACCTGATCACCTCCCGCGCCGTGCCCGAGATCGTCCGTGAGCACGGAGGCGAGCCGGTGCGCACCCGTGTCGGCCACTCCTTCATCAAGGCCGAGATGGCCCGCACCGACGCCGTCTTCGGTGGGGAGCACTCCGCGCACTACTACTTCCGCGACTTCTGGCGGGCCGACACCGGCATGCTCGCCGCCATGCACGTGCTGGCTGCGCTCGGTGAGCAGTCCCGCACGCTGTCGGAGATCACCGCGGCCTACGAGCGCTACGTCGCCTCGGGGGAGATCAACTCCACGGTCACCGACGCTACCGGCCGGGTGGCGGCGGTCCGGGAGACCTACGGCGCTGTCGAGGGCGTCGGCTTCGACGACCTCGACGGGCTCACGGTGTCGCTGCCGGACGGTTCGTGGTTCAACCTGAGGGCGAGCAACACCGAGCCGCTGCTGCGGCTCAACGTCGAGGCGCCGGATACGGCGCGGATGGCCGAGTTGCGCGACGAGGTGCTGGGCATGGTGCGGGCATGAGCGACGACGCGGGTGCTGCCGGACCCGAGACGCTGGGCATCGACCCGGCGCTGCTGGAGATCCTGGCCTGCCCGGACACCCATCACAGCCCGCTGACCGTCGACGTCGGGAGCTCCGAGCTGGTCTGCGGTACGTGCGGGCGCGCCTTCCCCGTGCGCGACGGCATCCCGGTGCTGCTCCTCGACGAGGCGCGGCAGCGGTCCACGTGACCGAGCGCGCGAGGTTCCGCAGCGGCAGAGCACCATCGGGCGCGGGGTCGACGAGCGCCGGCGAGGAGATCTCGTGACCTCACCTGAGCTCGCCGAGGAGGTACTCGACGACCTCGACCTGCTGCGCGCCCGTGACCCCCGCGGGCTGCTGCCCGCGGTGGCCGGCGCCGGTGCGCAGGTCCGGGAGACCGCCCGGCTGACCGCGGAGGCCGGCCTGGGCCGGGCCACCTCCGGCGGCCGGCCGCGCGGGCTGGTCATCGTCGCGCGGCGCGAGGGTGCGGTGGCCGCGGCGGTGCTGCGCGGCATGCTGGGCCCGGCGAGCCCCGTGACGGTGGACGTCGTCCCGGGCCCGGCACTGCCGGTGTGGATGGGGCCCTCGGACATCGCCGTCATCGCCACCCGCACCGGAGCCGGTCGCTACGCCGTCACCCCGGCGTACGAGGCGGCCCGCCGCGGCGTCGCGCTGGTCGGCATCGGTGCCGAGGACGCGCCGCTGCACGCGGCCTGCGCGAGCGCCCGCGCGCCCTACGTGGCGCTACCGGCCTCGCGGGTGCGGCACGCCACCCTGTGGTCGCTGCTCACCCCGCTGCTGCTGCTCGCCGCCGAACTGGGGCTGCTCCCCGAGGGTGCAGCCGACACCGAGCAGGTGGCGGCCGCCCTCGACGAGGTGGCCGCGGACTGCGGCCCGGCCCGGGAGACCTTCGTCAACCCGGCCAAGACCCTGGCGTTGGAGCTGCTGGACGCCCTGCCGGTGATCGCCGCCGAGGGGTCGCTCGCCGGTGCCGCGGCCGGCCGGTTCGCCGACCAGCTGGCCACCCTGGCCGGCCTGCCGGTGACCAGCTTCCGGCTCCCCGACCAGCGGGTGGCCGCACGCACCGTGCTCGCCGGCCCGCTGGCCCCCCAGCGGGGGCAGGACGAGTTCTTCCGCGACCGCGCCGACGACGTGGAGCGCCGGCTGAGGCTGCTGACCATCCGGGACGCCGACGTCGGTTCCCACGATGCCGGTGAACGCGAACCCCGCTCCGCCGGTGCGGCGATGGCGGAGGTGCTGGCGGTCGCCGCCGAAGCGAACGTGCCGGTGAGCGGGCTGGCCGACCACGGCGAGCCCGAGCGGTACCCGCGACTGCCGAGGCTGGCCCGCCAGCTCGCCATCGCCGACTTCAGCGCCGTCTACCTCGCACTCGCGCTCGACCACGAGAGGGCCCTCCAGCCATGAGCGACACCACCAATCCCGCGGCTCCTGACGCGGCGGGGCACGCGACCGGGGGTGGCGGTGGTCACGGCGGCGGCAGCACCGCGATCCTGGCCGCGCTGGCGGCCAACGTCGGCATCGCCATCGCCAAGTTCGTCGCCTTCCTCATCACCGGCGCCTCCTCGATGCTGGCCGAGGCGATCCACTCCCTCGCCGACTCCGGCAACCAGGTGCTGCTGCTGATCGGCGGGAAGCGGGCCAAGCGCGCGGCCACGCCCGAGCACCCGTTCGGCTTCGGCCGGGACCGCTACATCTACAGCTTCATCGTGGCGATCGTGCTGTTCAGCGTGGGTGGCCTCTTCGCCATCTACGAGGGCGTGCACAAGGTTCGCGAGTCCGGCGAGGTCGAGTCCCAGCTCGTGGCGATCATCGTGCTGCTGGTGGCCATCGCGCTGGAGAGCTTCTCGCTGCGCACGGCGGTCAAGGAGACCAACGAGGTCCGCAAGCCGGGGGAGAGCTACTGGGCCTTCATCAGGCACGCCCGCGCCCCCGAGCTGCCCGTCGTCCTGCTCGAGGACACCGCCGCGCTCACCGGTCTGGTGCTCGCCCTGCTGGGGGTCGGCCTCTCGGCGATCACCGGCAACAGCCTGTACGACGGGCTGGGCACGATCGCCATCGGTCTGCTGCTGGTCGCCGTCGCGGCGATCCTGGCCACCGAGACCAAGAGCCTGCTGATCGGTGAGTCGGCGACCCCGGACCACCAGCGGAAGATCGTCGCCGCCCTCACCGGCGGACACGGCGTGGAGTCCGTCATCCACATGCGCACCCAGCACCTCGGCCCGGAGGAGCTGCTGGTCGCGGCCAAGATCGCCGTCCGGCACGACGACTCCGCCGCTGCGGTGGCCGCGGCCATCGACGAGGCGGAGCAGCGGGTGCGGGCGGCGGTGCCCATCGCCCGGGTCATCTACCTGGAGCCCGACATCCGCCGGGCCGGCGCCGCCCCAGGGGCCGGTGCAACTGCCCCGGTCGAGTGACCGTGCGTCCCGGAGGGACCGCCGGGGGGCCTGCGGGCACGACCATCGGAGGAGTGACCGCCTCCCCCGTAGCCTCAGTGTCGATGTGGCAGCTCAAGAGCCCGGTGCGGCACTACCCGTGGGGCAGCCGCACGGTCATCCCGGAACTGCTCGGCCTGCCCTCGCCGGCCGAGCAGCCGTACGCCGAGCTGTGGATGGGGGCCCACCCGGACGCCCCCAGCGTGCTGGCCGACGGCACCGGTCTGGATGCGGCGATCCGGGCGGACCCTGAGGGGCTGCTCGGTGCCGAGGTCCACGAGCGCTTCGGCCCCCGGCTGCCGTTCCTGATGAAGGTGCTGGCCGCCGACCGACCGCTGTCCCTGCAGGCGCACCCGACCACGGCCCAGGCCGAGGTGGGGTTCGCGGCCGAGGAGGCGGCAGGGGTTCCGCACATCGACCCGGCCCGCACGTTCAAGGACCCCTTCCACAAGCCGGAGATCCTCTGCGCCATCACCCCGGTGGAGGCGCTGTGCGGCTTCCGTCCGGTGGAGGAGTCCCTGCACTGCCTGGCCAAGCTGCAGCTGCCCGAGCTGATGCCGACGATCGCGGCGCTGGCCCGCGGCGGGCTGCGCGCGGCGATCCCGCAGCTGCTGGCGCTGTCGGCACGCCGACGCGAGTCACTGGTGCGCGCGGTGGCCGTCAAGGCCGCGATGTTCGTCGCGGCGCACGACCCGGAGTTCATCAACACCTACCGCTGGGCGGCCACGCTGGCCGACACCTACCCCGGTGACCCCGGCGTCGTCATCTCGCTGATGTGCAACCACCTGCGCCTCGCTCCGGGCGAGGCGGTGTTCCTGCCCGCCGGCAACCTGCACGCCTACCTGTGCGGTGCCGGCGTCGAGGTGATGGCCAGCTCGGACAACGTGCTGCGCGGCGGGTTGACCACCAAGCACGTCGACCTTGCCGCGCTGATCGAGGTGCTCGACTTCACCGACGGCAAGGTGCCCGTGCTGCACCCGGTGCTGGGCCCCGGCGGCCTCCGCTACCCGGTGCCGGTCGACGACTTCGACCTCACCCGGGTGCAGATCGACGTGGAGCCGGGGGTGCTGACCACGTCCGGGCCGCAGCTGCTGCTGTGTGCCCAGGGGCGGGCGGTGCTCAGCTCCACCGACGGTGAGGTGGTGCTCGAGCAGGGTGGGTCGGCGTTCGTGCCGGCCGGTCTCCCGATCAGCGTCCGCGGCCCGGCCCTGCTGTACCGCACCACCACCGCACTGCGCTGAAAAAGGACCCTCCTGCCCCACCGCGCGCACGCTCGCAGCGGGCCCTGCAGAAGGGCCGAGCGGTGGGGTACGCGGGGTATTCTGGGAACTGGTACGAGCCCCGCCGAAGCCTCGGCATGCTCGCTCAGATCTCGGTAACCGACAGCGCCCGCCCGTCCGGGGCCGGGCCGGACACTGGAGCGACATGACCGCCAGCACTGGCACCCGCGTACTGACCTCCGACGACTTCAAGGTCGCCGACCTCTCCCTGGCCGGCTTCGGCCGCAAGGAGATCTCCCTCGCCGAGCACGAGATGCCCGGCCTGATGGCCCTGCGCGCGGAGTACGGCGACGCCCAGCCGCTCGCCGGCGCCCGCATCGCCGGCTCGCTGCACATGACCATCCAGACCGCCGTGCTCATCGAGACGCTGACCGCGCTCGGCGCCGACGTCCGCTGGGTGAGCTGCAACATCTTCTCCACCCAGGACCACGCCGCCGCGGCCATCGTCGTCGGCGAGGGCACCCCCGAGGAGCCCACCGGCGTCCCGGTCTTCGCCTGGAAGGGCGAGACGCTGCCGGAGTACTGGTGGTGCACCCAGCGGATGTTCGAGTTCCGCGACTCCAGCGGTGACGTCGTCGGCCCGAACATGCTGCTCGACGACGGTGGCGACGCCACCCTGCTGGTGCACCTGGGCACCCGCTTCGAGTCCGACGGCGTCGTCCCGGACACCACCGAGGCCGACTCGGAGGAGTACGGCGTGATCCTCGACGTGCTGCGCGGCACCCTCGCCGAGGACGACTCGTACTGGACCCGCATCGGCCAGGGCATCAAGGGTGTCACCGAGGAGACCACCACCGGCGTCATGCGGCTCTACGAGCTCGCCCGCGACGGCCGGCTGCTCTTCCCGGCGATCAACGTCAACGACTCGGTCACCAAGAGCAAGTTCGACAACCTCTACGGCGTCCGGCACTCCCTCATCGACGGGATCAACCGCGGCACCGACGTGATGATCGGCGGCAAGGTCGCCGTCGTCTGCGGCTACGGCGACGTCGGCAAGGGCTCCGCGGAGTCCCTCCGCGGCCAGGGCGCCCGGGTCATCGTCACCGAGATCGACCCGATCAACGCGCTGCAGGCCGCGATGCACGGCTACGAGGTCACCACGCTGGACGAGGTGATCGGCAAGGCCGACATCATCATCACCACCACCGGCAACAAGGACATCATCTCCGCCGAGCAGCTGGGTGCGACCAAGCACCAGGCGATCATCGGCAACATCGGCCACTTCGACAACGAGATCGACATGGCCGGTCTGGCCCGCACCCCGGGCATCACCAAGACCAACATCAAGCCGCAGGTCGACGAGTGGCGGTTCGCCGACGGCCACACGATCATCGTGCTGTCCGAGGGCCGGCTGCTGAACCTGGGCAACGCCACCGGTCACCCCAGCTTCGTGATGAGCGCGTCGTTCGCGAACCAGACGCTGGCCCAGATCGAGCTGTGGACCAACCGGGCGGCGTACGAGGGCAGGACCCCCACGGTGACCGTGCTGCCCAAGAAGCTCGACGAGCACGTCGCCCGGCTGCACCTGGACGCCCTCGGCGTCAAGCTCACCGAGCTCACCAAGGTGCAGGCCGACTACATCGGCGTCCCGGTCGAGGGCCCGTACAAGAGCGACCACTACCGCTACTGAAAGGGCCCCCGTGCCCCCCGCCACGAGCAAGCTCGCGGCGGGACCCTGCACGGGGGCCGTCGGCTGGTGACCTCGAGCGGTCTCCTGCGGCTCCGTTCCGCCCCGTCCGGGAAGTTCTCCGGGCGGGGCGGCGCGGTTCCCGGGCGGCGTCCCGCAGAATGGGTCCCGTGCCACCTCCCGCAGCCAGTCAGGGCACCAACCGCGGCCGTGTCCTCGTCGTCGACGACGACGCCGCCCTCGCCGAGATGCTCGGCATCGTGCTGCGCCGCGAGGGGTACGAACCGGCCTTCGTCTCCGACGGCGCCCGGGCGGTGGCGGCCTTCCAGCAACTGCGGCCCGACCTCGTCCTGCTGGACCTCATGCTCCCCGGCCGCAACGGGCTGCAGATCTGCGCCGACATCCGCACCACGTCGACCGTGCCGATCGTGATGCTCACCGCCAAGGGCGACACGATCGACATCGTCCAGGGGCTGGAGGCCGGCGCCGACGACTACGTCACCAAGCCGTTCAAGCCCGTCGAGCTGGTCGCCCGGGTGCGGGCGCAGCTCCGGCGCGGGGAGAGCGTGCAGGCCGAGACCCTGGCCATCGGCGACGTGCAGATCGACGTCCCGGCCCACCAGGTCACCCGGGACGGGACGGCGATCTCGCTGACCCCGCTGGAGTTCGACCTGCTCGTGGCGCTGGCCCGCAAACCCCGGCAGGTGTTCACCCGGGAGCTCCTGCTGGAGCAGGTGTGGGGGTACCGGCACGCCGCGGACACCCGGCTGGTCAACGTGCACGTGCAGCGGCTGCGCGCCAAGGTCGAGCGCGACCCGGAGAGCCCCGAGGTGGTGCTGACCGTCCGCGGGGTCGGCTACAAGGCCGGGCCGCCGTGACCGACCCGGTCGTCCGGCTCCCGTACCGGCCGTGAGCACCACCACCGGGCACTCGGCGCTGGGCGGCACCGACCAGGTGCCGCGGGCCGCCGTGCCGGGGCCGCCGGACCCGCCGCCGCGGCGGTCGCCGTCGGAGCTGCGGGCCGCGGTCCGCCGGCGGCTGCACCGCACCCGGCGCCGGGCCATCGTGCGCACCGGACGGTTGATCCGCCGCGCGGTGCACGCCTGGCGCGGTTCCCTGCAGCTGCGCGTCGGCGCGATCACCATGCTGGTCGCCGGCCTGCTGGTGGTGATCGTCAGCCTGGTGCTCTTCCGGCAGATCAGCGACCAGCTGCTGGGGGCCAAGCAGCAGGCAGCGATCGACCAGTCGTTGTCCGGCGTGCAGTACGCCCAGTCCGAGGTCGGCGGCATCGCCACCGGCGACTCGGCGAGCATCCGGTCGACGCTGCAGCGCACCGTGGAGAACCTGCAGTCCCGCGGTGGGGCGGCCGGTGACTTCGACGCGGTCATGGTCTACCGCTCCGGCGACGACGAGCGCTCGGCGTCGAGCCGGCGCGACATCTGGGCCGCGCTGCCCGGCGATCTGCGCGCGCAGGTCGCCGACGGCTCGCAGGCCTACCGGTACGCCCCGGTGCCCGACGCCGGCGGCCGCCCGGTGCCGACCCTGCTGGTCGGTGCCCCGGTGCCCACCGCGGGGCAGAGCGGTGACCGGGTGGAGGTCTACTTCGCCTTCCCGCTGGACCAGGAGCAGGCGACGCTGGAGGGCATCCGCAGCACGGTGGGCATCACCTGCATCGTGCTGACCCTCTTCGTCGCCGGCATCGGCGTGCTGGTCACCCGACTGGTCGTCGACCCGGTGCGCCGCGCCGCGGGCAGCGCCCAGCGGCTGGCCGAGGGCCATCTGGAGGAGCGGCTGACCGTGCGCGGGGAGGACGACCTCGCCCGGCTCGCCACCAGCTTCAACGCGATGGCCGACAGCCTGCAGCGGCAGATCACCCAGCTGGAAGGGCTGTCCCAGCTGCAGCAGCGGTTCACCTCCGACGTCTCGCACGAGCTGCGCACCCCGCTGACCACCGTGCAGATGGCTGCCGCGGTGCTGCACGAGGCGCGGGAGGACTTCGACCCGGCTGTCGCCCGCTCCGCCGAGCTGCTGCGGGCGGAGCTGGACCGCTTCGAGATGCTGCTGTCGGACCTGCTGGAGATCAGCCGGTACGACGCCGGTGCCGCGGTGCTGGAGCCCGAGCCGCAGGACCTCGTCCCGCTGGTCGCCCGCGTGGTCGAGGGCATGACCGCGCTGGCCGCCCGGCACGACTGCGAGCTGCGGCTGCTCACCCCACCGGTCCCGGTGATCGCCGAGGTCGACGGACGGCGGGTCGGGCGGGTGCTGCGGAACCTGGTCGGCAACGCCATCGAGCACGGCCGGGGGGAGCCGGTGGAGATCACGCTGGCCGCGTCCAGCTCGGCCGCGGCGATCACGGTGCGGGACCACGGCATCGGGCTGACCTCCGCGGACGCCCAGCACGTCTTCGACCGCTTCTGGCGGGCCGACGCCTCCCGGGTGCGCACCATCGGCGGCAGCGGCCTGGGCCTGTCGATCAGCCTGGAGGACGCGCGGCTGCACGGCGGCTGGCTGCAGGTGTGGGGGCTGCCCGGCCAGGGGGCGCAGTTCCGGCTCACCGTGCCGATGACCGCCGGCGCCGAGCTGACCAGCTCGCCGCTGCCGCTGCGCCCACCGTTCCTGCCGCCGGTGCGGAGCCGGTCGTGAGCCGGGTGCCCAGGCGGCTCCGGGCGCCGCTGCTGGCCCTGGTGCTGGTCGCGCTGCTGGCCGGCTGCAGCACGGTGCCGAGCACCTCGCCGACGGTGCGGATCACCCAGGTCGCCGGACCGACCGACGGGGCCGTCGGCATCGAGCCGTTGAGCCCGGAGCCGGGCGCCACCCCGGAAGAGGTGGTGCGCGGCTTCATCGACGCCAGTGCCAGCGTGGTCCGCAACCACCCGGTCGCCCGGCAGTACCTGGCCACCGACGCCGCCACGAGCTGGCGGGACAGCGACGGCGTGACCGTGATCAGCGGTGACTACGCGCCGGTGCAGCAGCAGTCGGGCACCGTCGAGGTCACCGGCACGCTGGTCGGCACCCTCGACGAGCGCGGCGTCTTCACCGTCGGCGCCGCCGGCTCGGTCTACAGCCAGCTGTTCACCCTCAGCGACGACTCCGGCGAGTGGCGGATCACCGACCCGCCGGACGGCCTGCTGCTGCTCGAGCCGGACTTCTCCCGCACCTTCCAGCAGGTGGACGCCTACTTCCTGGACCCGACCGGCACCCGCGTCGTACCCGACCCGCGGTACCTGGTCGACGGCGAGGCGCGGCCCAACACGCTGGTGGCGCGGCTGCTGGACGGTGCGTCCCCGTCCATCGCGGCGGGCGTGCTCAACCCGCTGGCCGACGCCGAGCTGCGCAGCACGGTGAGCGTGTCCGGGTCCACGGCGACGGTCGACCTCTCCTGGCCCGCCGACGTGCCCGACCAGACGCTGGCGAACGCCTCCGCCCAGCTCACCTGGTCGCTGGCCCAGCTGCAGCTGACCTCGGTGCAGGTGCTGCGGGACGGCCAGCCGCTGGGGCTGCCCGACGTGCCCACCGTGCAGAGCACCGCGGACTGGGCCGCCGTCGACCCCGACGTGGCCCCGGCCGGGGCGGTCGGGCACTACGTCGCCGACGGCGGGTTGCGGCTGGCCTCCGACGGCAGCCCGGTGCCGGGGCCGGCGGGCACCGGCGTGTACGGGCTGAGCTCGGCGGCGGTCTCGGTCGACGCCCGCACCAGCCAGCTGGGCCTGCTGGCCGGGGTGTCGACCACGGTGTCCCCGGGGGCCCCGGCCACGCTGTACGCGGGCACGTACGGCGCCGACCTGACCCCGGTGCTCACCGGCAACACCTTCACCGAGCCGACCACCGCCGGCACCCGCGCCGAGGTCTGGACGGTCCGGGACGGCACCGAGGTGGTGCGGTTGCCGGCCGGCGGCGCGGCCCAGGGGGTGAGCGCCACCACCCTGGCCGGACTGGGGCGGACGACGGCCTTCCAGCTCTCCCCGGACGGCGTCCGCGCGGCGGTGGTCGTGCAGGGTGCCGAGGGCGGGCAGCTCTACGTGGGCACCGTGGTCCGCGACGACCAGACGGTGAGCGTCCGCGACCTGCGGTCGGTGGCGCCCACGATCCGGCAGGTGGTCGACGTGACGTGGCGCAACTCCGGGCTGCTGATGATGCTCGCCGGCGACCCGAGCACCGGTCGTACGGTGCCCTACACCGTCGGCGTGGACGGTTGGCAGCTCACCGAGAACACCACGTCCGGGCTCCCCGGGCAGCCGACGGCGGTCGCCGCCGCGCCCCAGCGCCAGCCGCTGGTCAGCGCGGACGGCACGATCTGGCAGCTCGCGTCGGGCAACTGGGTCACCCTGGTGCGCGGTGCGGAGCCCCGGGCGGGAGCAGCGCCCTTCTACCCGATGTGACCGCGGGGGCGCCGGCCGTCGTCCCCAGGGCCGGCGCCGTCCCCAGGGCACGAGCGGACCGCCCGCTGCCCTGCCGGTACCGGCAGGGTGGACGGCGTGCGGGCGACCCGGCCGGTGCTGCTGGCCGGCGGCCGGGCGCTCGCGGACCTGGTGCTGCCGCGGATCTGCGCCGGGTGCGCGGTGCCCGGCGCGGTGCTCTGCACCGCGTGCCGGACGCTGCTGACCCACCCGCAGCTGGCCCAGCCGCGGCGGCACCCACCGGGTTTCCCGCCGACCGTGGCGGCCGGTGCCTACGCCGGCCCGGTGCGCCCTGCGGTGCTGGCCTTCAAGGAGCACGGCCGGGCGGAGCTGGCCGGCCCGCTCGGATCGGCGCTGGCGCTCGCGGTCGCCGCGGTGCTGTCCGGGGTCCCCGGTCCTGCGGCGGGCCCGGTGCTGCTGGTGCCGGTGCCCAGTTCGGCGGCGGCCGTGCGCCGGCGGGGCCGGGACCACGTGCGGGAGCTGGCCGACGCGGCCGGCGCCGAGCTCCGCGCGGCGGGCGTGCCGGCCCGTACGGTCCGGCTGGTGGGTCGGGTGCGCGGCCGGGCGGTCCGCGACTCGGCCGGGTTGGACGCCGCGCAGCGGCGGGCGAACCTGGCCGGCCGGTTCCGGGCGCTGCCGGTGGTGGTGCCGCCGGGCAGCCGGGTGGTGCTGGTGGACGACGTGGTCACCAGCGGCGCGACGCTGACCGAGGCCGCCCGCGTCGTCGACGCCGACACGCCCGTGCTCGCCGCGGTCGTCGCGGCAACTCCGCGGCAGGTCCGGCGGGCCGATCAGCGGCCCCACCTGCGGCGTTGACGGCGCGGAACGTGCGGTTGGCCAGGGGGTGGCCGGCTTGCACTGTCGGCACCCGGGGAAGGCGGCTAGCGTCGGATCGATCGCAGCCCGCTCAACCGGGAGGTCTCATGGAGATCGTGGTCCGAGGTCGCAACGTCGAGGTGCCCGAGCACTTCCGCCAGAAGGTGGAGGACAAGGTCGGCCAGCTGGAACGGTTCGACGGCAAGGTCATCCGCATCGACGTCGAGTTGTTGCACGAGAAGAACCCACGGCAGGCGGCGAACTGCCAGCGCGTGGAGATCACCCTGCGCGGCAAGGGGCCGGTGGCGCGCGCGGAGGCCTGCGCCCCCGACTTCTACGCCGCCCTCGAGCTGGCGGCCGGCAAGCTGGAGAACCGGATGCGGCGGGCCAACGACCGCCGCCGGGTGCACCACGGTCGGCGCACCCCGGCCAGCGTGCGGGTGGACGCCGTCCCGGTCGAGGAGTTCGCGGCTCCGGTGCTCGGCGAGAACGGGGTGGTCGCGCTCGGCGGCGCGCCGGAGCCGGCGCTGGACGGGGATCCCGGCGCCGAGGGTGCCCCGGTGACCGACCTGGACGAGCACCTGCCCGGGCGGATCGTCCGGGAGAAGGTGCACCCGGCCAGCCCGATGCACGTCGACCAGGCGCTGTACGAGATGGAGCTGGTCGGGCACGACTTCTTCATGTTCCTGTGCGCCGACACCGGTCAGCCCTCGGTCGTCTACCGCCGGCACGCCTTCGACTACGGCCTGATCAGGCTCGGGGTCCCGGCCGACGGCGCGGAGGGAGCCGTCGCCGCAGGGGAGCCGGAGCCGGCGGCGGTCTGAGCCGCGGCGACCGCGTCCGGCGAGCCGTCCTCCGCAGCCGCGGAGGACGGCTCGCCCTCGGTCAGTCGCCGGGCAGCCGGGAGAACAGGGCGGCGTCGCCGCGGCTCCCGTCCCGGTAGTGCAGGTAGGCGCGGAGCACACCCTCCTGGTTGAAGCCCGCGCGGCGGGCGACCTGCTGGGAGCCGGTGTTGAGCACGTCGGCCACCAGGTACACCCGGGGCGCGCCCAGCCCGATCGCCCAGTCGGCCAGGGCGTGTGCCGCCTCCGCGGCGTACCCGGCACCGCGGGCCCCGGGGGCGACCCAGTAGCCGATCTCCGGGCCCAGCGGGTGCTGGCCGATCCGGTGCACGCCGCTGGCGCCGACGAGCCGGCCGCCGGCCTCGATGGCCACGGTCAGCGCCCGGCCCGCCTGCCGCTCGCCCGGTGCCTCGCCGAGGACGAACGCCTCGGCGTCCTCCCGGGTGTAGGGCACGCCGACGGAGGTGATCCACCGGGCGATGTCCGGGCTCTGGCACGCCGCGTGCACCGCCTCGACGTCGTCGGGGCGGAAGGGGCGCAGCACCAGCCGGTCGGTGCGCACCACCTCGGTGGTCAGGTCGATGCCGGTCAGGTCGATGCCGCTCACCCCTCCGCCGGGGCGCGCCAGCGCTCCGCGTTCCCCAGCACCCGGTCGACCGAGATCTCCAGCACCACCCGGGCCGGGTTGACCCGCGGCCGCTGGTAGCGGACGGCGTACCGGGCCTCGGCGTCGGCGATGGAGTCGGCGTCCTCGCGGAGCACCGCGGTTCCCTCCAGCGTCGTCCACACCTTCCCCGCGACCTGGCAGACCGCCACCCGGGTCTGTCCGCTCCGGACGTGCCGGGCCTTGGCCGAGGTGCCCGAGGTGATCACCCGCGCGGTGCCGGTGGCCGGGTCGACGGTGACGCCGACCGGTACCACGTGCGGGCTGCCGTCGGCGCGCAGCGTGGTCAGCGTGGCCAGGTGCCGCTCGGTGAGGAAGGCGACCAGGCCCGGGCCGAACGTGGGGTCGGTGGGGGAGGACACGCTGGCCGACGGTACGCAGGCGCCGGATCCGGGTATCCCCGGCGGCCACGCCGGGACCGCTTCCCAGCTGCGCCGCCTACGCTGGGGCCGTGGTGTTCTCCAAGATCCTGCGTGCCGGCGAGGGCAAGATCGTCCGACGGCTGTCGAAGATCGCCGATGCGGTCGAGTCCCTCGA
>Ga0210040_10000260_pt1 | contig 92403 bp, 78 predicted proteins | sample CryGeyCG12114_NA_FD_185462 | JGI IMG/M metagenome (GOLD analysis project Ga0210040, IMG submission 185462) | Groundwater microbial communities from aquifer - Crystal Geyser CG19_WC_8/21/14_NA (SPAdes) (version 2) | ecosystem: Environmental > Aquatic > Deep subsurface > Groundwater | place: USA... | reverse complement strand
CATCGTCCACCACGGCGATCGCCCCTCTCTCCCTGCGCGACCGCAGCCCCACGTCGAGCCCGGCCATGTCCAGCATGGCGAAGGGCCCCATGGCGAAGCCGAAGCGGCGCAACGCGGCGTCCACCTCCTCCGGCGTGGCTCCTTCGAGCAACAACCGCTCGGCCTGCTCGCCGCGGCGGCGCATCATGCGGTTACCGACGAAGCCCGGGGCATTGCCCACGAGCACGGGCACCTTCCCCATGCGGAGCGCGAGCGCGAAGGTCGTGGCGATGGTCGCGCCCGAGGTCTCGCGCCCGCGCACCACCTCGACCAGCCGCATGATGTTGGCCGGCGAGAAGAAGTGCATGCCGACCACCTCCGCCGGCCGGGCGGTCGCGGCCGCGATCGCGTCGACATCCAGGCCCGATGTGTTGGTGGCCAGCAACGCGCCCGGCCGCATCGTCCGGTCCAGTTCGGAAAAGATCTCGCGCTTGAGCGCGAGATTCTCGAACACCGCCTCGATCACGGCGTCCGCTCCCGCGGCGCCGGCCAGGCCGGTCGTGCCCTGGATAAGGGCGGCCCGCTCCCCGGCCTGCTCGGTCGTGATGCGTCCGCGCGCCGCCTGCCCCTCGTAGGTCTTGCGGATGGTGGCCAGGCCGCGGTTCAGCCCCTCCTCCGCCTTGTCGATGAGGGTGACGCGCAGCCCCGCATTGGCGAGCGCCATGGCCAGCCCGCCACCCATCGTGCCCGCGCCGACCACCGCGACGTGCCCGACGGCAGCCGGCGCGGCATCGCCGCCGCCGCGTGCGGCCTCTGTCTCCGCGGCCTCGAGGTAGGCGCGCGCGGCCTGCGCCCCGCTCATGCCCGCAACCCCTCGCCGGCTGGCCTGAACATGGGAACCGGCTGGCCGTCCGTCGCGTCGCGGAAGGTCAGGGTCACGGGCTGCCCGATCCGAAGCGCGTCGAACTCCGCATCCACGATGTTGCTGATGATCGTCGGCCCCTCCTCGAGCGTGACATAGGCCACGGCATAGGGCGGCTTCGCACGGCGCATGATGCTGAAGGAGTAGACCGTGCCCCGCCCCGAGGCTTCCTCCCACACCGTGTCCTCGCTGAAGCAGAAGGGGCAGAGCGCCCGGGGATAGGCGTGGCGCTCGCCGCAGGCCTCGCAGCGTTTGACCAGCAGGCGCCCTTCCCGTGCCGCCATCCAATAAGGGGCGGTTTCCGGAGAGGACTGCGGCGGGGTGATTTCGCGTGGCGTGTCCATCGCCTCAGCTCCTCTCCAGGATCAGGGTGGCACTGCCATGCCGCGTGCCAAGCGAGCCGCCGGTGCCATGGGCGAGCGCCAGGTGCAGGTCCGGAACCTGCACCGCAGGATGTGCCTCGCCGCGAAGCTGGCGCACCGCCTCGATCACCTTGGTGATGCCGCCGCGGTTGCCGGGATGGTTGCTGCACAACCCTCCGCCATCGGTGTTGAAGGCGAGCCGGCCGACGCCGGAGATGAGGTTCCCGTCCGCCACGAAGGCGCCACCCCTGCCCTTCTCGCAGAAGCCCAGGTCCTCCAGCGTGACGAGCACCGTGATGGTGAAGCTGTCGTAGATGGAGGCGTAGCGGATGTCGGCCGGGGTGATGCCGGCCTCATCGAAGGCGATCGGGCCGGAGAAGCGGGCGGCGGAGTAGGTGAGGTCCACCTTGCCCCCCATCTGGTTCTTGAGCGCGACGCCGCTGCCGCGCAAGGACACAACCGGGCGGCCGAGGCTGCGAGCGATCTCGGGCCGTGTCACGACCAGCGCGCCGCCGCCGTCGTTGATCACGCAGCAATCGTGCTTGCGGAGCGGGTCGGCCACCAGGGGGGAGGCCAGCACGTCCTCGACCGTCAGCACCTTCCGCAGCACGGCCTGCGGGTTGTGCTGCGCATGGTGGGAGGCGGCCACCTTGATCCAGGCGAGTTGCGTCGCCGTTGTCCCGAACTCGTGCATGTGGCGCCGCGCGACCATGGCGTAGAGGTTCAGCACGGCCGTGCCGTAGGGCGCCTCGAAGGGCACGTCCGGCATGTTGTCGAGCCGCAGCCCGAGGCCGGAGCCCAGCCCCTCCGCCAGCGGCCGCCCGGCAAGGGTGATGAGCGCGACGTTGCACTTGCCCGCCGCGATCGCCTCGGCCGCGTGCGCGACGTGGACGAGATAGGCCGAGCCCCCCGTGTCGGTGGTGTCGACATGCCGCACCCGCAGTCCCAGATAGTCCACCATCGAGAGCGGCCCGAGGCCCGGCGCATCGCCCGCGCAGAAGTAGCCGTCCACGTCGGCATGGCTCAGCCCCGCGTCGCGCAGCGCGCCGGCCGCCACCTCGGCGTGCAACTGCGCCAGTGACTTATCGTCGGCGCGGCGTGTGGGGTGCTCGAAAACACCCGCGATGCAGGCATTGGGCTGTGGCATAGGGTTTCCGTCACCGCGATGGGGCGCCATCCGCTCCGGATCGCCGGCCCTTGTTGAACTCCTCGGCCGCGCTACCGCTCGAAGCGAAGCTGCGCCTCGTTCACGATGCCGCGCCAGAAGGCGATGCCCTGCGTCACCGCCCGGCGCGCCTCCTCCGTCGAACTGCCGACGGGGTCCATCGAGAGCGCCCGCAGCCTCTCCCGCAGGTCGGGCGCCTGGTTGGCGCGCAGGATCTCCTCGTTCAGGCGGCGCAGGATGGGCTCCGGGGTGCCGGATGGCGCCATCAGCCCGCTCCAGAGCACGAGGGAAAGGTCGGGGTAGCCCAGCTCCTTCATGGTCGGAATGTCGGGAAAGGCCGGGAGACGCTCCTGCGCCGTCGTAGCCAGGCCGCGCAGGCGCCCGGCCTGCAGCGCGCCCGCCGCCGGGCCGACATCCACCAGCGTCATCGTCACCTCGCGCGAGGCGGCCGCGTTCACGCTCTCGGCGCTGCCGCGATAGGCGACGTAGATGAACTTGGTTCCCGCGCGCAGATTGAACAACTCCGTCGCCATCTGAAAGCCGGCGCTGCTGGTGCCGTAGGTCATCCGGTCCGGATGCGCCTTCGCGTGCGAGACCAGATCCTGCACGGTGCGGAACGGCGCCTCGCCCGAGACGGCGAGAACCAGAGGAAAAGAGGCCGCGATCGACACCGGCACGAAGTCCTGCACCGGGTCGTATGGCAAGCGCTCGTAGGTGACGGGATTGAAGATCATCGTTCCAGTCGCGCCCAGCAGCAGCGTGTAGCCATCCGCCGGGGCGCGCGCGACATACTCGCTCCCGATGATCGCCTGACCGCCGGCCCGGTTCTCGATGACGAAGGGCTGTCCCAGCCGCTCACTCAGCTTCTGGCCATAGAGCCGCGCGAGGATGTCGTTCGCACCACCGGGTGCATAGGGCACCACGATCCGCACGGGCCTGGATGGCCATTCGGAGCCCGGCGCCTGCGCGCGCGCCGCGCCGGCCCAGGCGGCGATGCCGCCAGACGCCCGCAGCAGTCCCCTTCTCGGAAGCATCGCGATCTCCTCCTGTCCGTCGCGGGCTATTCGGGCTTCGCACCGGAGACGCGGACGACCTCGGCCCATTTCGCGGTCTCGCTGCGGATGAAATCCGCGAACTCGGCGGGCGATCCGGTTCGTGGCTCCACGCCGAGGGTGCGCAGCCGCTCCATCACCTGCGGTTCGTGCAGCGCCTCGTTGAAGGTTACGTTCAGCCGGGCGACGATCGCCTCCGGCATCCGGGCCGGCCCCACCAGGCCGAACCAGCCAACCGACTCATAGCCGGGCACTCCGGCCTCGCCGAAGGTGGGAACGTCGGGCAGGGCTGGCAGCCGGTGGCCCGAGGTGACGCCCAGGGCCCGGACCTTTCCCTCGCGGATCAGGGCCAGGGAGGAGGGCAGGTCAAGCATGCCGAGATCGGTCGAGCCCGAAAGAACCGCCGTCACGGACGGACCCGTGCCACGGAAGGGGACGTTCACGATCCTCGGCGCCGCCATCTGCTTCAGCAACTCGGCGGAGAGATGCATGGCCGTGCCGTTGCCGCCGTGCGCAAGGGTAAGGCCCTCGGGCCGCGTGCGGACGGCGGCCAGAACCTCGGGAAGCGTTCGGGCGGCCTGGCTGGGGCTGGCCACGAGCACGAAGGGGATCTCCGCGATCATCCCGATGGCGGTCAGATCCCGCACGGGATCGTAGGGCATCGCCGGATAAAGGCTGGGGTTCACGGCGAGCGCGCCCGCGGCGCCGATCCCGAGCGTGTAGCCGTCCGGCAACGCCTTCGCGACAACATCCATCCCGATATTGCCGCCAGCACCCGAGCGGTTTTCGATAACAAGCGGCCTTCCCAGCCGCCGCTCGATGCCACCACTCAGCACCCGGGCGATGATGTCGGTGCTGCCGCCTGGCGGGAACGTCACGATCACCCGGATGGGCTGGGTTGGATATTCCTGCGCCGCCGCCCCTCCGGCTGGCAGGGCGGCCGCGGCTCCGCCTGCCAGGGCCGCAAGGAAGCCGCGCCGGCAAACCTGGCGAGCGGCAGGCGGGCGTGGAGCGTGCGCTGATGACCTCGGGCTGAACAACCTGCTCATCCTCCCCATTGGTTCTACCCGAGTGACCTTCCGGGGTGCGACCTTGGCGGGAAGTAGCACTCGAACAAACCACCTTCGTCAATATCAAATTGAAGTTGCGGCCGCGCGCCGCCCGAGACCTTCGTATTTGACGAAGTGGATTTGTTGGTGATGATGCCCGGGTGGAAACGCCGCCTGCCCCGGCTCAGGCCGAGTGGCCAGAGCCTGGAAGATCAGAATGGATAACAAGACCGGCTACTGGCCCGCGCACCTCCCCCGCAGCCTTCCGAGGATCGAGACCACCCTCCCCTTCTCGCTCCGTGTGACCGCCGCGCGCTATGGCAGCAGGCCGGCGATCGGCTTCTTCGGGCGCGACATGACCTGGCGCGACGTGGAGCGGGAGGTCGAAGCCTTCGCCGGATGGCTGCGCCGGCGCGCGGGCCTGGTGCGGGGCGATCGCGTGGCGCTGTTCATGCAGAACTCCCCGCAATGGCTCATCGCCTATTACGGCGTCCTGCGGGCGGACCTGGTGGCCGTGCCGGTCAACCCCATGGTGCGCGCGGGGGAGTTGGCGCAGATCCTGGCCGATAGCGGTGCCCGGGCCGCCGTGGCGGCGCAGGACCTGCTGCCGGTCCTGCGCGACGCGGCGGGAAGCGGGATCGACCTGCGGCACATCGTCGCCGTCACCTATGCCGATTACCTGCCCGACGCTCCAGACTTCGCGCTTCAGGACTGGCTCCTGACCCCCGCGCGGCGGCATGACGGCTGCGTGTCCTGGTCGGAGGCGATCGGCGCCGGCCTGACGGCGCCCGCGCCGGAGGCGACGCCGGAGGACCTGGCGTTGCTGCCCTACACCTCGGGCTCCACGGGGGTCTCCAAGGGCTGCGAGCATCCCCACAGCACCTTCATGCACACGGCCGCCGGGCTGTCGCTGTGGCATGGCCAGACCGCGGCCACCGTCTTCCTCGGCCTGCCGCCGATGTACCAGGTGTCGGGCATCGGGAACGGCCTGCACTGCCCCGTGACCAGCGGGGGGATGATGATCCCCCTGCCGCGCTGGGAGCGCGGGCTCGCGCTTGGGCTGATCGAGCGCTACCGGATCTCCCATCTCGCCATCGCGCCGACTGCCTGCATCGACCTGCTGGCGAGCCCCGATCTGGCGCAGCGCGACCTCTCCTCGCTGCGCCGGGTAACGGCGGGCGGGGCACCCATGCCGCAGGAGGTATGGCGCCGCCTGCGGGAGGTGACAGGCCTGCCCTTCATCGAGGCCTACGGCATGACGGAAGCGGCCGCGACGACCCACATCAACCCGATCGAACGGCCGAAGCCGCAATGCCTCGGCGTCGCCTTCTTCGACACGGGCGTCGCGGTCGTCCACCCCGAGACGCTCGAGGATCTTCCTCCGGGGGAGCCCGGAGAGATCCTCGTGCGCGGGCCGCAGATGTTCCGGGGCTACTGGGGCAGGCCGGAGGAGACGGCGAAGGCCTTCGTCGAGCGCGACGGGGTGCGGTGGTACCGCAGCGGCGACATGGGGTATGTCGACGAGGAGGGCTACTACTTCATGACCGATCGCCTGAAGCGGATGATCAACGCATCAGGCTTCAAGGTCTGGCCGGCCGAGGTGGAGACGAAGCTCTACGAGCACCCGGACGTGCTGGAGGCCTGCGTCGTCTCCCAGCCGCACCCGTACCGGGGCGAGACGGTGAAGGCCGTGATCAGCCTCAAGGCCGGGCGCGCCGGGCAGGTGAGCGCGGACGAGATCACGGAATGGGCCCGCGACAAGATGGCTCCCTACAAGATTCCGCGCGTGGTTGAGTTCGTGGACAGCCTGCCGAAGTCACCCGTAGGCAAGATCCTCTGGCGCGAGCTCCAGGATCGCGAGAAAGCCCGCGCGGCGGAGCAGCCGGCGCAGGGGGAGGCCGCTCGATGAGCGACGTCGCGGCCGGTGCGCCGACCGTCACCTACGAGCTGGCCGGCGACGTCGCCCTGATCGGTCTCGACCGCGCGGCCAAGCGCAACGCGATCAACGACTCGACTCTGGCCCAGCTCATGGCGGCGGTGCAGCGCGCGGGCGACGAGGCGAAGGCTGGCGTCCTCTTCGGTCACGGCGAGAACTTCTCCGCCGGCCTTGATCTCTCCGAGGCGCTGCGGACCCGCGGCACTGGCGACCCGCGCCGGCCGCGCTCGCGCAAGTGGCACGCCGCCTTCGACCTTATCGCGCGCGGGCCGATCCCCTTCGTGGCCGCCCTGGCGGGTGCCGTGATCGGTGGCGGGCTGGAACTGGCTGCGGCCGCCCATATCCGCGTGGCCGACGAGACGGCCTACTTCGCGCTTCCCGAAGGGCAGCGCGGCATCTTCGTCGGCGGCGGTGGTTCGGTCCGCATCGAGCGCCTGCTCGGCTATGCCCGGATGTCCGACCTGATGCTGACGGGCCGCGTTCTCACTGCGGCGGAGGGGGAGCGGCTGAACCTCGCCCAGTACCTCGTCGCGGCGGGCGAGGCGCTGCCGAAGGCGCGCGCCCTGGCGGAGCGCATCGGCCAGAACGCACCCCTCTCCAACTACGCGATCACCAACGGCCTGCCGCGTATGCGCGACCTGTCGCATGACGACGGGCTTTTCTTCGAATCCCTTCTCGCGCAGACCACGGCTGCGAACCGCGAGGCGGCCGACCGGCTCCAGGCCTTCGATGAGAAGCGCGCGGCGCGGCTCGACGTTCCCCCCAGGGCCGTCGGATCGCCGGAGAGCGCGTCCGTTCGTCCATCCTCGCCAGACCAGTCCAGCAACGAGCCTGCCAGGCGCGGGGGTGAGCCCCTCGCCTGAAGCGCCGGCCTCTCTTCGCCGGACAGGCCGCGTTCCGCGCGGCCAGCGGCGCAGGCCGGCATCGCCGTGGGCCCGGTCCCGCGCGGGATCAGACGGCCACTTCGTCCACACGGTAGCGGAAGAGCCAGTCGTAGCGCTCGCGCACCCGCTCCTCCGCCCACTCACGGTCCACATAGGCCTGGGCGCCGGCCGCATCCGCCAGGGCCGGGTTGTGGAAGCGCGCGGCATTCTCGGTTGATGCCACGACCATGCGGTTGGTCCGCTCGCGCCGGGCCGCCTCGTAGCGCAGCAGGGCGGTGGAGATATCCCCCGGTCGCGCCTCCAGAGCCCGGCCAAGCACGAAGCCGTCCTCGATCGCCTGCACGGCGCCCTGCGCCATCATGGGGAGCGTGGGATGGCAGGCGTCGCCCAGGAGCGTCACGCGCCCCTCGGTCCAGCGCTCGAGCGGCGAGCGCAGCATCAGCGCCCATTTGTACGGCACCTCGATCGCGCGGATCATGGCCTGCACATCCTCGTGCCAGCCGGCGAAGTCTGCCGCCAGCTCTTCCGTTGTGCCTCGTTCTGTCCAGGATTCGACCTGCCAGTCGTCGCGTTCGACAATGCCGACGAAGTTCATCAACTCCCCGTGGTGCAGTGGGTAGTTCACCACGTGCCGCCCTGGGCCGATCCAGTTCGTCCCGACCAATCTCCGCATGTGCCCCGGCAGCGCCGCCATGGGGATCACGCCCCGCCAGGCCAGCATGCCGGAGAAACGCGGATGTTCCTCGCCGAACAGGCCAAGGCGGATGCGGGAATGGATGCCATCGGCGCCGATGAGGGCATCGCCCTTCGCTTCGCTGCCATCGGCCAGATGCAAGCTCACGCCATCCGCGTCCTGAGAAAAGCCGGTGACGCGGGCGCCAAGCCGGATCGCGCCGGGGCTGGCCCGCCGCACCGCCGCCGCCAGCGCGCCGTGCAGGTCCGGGCGATAAACGGTGTAGTAGGGGTGCCCGTAACGGGCGACGGATTCCGCCCCGAGATCGAAGAGCTTCCAGGTCTGGCCGGAACTCCAGAGCCGGATCTCCTTGCCGCTGGCCTCGCAGGCCTCCCGCTCCACCGCCTCGCCCACACCGAGCGCGTGCAGCACGCGGGAGCCGTTCGCGCTGATCTGGACGCCCGCTCCGACCTCGCGCAGTTCGGGAGCCTGCTCGAAGACCTGCACGTCGAACCCGCGCTGGAGGAGAGCCAGGGCGGCGGTGAGGCCGCCCAGGCCGCCGCCCGCGATCAAGATCCGCGCGCGCTTGCCATTGGCCACCATCGACATCTCCTTGCCCATGAACCGGCAGCCCTCTTTGTTTCAGCGAACAGGCTTAGTCAATGGAGAATTCCGCTTGCCTCGATGCCGGAACCGGGGATGATCCCGGTCGGTTCCGGGCGACGAGAACGGAGGAGGAAACATGGCCACGATCACAAGGCGGGGGCTGGGCGCCAGCGCGGCAGCGCTTCTGCTTTCACGGCGTGCCCGGGCGACCGGCTACCCGGACCGGCCGGTGACGATCATCAACCCCTTCGCCGCGGGCGGTCAGTCAGACCCACTGGGGCGAGCCGTGGCGCTGCACCTGCAGCGCAGGCTAGGCCAGCCCTTCGTGCTGGAGAACCGCACCGGTGCCGGCAGCACCATCGGCGCCCAGTACGTGGCGCGCACCGCGGCCGACGGGTACACGCTGCTGTTCGGCACGACCAGCACCTTCGTCATCGCCCCCTTCGTGTACGCGAATGCAGGCTACGACCCCGCTGCCTCCTTTGCACCCGTGGCGGTGGCCTCCGAGGGGCCGATGGTGCTGACCACCCATGCCCGAAGCGGCTACGCCTCCGTTGCGGACGTGGTTGCAGCCGCGCGGCGCTCGCCCGGGCGCATCACCTACGCCTCCGCGGGCAGCGGCAGCCTGCCGCACCTCCTGGGCGAGGTCTTCGCCCGGGCGACGGGGGCGGAGCTGACCCACGTGCCCTATCGCGGCGGCGCGCCCGCCATGAACGACCTCATCGGCGGCCAGGTGGACCTGTTCTTCGAAGCCGTGGCCAATGTGGTCCCGCATGTGGAGGGCGGCCGTGCCGTGGCGCTGATGAGCACTGGTCCTGCCCGTTCCCGACTTCTGCCCACCGTGCCCACCGCCACGGAGTTGGGCCACGGCGATCTGACCCTGACATCCTGGACAGGCTTCGCTGCCCCGGTCTCGACGCCCGCCCACGTCATCGAGGGCCTCAATCAGGGGATCAACGAGGCGCTGAGAACGCCGGAGGTGATCGCGTTGATGGAGAGGATCGGGATCAGCGGCATCGGCGGCAGCCCCACGGACATGGCTGGACGGATCGCCCGGGAGTCTGCGGTCTACAAGGGCATCATCACCGCCGCCAAGATCTCGGCGGAATAGTCACCCTGGGCTGAGGACCAGCCCGGGAGGGTGTTACGCCCTGGCGGCGGGGCCGCTGCGGGCACTGTTCCGGACGCGGTCTGCCCGGTCGGCTCCAGGCCAGGCCGCAGCCGTGCCCCACCAACCATGTACACGCCCCCGTCATGGGGATGGTCAGCCGGTATGGTGCCACCAGCCGGCGAGCAGCGAAGGAGGACCCACCCTTCGCAAGAAAGGCCAACGGGTCGGCTGCTTCCCTGGGCCCATCCATGCGAGGTCGTCCAGGACAGATGGCACAGACCTTCAAAGCAAAGATTGACACAACCCTCGGTTGAGTTGTGTGATGACTCATGCCCATCCGCAAGACCCGCAACGTTTCCCTGACGCCAGAGCTTGAGGTGTTCATCGAAGAGCGCGTGATGATCGGACGCTATCGCAGTGCCAGCGAAGTCGTCCGCGCTGGATTACGCCTTCTCGAGGATGCGGAGGGTCCCCGGTCTCAGAAGACGCAGAGGCGAGCATCCCGGCGCCATACCAGGCCGGCTGCAGCGAGGACCTGAAAGCCTCATGTTCTTTGGCCATGCCTTCCTGACCGGTGGAGGCGGGATGGGCACCCGCATGCGAGCCCATGACTGGAAGGCATCACCACTGGGACTGCCGGAAACATGGCCACAGTCGTTGCGCACCGCTGTAAGCCTCATGATCAGTTCCGGGCACCCCATGTTCATCGCCTGGGGATCCGAGCTGACGTTTCTCTACAACGATGCTTACATCCCAATCCTTGGTGCGAAGCACCCGACTGCTCTTGGCATGCCCTTCCGAAAGGTTTGGGAGGAGATCTGGACCGATATCGAGCCGCTGACGGAGCGCGCCTTGTCCGGCGAGGCCACCTGGTCGGAAAACCTTCACCTCCTGATGGAGCGGAATGGCTTTCCCGAGGATACCTGGTACACCTTCTCCTACTCCCCTGTCCGCGATGAAACAGGCGGCATCGGCGGTATGTTCTGCGCCTGCACAGAGACCACGGGTCAGGTTCTGGTTGAGCGGCGGCGGACGTTCCTCCTGACGCTTGAGGAGCGGCTCCGCGGCCTGGCCGACGCGCGCGAGGTCACGGAAGCGGCGGCCGATGCGCTGGGCCGGCATTTCAACGCGCTGGCAGGCTACGGTGAGATCGACGCCCGGCAGGAGCGGGTGTCCTTTGAGCGTGAAAGACGGCGCGGTGCCACCGGAGCGCTGATCGCTGGCGAGACCCGACTTCTCGAGGCTTTCGGTCCAGCAGCCATCGCAGAGCTCAAAGCGGGACGGACGCTTGTTGTCGAGGATTGCTATCTGGACCCGCGTGTGGGGTCCGCCTTTGCCTCGACCTGGAGCAGCATAGGCTGTCGTGCGCTGATTGCCGCGCCGCTCGTGAAGGCTGGACGGCTTAGGGCCGTTCTCTACCTCCGGAATCCGGGCCCGCGGCGCTGGGCCACCGGGGATGCAGTCCTTGTGGGCGAGACGGCCGAGAGAACCTGGGCTGCTGTGGAACAGGCCCGGACGGAGGTCGCGCTCCGGGAAAGCGAGGCCCGCTGGCGCGGGTTGTTCGAGGCGATGCACGAAGGCTTTGCGCTGTGCGAGATGGTGTACGACCAGAGCGGCGCGCCCATCGACTTCCGGTACCTCGAAATCAACGCTGCGTGGGAGCGCCTCACCGGCCTGCCACCGGACGCTGTCGTGGGGCGCCTCGCGAGTGATGCGATCCCCGGCATTGAGCCGTTCTGGGTTGAGACCTGCGGGCGGGTCGCCGAAACCGGCGAACCAGCCCATTTCGAGCTCAGGCTCGCAGCTCTGGACCGGCATTTCGAAGTCTTCGCTTACCGCACGGAGCCAGGACGGTTCGCTGCACTTTTCCTTAACATCACCAAGCGCAAGGCTGCGGAGACACGACTGGCCGGCCTGGTGGAGCTGGGCGACAAGCTTGTTGACCTCAAGGAATCCACCGAGATCGCCGGGGCTGCAGCCGAGATCATGGGACGGATCCTTGGCGTCTCGCGCGCGGGCTACGGGACGATGTACGCAACGGAAGAGTTCATCCGCGTGGAGCGGGAATGGACCGCACCCGGCGTGGCAAGTGTTGTGGGAGAATGGTCCCTCGCGGAGTACTGGCCTGGCTTTGTGGAGACCATGCAGCGCGGCGAGGCCATAGCGCTGACCGATGTCGCGTCCGACGAACGGACAACGGCGTTTACAGCGAGCTACTCTGCAATCGGCGTCCGCGCCGCGCTGCATGTCCCTCTCATCGGCAACGGGCGGGTCGCGGCCATTCTATTCGTCCACGATGCAGTACCGCGCGTCTGGTCCATGGAGGAAATCGCTTTTGTTCGCGGTGTCGCTGAGCGCACCTGGGCCGCCATCGAAAGGGCGCTCGCTGAGGAACGCCAGGTGCTGCTCGTCCGCGAGGTGGATCACCGGGCAAAGAATGCCCTGTCCGTGGTACAGGCCGCACTGCGCCTGACGAAAGCGCCGGATCAGCCGAGCTACGTACAAGCCGTCGAGGGGCGTGTGGGCGCACTCGCCCGCGCACAAACGCTGCTGGCGGAGGACCGATGGGCTGGCGCCGATCTGGAAACACTGCTGCGGGGCGAACTGGCACCATTCCTGACGAGCAACTCCGTCGATGGTTCTGTCGCGGAGTTGCGGGGCTCCGCTGTGTCACTGCCCGCAGGAGCAGCGCAGCCACTCGCGATGGCACTGCATGAACTCGCTACGAACGCGGTAAAATACGGCGCTCTATCGGTGCCGGCGGGGCATTTAACGATCTCATGGCGCCTCATGGGTGATCGCCGGAGCACGCTCCACCTGCGCTGGACTGAAACAGCCGGGCCTGTTCTGACCGGAGCGCCGGAACGCCGGGGTTTTGGCTCGCGGGTCCTGGAGGGTACCGTTCAAAAGCAACTTGGTGGAACAGTGGTCCTTGCCTGGAGACGGTCCGGGCTAGTTTGCGATATCGAGGTTCCGCTCTCCCGCGGAGCTTCCAAACCTCCTCATTCGACATGAACAACCATGGAATTTCGCGCCACAGGAATTTAGAGCCGCGACGATGTCATTCACAAGATCGGCCAGGTCAACCAATGGTTCGGACCGGGCCTGTGCCCGATCGAGGGGCTTGCTGGACATCTTCGTGCAGAGTTTAGGCAGAGCACTCTGCAAGGCGACTTCTTCGAAGCTGCGGGAAAGCAAGCTATTCACCCGGCGTAAGCCACAATCAACAGGGATCAGGCGGTGTGCATTTGAATTGAGGTTGGCGCCGAGTACCTCGGCAGGCATTTATCGGAGTGAGGAGCGGTCTGGCTGGTGATGCGTTCCAGCACCTCGAGATCAAGGCGCAGGAAGCGAAGTCGTTCAGTTTTGTCGTAGCGACGAGGGGCGCCCTCAGTATTTCTTGCGAAACTGCCAGAAACGTGTCGCTCGATTGCTCCATAAGCGGCGGGAAATTCCCGCCTTCGGCGTCCTGCCGGCATCTGCCGTATCGCTGGGTGAAGGCGTTGGGACAGGGAATTGTAGAAGGCAGACGCTACCCGCGACCTTGCCGCTCTCCATATCCAGACGCCCGCCCAGTTGGGCTGCCAATGCTCGGAGAATGCGGCTGCCGAGCCCCAAGCCTTCGCCAGGCGGCATCTGCCGTCCTGGGGACAAGCCGATCCCATCGTCAGCGACGGATAGATGAAAAAGGTTGCCCACGCGGCGAAAGGTCACGCGCACTACCCCCTCTCTGCCTTCCGGAAAAGCATGCTTGAGCGCGTTGGTGACGAGTTCATTCACAACGAGACCAATGTCTCCCGCGCGTGCCAGCGGTAAGGAATGTGCCTCTGCCTCCACGACAAGCGAAACTGGCCGCACGCCATTCAAACTCGCCCTGAGGTCCGCCAGCAAACCCTCCAGAAACAACCGGCTGTCGATGACAGCATCAGGCGCACCGCTGCGCGACAAGCGCGCGTGCACGCGTCCCAGCATGAGCACCCGGTCAGCGGCGGCATTCAGCGCGGTGGCTGCCTCTGGGTCCATCCCGGCCTGCATATGCAGCAGGCCCACCACGGAACTGATATCATTGCTGACCCGATGGGACATTTCGCTGAATAGCAGCTCCTTGCGAGCACTCTCCAGACCTGCCTGTCGCCCTGCCTCCAGCAAACGTGCGATGACGGCCTGGGGCAAGGCAACGAGCACCACGATGAGCTTGGCCAGTGCGAACCACAAGAATGCGTCCAGAACGGATCCGGGGCTGAGAGCCAGGAAGCCTGAGGCATCGGTTTGAAAGGCCCACCAAAGCATCGCTGCAAACCCAAGGGCGGCGTATGCCAAGCCCGCTGCAAGCCCAAGAAGGAGGGCGGCGAGCACAACGCTGGCAAGGAGAACAAGGTGAAGGTGTATTGGCGAAAGCGCGCCAGGATAAGCCTGACCGATAAACAGGATGAGAAGCGGCAGCACAAGCGTACTGATCACACGCAGTGCTTTGGGCGAGCCCTGCAGGCGCTCAAGCCAGGAGTCGGGTTTTTGAGGCATTGCCCATTTCCTGTGCCAAAAACCTGCTGCGGAGCGAGTGGAGTAGCGCTGACCATGCGCAGACAAGATCGGAATCTTAAGCGGTGCCCAGCGGCTTAGTTGCAGGGATCAACCGATTGCAGCTTCGCCCATGCGTGTCGAACCACACGAATGGACAGGGCAACGCCCGACCTTGCAACCTTTTCCAACCCCACTAACGGCCGGAAACGGTGCGGTTGCAGCAATCAAGCTGAGGACGTGTTTTGGTCGTTGACGGTTTGACCAGGCCTCAGCGACGGTGTCGGGCATCCCGAAGGCGTTGAAGGTGTTCAGGACGGCACAGCGGATCTGAACCTTGGCGACCTGACGGGGTGGGCCGCGTGCAGCCAGACGCTCGCCGAGGCGCTTGAGGCATGACATCGCCGTCTCGGCCAGACCTTCGCCGGCGATAGCCGCCCCAACGCTGCCACAGCCGTCGCCCGAGGTGCCTGATGGCGCGGAGCGTTTGGTTGCGCTCGGTCGCTCTGGTGGTCCCCCCTTCCATGGCTTGCCGTTGCGCCAGCAGGCCCGGCACGATCTCGCCATCACAGTGCCGGTCACCGGTCATCTCAACGGCCCGCACCTCTCGGCTGCCTGCATCGATCATCAGGCGGACCTTGCGCCAGGGCCCCGGCGCTTGTCGGTCCCATGCTTCCGGACCTTCCACTCGCCTTCGCTGAGCACCTTCAACCCGGTGCTGTCGATGTCGAGGTGCAAGAACCCGTCCCGGGCGCGTTAGGGGATCTCCACCGCCAAGCCATTCTGCCGTTGCGAGAGAGTGCCGTGGTGCGGCGCCTTCCAACCGGGTCCAGCCAGACGGATCGTCCCCCCCCCCGCCATCCTCTGCGCCGCCCGCAATGGTCGCCGGCACAGCACCTGCAGCGTCAGCAACGTCTGGATCGCCGCATCCGTGAAGACCTGAGGCCGACCTCTCCTGCCCGTGCCCTCCTCGGTATGCCAGGTCAGATCGGGCGAGGTCCAGACCACACAGGTCACCGCGTGCGATCAGCCCTCGGTCGTACTCACGCCACTTCCGCGGCCATAACGCGCCCTGGGACGCTCGCTCTATGTCGGCACCTTGCTCATGCAGGCCTAGGTGCAAGGATTATGCAACAAGGCCGCTCCGCGCCGGCACCACCGCCGCTGAGTGGTCGGTGGCTTGATGCTCAGAGGCCTTACTGATCTAGTCCTGTCTCACACGCCGCCCGCAGTGCCGGCGCAAGCTGGGGAGGGGCAAGGCCCAACGCGTATGACGACACACCCGATTATCGACAGCCACTTCCACCTTTACACCACCGACATGCCCCGCGTGGCCAGCGCCTGGCATCAGCCGCCCTTCGACGCCACACCAGAAGGGTTCCTGAAGATCATGGACACGCACGGTGTCACCTTCGGCGTGATCGCGGCCGCAAGCATGTATGGAGAATACAACGACTACACAATCCGCGCGACGCGCAAGCACAAACGCCTGCGAGGTACCGTCATCCTCGCACCCGACGCAGACTTCTATCGTATGGAGAGGATGAAAGAGGACGGTATCGTCGGTATCCGGATCTTCTATCGGCACGTCGCAAGCCCGCCCGACCTGAGGTCCGCGGAATATCAACGCCTGCTGCGCCGGGTGCGTGACCTGGACTGGCATGTGCACGTTCTCGCGGAAAGCCATGACCTGCCCGCTGTGATCGAGGGAACGGAGGCGGCGGGCGTGAAGCTGGTGATCGATCATTTCGGCCGGCCGGATCCCCACCAGGGGGTAAACGCACCCGGTTTCAAAGCGATGCTGGCGGCTGTGGAGCGAGGCAATACATGGGTGAAGATTTCCGCGGGCTACCGCATGCCATCCGCGCAGGCCGCCCGCGACTACGCGGCGGCTCTGCTAAACGTGGCCGGGGGTGAACGCCTGGTCTGGGGAAGCGATTGGCCGTTCGCCGCCTTCGAGGACCGCGTGACTTACGCCGACGCGATCGCCACGCTGGCCGACTGGGTACAGGATGAGCGCGTGCGCCAGCAGATCGCGGGAGAAACGCCACTCCGCCTGTACTTCAGCGACTGACACTCCGTGGGTTCATCTGACGGCGCCGGCCAGGAACTTCACCGGCGCTGTCACACGGATGGTGCGGGAAAATCGTATAGGTCCCGCGCCTGGTCCGACAAGATACGGTTGCGCACAACCTCGTCTGGCACCCATTCCAGCAAGAGGTCGAGCAAGTCGCCGTCATTGGGCATGACCCTGCCAGCCATGTTCACATGGGGCCAGTCTGACCCCCAGACCAGACGCTCCGGTGCATGAGCGACAAGCGCCTGGGCAATCGGCGTGACGGAGGGATAGGGAAAGTCCTCCTTTGTGCAGCGCATCGGGCCAGATATCCGCACCCAGACCCGCCCGGTGTCGAGCATGCGAAGCAAGGTCGTGAACGCGGCCTGCCCCGTCCCGCCCGACGCCGGAATGGCCGCGAAGTGGTCCAGTACGATGCGCCCAGGCAGTTCAAGGAGCCGGTCAGCGAAGCCCTCCAGCTCGCCCTGGCCCGGGTAGAATTGTGTAACCCAGCCAAGCTCGGCCGCGATAGCCGCGACGCGTTCGGATATCTGCGGAAGATGCGTGCCGTGGCGCGGGCTGACGAAGCGGGTTCCGCGCACCCCGAGGCCGTGCAGGCGCTCCATTTCCGCCTGCGGCGTGTCAGCCGGCAGCAGGGCCACGCCCCGGAAGCGCTCGGGAAAACGCTGCAGCGTGTCGCAAAGGTGGCGCGTGTCCATTCCGTAGCCTCCGCCGCTTACGATCACGGCGTGGTCCAGCCCCAGGATGTCCTGGATACGGATCGATTCTTCGGGCAGCATGTCTGCCGACACATACTTGCTGCCGGGATCGAACGGATACTCGGTCGCCGGTCCAAACAGATGAACTTGGCAGTCGACCGAACCGGGCGGACAGCGCAACCGTGGTGTTCTCGGGTTGGGATCGGGCGGGGGGGTCAGTGGTGGGCTCATCGATCTACTCCGGGCGGATGTTCGCGTCGCGTATCACGTCGCGCCATTGGGGGATCTCCCGCGCGATCCTGGCGGCAAAGGCTTCGGGGCTGCTGCCGACGGCCTCCGCCCCCTGCTGGGCAAGTACCGTCCCGAGCGCCTGAGACCTGACAGCCTCTTGCACCGCTTTCGCGACGCGGCTCACAACCTCGGGTGGTGTGCCGGCGGGCGCGAGATAGCCCATCCACAAGATGCCTTCAAATCCAGGCAGGCCCATCTCTGCGACCGTCGGCACATCCGGGGCGACAGCGGACCTTTGCGGGCTGGCGATCGCGAGCACGCGAATGGCACCGGCCTCAATCTGCGCCGTGGAAGTGGCATAGGAGTCCAGCTTCAGCTGCACGCGGCCCGCGACAAGGTCCGTAAAAGCTGGCGCGGCGCCGCGATACGGCACGTGCAGCACCTCCAGGCCCAGACGGTGCAGCATCAGCTCCATTGTCACGTGCGGATGCGAACCGATGCCGGCGGAGGAGTAGGTCAACTCACGCGGATGGGCGCGGGCGTAGGAGACAAACTCCTGGAAAGTCCGGAACGGTGCGTCCTTGTGGCAGACCAGGATCTCGGGAATTTGCGCGCAAAGGGAGATCGGCACGAAATCCCTTTGCGCGTCGAACCCAGCATTCGGCATCAACCCCGGGTTGATCGTGTGGTTAGGTGCCGTGAACAGCAGGGTGTATCCGTCCGCTGCCGCACGCGCGACACGCTGCGTGCCGACATTACCGCCGGCGCCTGGCTGATTGTCGATAATAATGGGCTGTCCCAGCGTCTCGGACACGGCTGCAGCAATGGGCCGCGCGGTGACATCCACCGTGCCACCTGGCGGGAACGGCACCACCAGCCGGATCGGGCGGTCGGGATAGCTCGCGGCCCGCGCCGGGTAGGCAAGCGCGATACCGGCCGCGCCGAACAGCGTCCGGCGGGCAAGGCTGAATTCGCTCATTCTGGGATTTCCTCCGGTGCGGCGCTTCACTGCCGCTGGATGTTCGCCTTCTCGATGACGCTCGCCCAGGTCGCCACATCGCGATGCAGGAGTTCGCCCATCGCCGCTGCCGTGCCCGGCGCGGGCTCGATACCCAGGTCCAGCAGACGCATTCTGACTTCCCGCGTCTGAAGAACGTCAACAACGTGGCGGTTCAGCAGTTCGACAATGGGCCGGGGCGTGCGGGCTGGAGCGAACAACGCGTTCCATCCCACCACCGCGTAGTCGGCCAACCCACTTTCCTGCAGGGTCGGGATATCAGGAAGAAGGCTGGAGCGCTTGGCTCCCGTGCTTCCGATGGCGCGGAGCTGCCCGCCGTCGAGAAGGCTGCGGGCCGCCGCATAGGACTCGAAACCAACCTGCACGTCGTCGCGCTGCACCGCCGTCAGCACATCCGCGGTGGCACGATAGGGCACGATGGTTGCGCCGATCCCCGTCGCCACTCGCAGCCATTCTCCCGCGAGGTTCTGCGTACTGCCCGGGCTGATCGTGCCAATGGCAAGGCCCTCGCGTTTCGCGGAGAGCACATCCGCTACGCTGCGCAAGCGCGAGCTCGCCGCGACAAGCAGCAGCAGGTCGAAGTTCGCGAGGCAGGACACTGGCACGAAATCCACGACGGGATCGTAGGGCAAGTGGCGGAACAGGGTCTTGTTGATCGCGTTGCCAGTGCTCAGGACGGCCAGCGTATGGCCGTCCGGTGCGGCCGAGGCAGCCGCCATGGCGGCTGGCGTACCAGCCCCACCCGGGCGGTTGTCGATCACGATCTGCTGGCCAAGGCGTTGCGACAGCGCTTCACCAATGATGCGCACGGTGATGTCGGCCAGCCCGCCGGCGGCGAACCCAACCACGATCCGGATCGGCCTGGAGGGATAGCCGCCAGCATCCTGGGCACGGGCAACGGAAGGGCTGGCGATCGCTCCTGCCGCGGCGAGAATCTGACGACGGCGGAAATAGCCCATCTTGATGACCCTACCTTCAGGAGCCCGGCAACGGGCCGAACTGATGACACGATGATGCATCGGAGATCCTCCTGCCCCAGCAGCGGTGCGCTGTTCTTCGGACCGACTGTCCTCACGCAAGGCACAACGCCGTGCTAATCTTGTCGCCCCTCCAAGTCCACACCCGCCGCCCCTTCCGCGGATCGGCATGCAACCTCACTCCCCGTCTCCAATGAAGCCGACCCTCTGCACGATGTCCTTCCAGCGGTCTCGCTCGGCATGGAGCCGCAAGGCAAGGTCCCTTGGCGTGCCGACCCGGTGAGCACCGACGACGTCACCCAGCGTACCCATGAAAGCAGCGATCCGGCCAGCGCCGAGATCGACGAGCGCGGCCGCCGTACCGCGATAAGGCACGTGGGTTATGCGCTAGGCAAACTGCTTCGCGAGCAACTCAGCCAGCAGTTGCGGCGTGGAGCCGGTGGCTGGGCTGCTATACGGAGCCTCCGGCTGGTCCTCCGCCCAACGGAGGAAATCATCGATCGAGCGGGACGGATGGCTGGCGGCGACGCAGGAAGCGAAGGGGACGGAGGCAACCGCCGAGACCGGCGTCAGGTCCGTCAGACCGTTGTAGCGCGTGGTCGCCGGGTGGATGTGCGGCGTGATGGTCAGGACGCTCTCCGGCCTGCACAGGACGGCCGTTCCGTCAGGATTGGTGGCTCGTACCGCCTCGACGGCCAGTCTGGCGGAGGCCCCAGGACGGTTGTCGACCACCACAGAGGGGGCATAGCTGCCTGCGAGGCGCTCGGCGCAGAGACGGGCGAAAATGTCGGTCGCACTGCCGCCGGGATAGCCGACCAAGATCCCGCACCGGGCGGTCGATGAGGGTGGCTTGCGCCCTCGCCCGCGCCGCCAGGGCGGGAATGCCCAGGCTGGCCAGAACCTGCCGGCGCGCCAGTGCCAGGCGAGGGCTCACAGTGCCCGCTCCCTCACAATGGCGCCACCCGGCACGAAGCGCGCCGCGATCCAGGCGGCGACGTGGTCGAAGGTGCGGGCCATCGTGTCGCCGAACTGTCGGGGCGATCGTGCGCAAGGCTCGCAGGGCGTGAAGCCATGCGTTGTGCCCTCGACAAAGGCAATCGACTTGTCCCGGCTCGCAGCGTGCTCGTAAGCGGTCCCGGCGGAGACGATCCAATAGTGGCCGGTCATCCCCACCACCAGCAACGGCGCCGTCACGCCCTCCAGGTTGCCGGGCGTGCTATTGTAGGAGAAGTTCCAGTCGATCCCTGCAACGCGGTCTTCCCCGATCGCGTAGTCTGGCGTCGAGCGGCTGGCGAAAGTGCTGAGAAACCGCCGAACAGCGGTGTCAAGTGAGCCGCCGAGCAGCAAGGGCCGCGTACCGAGTGGCGCTTCAATCGCAGCGCCGCGCGCATCCTCTCGGTCCTGCCGGTCCGGCACCGCGTTGGTCAAGCCCGAAGGCACGTGCAAGGAGCGGATCACCTCGATGACCGTTGAACCGTCACTTCGCAGGAGCGGGTGCGGATCGCGCGTGCGTGACAGCAGGGCGAGGTCGGGACGCCAGAGGCGTGGTGTGCGGGTCGCGCCTGGCACGACAAAGGGCTCCCCGATCGAGTTTTCTCCAGGACAGCTCTCCGCTGGCGGAACCCCGATCCCCCTTCTCATGTGTTCCGCAGGCATTCTCCATGTATCACTATGCTTCAGGCCCGGAGCGAGCGCCGCCTCCTTCCAGAAAGACAACCGGTCCCAAGCGCCCCGACGTGGCCGCCGCAGGCAACGGTCGCACAGCCGCCCTCGCCGCTGCGGCAGCCCTGATAAACCCGGCCCGGGTCCGGCTCGATAGGCCTTCAGGCCAGCATGCGTGTGTCACCATCCACAGCAATGGCCTGGCCGGAAATCGTCCGCCCGCGTGGGCTGCACAGGAACAAGATCTGGTCGGCCAGTTGTTGCGGAGTCACATAATCCTTGATGGAGACGTAGGAGAATGCGGCCTTCTCGACTTCCGCGAAGGGCATGCCGCGCTGCTGCGCCTTGGCCTCCAGCACGCGCCGCTGGCGGTCGCCGGCCACCAACCCGGGAAGAATGGCGTTGACGCGGATGCCGGCATCCCCAAGCTCGATCGCAAGCGACTTGGTGAAGCCGATCACCCCCCACTTCGCGGCAGAGTAGGGACTGCGCAATGCAAAGCCGAACTGCCCAGCGGCCGAGGACAGGTTGATGATGGATGGGTTCGTGCTCGCCCGCAGGTGCGGCACCGCGAGACGCGCACAGTTGAACTGGCTGGTCAGGCAGACCTCGATGCAGCGATCCCAGTCCTCCGGCGCAATCTCCTCCACACGGCCTGTAGGCCCCGCAATTCCCGCATTGTTCACCAGCACGTCCAGCCCGCCGAGGTATGCAACCGCATCCTCCACCAGCGACGCCACTTGCACGCGGTCGGCCACATCGGCCATGCGGTGACCCACCCCGGCAGGCAGGGTGGAAAGCCCGACTTCATCCACATCGCAGGTGAACACCCTGGCACCCTCGGCCAGAAAGGCCTCGACGATGCCGCGGCCTATCCCGTTGGCGCCGGCTGTTACCAGCACGCGCAAACCCTCGATGGCGAGATCCATGTTCTGTCGTTTCCTCCGTCACGGCTCCGCCGGCAGGATGCCCCGGGCGATGATGAACTGCGCCGCCTCGTTGATATCGGCGGCGATGGCGGCCTGAGCGGCGCCAGGGTCGGCGGCTTCTATGGCCGCGAGCGCCTCGGCATGGCAGCGTAGCGCATGGCCGCTGTTCAGCCGGTCGCTGTTGGCACGCAGGTCCAGGTTGATCACAGGCCCTGCCTTCAGCCACAGCCCCGCGATGATGGCCATCAGTGTCGGCAAGCCGCAGCCGGCATAGATGGCGAAATGCACGTCACGGTTCAGCGCCACGGCCAGTGCCGGATCCGGCTCGCGGGCAAGGGTACGGAATGCGGTCTCAGCACGGCGGATGGCAGCCAGCTGCTGCGGAGTGCGCAACACCGCGGCGCGCCCGGCCGCCATGCCTTCGACCGCCATGCGGGTGTCCGCCAGCTCGCGGAAGCGCGGCACCGTCATGACCGGCACGCGCACGGCGCGGTTCGGCGGAGATTCCAAGGCGCCGTCGGCCACCAGCCGCGACACCGCCTCGCGCACCGGCATGACCGAGACACCGAGTGCCGCCGCGCTGTCGCGAAGCGATAGCTTCTCGCCAGGAGCCAGGCGACCGGAAATCAGCAGCTCCGAAAGGTGGGCATAGATGGTGCCGCCCAACGTGCGGCGATCCATCGGAGGCAGTTCGGCGATCGCTGGGTTCATCGAGATGACCATAGACAGGGCTGAACGGTCTTGCCATGATGATTGTGATCTCAGATCGCAGTAACGAGCCTCCCAAGAGGGGCCGGAAGGGAATGTCCATGACCGAGTTTCTTCGCCCGACCCGTCGCGCGTTGCTGGCCGGGAGCGCCGGCCTTCTGGCGATGCCCTCGATCTCATACGGCCAGTCCGATGTGCTGAAGATCGGGCACCTGACGCCTCGCACCGGCTTCCTCGGCCCACTCGGCGAGTTCGCCGTGCAGGCCGCGACGCTGGCGGCCGAGCAGATCAATGCCGCCGGCGGAATCAACGGCCGGAAGGTCGAGGTGCTGTTCGAGGACAGCGTGAACCCGCAGACCGCCTCGTCGAAGGCCGAACGCTACACGCAGCGCGACAAGGTTGCCTGCATCGTGGGTGAGATCAACTCCGCATCGGCGCTGGCGATCGGCCAGGTGGTGCAGCGGGAGAAGGTGCTGTTTATCAACACCGGCGCCAATTCGGACGCACTCCGCGGCAGCGACTGCCGCCGCTACATGTTCCACACCGAATCCCAGAACACGATGATGGTGAAGGCTGCCGGCCGCGCGATCCTCGACCAGGGGCTTGTCCGCGGCAAGAAGTACTACGCGCTGACCGCCGACTACGCCTTCGGCCACGACCTGCTGCGTGTCGCCAACAAGTACCTGGGCGAGAACGGCGGTTCGATCGCAGGCTCCGACCTCGTCCCGACCGAACTGACCGATTTCTCTCCCTTCCTGCTCAAGCTGCGGCAGGGGCGGCCGGACGTTGTCATCTGCAACCTCGCGGGCGCGCAGGTCACCAACTTCCTGAAGCAGTACAGCGAGTTCGGGTTGCGCTTCCCTGTCGCAGGCTTCGGCTTCGACACGGCGCTGGCCTGGGGTGCCGGGCCAGGCAACTTCCTTGGCACCTGGCCCGTCGTCTGGCACCACCTGCTGGAAGCGCCCTCCGCCAAGGCCTTCACCGCCGCCTTCCGCGCCAAGTACAACCGCCCGCCGGAGAACCAGGGCTGGAGCGACTACACGGCAATGAAGGTGATCGCGCAGTCGATGAACGAGATCAAGAGCATCGACCCGACCAAGGTGGTGGAGCACCTTGAGAGCGGCGCCAAGTTCGACATCTCCAAGTCGCGTGAGGGCTATTTCCGCGCCTCCGATCACCAGCTGATGATGGAAATGTTCGCGATCACCGCGCTCCCGGCCGGACAGGCGAGGAACGCCTACGACATCTTCACCGCCTCCGCCGCCATGCCCGTCAGCAGCGAAAGCCTGGAGACGATGGCCGCCGCAAAGGAAGAGAACGCCTGCACATTCCCGGCCTGATGCGTCGACCGCGCCCGCGCTGAACGGCGCGGGCGCCCCGCCACCCCGGGAGGTCCGTCTTGGAATTCGTCTTTATCCTGGAGCAGGTGCTGAACGGCCTGCTCATCGGGGCTAACTACCTGCTGATCGCACTGGGCCTCTCGTTGATCTTCAGCCTGGGCGGCGTGGTCAACCTGGCGCATGGGGCCTTCTATGCCATCGGCGCCTACCTGACCGTGGCCCTTGCGCCCAGCATCGGCTTTGGCGGCGCCGTCATCCTGTCGCCGGTCTTGGTGGCGTTGCTCGGGCTGGTGATCGAGCGCCTCCTGCTGAGCCGGTTCTACCGCGGGGACCCGATCCTCAGCCTGCTTCTGACCTTCGGGCTGGCGATGGTCGCCGAGCAGTCGCTGCGCATGATCTTCGGCGCCGCGCCGGTGCCCTTCTCCATTCCGCTGTTCCTGCGCGGGCAGGTCTTTCTGGGTGAATTCATCTACTCCAGGTACCGGCTGCTGATCTTGCTGGTCGCCGCCGTCTGTGTCGGTGGGCTGTGGCTGCTGCTGAAGCGCACTGCCTTCGGCCGCGTGGTGCGGGCCGGCGTGCAGAACCCGGACATGGTGGCGGCGCTTGGCATCTCGCTGAAGCCGTACATGACGGCGGTGGTGATGATCGCGGTGGGCCTCGCCGCCCTGGCAGGCACCATGATGGCGCCGGTCACTGGCGTCACGCCCACCATGGGCGCCGAGATCCTGACCTTCGCCTTCGTTGTCGTCGTCATTGGCGGGCTAGGCTCCTTCTGGGGCGTGGTATGCGCGGCCATGATCGTCGGCGTCGTGCGCGGGCTTGCCGCATACGCCTTTCCCCCGGCCACCGAGGCCGCCGTCTACCTGCTGATGGTGCTCGTCCTGCTGCTGCGCCCGCGCGGCTTGTTCGGCGAACGTATCCAGCGCTTCGAATAAGGCACCGCCAACATGATGCGGAACGCATGGGCGCTCGAACTGCGCCCGCTGCTCATCGCAGTAGCCGGGCTCGCGGTGCTGCCCTTCCTGATGGATGCGCTCGGCCTGACCATGACCACGGCCACGGACGTGGTGGTCTTCGCGCTGGCTGTGATGGGGCTGAACATCCTGGTGGGCTGGACCGGGCTGGTCTCCTTCGGCCACGGTGCCTGGTTCGGCATCGGCGCCTACGCCGCCGCGTTGATCCAGCGCCACTACCTGCCGGCAGGCATGCTGCTCCCAGGGATCGGCGCACTGATCATCGTGGCCGCGCTGTCCACCGTGGCCGGCCTGCTGATCCTGCGCCGGCGCGGGGTATACTTTTCCCTCCTGACGCTGGCCTTCACCGCCATGCTGTTCTCGGTCGCCTTCCGCTGGACGGAGCTGACAGGCGGCGAGAACGGGCTCGGCAATGTCACCCGATGGGCTTCGCTACAGAATGCGGGCAGCTACTATTGGGTGGTCTCCGCCGTGGCGCTGCTGGTGGTCTGGGGGCTCTGGCGGCTGCGGCGCTCCCCGGTCGGCACGGTGCTGGTGGCGATCCGTGAGAACGAGGGCCGGACAGGCTTCCTCGGATATGACAGCAACCGCTACAAGCTGCTGGCCTTCACCATCTCCGCCGGGATCACCGGATTGGCGGGCGTGCTGAGCGTGTACAACCATCGCTTCGCTTCCGCGGACCCGATGAGCATCGCTTTCTCGGGCGAGCTACTGGCGATGGTGGTGATCGGCGGCATGCGCAGCTTTCTCGGCCCCGCCTTGGGCGCGCTGTTCTACATCCTGTTTCGTGAGTTCCTCTCGATCTACACGGTCAACTGGCTGCTGGTTTTCGGCCTGCTGTTCGTTGGCTTCATCGTCTTCTCGCCGGACGGTCTGGTCGGGATCGGCAAGCGCGTGCTGGGGCTGGTGCGCCCGAAGCCACCGGCCGATGCCGCCGCCATGGCCGCACGCCGCGCCGGCGCGTCCGGCCGCATCCCCACCCGCTTCATCCGCGAGGGCAGGTCGCAAGGCCCTGTGCTGGTGGCGCAAGACATGGAGAAGTCCTTCGGCGCGGTGAAGGCCGTGCGCGGCGTTTCCTTCAGTGTGGACGACAAGCGGCTGCACGCGCTGATCGGCCCCAACGGCGCCGGCAAGACAAGCGCCTTCAACCTCCTCTCTGGCATGTTCCCTCTGGACCAGGGGCAGGTGCTGCTGGACGGACAGCGGGTGGACGGCATGCCGCCCCATGCCATCACCCGCGCCGGGCTCGGGCGTTCCTTCCAGATCACCAATCTCTTCCCTGGCCTTTCGGTGGAGGAGAACATCCGCCTGGCCGTTCAGGCCCGGCACCCCGCACGCTTCTCCCTGTTTCGCGATGCCACCGGCATTGCCGACCTGCGGGACGACACCACCGAACTGCTGCGCTGGACCGGCATGGCGGGCGTGGAAGATGCGGAAGCCGGCAGCCTTTCCTATGGTGGGCAACGCTTGCTGGACATGGGGCTGGCACTGGCCACCAAGCCGCGCATCCTGCTGCTGGACGAGCCGCTGGCAGGCCTCGCCGCCGCGGAGCGCGAGCGCGTCGGTGACCTGATCAAGACTTTGTCGGCCGACATTCCCGTGCTGCTGGTGGAGCACGACATCGACCGCGTCTTCCGCATGGCGGACCGGGTGACGGTGATGGCGGACGGCGAGGTGCTGGTCGATGGCGGCGTCGCCGATGCGCGGGACGATGCGCGTGTGCAGGCGGTCTACCTCGGCTCCGGCGCGCATGCGCTGGCCGAGAAGCCGCGCCCCAGCGCCGTAAGGGACACGCCGCTGCTCGATCTGCAGAAGGTCAACACCTTCTACGGCAAGTCGCATATCCTGAACGACGTCTCGCTGACCGTGCGGCAGAACGAGGTCGTGGCGCTGCTCGGCCGCAACGGCGCCGGCAAGTCGACGCTGCTGAAGACGCTGATCGGCACGGCGCGGCCGGCTTCCGGCAGCATCACCCTGGCGGGCCATCCGATCGCGGGCATGACGCCGGACAAGGTGGCGCGGCGCGGTGTCGGCTTCGTGCCGCAGGGCCGGGCGCTGTTCGCCGGCATGACGGTGGGCGAGAACCTCGGCCTCGGCCGGCTGAAGCGCATCACCGGCGCCGGCATCCACTGGGAGGAGGATCGCATCCTGGAGTATTTCCCGCGCCTGCGGGAGCGCTGGAACGTGGCGGCGGACCGGCTCTCGGGTGGCGAGCAGCAGATGGTGGCGGTGGCCCGCGCGCTCTCGGGCGACACGCGGCTGCTGCTGCTGGACGAGCCCTTCGAGGGCCTGTCGCCCGCCGTTACCGAGGAACTCTTCGAAACCTTCGATAAGCTGCGGCAGGAGGTCTCCATCATCATCGTTGACCATCACCTCGACCTGGCGCTCGCCATCTCCGACCGCACCGTTGCGCTGGAACGCGGCACCGTGCAGTGGAGCGGCGAATCCCGCCTGCTGCGCGAGGACGAGGAACTGCGCAGAAAGGTGTTGTGGCTGTGAAGCAAACCGTCGCCATCATCGGGAGCGGCCTGATCGGTCGTGCCTGGGGAATGATTTTCGCCCGCGCCGGATGGCATGTCCGGCTCTGGGATCCGGCGGAAGGGGTGGCAGCCTCAGCCGTCGTCCTTTGCGCCGAGGGGCTGCGGGACCTTGCCGCCCACGGATTATGCGAGGATCCCGCGGGCGCCGCCGCGCGGATCGTGGCCAGCGCCACGCTGGAGGACGCGGCCGGCGCGGCCGCCTTCATCCAGGAGAACGGGCCGGAAACCCTGGAGGTCAAGCGCGACCTTTTCGCGCGGCTGGACGCGGCAGCCCCGGCGGAAGCCATCATCGCCTCCTCGTCTTCGGCCATCCGGGTCTCCCTGTTCACGCAGGATCTTTCCGGCCGCGCGCGCTGCCTGATCGGCCATCCCGTCAACCCACCGCACCTTATTCCGCTTGTGGAGCTCTCCGGCGCGGACTGGACGGCGCCCGAGACCATCACCCGTGCGCGCGGCATCTACCAGGCCATCGGCCAGGTGCCGATCACGGTCCTGAAGGAAGTGGAAGGCTTCATCCTCAACCGCCTGCAGGGCGCGCTGCTGGCCGAAGCCTTCAGGCTGGTCTCGGAAGGCTACGTCACCCCGGCGGATCTGGACCTGACGGTTTCGGAAGGGCTGGGGCTGCGCTGGAGCTTCCTCGGTCCCTTCGCGACGATCGAGTTGAACGCGCCGGGCGGCATCGAGGATTACTGCGCGCGCTACACCGGCTTCTACAAGCGCCTCGCCGCCGAGCCGGCGCCACCCGCCGTCTATGAGGGTGAAGCGGTGGCCGCGATCATGCGGCAGTGGACGACGGAACAGGACCTGCCGGCCAAGATGCGGTGGCGCGACCGCCGGCTGGCGGCGCTGCGGGCTCACAAGGCATCCGCTGAGAAGGAAGGCTGACCATCATGGCGACCAAGCGCAAAGTCATCATCACCTGTGCCGTGACGGGCGCGATCCACACCCCCTCGATGTCGCCTTACCTGCCGGTAACGCCTGAGGAGATCACGGAAGCGGCCATCGGTGCCGCCGAGGCGGGTGCCGCCATCGTCCACCTGCACGCCCGCGATCCGGAAACGGGCCAACCCGACCAGTCGCCCGAAGCCTTCGCCAAGTTCCTTCCGGTCATCAAGCAGCGCTCCAACGTGGTGGTGAACCTCACCACCGGCGGCGCGCCGACAATGACGATCCAGGAGCGCGTGCGACCGGCCGCGACATTCAGGCCGGAGGTGGCCTCGCTGAACCTCGGATCCATGAACTTCGGCCTGTTTGGCATGCTGAATCGCTTCAAGGACCTGAAGCACCAGTGGGAACGCGACTACCTCGGCAACAAGGACATCATCTTCCGCAACAGCTTCGGCGACATCGAGCATATCCTGACGACCTGCGCCGGCAACGACACGCGCTTCGAGTTCGAGTGCTACGATACCGCCCATCTTTACAACCTGAAGTACTTCCACGACCAGGGACTCGTGAAAGCGCCGCTGTTCATCCAGACGGTGTTCGGCCTGCAGGGCGGCATCGGCAATCACCCGGAGGACGTGCTGCACATGAAGCGCACGGCCGACCGGCTGTTCGGGGACAGCTACCAATGGTCCGTGCTCGGCGCCGGGCGACACCAGTTGAGCATCGCCGCCATGGCTGCCGCAATGGGCGGCAATGTTCGCGTGGGGCTGGAGGACAGCCTCTGGGCCGGGCCCGGCCGCCTGGCCCAGACGAATGCCGAGCAGGTTCGCGCTGCGCGTCAGATCATCGAGGGGCTGGGCCTGGAGGTCGCAACGCCTGACGAGGCGCGCGAGATACTGTCCCTCAAGGGCGGCGACAGGGTGGGCTTCTGAGAAGCCCAAGGGGAAGTGCCAACCCAATCCTGGCGCTGCTGCGATGGCGTTGGAGCAGGAACTTATGGGTGAGGACGCACCGGGAACTCCGTGAAGGTTGGAGATCCCCGGCCGCGCCATGACGGGCGGGCACGGCACGACACGGCTGCGAATAGCTCAGCACCGCCGCAGGACGACAAAAAAGGACAAAACCGAGAGTCCCCTCCAGCCCCGGTCCCCAGGCTGGTCGCGCTGCGCTCCCCCTTCCGGCCATGCCAGATGGTCCCCCGGATACTCTGGCGAAGGTCATGATGCAGCGGCTTTGTGGCACGGTTGACAGGCTTCGATCAGCGGCTCCAAGGCCACCCACAGCACATCCGCCGGCACCATGCCCCACCCCGCCTGCCCGCCCGCCGATCAGGCCGGAGCGGGCGCCGCTCAGCCGTGATGCGATTGAGGCCCTTTCGCCGGGACGTGGTATGCAATGCCCGATTCCTCCTGGAGCCGTGCCGTGTTCGCCCAGATACACGCTCGCCCTACTGCCGCTCTCGCCTTGTTCCTGCTGGATGCCGGCTTCCTTGTTCTCGCCTGCCTCGGCGGGTTGCTTCTCGTCGGCTGGGAACACCCTGTTGGCCCGGCAGCCTTGGTCTTCCCCGCGGCCGACTTGCTCTTCCTCTATGCCATGGGACTGTACCGCCGCGAGGCGCTGGTTGAGACCGGCGAGACCCTCGGCCGCGTACCCATTGCGGCTGGTATCGCCGGCCTTGTCGGCTGGGCTGTCACGGCAGCCTTGCCGGCGTCGCTTGGCACCCCTGACACGCACCTGCTGTTCGCCGCCGCCGTACCATGCTTTGCCGCAGCTGGGTTGACCGCGCGCCTGGTGCTCCACCTGCTCCGCCGGAGGGGCGCCTTTCGGCGTCGCCTCTTGGTGATCGGCGCTGGCCGGCGCGCCTGGGACCTCGTGTGGCTGTTGCGGCATGAGGCGCGGACGCTCGCCTTTGACGTCGTCTTTGTGCATGACGCCCGCATGGGAGAGCTTGATGCCCGCCTGGCGGCGAACCCGGCCCACGAGATCGTTTCTGGGCTGGAGAGCCTCCTCCCCGCTGTCCACAGAATAAACCCGGATCAGATTGTGGTTGCTCCGGACGAGCGGCGGGGCTTAGCCATGGAGGGCCTGCTGGCCTGCCGGATGGCCGGCTATCCCGTGAGCGAGTACGCGCAGTTTCTCGAAAGGGAGATCGGGCGGATCGATCTCAAGCGCCTGGATCTCAACTGGCTTCTCTACGCCGATGGTTTCGTGATCGGGACCATGGACCGTATCCTCAAGCGAATGCTCGACCTCGCGGTGAGCATCGCAGTTCTGCTTGTCACGGCTCCCACGCTGCTGGTCGCCGCTCTGGCCGTGAAGCTCGGCGATGGCGGCCCGGTGTTCTACCGGCAGGATCGGGTATCGCGCGGAGGGCGCGTGTTCCGCATCGTCAAGCTCCGCACGATGACAACGAATGCGGAGCAGGGCGGAGCGGTTTGGGCGGCGAAGGCTGATCCGCGCATCACCGCGGTTGGCTCTCTGCTCCGTCGAACCCGCCTGGACGAGTTGCCGCAGCTTTTCAATGTCCTGCGCGGCGACATGGCATTTGTCGGACCAAGGCCCGAGCGCCCTGAATTCATTCATGAACTCGCAGCCAAGCTGCCGCTGTACGAAGACCGCCACCTGATGCGTGCTGGCCTGACCGGCTGGGCTCAGGTCAACTATCCTTATGGCGCGTCGCTGAACGATGCGCGCTCCAAGCTCAGCTACGACCTCTTCTACATAAAGAACTTCAGCATCCTGTTTGACCTTCGCATCATCCTGCAGACACTTCGCGTCGTTTTCTGGCCTGGCGGGGTTCGATAGGGATGGTGCCACCGAGCTTCCAAAGAATACTTGCACAGAAACCATTGTCGCTTGGGCACACCGGTTCGAGAGGCGAAGGGGCAAAACTTCCTCCGTCCATCGATCCATTTGCGCGGCGTGGTCACGCCCTCGGTCTGGAGGCAAGTTGATCCGGCCGGCCTCTTCCTACGGGTGGAGGCCGAGCGGCCAGACGTCCCAGGTCTGACGGCACTGAGATCGGCACGATGGATCCATGCCGCGGCCACCTGGCAGGAAAGCACGGGCCGAGAGACAGTTACCCAGGTGTTCAAGAGCCCGACCCATCCACGCATTCCGGCGGTGCTCTATTCATCCGGAGACCGGGATTGGGTCAGCGAGGCAGCGATGCCCGCGATCACGCAATCCACAAAGGCTGTGAAGCTGCTTTCCATCGGCATCTCCGCGCCATTCTGCCAGCGCAGGATGAAAGCGCGGTTCACGAGGCGCGGCAGATGGCGCACCAGGGTTGGGAAGCGCTCGGGATCGACCGCCTCCAGACCGGCGCGGATCCCGGCCTGCCAGCCCGGAAGGTCCTCGGTCGGCAGCCGCGCCAGTTCCTGGGTCACGAAGCCCACCAGGGCGGCCTGCACGGTGTTGTAGGTCTCGCAGATTCGTTCCGGCCGCACGCCTGCTTCCTCCAGCGCCGAGAGGATCGCCTCCACGAGAGGCAGGTCGGGCCGAAGATTCGAAACCGCGTCGGCGCCGATCAGCGGCGCTGTGTGCGGATGCTTTCGCATGGCCGCGCGGAACCGGGTGAACAGGCCGCGCAGCCGCGCCTCCCAACCCTCCTCCGGCGCTTCGGGCGGCACGACGCCGTGCAGCACATGTGCAACCACCTCGGCAATCACGGCATCCCGGTTGCCGACGTGCCACACAACGACGTTCGCATTCACCCCGAGCGCGCGCGCCAGGCCGCGCAGGCTGAAGGCCGGCAGCCCGCCGCGGTCGATCTCGGCGAGCGCGGCCTCGATGATCGCCGATCGACTCAGCCCAACTGCGACAGGGGCGGCCCGGCGCCTCGCCTTCTCTCTCGGCATGCATTCCATCTAACGCCCATGGCACCGCCACGAAAGTCTCTTGATCGTCGCTCAAGAACTGCGTCAGACTGCGCCTGACCGATGGGGAGCCTGCCTTGCCGACCACCGCACCGAAGGGGCCGGGCTACGGCCTCCAGGCCTTCTCCCGCCCCGTGGATGCGCCGCCGCTCCCGCGCATCGCGCGTGGCGAGGGAATCTGGCTGATCGACACCGAGGGCAACCGCTATCTGGACGCCTCGTCCGGACCGGTCGCCAGCAATCTGGGCCACGGCCACCCGCGCATCATCGCGGCAATCGAGGCGCAGGCGCGTCAGGCCGTGTTCGCCTATCCCAGCCAGTTCGAGAGCGCGGCGAACATCGAGTTCGCCGAACGCCTGGCGCGCCTCGCGGGGCCTGGCCTGGACCGCGCCTTCGTCGTGTCCGGAGGATCGGAAGCGGTGGAGAGCGCCATCAAGTTCGCCCGCCAGCACGCCGTCGTCACAGGACAGGCCTCGCGCTGGAAGGTGATCGGGCGCCAGCCCGGCTATCACGGCAACACGCTCGGGGCGCTCGGCGTGTCGGGCGACGCGCACGCGCACGAAATCTTCGGGCCCATGATGCGCACCGTGCCCCGCGTGCCGGCGCCCCTCACCTACCGGCTGCCGCCCAATCACACGGTGGAAAGCCACGCCCGCAACTGCGCCGCTGCCCTGGACGAGGCGATCCGAAGCGAGGGGCCGGAAACGGTGCTCGCCTTCATCATGGAGCCGGTCGGCGGCCTGGCGACGGGCGCGCTGGTCGCGCCCGACATCTACCACGCCCTGGTGCGGGAGATCTGCACGCGGCACGGCGTGAAGCTTATTTTCGACGAGGTGATGAGCGGTGCGGGCCGGACCGGCCGCTTCCTCGCCGCCGATCACTGGCCCGGTGCCCGGCCGGATATCGCGGTGCTCGCCAAGGGCCTCTCCGCGGGCTACGCGCCGCTCGGCGCCGCATTGGTCTCTGCGGAGATGGTGCAGGCCGTCAATGCGGCCGGCGGCTTCATGCACGGCTTCACCTACAACGCCCATGTGATGAACTGCGCCGTCGGCGCCGCCGTGCTGCGCGAAGTGGAGGAGGCCGATCTCGTCGGCAACGCGGCGCGCATGGGAAGCCTCCTCCGCGACAGGCTGGAGGACCTGGCCAGCCGCAGCGCGCTGGTCGGAGACGTGCGCGGCAAGGGACTGCTGCTGGCCGTGGAGCTGGTGGCGGACAAGGAAACGAAGGCCATGATCCCGCTGGAGCGCGTGGCGCCGGAGCGGGTGAAGGTTTTGGGGATGCGGCACGGGCTGGCACTCTACTGTCGCCGCACCTCGCGCGGGGCCTATGGTGACTGGCTGATGATCACACCGCCGCTCACGATCACGGCGGAGGAGGTGGAGCTTCTCGTCGGGCGCCTCGCCGCCGTGCTCGACGATTATGCATCGGAACTGCGGGCGGAGGGTGTCCTCCCCTGATACCTTCCAACCGGGACAGCGAGGTTCAGGACATGCGTACCACCGTCACGCGTCGCGGCGCGCTCTTGACCGGAGGCGCCATCCTCGCGGCGCCTTCCCTCTCGCGGGCCCAGCGCGCCGATCCGCGGGTGCTGCGCTTCGTGCCGCAGGCGGCCCTGTCGAATCCCGACCCGGTTTCCTCCGTCTCCGGCGTCTCCGTGAACCACGGCTTCTACGTCTTCGACACGCTCTACGGCGTGGACGCGCGGATGCGCCCGCAGCCGCAGATGGCGGAGGGCCACAGCGTCTCGGATGACGGGCTCACCTGGACCATCCGCCTGCGCGAAGGCCTGTTCTTCCACGACGGGGAGCCGGTGCGCTCGCGCGACTGCGCCGCCAGCATCCGCCGCTGGGGCAATCGCGACACCTTCGGCCGGACGCTGGCGGCGGCGGTCGCCGAGTACCAGACCCCGGATGACCGCACCCTCGTCATCCGCCTGCAACGCCCCTTCCCGCTGCTCCTGGACGCGCTGGCCAAGCCCGGCACCGTGCCCGCCTTCATCATTCCCGAGCGCCTCGCCGCCACCGACGCGCTGCGGCCCCTTCCGGAGATCGTCGGCTCCGGTCCCTACCGCTTCGTGGCCGACGAGTTCATCCCCGGCAGCCGCGCCGCCTACCGCAAGTTCGAGCGCTACGCACCGCGCCCGGAGGCGCCGGAATGGACCGCCGGCGGCAAGGCGGTGAACTTCGAGCGGGTGGAATGGATCATGCTGCCCGACCAGGCGACCGCGGCGGCGGCGATCCAGTCGGGCGAGGTGGACTGGTGGGAGCAGGCGGCGGCGGACCTGATCCCGCTGCTGCGCCGCAACCGCGACATCGCCATCGGGAACGGAGATCCCGCCGGCTACATGGGCGTGCTGCGCTTCAACCACCTGCACCCGCCGTTCGACAAGGCGGAGGTGCGGCGCGCCGTGCTGGCTGCCATCAGCCAGCCGGACTTCATGGCGGCCGTCACCAACAACGATCCCAGTGCCTACAATGTCTGCCACTCCTTCTTTCCCTGCACCACGCCCTACGGCCGCGCCCCGTCACCCGACCCGATGGCGGGAGCCGGGCTGGAGAAGGCGCGTCAGATGCTGCGGGCCAGCGGCTACAACGGAGAAAAGGTCACCTTTCTCAACCCGTCCGATTTCACCTCCATCGCGCCGCTCGGCCTGATCGCGAACGATCTGCTGGAGCGCATCGGCTTCAACATGGATTTCGTGTCCACCGACTGGGGAACGGTGCTCGGGCGCGTCAACAACCGGAACCCGCCGGCCCAGGGCGGATGGAACCTGTACCCTGTCTGGTGGAGCGGCATGGGCATCGTTACGCCGACGCAGAACGCCATCCTCCGCGGCCAGGGCGCTGGCGGCTGGAGTGGCTGGTACGAGAGCGCGGAAATGGAGGCCCTGAACGAGCGCTGGCTTTCCGCGCCGGACGAGGCGGCACGGATGGCACTTGGCGAGCGGATGCAGGACCTCGCGTTCCGGGACGTGCCCACGGTGCCGCTCGGCCAGTTCTTCATCCGCACGGCCTACCGGCGTTCGCTCACCGGCATGCTGGAAGGGCCACGCCCCGTGCCCTGGAACATCCGGCGCGCCTGAGATGCTCCCTCCGGTCAGCGGCTATCTCGATCGCCTGTCCCGCCGCCCCGGCGGCCGGGTCACCGCTCATGTGAGCCTGCGCGAGCCAGGCCCCTGCCGCGCCCGGCTCGTGCGCGTCGTCTCCGGCGATCCGAACCCGCAGGGGCCAGGCATGGATCTCCGCCCGATGCCGGAAGCCTTCGACCACGCCTTCAAGGGGATGCACCAGCCGGCACGGCTCGGCTCCTTCGGGCACGTGTCGCCGGCGCCGCGCCTATCCGGTGCGGAGCCCAGATGCTGGGCCGTGCTCGTGCAGCAGCTCGCTGCCTTGCCCTCCGCCACCGTCCTCTCGGCCGGCGGCGTCACCCTCCGCGCCGGTGCCGGGGGCGCCGAGGCGGAGATCGCGGTGGGTGGGGCCTCGGCACGGCTCGCCACGGGCGTGCCGCTGCGCCCGGGGGTTTGGTACCGCCTCTGGCTATCCCATGACCCCGGCACGGGGCGCGTGCTGCTCGGGCAGACCGCCCTGGGCGGCGGCCTGGCGAGCGCCGGGGCGGAACTGCCGCAGGGCGATGCGCCGGTAGCGGACAGCGTCACCTTCGGCGCGCATGGGGGTGCGGTCTGCTCGGACCACTTCACCGGCAAGGTCGAGGATCCGCTGCTTCTCGCCGCCTTTGTCGCCTCCTGGCCGGATGCGCTGGAGCCACCGCCGGGCGAGTTGCGCGCCCGCTGGGACTTCTCCGTGGGCATCGGGGGCTGGTCCTTCGCCGACCGCGGCCCGGACGCCCTGCACGGCACCTTCCACAACGCCCCGACCCGCGCCGTGATCGGCGCGCGCTGGTCGGGCGCCGAGACATGCTGGCGGCATGCCCTGGCCGACTACGCCGCCGTCCACTTCCACGCGGACGATCTGGACGACCTGGGCTGGACACCCTCGTTCCATTTCGACATTCCCGCGGATCTGCGGAGCGGCGCCTACGCCTTCCACCTGACCTGCGCGGGCGGCGAGGACTGGCTGCCCTTCTACGTGCTGGCGCCGTGGGAGGGGCCGCACGCACCGGTCGCCTTCCTCGCCTCCACCTTCACCTACCAGGCTTATGCCAACCACGCGCGCGGCAACGCCGACGATCCCTACCGGGAGCGTGTGGCGGAATGGGGCGCCTATCCCCTCAACCCGGACGACGTTCCGGACTTCGCGCACTCGACCTACAACCGCCATCCCGACGGCAGCGGCGTCGCGCTCTCCTCCCGCCGGCGGCCGGTCCTGACGATGCGGCCGGGCTTCCTCACCTTCAACGACGCCAAGGGTTCGGGTCTGCGCCACTACCCCGCGGACACGCATCTTCTGGCCTGGCTGGAGGCACGTGGCATCGCCTTTGACGTGATCACCGATGAAGATCTGGACGACGAAGGCACGGATCTTCTCCGCCCGTACCGCGTGGTGCTCACGGGCTCGCATCCCGAGTACCACACGGAGCGGATGCTCGACGCGCTGACCGCCTATCGCGACACCGGCGGCAGGCTCTGCTATCTCGGCGGCAACGGGTTCTACTGGCGCATCGCGCGCGATCCCGCCCGCCCGCACCTGATCGAGGTCCGCCGCGCGGAAGGCGGCATCCGTGCCTGGGCCGCCGAGCCGGGCGAGTACCACCACCAGCTGGATGGCGCGCTCGGCGGCCTCTGGCGCCGCAACCGCCGGCCGCCGCAAGCCCTGGCAGGGGTGGGCTTCAGCGCGCAGGGATTGTTCGAGGGCACCTTCTACCAACGCCTGCCGGTCAGCCACGACCCCGCACATGCCTGGATGTTCGAGGACGTGCCGGAGGTTTTCGGAGGCCATGGGCTCTCCGGCGGCGGCGCGGCCGGCTTCGAGCTGGACCGCGCCGACGAGCGTCTCGGCACGCCACCCGGCACTGTCATCCTGGCGCGTTCGGGGCCACCGCCCGACTCCTTCGTGACGGTGCCCGAGGAACTGCTCTCCCACATCGCGACCGTCACGGGCGAGAGCCCGGAGGCGCTGAAGCGGGCGGAGATCGTTTACTTCGACGTGCCCGGCGGTGGCGCCGTCTTTGCCGTCGGTTCCATCACCTTTCTCGGCAGCCTCTGGAAGGACGGAGCATTCGGCGGCCCTGTCTCGCGGCTGCTTGAGAACGTCGTGCTTCGCTTCTCGGAAGTGGACCAGCACTGAGACAATCCGGGCCCGACCCCACCGAACAGGGCGGGCGCTGAATCCGAATGGCGGATTCCATGGCGGCCGGATGTGCCGCCATGGCGGACCTGCCCTGGCTGGTGAGGGCATGGCTGCGCCGGACCGCGCCCCCACGTCCCGCTCTCCCACGAGGTGCCGCGGGTGGATGACCAGCGGGAGGTCCGCGGCGTCCTCCAAGTCATCCGCACCGGGCCGCTCTGGCGCGACGCCCCGCCCGACCGCGGTCCGCCCGGCCCGGCCGGAAAGCCCCGAACCTCGCCACGAGCCACGCTGGCGTCAGGGCCGGAGCCGCAAGCCTTGCACGCGGATCAACCCATCGGCGTTCGGCACGAATCCCTCCACCCGCTCGCTCAGGCCCCAGAGCCAGGTGTAGTGGTAGAGGATCACATGCGGCATGTCGGCGCGGTAGAGATCCACCACCTGCCGGTACAGCGGGATCCGCCTCGCCGGATCGGCCAGCCCGCGCGCCTCGCTCAGCAGCGCCTCCATACGCGGGTTGCAGTAGCGGCCGAAGTTGAACGGCCCGTTGCAGGCGAACCAGATCGAGAGGTTGGCGTCCGGATCCGACCGGCCGCTCCAGGTCAGGAGCGCCGCATCGAAATCGCCCGCCTGGTTCTTCTGGGTGCCGGCATTGCTTTCCACCTGCTCGAGCCGCACGTCGAAGCCCGCCTCACGCGCCATGGACTGAATCACTTCTCCGATCTGCCCGTCGATCGGCGTGTTCGCCAGTTGCAGCGTGAAAGGAACCCGCCCCACGCCTGCCTGCCTCAGCAGCACCCGCGCCGCGGCCGGGTCCGCGCCCCCGACCGGATGCATCGGGTTCCAGTACTGTGCTTGCGGCGGCTCGGTCTGGTTGCTCGGCACGAACAGGCCGTTGAACACGACCTGGTTGATCGCCTCCCGGTCGATCGCCTTCTCGAAGGCCTGCCGAACACGCGGATCGCGGCCCAGCGGCGTCTCGGCGCGCGGGCCATGCGCGACGTTGAACTGCAAGGTGCGATAGGCCGCCGCGACATGCCGGGCCAGCCGGAGACGACGATTCGCCTGCACCTCCGCCACGTCGGTCGGGGCGATCTGATCAACGATCTGCAACTGCCCGGACCGCAGGTTGAGCAGCCGCACGGTGCTGTCCGTGATGGGCCGGTAGACGATCCGGTCGATCGTGACGGCACCGGCGTTCCAGTAGCCGTCGAACCGGTCCACCACGATCCGGTCCTGCGCCACGCGCTCGGTGAAGGCGAAAGGCCCGGCACAGACCGGCCGCTGCCCGATCGCATCCCCGCGCTGCTGGATGGCCGCGGGCGAAAGCATCATGCCCGACCTGTCCGCCAGCGCCGCCAGCAAGGGCGCGGACGGCACCGAGAGCCGGAGGCGCAGCGTGAGGGGCTCGACGACCTCGACGGCTTCCAATGCCGCCAGCTCCGCCCGGCGAAGGCTGCGCGGCATGGTCCTGAAGCGATCCAGGTTGACCTTGGCTGCTTCCGCGTCGAAGCCCGTGCCGTCCTGGAACTTCACGCCCTCCCGCAGATGCAGGGTGAGCACGCGCTGGTCGTCCGACCATTCCCACCGGGTCGCGAGCTGCGGCACGTAGTTCATCTCGGCGTCGGTATCGATCAGCTTGTCGCAGAGTGCCGCGAAGACGTTGCGGTCGACGAAGTTGCCGCTCTGCGCGGGATCCAGCGGGCCGGGATCGCCGGCCAGGCCGATGTTGAGAACCGTCGCGCCCCGCGCCGGGGCGATGGCGGGCACGAGTGCCGCCGAGGCCAGGGCAGCGGTGAGCAGGACGGGCCGGAGGAGGTTCGGGACGGTTCGCATCAGAAACCTTTCAGTTCTCGCCGGCGGCTTGGCCGCGGGTTGAGCGTCTTTTCGGTGGCGCGGCCTGGAAACCATCCTCGCTGCGCAGAAGGCCGGTCGCGCTCAGGGCGCCGCAGGGTTTTCCTTGCACCAGCGCGCGATCGCGGCATGGGTGGCGAACCAGCAGCCGCCGCGTGCCTTGGCATGGGCGATCAGCCGCTCCAGCACCGGCATCCGGGAACGGTGGCCCGACACATGCGGGTGCAGCGTGAGGAGGAAGAGCCCGCCCTCCTCCCAGGCCGCGTCGAACTCCGCCGTGAAGATCTCCAGCACCGCGGAAGGCGGCGTATAGGGGCGGAGCGCGCTGAAGCGGACGAAGTTGTAGTAGACCGCATCATCCCGGATCCATTCGGGCGGCAGTTCGACCACCCCCGTCGGCTCCCCGTCTGCGACCAGCTCATAGGGATCGTCGTCGGCCATCAGGCTGCTGTCGTAAAGCAGCCCCAGCTCGCGGATGATCGACATGGTGTCCACGGAGAAATCCCAGCTCGCGGTGCGGATGCCGACCGGCCGGGTGCCGCTGATCTTCTCCAGCGTGTCGGCCGCGCGGAAGGTCAGCTCGCGTTCCACGCCCTCCGGCAAGCGGGTATTCGCCTCGTGAATCCAGGAGTGGATGCCGATCTCATGCCCCGCCGCCGCCACGGCGCGCACCTCATCTGGGTAGAGCAGGGCGGAAACGGCGGGGTAGAAGAAGCTCGCCGGAACACCTTCCCGCTCCAACAGGCGCAGGATGCGCGGCATCGCCCGGCGGTTGCCGTACTGCCCCTGGCTGATCCGCATCGGGCTCTCGTCGGCGTCGCGCAACGGGATGGTGTCGTGGTCGGCGTCGAAGGAGAGCGCGACGGCGCAGCGCGCTCCCTCCGGCCAGGCGCGCGGCGCCAGGCTGCGCCCGGCCCGTGCGCGCCCGACGATCCGGCGCCAGGTCGGCTCGGGCCATTGCCAGGGCTCGCCCTCGGGATGGGGAGTTTCGTTCATCGGGATCGCTCCGCTTCGGCCCGCGATCCTCGGGTGCCCCCTTGCGAAAGGCAACACGGGCCACCCTTCCCAGCGCGCCCGGATCGGGTAACCCTGCCGCCCCGGCACGATGCCGGATGACGATACCAGGGGCGAGGGCGATGGCGGACGCGGCGGGCGAAAGGGTCCTCATCTGGGGTGCGGGCGCCATTGGCGGCACGGTGGGCGCCTTTCTCCGCCGGGATGGCGCCGACGTGTGCTTCGTGGACGTGGTTCCCGAACATGTCGCCGCCATCCGCGACCCCGCCCGTGGGCTGCGCATCTCCGGCCCGGTGGCGGAGTTCACCGTCTCCGCCCCGGCGATGCTGCCGGCCGAGGTCCGGGGAAGCTGGAACCGCATCTTCCTCTGCGTGAAGGCCCATCACACCGAGGAGGCCTGCCGCGCCCTCGCCCCGCACCTCTCGCCCGAAGGCTACGTCCTCTCGCTGCAGAACGGACTCTGCGAAAGGGTGATCGCCGGCATCGTCGGTCCGGCGCGGACGATCGGCGCCTTCGTCAACTTCGGCGCGGACTATATGGAGCCCGGCCACATCCTGCTGGGCAACCGCGCCGCCGTGGTGCTCGGCGAGCTGGACGGCCAGGAAACGCCCCGGCTGCAAGCCCTGCTGGCCACCCTCCGCCGCTTCGAGCCGGACGCCATCCTCACAAACGACATCCACGCCTATCTGTGGGGCAAGCTGGGCTACGGGGCCATGCTCTTCGCCCAGGCGCTGGGCCAATCGGGCATCGCCGACAGTTTCGCCCGCCCGGAGCTGGAATCCGCCTTCCGCCGACTTGGCGAGGAAGCCGTCACCGTCGCCCTCGCCGAGGGCGCGACCCCCCGCGGCTTCAACGGCTTCGACCCAGACGCCTTCCGCCCGGGCGCCCCGCCCGCCGCAGCACGCGCCTCCATCGCCGCGATGGAGCACTTCAACCGCGGCAGCGCGAAAACGCATTCGGGGATCTGGCGCGACCTGGCCGTGCGCCGCCGGCGCACGGAGGTGGACATGCAGGTCCTGCCGGTGATCGAGGCCGGCGCCGCCCACGGCATTCCCTGCCCTGGCCTCCGCAAGCTCGCCGCCATGATCCACGACATCGAGGATGGCCGCCGCCCGATGACCGACGACAACCTGCTGGAGCTGATCCCATGACGCTGCGCTTCGACGGCGAGGTGGTGGCGGTCAGCGGCGCCGGCCACGGCCTCGGGCGCTGCATCGCCGAAAGCTTCGCCCACCTCGGCGCGCGGGTCTGGGGCTGTGCTCCTTCAGTGACCGGCGCTTCGCAGGACGGCATCACGATGGCTGCGGTGGACCTGACCGACCGCGCCGCCGCCGCCGGCTGGGTCGCCGCGGTGGAGCAAGAGGCAGGCGCCCCCCTGTCCATCCTCGTGAACAACGCGGGCGGCGTGGCAGGCCAAGTGTTCCAGCCGGTCGAGGAGGTGTCGGACGAGGACTGGGACCGGATCCTCGCGATCAACCTCGGCGCCGCCTTCGCCCTCTGCCGCGCGGCCGCGCCGGGGATGAAGCGGGCCGGGCGAGGACGGATCGTCAACATCTCCTCCGGTGCCGGCCTCCAGGCCTCCCTCACGGGCATCCAGAGCTATTGCAGCGCCAAGCACGCGGTGGTCGGCCTGACGCGCCAGCTCGCCCATGAGCTCGGCCCGTACGGAGTGACCGTGAACAGCGTGGCGCCGGGCTTCATTCCTTCCAACCCCGCCAGCAACGCCCAGTGGGAGAGCTACGGGGAGCAGGGCCAGCGCGACCTCGTCTCGCGCATCGCGCTCCGCCGCCTGGGCACGCCACAGGACATCGCGGATGCGGTCCTGTTCTTCGCCAGCCCGCTTGCCGGCTTCGTCAGCGGCCAGGTCCTTTCGGTGGATGGCGGGCGCTAGCCCCCATCACGTCAACCCCAGTCGCCTTCCAGCAGGTCCCGCGTCTCTGCCACGGCCACGTCCCAGAGGCGGAGCATCTCCTCGTCCGGCCGCTGGTAAAGCCCGCCGAAGTTGCCATCCCCAAGCTGCGCCCGCACCCCATCCGGCGGCAGGCCGCGCAGGCGGGCGAGATCCGTCATCGGCTTGGCCTCCGCCGGCGGGGGCGCCGCATCCGGCAGCCGCGTCCAGGGGAAGTTCTCCATCCAGCTCGCATGGCTCGCCACGGGGTCGATCGCCGTCACGGCCGCCAGGGTGCGCGGCGCCCTCCACCAGTCGTGCCAGCGGGCGCGGCAATCCGGGTAATCCCCCATGAACTCCAGCGCGGCCGCCGCCCCCGGCGCGTTGCCGCCATGCCCGTTGCACAGCAGGATGCGCCGGAACCCCTGCGAATACAGGCCCCGCAGCACATCCTTCAGCACCGCGAGGTAGGTGGAGGCGCGCAGGCTGACCGTCCCGGGATAGGCGGCGAAGGACGGCGTGATCCCATAGGCCAGCACCGGAAACACCGGCACGCCGAGCGGCCCGGCCGCCTCCGCCGCCACGCGCTCGGCCAGGATGCTGTCCACGCTCAGGCTTAGCCCGGCATGCTGCTCCGTGCTGCCCAACGGCAGGACGCAGCGGTCGTCATGGGCGAGCCATGCCTCCACAGCCCGCCAGTCCATCCCGGCGATCCTCATCGCGCGCACTCCGGTTGACGCATGGCAAAGGCCCTTCCTACGCTGCCGCACCGCATCATCGCCGTGGGCGACCGGCAAGGCCAGCCATCTCCCGCCGCGTCCCCCTTCCTCGCAAAGGTCGCTCCATGAACCGTCGCCAGTTCCTGTCGGCCACCACCGCCGCCGCGCTCTCGCCCGCCAGCCTCGCCCTGGCCCAGGGAAGCGCCCAGGGGGCTGGAGGGCGAACCCTGACCGTCGGCGTCCGCAGCGGCCCGGAGAGCATCGACCCCCATTGGTCCACCCTCGGCGGCCACATCGAGGCCCTGCGCCACGTCTATGACAGCCTGGTGGCGCAGGACGAGAACCTGGTGCTCAGGCCCGGCCTCGCCACCTCCTGGCGCGCCGTGGACGACACCACCTGGGAGTTCAAGCTGCGCGAGGGCGTCACCTTCCACGACGGCTCCCCCTTCACCGCCGAGGACGTGAAGTTCTCGCTGGAACGCATCCCCCAGGTCACGGGCCCGATGTCCATGACCCTCTACACCAAGCGCGCGAAAAGCGCGGAGGTGGTGGACCCCCTGACCGTGCGCTTCGTCACCGACGGCCCGGCGCCCACCCTGCCCAACGACTTCACCCGCCTGATGATCGTCCCCCGCAAGATCGGCGCGGCCCCGCGGAACGAGGAGTTCAACTCGGGCGCCGCCGCCATCGGCACCGGACCGTTCCGCTTCACCCGCTGGGAACCGCGCGGCGACCTCGTGATGGAACGCTTCGATGGCTGGTGGGCCCTGAAGGACGGCGCCACGCAGCCCTGGGCGCGGGTGATCCGGCGGGAGATCCCGAACGACGCGGCCCGCATCGCCGCGCTGAAGAGCGGCCAGGTGGACATGATCAACTACGTCCCCGCCACGGATGTCGCCTCCCTTCAGCGGGACCCCACCATGGAGGTGGTGGTGGGCGACAGCGTCTACGTCTTCAACGTCTACTTCACCCTCGCGGAAAAGCTCCCCCGCCTGGCGAAGGTGGACGGGCGGGAGATCGAGGCGAACCCCTTCCGCGACCCGCGCGTGCGCCAGGCCATGGACCTCGCCATCGACCGCCGGGCGCTGGCCCGCGTGGTCTTCGAGGGCCTGGCCAAGCCCATGTCGCAGCTCATGCCCGACAGCTTCTTCGGCGCCAGCCCGAACCTGCCCGAGCGCCGCCCGGACCTCGCCCGCGCCCGCGCCCTGATGGCGGAGGCCGGATATCCCCGCGGCTTCGAGATCGACTTCCACTCCACCAGCAACCGCCTGCCCGGTGACAGCGCCCTCTGCGAGGCGCTGGCCCAGCAATGGTCGCGCATCGGCGTGAAGGCCAACCCCAACGCGGTCACGGGCACGGTGTTCTTCCCCGCCAGCACGCGCGGCGACTACAGCCTGCAGATGTCGGGCTGGGGCACCCTGACCGGGGAGGCCGCCTATACCTACGGTGCCATGATCCACGGTCCCGATCCCTCCGTCGGCCTGGGCAACTTCAACCGCTCCGGCTACAGCAACCCCGAGGTCAACAAGCTGCTGCTCGACGGCTCCCGCACGCTCGATGACGCGAAGCGGCGCGAGATGTTCGCCCGCGCCGCCGAGATCAGCATGAACGACCGCCCGATGCTCCCCATCGTCATGCCGCAGACCGTCTGGGCCATGGGCAGGAACAAGCTGTCCTTCACCCCAAGGGTGGACCAGGAGACGCTGGCCCAACTCGTCACCCCGAAGGGCGCGTGACGGCATTCCTGCTGGGGCGGCTCGCCCAGGCCGCCCTCGTCATGCTCGTGATGTCGGTGCTGGTCTTCCTCGGCGTCTATGCCATCGGCAACCCCATCGACGTGCTGATCGATCCGGCCGCGACGCAGGCGATGCGCGCGGCCATCATCCGGCAGTACGGGCTCGACCTTCCACTCTGGCAGCAGTACGGCCACTTCCTGGGCAACGTCCTGCGCGGGGATTTCGGCAACAGCTTCGTCTTCCGCATCCCCGTCCTGCCGCTCATCCTTTCCCGCCTGCCCGCCACGCTGGAACTGACGGTGCTGGCGCTGCTGATCGCGGCGGCCTTCGGCATCCCGCTCGGCATCTGGGCCGGCTACCGGCCGGAGGCTCGCTCCAGCCGCGCCATCATGGCCCTCTCCACCCTCGGCTTCTCCGTGCCGACCTTCTGGATCGGGTTGCTGCTCATCCTCTTCTTCACGGTCGAGCTGCGCTGGCTTCCTTCCGGCGGACGCGGCCCCGTTGGCTGGCTGGGCCTGAGCATCTGGACGCGCGAGGGATGGACCCACCTTCTTCTCCCCGCCCTGAACCTCTCCCTCTTCAAGCTCGGCCTCCTCATCCGCCTCGTCCGTGCCGGAACGGAGGAGGTGATGGGCAGCGAGCACGTCCGCTTCGCCCGTGCCCAGGGCCTGCCGGAACGGCAGGTCGTCGGGCTCCACGTGCTGAAGAACATCGGCATTCCCATTGTCACGATCTTCGGGCTGGAGTTCGGCTCCACACTCGCCTTCGCCGTGGTCACGGAAACCGTCTTCAACTGGCCCGGCATGGGCAAGCTGGTGATCGAGAGCATCACCTCGCTCGACCGGCCCGTGATGGTGGCCTACCTCATTCTCGTGGTGCTTCTGTTCGTGGCCATCAACCTGTTCGTCGAACTCACCTACGGCCTGCTCGACCCCCGGGTGCGCGCCCGATGAACCGTGAGGCCCTGGTGGAGGGCTGGCAGGAATACCGCCGATCCCCCGTCGCCGTCGCGGCGCTCGCGCTGGTCGTCGCCATCGCGCTCCTCGCGCTCCTCGCCCCCTGGATCGCGCCGCAGGACCCCTACGACCAGTCGGCGCTGGACCTGATGGACGCCCGGCTCGAACCCGGCAGCATCGGCTCGGGCGAATACGTCCACTGGCTCGGCACCGACAATGCCGGGCGCGACCTTCTCTCGGCCATCCTCTACGGCCTGCGCCTCAGCCTCGCGATCGCGGTCACGGCCGGTATCGTCGCCCTCACCGTCGGTACCGCCATCGGCCTGTCGGCGGCCTATTACGGCGGCTGGTTCGGCGCGGTGGCGATGCGGGTGGTGGACCTGCAGCTCTCCCTGCCGGCCATCCTCCTCGCCCTCGTCCTCGTGGCGGTGCTCGGCCAGGGGGTGCCGCAGCTCATGGCCGCGCTGGTGGCCGCGCAATACGCCTATTTCGCCCGCACCGCCTTCGGCGCCGCCTCCGCCGAGCGCCGCAAGGACTACGTGGAGGCCGCGCTCTCGACCCCCCTCTCCGGCGCCCGCGTGCTCTGGCGCCACCTTCTGCCCAACACCCTGCCGCCGCTGATCGTGGTGGTGACCGTGCAGATCGCGACCGCCATCTCGCTCGAGGCCACGTTGAGCTTCCTCGGCCTCGGCCTGCCCGTCACGCGCCCCTCCCTCGGGCTGCTCATCGCCAACGGCTTCCAGTTCATGCTCTCCGGCCGCTACTGGATCTCGGTCTATCCCGGCATCGCGCTGATGGTGACGGTGCTGGCCATCAACCTCGTCGGCGACCAACTCCGCCAGGTCATCAACCCCCGGCGCCGCCGATGAGCGGCCCCGTGCCCCCCGCGCTCGAACTCCGCGGCCTCCGAACCGAGTTTCCGGGGCGCGGCGGCGTCGTCCGCGCGGTGGACGGCGTCAGCCTCCGCATCGAGCGCGGCCGCATCCTCGGCCTGGTCGGGGAAAGCGGCTCCGGCAAATCGGTCACCGGCTTCTCCATCCTGGGCCTCGTGGAACCGCCCGGCCGCGTGACGGGCGGGGAGGTGCTGCTGGAGGGGGTGAACATCGCCGGCCTCCCCCAGGGCGCCATGCGCCGCCTCCGCGGGGCGCGCGTCGCCATGGTGTTCCAGGACCCGCTGATGACGCTCAACCCCGTGCTCCGCATCGGCACGCAGATGGCCGCCGCCGTGCGCGCCCACGATCCCGTTTCCCGCAAGGCCGCTCTCGGCCGCGCGCGCGACGCCCTGGCCACCGTCGGCATTCCCAGCCCGGCGGAGCGGCTGGAGGCCTACCCGCACCAGCTCTCCGGCGGAATGCGCCAGCGCGTCGCCATCGCCACCGCCCTCCTCCACCGTCCCGCCGCCATTATCGCGGACGAGCCGACCACGGCGCTCGACGTTTCCATCCAGGGCCAGATCCTGGCCGAGGTCCGGCGCCTCGCGGACGAGACCGGCACCGCCTTTCTCTGGATCACGCATGACCTGTCGGTGGTGTCCTCCCTCGCCGACGATGTCTGCGTCATGTATGCCGGCCGCGTCGTGGAGCGCGGCCCGGCCGCGCGCGTCATCGCCGCCCCGCGCCACCCCTACACCGCCGCCCTGATCGGCTCCGTCCCCTCCGGGCACGAGCCCGGCACGCGCCTGCCCCAGCTCGCGGCCGGCGCCCCGCCGCGCGGGGCGGATGGCGGCCCCGATCCCGGCTGCTCCTTTCGCACGCGCTGCCCGCGCGCGCAGCCGGACTGCGCCCTGCCGCCGCCCGACCTCGACTTCGGCGCCGGCCAGTCCGCCCTCTGCCACCACCCGCTGGAGGCACCGGCATGACGCCGCTGCTGAGCGTCGAGGGCGTCAGCAAGCGCTTCGCCCGCCCGGTCAGCCTGGGCGACCGCCTCGCGCGCCTCCTCGGCCATGCCGCACCGGGCGCGGTCCAGGCCGTCAGCGGCGTGGACCTCCGGATCGCGCGCGGCGAGGTGCTGGGGCTGGTGGGCGAGAGCGGCTGCGGCAAGTCCACCCTGGGCCGCATCGTCGCCGGCATCCATGAGCCCAGCGAGGGCACCGTGAGCTTCGACGGCGCGCCGATCATGTCGGGCGGCCGCAAGCGGAGCTTCCGCGTGCAGATGATTCACCAGGACCCCTTCGCCAGCCTCGACCCCCGCATGCGCGTCGGCGACACGGTCGCCGAGGGCCCCCTGGCGCACGGTCTGGTGCGGCGCGCGGGGGCCGATGCCTTCGTCGCCGACATGCTGGCACGCGTCGGCCTCGATCCGGCGATGCGCCGCCGCTATCCCCACCAGTTCTCCGGCGGCCAGCGACAGCGGGTGGCCATCGCGCGCGCCCTCGCCCTCGGGCCGGAACTGCTGGTGCTGGACGAGCCCGTGGCCTCGCTCGACGTCTCGATCCAGGCGCAGGTGCTGAACCTGTTCGCCGACCTGCGGCGGGACCTCGGGCTGACCGGACTCTTCATCTCGCACGACCTTGGCGTGGTCCGGCATGTCTCGGACCGCGTCGCCATCATGTATCTCGGCCGCATCGTGGAACTCGCGCCCATGCCGGTCCTCTACGCCGCCCCCGCACATCCCTACACCCGGGCGCTGCTCGACAGCGTCCCGAAACTGGGCCAGGGCCGCGGCGTCTTCCGGCCGATCGCGGGCGAAATCCCCTCGCCCCTCGCCCCCCCGCCGGGCTGCCACTTCCATCCCCGCTGCCCCCATGCCGGCCCACGTTGCCGCATCGAGACACCCGCGCTTCTCCCGGTCCTGCCGGGCCAGGTGGCCGCCTGCCACCTGCACCATGGCGGGGTCGGCAAAGCCTGACCGCCCGGAGCCGGCGGAGAGCAGCACCCGCGTGTCGGGCCGCAGGCCATCTTCCGCGAACTGCACCGAACACTAGCCCAGGACATTCGGGGCGGGAGAGCCGGAAGGGTGGTCCTCTGTTCTGTGGGGCTCCTAGTCCGGTTGGAAGTTGGCGCTGCGCGGCAGCTCGCTGTTCCGGGTCACGTCGGCCGCGATGAACCGGCGGAACTCGTCCGCGCCGGCATAAACGGGTTCCAGGCCAAGTGCCGCGAACCGCTTCACTGTCGCCGGATCGCGCATGATCATCCGAAGGATGAGCATCCAGCGCCGTCGCCAACTGGGCCAAAGCGAACGGCCTGCGCGTACTCGCCGCGCCGGTGCTCGATCCGGACGGCTATGCAGTGGCGGCGATCAGCGTTGCCGCACCGGCGATGCGCACCAGCCAGGCCGAGATCATCCACCGGGCGAAAGCACCGCTCCTGGCGCGCGCCCGCGAGCTGGGGCTGGCCCTATCCGCCGTCGGGTGAAGCGCACATGCGCCCGCGGCGTCCGATGCCCACTCCCCATCAGCAACTGCGCGAGTGCCGGGGTGGGACTTGCGCCATCTCGGGGGAAAGGCATCGGATGGGTTGATGGCGATCCTCTCGAAGGGGCAGGACCCAGCAAGGGAAGCACGGACAGCGCTGCATGGAGCGGCCGATGTCCTCCCCTGGCGTCGTCGCAGGTCTTGAACATGGCGCGCCCGACGGATTTTGATCCCTGCCTCCCGGCGGAATTCGCAGACACCGTCCTTGCCGAAGCGGCCCCCCTCGCCTGACACCAGATCCTGGTGCCTTGCTCGCGGGTTCAGATGCGATCGCTGCCGCCGCCCCGCTTCAACCATCGCCCCTGCCGCACGCGAAGCGCCTGCTCCCGACTCAAGCGGGGCGTTCTGCCAGCGTCCGACATCCAGGCCGCTGTCCTGCAACCTCCGTGTTGTCCAAGCACTCCCGCAGGCGTCAAGGGAAAGCGCGAGGGCCCGGGGGCGCCGAACGACCCGGGGTCGCTCTGCCGGTGGCGCCGGCACAGGACACGCGGGGCTATCCGCAAGCCGTGGGACGACCCACCCCAGTGCTCACCGATGGGCCGTCATGCTGCCCCGGTTCCTGTGCTCCTGGGGACGCCCGAATGGACACCGCAATTCCGCATCTCGGAATGCCCAAAGATTTGGTCCAGCGTCGCGGTGGATCGTGACTAGCATGCTGACTGCTGGCTCCCGCAACTCCGCTGAAAGCAGAGGCGTCGCGAATGACCTTCGTCCTGGCCTGCAAATGCCCTTCCGGGCAACGTGCTCCACGGTGCCGCCGGTCGCCAGCCGAGCTTGCGGGAGCGCGTTCGTCCGCCGCCGACTGAGGACCATGGACCATGTATGACAAGTCAGATCCGCGCGCATCCCTCGCGCCGCCCGGAACGAGCCAAGGGGTTCCGCCTGCCGGCTACGCGCCGCCGAGCTATGTCCGGTTCTACGAGACCCCGCCCGGGGATGACGGCCCCGAAGGCATGACCTGGTACGCGCGTGGCCAGAACTTCGTCGTCACCCACACCGAAGCCCGCGACGGTGCACGCCTCGAGCGAAGGAACCAGAAGGACGAGTACGTCCTCATCCTCCCGGACGCCGCGACCACCGCAGTGGTGACCGCAGGCGACGAGCGGCTGACTTGCGATGGCAACGCGGTGGTCTTCATCCCACCGGGTGACAGCAGCATCGAGATCCCGCGTGCCGGCCGGGTGGTTCGCCTCTTCACCGCCCTGGCTGAGGACCTCGTCGCACGCTGTCCGAACAACGACGCCTATGCCACGCCGAACCCGCTCATCCCGCCGTTCCAGGCCTGGCCGGCACCCGCAGATGGCCACCGCATCCGCCGCTACGGGCTGGACGTGCAGGTCGAGAGCGGGCGCTTCGGGCGGATCTTCCGCGGCTCCACCTTCATGGTGAACTACCTCGACCCCCGGCACGAGCCGCGCGACATCACGAAACTCTCTCCGCACCACCACGACGACTTCGAGCAGTGCTCGCTCGCCCTCGATGGCGAGTTCATTCACGACCTGCGCTGGCCCTGGACGCCGAACATGAATCACTGGCGTGAGGACGAGCACGCCTTCTGCGGCTCTCCTTCCGTCGCGGTGATCCCGCCGCCATCCATCCACACGACACGGGCCCAGCTTCACGGCCTCAATCAGCTCGTCGACATCTTCTGTCCGCCCCGGCTCGATTTCTCGAAGAAACCGGGCTGGGTCCTGAACGCCGACGACTACCCGATGCCCGAAGGGGCCTGAGCAGGACATCCCGATGAGCGACATCGCCGAAAACACCCTGGCACGCGATACGGAAGCGGCCGAGCTTCTGGTCGGCGCCGTCGACCTGCATTGCCATAGCGGCCCCGCCGCCATGCCCCGCATACTGGACCACCACGAGGCATTGCTGGACTGCGCCGCGGCCGGGTTCCGTGCCCTGCTCTACAAGGACCACTTCTATCTCGGCACCGCCCACGCGATGGTGCTGGAAAAGCTCTTCCCCGAGCTGGGGGTGAGGCTCTTCTCCGGTATCGCGCTCAACAACGCCTCGGGCGGCATCAACCCGCACGCCGTGGACCACGCGGCGAAGCTCGGCGCCAAGATCGTCTGGATGCCGACCCTTTCGGCCGCGAACCACATCGAGCAGGCACTGGGCCAGGGCAAGAGCTTCCCGAAGACGGCGAAGAAGATGCTGGACCCGATCCCGCTGCGCGCCACCGACGCGAACGGAGAGTTGCTGGACGACACGAAGAAGGTCCTCGACATCATCGCGGAGGCCGACATCATCCTCTCCGGCGGGCATCTCGACGCGGCGGAGATGATCAAGGTCTTCGAGGAGGCGAGACGCCGCGGGGTGAACCGCCTCCTTGTGAACCACCCCACCTACCTGATCGGGTGCACGGACGACGACATCCGGGAGCTGGTCGCGATCGGCGCCCATATCGAGCACTCGATCTGCATGTGGGTGGAAGGCAAGGCGAAGAAGTTCACGCCGGAGGAGCTGGTGCACCTGATCGAAGTGGCCGGGGTGGACCGCACCATCCTGTCCTCGGACCTCGGGCTGGTGGGGTCCCCGCGCCCGGTGGAGGGGTTCCGGCAGGTGGTCAGGCTGCTCCTCGACCAGCAGGTGCCGAAAGCCGACATCCGCAAGCTCGTCTCATCCAACGCGGCGCGCCTCGTCGGCCTCGACGAGGCAGCATAGGCATGCCCGACAGCTTCAAGGACCGGATGCGCCGGGGCGACCGCCTGCTCGGCTTCTTCGTCGGCACCCCCTCGGCCGCGACGGTCGAGATGGCGGGCTTCTGCGGCTACGATTTCGTCATCATCGACACCGAGCACGGCCCGGCCGGCATCGAGTCCATCGAGGACATGCTGCGCGCCGCCGCGATGCACGGCATGACCGGGCTGGTCCGCGTGCCGGACGGATCGGTGGCGAGCATCCAGCGCGTGCTGGACGCCGGAGCGGACGGGATCCTGGTGCCGCACGTCTCCAGCGCCGCCATCGCGCGCGAGGTGGTGGAGCGGGCGCTCTACGCGCCGGAAGGCAAGCGGGGGGTGGCACTGTCCCGCTCGTCCGCCTACGGCACCGGGAACAGCAAGGCTTACTATGCCACGCGCAACCGCCACACCGTCGTGATCGTCATGGTCGAGGACGCCGAGGCGCTGCCCGTGGTGGACGAGATCGTCTCGGTGCCCGGAATCGACGCGGTCTTCATCGGGCCGGGCGACCTGGGCGCCTCGCTCGGCCATGCCGGCGACATCCAGCATCCGGCGGTGCAGGACGCAGTGGCGCGCATCGCGGAAGCCGCGAAGCGCGCCGGGGTGGCATGGGCGACGGTGGGCCGCACGGCGGAGGACGTCCGCCGGCTGGAGGCGGCGGGCACCGGCATGGTCTGCTTCAACACCACGGCGATGCTGGTGGGCGCGATGCAGGCCCTCAAGGCCGATCTGGCGCGATAGCCGCCTGGAAGCGCCTCAGCCTCCTCCGCCGCCCCTCTGCAGGCGCTCCATCGACGCGGTGATCTCCCGGCTCGCCTCCTTCAGCGCGGGCACCAGCTCCTCGGTCAGGGCGCGGTGGTTCACGGCGGAGCGGAAGTAGCTGAGGCCGATCGTGCCCGCGACCATCCCGCCCTGAAGAATCGGCACCGCCACGGTGTCGGAGGAGCGCGGTTCCACCTTCGGGTCGCGCTGCGCGTAGCCCTGCTGCCGCGCGGTGCCGACGATGCCCCGGAGCACGCGCTCCAGGTTGGGCGGGCTGTCCTCCGGGTCGGGGGAGGCGGAAAGCATCCGCAGCAGGATGCGCCTCTCCGTATCCGGGCACCAGGCGAGGTAGGCACGGCCGAGGGCACGCGTGACAAGGCTGAGGTGCGACCCGACCGAGCTGTGGAAGGGCGAGACCGCGCTGTCCGCGATGGTGCTGACGCTGATCGCCATCCGCGCGCCGTCCAGCACGGCGATGGCGGCGGGCCAGCGCAGCCGGCGCGTCAGGTCCGCCGCCCAGGGGCGCCCGGCCTCCGCCACCAGCGGTCCGCCATGATAGCCGGCGCTGAGCGAAAGCACGTCCGAGGTGACCTGATAGCCCAGCGCGCGGCTCGCCCTGGTGACCAGCCCCGCGGCGACCAGGGTTCCAAGGAGCCGCATGATCGTCGGCTTCGGCAGCCCCGTGGCGCGGTAGAGCTCCTCCACCGTGGTGCTGCGCTGCCGGTTCAGCTCCTTCAGCAGCGACACGGCGCGCAGGACGGATTGGACGGGAGGATCGCTCAGGGGGGAGGCTCCGGGACGGTTCCGGCGAGATCGGACACCGTTAGCACCAGCTTGCCGATCTGAGCGTTCGCGTCGAGCACGGATTGCGCCGCCCCCGCCTCCTCCAGCGGATGGACGCCGCAGAGATGGCTGCGGATCCGGCCGTCCTCCAGCAGGGGCCAGACCTGCTCCACCAGCTCCCGCGCGATACGGCCCTTATAGGCCGGCGGCCGGCCCCGCAGCGTGGAGCCGGTCAGGGTCAGCCGGCGGATATACACGTCGCGCGTGCTGATCTCCGCCCGCGGGGCGCGGTGGCTGGCGATCAGGACAAGGCGCCCGTCCACCGCGAGCAACCCCATCTCGATCGGCGTATAGTCACCACCCTGGCTGTCGAGGATCACATCCACGCCCCAGCCGCCGGCCAGGTCGCGCACCCGCTCCGGCCAGTCCGCCTCGCGGTAGTCCACCACCCCATCGGCACCGTGTGCCAGGCAGACCGCGCGCTTCTCCGCCGAGCTTGCCGTCGCGATCACCCTCGCGGCCCGCAGGTGCCGCGCCATCTGGATCGCGGCCAGCCCGACGCCACTGGTGCCGCCCTGAACGAGCAGCGTCTCTCCCTCCGCCAGGCGGCCGAGCCAGAAGACATTGTTCCAGGCCGTGAAGAACACCTCCGGCAGGGTCGCCGCCTGGGCAAAGGAGAGGCCGCGCGGAACCGGCATGCATTGCGGCGCGGGGACGGCGCAGAACTCGGCATAGCCACCGCCGGCCACGAGGGCGCAAACGGCGTCTCCGGGCCGTGGCCAGGCGACACCGGGTGCCACCTTCTCCACGATGCCGGCGATGTCGAGGCCGGGAATGTCGGTGACGCCGGGCGGCGGCGGGTAGAGTCCCTTGCGCTGCTGCACGTCCGGCCGGTTCACGCCGGCGGCGGCGACCCGCACCAGCACCTCCCCCGGGCCGCAGTCCGGAACCGGCCTGTCCACCAGGGCCAGCACTTCCGGCCCGCCCTTGCCCCTGATCTCGATCGCGCGCATCGCCTTCTCCCCTCTCGTCCTCCCCTTTTGGGCGGAAAGGGGGCGGGCCAGGGGCACGGCTCCGCTCCCGACGTGCGGAGCACGCCTGCCGCAGGGCCGGACGCGTCACATGGAAATATTCGCTTCCCGCACCACCGGACCCCATTTCCTGAGTTCCGCGGCAATGAATGTCCTCAGCTCGGCCGGCGTGCCGCCGACGGCCTGCATGCTCAGCTTGGCGAGAGCCTCCTGGCCCCTGGCGCTCCCGAGGAACGCGTTGGTGGCGGCGTTCAGCCGCTCCACGACCTCGTTCGGCGTGCCCGCCGGCGCGGCCAGTGCGTACCAGGCGGAGGCCTCGAAATCGCGGAACCCGGCCTCCTGCACGGTCTCGACATCCGCCAGGTCGCTTGAGCGCTGGGCGGTGGTGACCGCAAGGGCGCGGATCTTCCCCTCCCGCGCGAGCGGCACGTAGGACGGCAGGAAGTCCATCGCGAGATCGATCTGCCCGCCCAGCAGGTCCTTCACCACGTCCGCCGTGCCACGGTACGGGATGCTCGTCAGGCTGATCCCGAGCTCCTTCTCCAGCAGCAGGGCGGTGATGTGGCCCAGCGTCCCGTTCCCGGGAACGCCAACCGTGAGCTTGCCGGGGTCCGCCTTCGCGTGTGCCACCATCTCCCTGATATTCCTCACCGGGATCGACGTCCTGGCCGCGACGACCAGGGGCGACTTGGCGATCAGCACAACCGGCGAGAAGGCCTGTTCGGGGTCGAACGGCAGGTTCCGGTAGATCAGCTTGTTGTTCGCGAGCGGCCCCGGCGTGCCGAACAGGATCGTGTAGCCGTCGGGTGCAGCCCGGGCGACGGCGGCACCGCCGATGTTGCCGCCCGCCCCGCTGCGGTTGTCGACGATGACCTGCTGCCCCAGTGTCTCGCCCAGATACTGCGCCAATGCCCGCGCCAGGAGGTCGGTGCCGCCACCGGCGGAGAACGGCATGATCATCGTGACCGGCCGCGACGGCCAGGCCTGCGCCTGAACGGCGGGCGGCGCCCAGAGGCCCGCCGTGCCGATGGCCAGCGCGACCCTGCGAGTGACGCGCGTCTTCATGGTGTTCTCCCTTGCGGCGCAGAAAGCGCGCTTCGTGTTGCGGGCACCCTAGCCGAGAGCATGGATGGTGGTTCGCCAATGTGCTCGCTTTCCGGGATGCGGAATTTTGCCAATCGCGGATCGACGCCCCTCCGGCATCGACTAATTTCGCGGCCGAACCGGGGAGGAGGAACCGCAATGGACCACGGGGCGGAAAGAAGGCGCAGGCCGGCGGACCTCCGGGCGCATGGCGCCGCGTGCCCGCGCCGATGACCGGCGCTGAAATCCCCGCGCTGCCCATTCCCGCGGTTGCGCTGGTGACGGGCGCCAGCGGTGGCATCGGCAAGGCGACGGCGATCCGCCTCGCGGCCCTGGGTACCGCGGTCGTCCTCGGCTACAACAGCCGCCGGGCCGAGGCGGACGACATCGCTGCCGCGCTGGATGGCACCGGGCACCTGGCCTTGCGCATCGCGATCGACGAGCCGGCCTCGATCGCCGAGGCCGCGGCGGCCGTCGAGCGGCGCCACGGGCGGCTCGACGCGCTGGTGAACTGCGGCGGCGCGACGACGCCCGTTCCCGCCGACGACCTGGACGGCCTGACCGACGACATCTTCGACCGGACCGTCGCCGTGAACCTGCGCGGCCCCTTCGCGGTGATCCGCGCCTTCCGCCCCCTGCTGGAGCGCGGCGACCGCGCGGCGATCGTGAACATCTCCTCCATCGCGGCCCGCACGGGCCTCGGCAGCAGCCTGGCGTATCTGGCAGCGAAGGCGGGCGTCGACGCGCTCACGATCGCGCTCGCCAAGGTGCTCGCGCCGAAGGTGCGCGTCTTCTCCGTTTCACCGGCCGGCGTCGACACGGGCTTCGTTCCCGGCCGCACGCGCGAGCAGCTCCGCAGAACGGCCGAGCGGCTCCCGCTCGCCCACGTCACGACACCCGACGATGTCGCACGGGCCGTGATCGCCTGCATCGTCAGCCTGACCAGTTCGACGGGCATCGTCCTGCCCGTGGACGAGGGCAGGCACCTCTAAGGCCAGGACGCCATGGACACGCAGAAATTCTACATCGACGGCGCCTGGGTGGATCCGGTCTCGCCGTCGGTCCTGAAGGTCGAGAACCCCGCGACGGAGGAGACCTTCGGCCAGATCAGCCTGGGTTCCCCCCAGGACGTGGACCGGGCCGTTGACGCCGCCCGCCGGGCCTTCGCGACCTATTCCCTGACGAGCGTGGAAGAACGCCTCGGCTATCTCCACCGGATCATCGCGGGTTTCCGCGCGCGCCTGCCGGAGCTGGCCCGAATGATGACGCTCGAGATGGGCGCGCCCATCACCTTCGCCACCGAGCGCCAGGCGACCGTCGCCCTTTTCCACTTCGAGGAGGCGGTGCGCGTGCTGGCCGGGTACAGGTTCGAGGAGCGGATGGGCCACGGCGTGATCCGCCGTGAGCCGATCGGCGTCTGCGGCCTGATCACGCCCTGGAACTGGCCGCTGAACCAGGTGGCCTCGAAGTTCGCCCCGGCCCTGGCGACCGGCTGCACCGTCGTGCTGAAGCCCAGCGAGGTCGCGCCGCTCAGCGCCATGCTCTTCGCGGAAATCGTCCACGAGGCGGGCCTGCCGCCCGGCGTCTTCAACCTCGTGAACGGCGACGGGCCCACCGTCGGGGAAGCGATCGCCGCCCATCCGGGGATCGACATGGTTTCCTTCACCGGGTCCACGGCCGCCGGCATACGCGTGGCGAAGCTGGCGGCGGACACGGTCAAGCGCGTCGCACAGGAGCTTGGCGGCAAGTCCGCCAACATCATTCTCGACGATGCGGACCTCCACGCCGCCGTGATCCAGGGCGTCCACGCCTGCTACACCAATGCCGGCCAGAACTGCCAATCCCCCACGCGCATGCTCATTCCCCGCGCGGGGCGCGAGGCGGCGATGGAGGCGGCGCGCGAGGCCGTCGCCGCCATTCGCCTCGGCGACCCGCTCGATCCGGCCACGACCATGGGCCCGCTGGTGAGCCGGGCACAGTTCGAGAAGGTTCAGGACTTCATCCGGTCCGGGATCGACCAGGGTGCGACCCTCGTGGCCGGCGGACCGGGGCAGCCGGCGGATAGCAACCGCGGGTACTACGTCCGGCCAACCGTGTTCGCCGACGTGGGGCCGCAGATGAGGATCGCGAGGGAGGAGATCTTCGGCCCCGTTCTGTCCATCATGAGCTACGACACGGAGGACGAGGCCGTCGAGATCGCCAACGACACGCCTTTCGGACTGGCGGGCTTCGTGCAATCCCGGAATCCGGATCGAGCACGGGCCATCGCCAACCGCATCCGGGCGGGGCGCGTCTACGTCAACGGAGCCGCATTCGACCGCAGCCTTCCCTTCGGCGGTTACAAGCAATCCGGCAACGGCCGCGAGTTCGGGGTTTTCGGGTTCGAGGAGTATCTCGAGGTGAAGGCCGTCCTCGGAAGCTAGGCGGGCAGCCGCCGGCCGCCCACCTTCGCACCGCGAGCTTGGCCGGATAACCCGCGGGCGGAGATGCCGACGATCATCCTGGCCATCACGGTCACCGGGAACACGGCGCAGCTCAGCCCGGCCGGATGCAGAAACCAGCCCACTAGGCCGAGCGGTCCGTCCGGGCGAACCGGAGGAGTTCAGTTGAGCTTCCCCGGAAGCGCGGGCGTCTCGCGCGCGGGGGCCAGCGGGCAAGCACGGCGGCCAAGTGGACGCGCCCGGTCCACGGCGCCCTTCCGGCACCCGCCCGGGGCGGTGCCTGCGGCCCCTCAGTTCACAGGACGCTGCCGAGAAGGTGCAGGGCCCGCTCCAGGTCGCCGCGCTGCTCGGGGGTGCCCAGTGCAAGCCGTATGCTGTTCGGCGCACAATCTAATCCGAAGGCCGCGCCGGGCGTGATCCTCACGCCGAGAGTGGCCACGCGCCGCACGAGATCCTGCGCCGCCGTCTTCCGCGGCAGCTCGAGCCAGAGATGCATGGAAGCGGGGTGGGACGAGGAGGACGGACGAAGCGGAAGCAGGCGGGCGGCGAGTTCCTGGCGCACCCGTGCCTCGCGGCGCTTCGCCGCCTCGATGAGGGCGGCGGTCCCGTCCCCGACCCACAGGGAAGCGATCGCGGCACCCAGGGGCGGCGCGGTCCAGATGGTGGCGCGGATCAGGTTCGCGGCCTGCTCCTCCCACCCCGGCGGCACGAGCATCCAGGCGGCCCTCAGGCCCGGGGTGAAGCTTTTCGAGGTGGAACGCAGATGCCAGGTCCGCTCCGGGGCGAGCGCCGCCAGTGGCGGCACCGGCGGGTCGTCCTCGGTCAGGAAGCCGTAGGCGTCGTCCTCGATGATGCGGAAGTCCAGGCGCCGCGCGACCGCGGCCACCGCCTCGCGCCGCCGCAGGGGCATCGTCGTGGCCGTCGGGTTCTGCAGCGACGGCATGCAGTAGAGCGCCGCGATCCGGTGGCGCAGGGCCAGCCGCAGCAGGGCGCGCGGGCGCAGCCCGTTCCCGTCCATCGGCACGGGCAGGACTTTCAACCCCAGGGCCGTCGCACTGGCCTTGATGCCGGGCCAGCTCAGCGCCTCCGCCGCGATGGTGTCGCCGGGCCGGGTGGCCGCCATGAGGGCGATGGTGACGGCGTGCTGCGCGCCCGCGCAGATCACGACGCGGGAGGGATCGTCGGGCAACCCACGGCGCGACAGCCATGCGGCCCCGGCCGCCCGGTCCACTGCCCGCCCGGCATGGGGCTGGTAGTCTGCGACAGCCGCGCGTTCACGCCGGAGGACAAGCCGGGCCGCCCTTTCGAAGCGGTCGGCCAGCCCGGGCAGGGGCATCACGTTGCGGGCGAGGTCGACGAAGCCCGATGCGCCCTCCTCGATCCGGAAGGACCCAGCGTCGATATGGCCTGGCGGCCGGACGAAGCTGCCGCGCCCGACCTCTCCCACCACCAGGCCGCGCGCCTCCAGCAGGCGCATGGCGCGCGATGCGGTGTTGAGCGCCACGCCATGGCGAAAGGCGAGTTCCCGGTGCGTGGGCAGCCGCGCGCCCGGAAGAAGCCCCCCTTCCCGGATCTCCGCCTCCAGGATCGCTGCGATGTTTTCCGCGCCGTGGCCCATCCGTCCATCATTGTCTCTGCGACAATCCCCCGATTGCCTCAGGCACGCCAGGCTTTCAACCTGGCGGCCATGGACAACACCGCTCCCACGCCCGGGCACCTGACCGCCCCCTCCTTCCAGGACATCGAGGAGGCGGCCGCCCGTATCGGGGGCGTGCTCGTCGAAACGCCCCTCCTGGAAAGCGAGCGCCTGAACGCGCGGCTGGGCGGGCGCCTCCTGGTCAAGGCCGAGGGGCTGCAGCGGACCGGCAGCTTCAAGGCACGGGGCGCCTGGAACCGCCTCTCGCTCCTGTCCGCGGATGAGCGGGCACACGGCGTGGTGGCCTTCTCCTCCGGCAACCATGCCCAGGCCGTCGCCTGGGCCGGGCAGCGCCTGGGCATCGGCACCGTGGTCATCGCCATGCCCGCGGACGCGCCAGCGGCGAAGATCGAGCGGACCCGCGGCTGGGGCGCGGAGGTCGTGCTCTACGACCGGGCCACCGAAGACCGGGAAGCGGTGGGGCGCCGGCTCGCGGCGGAGCGCGGCCTGATCCTGGTGCCCCCCTACGACGACCGCCGGGTGATCGCCGGGGCGGCGACCCTCGGCCTGGAGGTCGCGCGTCAGGCCGAGGCCATGGGAGCGGTGCCGGACGCGCTCCTGGTGTGCTGCGCGGGGGGCGGCCTGACGGCAGGCTGTGCCCTGGCCTGGGAGGCCTTGCTGCCCACCGCCCGGGTTTTCGCCGTGGAACCGGAAGGCTTCGACGACACCGCCCGCAGCCTCGCGGCCGGCACGCGGCTGGGCAACGCGCCCGGCGCGGCTTCCATCTGCGATGCCGTGCTGGCGCCCATGCCCGGTGCCCTGACCTTCTCGATCAACGCGCCACGCCTCGGGGGCGGGCTGGTGGTGAGCGACGCCGAGGCGCTCGCGGCCATGCGCGTGGCGTTCGATGAGTTCGGGCTGGTGGTGGAGCCGGGCGGCGCCGTCGCGCTCGCGGCCGCGCTGTCCGGACGCCTGCCCGTCGTGGACCGCACCGTCGCCGTGGCACTCACCGGTGCGAACGTCGATCCCGCCATGTACCAGCGCGCGCTCTCCATCCGCGTCTGACGACCGGGGCGCCCCGGCCTTTCACCTGGCCTGGCCATGGGCCAGCCAGTGCAGGGGCCCCGATCTTCAAAAGGCGCTCGCGGCGGATCAGGGGCGGGGATGGGTGCAAGGCCACCCGATCCGCCGCGCCCCGTGGCCGCCTGAACCCGCACCACCGGGCCCATCCACGCCTCGCAGCCGCAAATCCTGCGGAACCGCCCCAAGATGACGGCACGCCTTTACCGAGTTACACCGCCTTCATGTCCTCAATCCATCATCACCCACTCCGCTGGGACGGCTGGGCTCCCTCCGTGCTCGGGCTCGGGGCGGCCTTGGCCATGGGCCTGTCGGCGACGGGCTGGCTGGCCTTGCCGGCCTTCGTGCTGCTGCTACTGACGGTACGGGCGGCCGTGCACCACGCGGAAACCGTCGCGGCCCGTGTGGGAGAGCCCCTTGGCACCCTGGTGCTGGCATTGGCCGTCACCATCATCGAGGTGGCGCTGGTGGCCTCGGTGATGGTGACGGCGGATCCGCCAAAGGTCACGCTCGTGCGGGACACGATCCACGCGGTGGTGATGCTGGTGGTCACAGGGCTGACCGGCCTTTGCATCGTGCTGGCCGCGCTGCGGCACCGCGAGCCTGGCTTCAACGCGGATGGAGCGACTGCCCTGCTGTCGGTCGTCGGCGCCATGGCCACCCTGGCGCTGGTGCTGCCGAACCACGTGCGGGCCGCACCCGGCGGGGAGTTCGCACCGGTTCAGGTGGCCACGGTCGCCGGGCTCTGCCTGGCGCTCTGGCTGGTCTTCGTGCTGGTGCAGACGGTGCTGCACAAGGCTTACTTCGTGCCGGCCGAGGATCAGGCGGTGCTCGTGGGCACGGCCGAGGCACTGGAGGCGGTCACCGGCCGCCCGACCGGGCGGGAAGCGCTTCTGGCGGGCGGCATGCTGTTCCTGGCCCTGGTGGCCGTGGTGCTGCTGGCCAAGACGGTTGCGCCGGTGATCGGCCAGTCCGTGGCGGCGGCCGGCCTGCCGCCCGGGGTGGAGGGCGTGGTGGTGGCAGCCATCGTGCTCATGCCGGAAACGGCAACGGCCCTGCGCGCCGCCCTGGCGGACCGCTTGCAGGCCAGCCTGAACCTGGCCCTGGGCAGTGCCATCGCGACCGTCGGGCTTTCCGTCCCCATTCTCGTGGGAGTGGCGGCCTGGCTGGGCCAGCCATTGGAGCTCGGGATCTCACCGGCAGACACCGTGCTGCTGGTGCTCGCCATCGTCACGGGCATGCTGGCGCTGTCGGGGCGCATCACCAACCTGCTGCAAGGCAGCGTGCTGCTGGTGGTCTTTGCGGCCTGGCTGCTCGTGGTGCTGGTGCCGTAGCTGCCGCGAGAGGAACGTGCCCGCCAGCCCCTCACCTCGCGCCCGATCTGCTGGATGGATGGTGGCCATTGTTGACGGCATGAAACACGTGCCGAGGCCAGCAGCATGAGATCCCCGCCGCATGTGATGGCGGCGCGGGCGGCGGTATCCTCCGTCGGCCGCACGCTGGCACTGCCGACGGTGCGCTTTCCGCCCGTCGCATCCCCGCACCACAGCTCCAGCTTGGAGCGCGGGCTGCTATCCGTCGCCTCGCTCACGCCCGCCACCCTGGCGACGGGGTGATGACCGCCTCCCCGAAGACCGGGGCGACGTAGCGGGTGCGCAACCCGCCCGGCGCCAGCGCGCCCTCGCCGAAGGCGCCCGGCAGCAGGGAGAGCAGCCAGTTGGTGGAGAGCATCCCGTCCGCGATGATCCCGGGCAGGCCTTGGGAACGGGCATGGGCGTCGTCGTCGTGGAGGGTGGTGTTCAGCCTGGTGGACGCGGCCGTCATCCGCCTCCGCCGTGGGCGGCAGGTCCACGCACCAGTGCATCCGCTCGCGGGCATAGGGCGGAGAGGGGCGCGCAGCTCGGCACCCACGGTCAGGGTCGCGATGCGGGCCTTCACGTCAGGGCGCCGCGCTCCGGACCGGCGGCTTCCCCTCCTCCGCCGTGATCGCGGCGGGGCGGACCACCTGCCCGGAACGGCCGACGGAGGCGAGCGCCCAATCGGTGCGCCCGCCGTCGTACTCCCTTCGCCGGGCCGTTCCCCGTCCCGCGGCATCACGGGGCCAGCGCCGATCGACAGGGCCTCTGCCTAGAACTGCGGCATGGGCGGCAGCGGCTCCATTGGCGCGTTGAACCAGCGCTGGTGAATCTTCGCCAGTTCGCCGTTGTCCACGATGGACTTGATGAAGGTGTTCGACCAATCGCGCAGCGCCTCGTCCTGCCTGCGGAAGGCCATGCCGTTGGCCTGCGCGCGCAGGGTGAACTTCGGTTCGATCTGCAGGTTGGGGTAGCCAGCCGTAAGCTGCGCCAGGACGGTGTTGCTGGCTCCGATCGCCTGGGTCTGTCCGGAGATGATGGACTGCGTGGTGGTCGCATCGTCATCGAAGCGCATGAGGCGGATCTCCCGCGGTGCGATGGCAACGACAGCGATGTCCTGCGTGCTTGCGCGGGCAACCCCGACTCTCACGCCCTTCAGGTCCTCGGGCCCGGTGATGCGCGTCGATCTCGGCGCCAGAATGTAGGTCGTGAGCGCGCTGTAGGGGTTGGAGAACAGAACCTGCTTTGCACGTTCCTCGGTGATGCCGAAGGTCGCGATCAGCATGTCGACCTTGTTGGTCAACAGAAAGGGAATGCGGTTCGGACCGGTCAACGGCACGAGCTGCAGCTCCACACCCAGCTCCTTCACGAGCAGCCGGGCGACATCCACATCATACCCGGCGGGGTTCTGGCTGCTATCGGTGCCACCGAACGGCGGATAGTCGGTCAGCACGCCGACCATGAGCCGACCACGCCTCTTGATCTCCTCGGGTGTCGCCGCATGGGCGGTCCGCAGGCCGGGCGGCAGCAACGCCGCTGCGGCGCCCAGCGCAACGCTGCTGCCCAGGCGACGACGGCTGATGGAGTACGGAACGGTCATGCTTGCGTTTCCCTCTTGTTGCGCCGGGCTCACCGCGTGGCCAGGGCGAGTTTCTGCTCCATCCGACGTCCATAAAGGGACAGCGGCCAGCAGATGACGAAATAGGTCAGCGCCACCAGGCCAAAGATCGTGAAGGGCTGAAAGGTGGCGTTGTTGATGACCTGCGCCGCGCGCGTGATCTCGACGAAGCCGATGATGGAGGCAAGCGACGTCGCCTTGATCAGCTGCACCAGGAAGCCGACGGTCGGCGGAATGGCAATCCGGAAGGCTTGCGGCAGGACGATGTGCCGCATCTGCCGCCAGTAGCGCAGGCCAAGAGCCGAAGAGGCTTCCCACTGGCCTTGCGGAACCACTTCGATGCAGCCGCGCCAGATCTCACCCAGGAAAGCGCTTGCGTGCAGCGACAGGCCTATCGCCGCCGCACCCCAGGGATCAACATTGATGCCGAAGATGCCCGGCACGAAGAAGGCCAGGAACAGCTGCATCAGCAGCGGCGTGCCCTGGAACAGCTTGATGTACCCGATCGCGGCCCAGCGCAGCCACGCGAAGCGACTGGTGCGCATCAGGGCGACCAGAAGCCCGCCCACCGCACCGCCGGCGAAGGCGGCCGCCGAAAGAAGCAGGGTCCAACGCACGGACAAAAGGATGAACCAGACCTCGTTGGTGCCGAAGCTGCGCATGACTTCCGCCCCAGCTCAGCGCGATGCCGGTCGGGCGAGGAAGGTGCGCTCGATCCAGGTGAAGATGCCCCAGAACATGACCGACATGGCGAAGTAGATCGCGGTCACAACAAAATACACCTCAAAGCTGCGGAAGTTACGCGCCTGAATGTCGTTTGCCGCGGCCGTCAGTTCATTGGCCGCGATGGCGGAGCACACCGAGGAGTTGAGCATCAGCAGGATGAACTGACTGGTCAGGGAGGGGTAGACCGCCTGCAGAGCGGGCTTGAGCACGACAAGCCGGAATATCTGCAACGGCCTGAGTCCCAGGGCGCGTCCTGCCTCGATCTGCCCCTTGGGAATGCTCTCAACGCCGGCACGGATGATCTCGATTCCATACGCACCGACATTGATCACCATGGCCAGCAAGGCGGCCTCATCCGCCTCCAGCCGAAGCCCGATCGCGGGAAGTCCGAAGAACACCATGAAGATCTGAATAAGGAAGGGCGTGTTGCGGATCACCTCGATGTAGCCATCGATGATCCGGCGGAGCCAGGTCGGCCCGTTGGCCTTGGCCAGCGCGCCGAGCACCGCGACGGCCAGTCCCAGCACCATGGAGATGGCGGAAAGCCAGAGGGTACGCAGGGCCCCGGCCAGCAGTTCGTCCCAGGCCGCGAAAACCTGGCTGAACTCGAAGACGTAGTTCATCAGCCTGCCGGCATCGTGGCGACAGCGGCGCCCGCTCGGTCGGGTTGTTCCATCATGGCTCTGCCTTCGAAGGTCCGTTTCCTGCCGGCCCTTGTGGGCCACGTGCTTGGCCCCCGCTTCATGCTTCAGCGTGGCGATGACATCGAAAGGCTGGCCCGGATCGGCGCCGATGGCAAGCGCCCGTTGGCAAGGCTTCACGAGGCGCCCGGGGGAAGGTCCTTCAACACGCCATCGGCTGTATCCAGGCAGCCGCGGGAGCGGTGGCGCATCGGACAGCGGTGAGGCCAGGACCGCCAGCCAGAACCCTCAGTCCCTCCTGACCGTGCCGTGCCGCTCCGCGGGCTGCCTCCGTTGTCATGGCGCCGCGGTGGAGAGGCTGGCCCGTGGTCCGTCCACCCACCCCGGCGAGAAGACGGCACCATCGGAACCTGCGGCGAAGCATCCGGCGCCCGACGCGGAGGATGCTCATCCTCATCGGCATCAAGCCTGAGAACGCTCCTTCCTGACCGCTACAGGAGCCGCGACGCCCCCGCACTGACATAGCCCAGCGCCACATCCTTCACGGCGAGCTCGGGATCCCGCTCCTCCGGCGGCCCGAAGCCGCCTCCGCCGGAGGTTTCCAGCCGCACCACGTCCCCGCGCCGAAGCAGCAGGCCGTCGGTCTTGGGGCGGATCGGCGTCTCGACCCCGTCGCGGACCAGCAGCAACCGGCCGAGCGAGGCCGGCTGCCCGCCTGCGAGGCCATAGGGCGCGTGGTGGAAGCGGTCCATATTCGTTGTGAGGATGCAGCTCTCCGAATCGACGCGCCACGCGCGGAACAGGCCGAGCCCGCCGCGCCGCCGGCCCGCCCCACCCGAGCCGGGCAGCAAGCCGTAGGCGGCGATGGTGAGCGGCATGCCGCTCTCGATCATCTCCACGGGGATGTTGCTGTTGTTGTGCATGCCGGAGGCATAGGCGTTCACCCCGTCCTTGCGTGGATGTGCGCCCGACCCGCCGATCTCGATCTCCACAAGCACCTCGCGCGAGCCGTCCGCCGCCACGGTCTGGAAGGTGCAGACATAGGAGTTGCCGTAATAGGCGGCCGGAATGCGGTCCGGCACCGCCTGGTGCAGCGCCCCGTGCACGGCGTTGAGCAGGCGGTGGCTGACCGCCACCCGGTGCGCCACCGGCGCGGGGTGGCGGGCGTTCACGCAAAGGCCTTCGGGCGCCAGGATCCTCACCGGGCGGTAGCAGCCGGCATTCGCGGCCAGGGGCTCGTCGCTGGCCGACATCACCGCGAAGAGCACGGCCGCGGCCGAGGAGGCGAGGGTGGCGTTCACGGGTCCCTTGGCCTGGGGCGAGCAGCCGGAAAGGTCGGCCGTGATGGTGTCGCCCGCGATCTCCAGGCGCGCATGGAGGCGCAGCGGCTGGTCCAGCACCACGCCGTCGTCGTCGAGGAAGTCCTCGAACTCGTAGATGCCGTCCGGCATGCGGCCGATGGCGGCACGCATGGCGGCCTCGCTGTTGTCGAGGATGCGGCCCCCGGCCTCGATCATGCCCTCCGCGCCGTAGCGGGTGGCGAGGCGGCGGATGGCGGCCGCACCCACCTCCAGGCTGGCGAGCTGGGAGGCGAGGTCGCCCAGCACGAGCGCGGGCTTGCGCACGTTCTGGCGGATCATCGCCCAGACTCCGGCATTGGGCACCCCGTTCTCGACGATCTTCAGCGGCGGGATGCGCAGGCCTTCCTGGAAGATCTCGGTCGCCGTAGCGGCATAGGAGCCCGCGGCGAGCCCGCCCATGTCGATGTGGTGGCAGAGCGTGCCGACGAAGGCGATGCGCCGACCCTCGTGGAACACGGGCTTGTAGGTGACGATGTCCGGCAGGTGCTGCCCGCCGCAATAGGGGTCGTTGGTGGCCACCACGTCGTCCGGGCCCCAGCTTTCCGCGTCCACGTGCTTGTCCAGCAACTCGCGCAGCAGGTGGCTCATGGAGTTGAGGTGGCCGGGAATGCGGGCGGATTGAGCAAGGTTGTTGCCCTGCGCGTCGAAGACGGCGGTGGAATAATCCAGCAGTTCCCGCACGATGGTGGAGCGGCTGGTGCGCCAGACCGTCACGTCCATCTCCGCCGCGGCGGCGGTGAGGGCGTTGCGGATCACCTCGATCTCCACCGGCCCGAGCATGGCGGCCTGGGCGGCGGGGACCTCCCCCGCCTCGCGCCGCGCGACCAGGGCGCCGGCGGGGCCGAGGGAGGCGGTCCAGCCGCGGCCGATCCAGTGGGTGGCGAAGCTTTCCTCCACCAGGGCGGGGCCCTCGATCCGGTCGGCGGCGGTCAGCGCCTCCCGGTCCCAGACGGGAATCTCCTGCCAGGCGCCGCCCTCCCAGCTGCGCCGCGTCCCCTTGCGGGCCGGGCGGTCGGCCGCGAGGGCCTCGGCGGCCGCGCGGCGGGGCAGGCGGCCGATGGCGGAGACGCGCAGGGTGACGATCTCCACCGCCTCCGCCTCGTCCGCATAGGAGAAGCGGCGGCGGTGCGTGTCGTGGAAGGCGGCGAGCAGGCGAAACAGCGCCGCCTCGTCCGGGGCGGCGACGTCGCCCCAGGGGATCAGCAGCTCGAAGGCCTGGCCGTGGTAGCGCATGTCGGCCGAGACCTCGATGGCGCGGTCCTCCGGTGCGACGCCGTCGGCCGCCAGCCGCGCCCCGGCCTCGCCACGGAGCTCGTGGAGCAGGGCGGAGAGCGGTGCCAGGCCTTCCGGCGCGGCGGGGGTGACACGGGTGCGGGAGATGTCCTGCACGAGGTCGCCGAAGAGGATGCCGTAGGCGGAGAGGGTGCCGGGCTCGCGGGGAAAGGCGACCTCGCGGATGCCCACCTCCTCGGCCACGGCGGTGGCGTGCAGCCCGCCGGCGCCGCCGAAGGAGAGAAGCGTGAAGTCGCGGGGGTCCAGCCCCTTCTCGAAGAGGGAGAGGCGCACGGCCGCGCCCAGCGCGCCGTCGGTGACGCGCAGGATGCCCTCGGCCGCCGCCTCCTCGCCAAGGCCCAGCGGGGTGGCGATGCGCTCGGCGATGGCCCGGCGCGTGGAGGGCATGTCGAGCGCCATGGTGCCGCCGAGGAAGTAATCGGGATCCAGCCGGCCGAGCGCGAGGTTGGCGTCCGTCACCGTCGGCTCCGTCCCGCCGCGCCCGTAGGCGACGGGCCCTGGCCGCGCGCCGGCGGAGCGCGGGCCGACCGTCAGCCGGCCGCCCGATCCCACCGAGGCGATGGAGCCGCCGCCAGCCCCGATGGTGCGCATCTCCACCATGGGCAGGCGGACCGGGAGGCGGTCCACCTCGCCCTGCGTGACGACGGAAACCCGGCCGTTCAGCACCACCGAGACGTCGTAGGAGGTGCCGCCCATGTCCACGGCGACCAGGTCCGGCCGGTCCAGCAGATGGGACAGGCGCTCCGCCGCCAGGGCACCGCCGCTGGGGCCGGACAGGAGGAGGCGCGCCGGCTGCTCCGCCGCGCGGCGCAGGCCGCAGACGCCGCCGTTGGACTGCACGAGGAAGACGGTGGGGGCGAAGCCGTCCTCGCCCAGGCGGCGCTCCAGCCGTTCGAGATAGGCGCGCACGACCGGGATGAGGAGCGCGTTCAGCACGGTGGTGGAGCTGCGCTCGTATTCCCGGATCTCCGGGCTGATCTCGCTGGAGAGCGAGACCGCGAGGCCGGGGCGCGCGGCAAGGATGAGGTCGCGCAGCCGCCGCTCATGCGCGGGATTGGCATAGGCGTGCAGCAGGCTGACGGCGACGCATTCCACCTCCAGCGCGTCGAGCCGCGCGAGAAGGCCGGGGATGGCGACCTCATCGAGCGGACGCTCCACGCTGCCGTCGGCGCGGATGCGCTCGGCGACCCCGAGGCGGCGGTCGCGCGGCACCAGCACGGGAAAGGGGTCGGGGTCCAGTGCGTAGAGGTCGCGTCGGTAGTGGCGCGTGATCTCCAGCACGTCCTCGAAGCCCGCGGTGGTCAGCAGCGCACCGCGGGCCAGTTGGCGCTCGAGCACCGCGTTGGTCGCGATGGTGGTGCCGTGCAGCAGCAGGCCGACATCGGACAGCGCGAAGCCGAAGCGCGCGGCCGCCTCGCGCACGCCGCGCAGCAGGCCCTCGGACGGATCGAGCGGGGTGGTGGGCGTCTTCCAGGCGCGCACGGCGCCGTCGCGCAGGTCGAGCACCTGGAGGTCGGTGAAGGTCCCACCAATGTCCACGGCGATGCGGACCGGCCTCGTTGATTCGGACAAGCGTGGGTTCCCGTTCTCGGACCGTCGGTTCAGTTCATCAGGCCCGGCAGCCACAGCGCGAGGCCGGGCCAGGCCAGCAGCATCGCCACCGCGGCGAGATAGGCGGCGAGGAAGGGCAGCACGCCCGTGAAGACGTCGCCGATCGGACCGGGCGGGCGGCGCATGCCCTGCAGCACATACATCACGGTGCCGTCGGGCGGGCTGATCTGGGCGATCTCCACCAGCATGGTGACGATAACGCCGAACCAGATGGGATCGTAGCCGAGCGCGACAACGATGGGAAACACCACGGGCACGGTGGTGATGATCATGGAGAAGCCCTCCATGAAGGTGCCGAGGGCGAAGTAGAGCATCATGATCGCGGCCATGATGGCCCAGGGTGGCAGCGGCAGGCCGCCGATCATCCCCGCCATCGCCTGGGGCACGCCGATGCCGGTGAGGACATAGTTCAGCAGGTAGGCGCCGAAGAGGATGAGGCCGAGCAGCGCCGTGTTGCGCGCCGTGGCCTCGGCCGAGGCGTGCAGCATGCGCCAGCTCAGCTTGCCGTCCAGCGCCGCGAACCCGGCCGCGCCGACGACGCCGAGCGCCGCCGCCTCGGTGGGGGTCGCGAGGCCGCCGTAGATGCTGCCGAGGACGAGGACGATGAGCGCCATGGTGGGGCCCAGATCCGCCAGGCCGCGCAGCCTCTCGCGCAGCGGGACGGGCGCTCCCTTCTCCATCGGGTGCCGCAGCCCGTGGACGAGGATGACGCCGAGGAACAGGCCGGTGACGAGGAGGGACGGGATGAGGGCCGCGACGTAAAGCGCGCCGACCGAGGTTTCGGTGATGAGGCCGTAGATGATGAAGGTGATGCCGGGCGGGATGAGGTTGCCGAGCGCGCCGCCGGCGGCCAGCGAGCCCAGCACCATGCGCTGGCTGTAGCGCGTGCCGGAGAACCAGGGGAGCGCCACGGAACCCATGGTGGCGGCCGTCGCGACCGAGGAGCCGGAGATGGCGGAAAAGACGGCGCAGGCGACGATGTTGGTGTGGAGCAGCCCTCCGGGCAGGCGGCCGAGCCAGAGGTTCAGCGCCTTGTAGAGCCGGTCCGACAGGCCCGCGCGCAGCAGGATCTCGCCCATCAGCAGGAACAGCGGCACCGCGACGAGAACGAAGTTGCTGGAAGGCGACCACAGGGTCTGCCCCGCGAAGAGCCACCAGGGCCGGTCGGAGAAGGCGAGGCCGACGAGGATGCCGAGCAGGCCGAGCACCGCCGCCACGTAGACCCCGGCGCCGAAGAAGACGAGGAAGACGCCGATCAACGCGAGGATTTCCACCACCGGCACGGCCTGGCCACCACTGGCCGCGGCGAAAACCGCGGCACCCAGCAGAAGAAGGAGGAAGAGGACGGCGATCATCGGGCGGGCCCTCCGGTCCGGGCCATGGCGACGGCCTCCAGCGCCTCCTCCGTCTCGTCGTCCAGCCCGCGCGGGCCGAGCAGCGCGTCCACCGCCGCCGGCCCTTCGAGCAGGAGGCCGAGAATGGATTCGAGCAGCAGCACGGTGATCATCACGCAGAAGGCGGCGAGGCCGAACACCCAGATGCCCTGCGGGATGGCGAGCGGCAGGTGCAGGGCGCTGTTGTCATGGGCGTCGAACAGCAGGCTTTCGTCCAGCAGTGACCAGCCGGCCCAGGCGCAGAAGCCGGCGAAGACGCCGAGCAGCGCCAGGGCGAGGATATGCAGCACGGCGCGCGGCCGGGGCGGCAGGCGGTTCACCAGCGCGTCCACCCGGATATGGGCGCGGCGGGCGAGGGTGTGGGCCAGGCCCCAGGCGATGCCGCCGGCCAGCATGTAGCCGGTGACCTCGATGGTGGCGGCGGAGGAAACGCCGAAAAGGTTGCGGCCGAGCACGTCGGCGGTGATGAAAACGGCGCAGGCCACGTAGTTCCAGCCGGCGACATGCGCCATGACCGAGGCGGCGCGCGCGGTGCCTGCCGAAAGGCCCCGCGCCGCGCGCAGCAGGGGATGCGTCATCCGCCGAAGCGGACGCCGCTGATCGGGGCGATCACCTGGTTGTAGATCTCGCCGCAACGCGCGCCGCAGCGGCCGACCCAGTTCGGCAGCACCGTGCGCTCGAAGATGCCCCGCAGGCGGGCGGCTTCCTCGGGCGTGCTCTTCACCTCCGTCATCGGGCGGGGGGCAAGCTGGTTCAGGCGGCAGGCCTCGCGGTTGCCGATGTTGCAGTCGATGCCGTCGCGCGTGCCCTCGTCGCCGAGCTGCCAGAGCTTGTCGGACATTTCCTTGAAGGTGGCCTCGAAGTGGGCGCGCACCGCGGGATCCAGCCGGTTCCACCAGGCGAGGTTCACCATGTAGCCGGCCACCGCCCAGGAGAGGGGCAGGTCGGAGATGTGGCTGGAAACCTCGGGCCAGCGCGCGGCGGCGCCGCTGCCGGTGCCGGTGACGGCGCAATCCACCACGCCGCGCTCCAGCGCCGAATACACCTCGGGGAAGCCGATGGAGACGGGCTGGGCGCCGAGCGCGCCGACGAGATCCACCAGGGATGCGCCGAAGGTGCGGATCTTGCGCCCGCGCAGGTCATCGAGCGAGCGGAAGGCCGAGCGGCAGAAGAGCACCTGCGCGGGAAAGGGGTACATGATGACAAGGCGCACGCCGAACCGCTCGAGGTCGCGGTTGGCGATGGGCATCAGCTCCTCGGTGATGCGGCGGGCATCGCCGATCCGCGGCGCCATGCCGGAGAGGTCCACGCCGTCGAGGATCGGGACGTCGCCGGAAAGCGTGGAAAGGGTGCCGGCGCCGATCTCCGCCTGGCCGGAGCGGACGAGGCGCACGATCTCCGCTCCACCAAGGTTGCGCTCGGCGTGCGAGGCAAGGGTGACGTTCACGCGGCCGCCCGTGCGCGAGGCCATGTCGCGGAGAAAGGGAACGTCGACCAGGGTGAACTGCGTGTTGGTGGGAACAGGCTGGGTGATGGCGACGACGTTCACCCGCGGCCCCGGCGGAACCGATGCGGCAGGCTGTTGCGCCTGTGCCCCGAAGGCGAGCAGCCCTGCGGCAAGGGCAAGGCCGGGCAGCACGGCGAAGAAGCGCAGCATCGTCATCTCCACGGCAATGATCCGGAAGCTTGAAGGTCTCCCGCGCGGGGTCAAGGGGATATGCCCTCGTCACGCCACGCGATTACCGGCCATCGTGGTCACATCTGCCTATCGTGGATGCACCGGGTGAATGGTTGCGTGAAATCAAGGCGGCTCGGTGGAGCGGCGGCCCCAAAGGATGGAGCCTTCCCTGGGATAGGGCCCCACAACTGCCCTGAGTCGATGACCCCGGCTCCGCCAGCCTGCTGGGCGCCCTCGAACATGCACCGCGCGGCGGCCACCCACTCCAGGGTTTCAGGCGCTCACCCACATGCCCGCCCCTGTTGCCGCCGGCCGCGCCGCCGCATGGCGACAGCCGGTCCGCGTCCTCCCGCGGGCGCCCGGCCCTCAGGTCGCAGGCCGCCTCGCCAGGGCCAGGCCGGCGCCGAGCGCGATCATCGCCACCCCCGATGCCTCCCGCAGGCGGCGGACCAGCGCGGGGCGTGTTGCCGCGCCATCCCGGATCCCGCCGGCGGCCAAGGCGACGCCGACATCGGCGAGGGTGTTCAGCGCGACCGACACGAAGCCAAGCACCAGGAATTGCAGCGCCACGCTTCCCTGGGCCGGGTCCACGAACTGGGGAACGAAGGCCAGGAAGAATCCCGCCGTCTTCGGGTTCAACGCCTCGACCAGCACGCCCTCGCGGAATGCGCGTCGCGGCCCGACAGGCAGCGCCGCCGCTCCCCCGTTCAACGCCGCCAGCGCCTCGCGGCGCGCGGCGCGGAACGTGCGGAAGCCGATCCAGATGAGGTAGGCGGAACCGGCCAGCTTCAGCGCGGTGAAGAGTTCGGCGCTGGCGAGCACGATGGCGGACACGCCCAGGCTGCCCGCCAGCACGTGGACCATGCCGCCCAGCCCGGTGCCGAAGCTGGATGCCATCCCTTCCGCACGCCCGCCGGCGAGCGTGCGCGCGGCGACATAGAAGATGCCAGGGCCGGGCGTGACGGCGAGCAGCAGGGCCGCGGCGAAATACAGGGCGAACTGAGCAAGATCCGGCACCGCGATGAGCCTTCGTTGAGTTGCGACGTGTTGGACGGGTCAGACCGGGATGAGCTTTGCCACGTCGCGCTCCGGTGCCCGCTCGCTTCCGGCCAGGCCAGCGGCGACGCCCCGGCGGTCTGCCTCGGACCGGTTCTGGCTCATCTTCCGCTTGCCCTCCAGCCGGGTGATCGGCATCCGCAGTCCCACGATGCCCCTGAGCTGGGCGCGGATGAAGGCCTCCGGCGCGTCGGCGACGGACCAGGGCTTCGCACGGGGCTGCTCGTGCAGGTTCGTCAGCCGTGTGACCACCTCGAGCAGGCGGTCGGCATCCTCGAAGAACCCGATGGGGCCATAGGCATGGACGGCAACGTAGTTCCAGGTCGGCACCACCTTCTGGTGCTCCAGCTTGGAAGGATACCAGGAGGGGCTGACATAGGCGTCCGGCCCCATGAACAGGGCCATGGCTTCCCCCGTCGGCGGCAGCGTCCATTGCGGGTTCGCGCGCGCCAGATGGCCGTAGAGCGTGCCAAAGGGACCTTCGTCGGGGGCGAGGAAGAGCGGCAGCGGCGTGGCGACCAGGCCCTCGGCCGTGGCCGTGACGAGGTTCGACAGGCGTGCGTCCCGCATCGCCGCGTGCAGGGCGGTCAGGTCATCCTCATGGAAGGCGGGCGGAACATACATCGGCGTGGCTCCTGGATGCCTGGACCTTGCCCCAGGATTGGCCCACAAAAAACGTCCAGTTCTCCGCAGGATGAGTGGGCCAGTCATGGCTGTGGCATCGGAACCACCCGAACGGGTCACCCGTCGGATCTGCGAGGCGATCAAGGCACAGGTCGCTTCCGGCCTGCTCGGCCCCGGCGCCCGCCTGCCCTCCACCCGGTCGCTGGCCATGGACTGGGGCGTCTCGCGAACGACGGTGACGGCTGCCTATGAGCAACTGATCGCGGAGGGATATCTGGAGACCCGCCGAGGTGCCCGGGCCCAGGTGGCCCATGGCCTTGGCCGCTCTTCCGCGCCCCCCGACCTCCCGGCTCCTCCGCCGAGCCCTGACCGGCTGTCGGCCTTCGCCCGGCGGCTGGGGGATGCCCCGCTCCCACCCGCCGCCGGCGCGGAGGGGCTGGTGGCGGACTTCCGCTACGGCGACCTGGCGGCCGCCGACTTCCCGTTGCTCGCCTGGAAAAGAGCCATGACCGGCGCCCTGCTGCGCCGCCGGCCACGCCTGCGGTACGACGATCCGAGCGGCTCATCCGGCCTTCGGGAGACCCTTCGAGGCTATCTGTGGCGGGCTCGCGGGCTTCGCTGCGAACCGGAACAGATCATCGTGGTCAGCGGCTCGCAGCAGGGTCTCGATCTCTGCGCGCGGCTGCTGCTCGACCCGGGTGACCAGGCCGTGATGGAGAACCCGGGCTACAATCTCGCGCGCCAGGTCTTCCACGCGGCCGGGGCGGCGGTGGTCCCCGCCGCGGTCGACCGCGAGGGCATGCGGACCGAAGGGCTTCCCGCGGCACGGCTGGCCTATGTCACGCCCTCCCACCAGTTTCCGCTGGGCAGCGTCATGTCGGCCGCCCGCCGGCGGGACCTCCTCGCCTGGGCGCGGCGCGTGGGCGCCTATGTGATCGAAGATGACTATGACGGCGAGTACCGCTTCGACATCGCCCCGATCCCGCCCCTGCAGGCCATGGATGATGCCGGGCGGGTCATCTATCTCGGAACGGTCTCGAAGACGCTCTCGCCGACGATCCGCCTCGGCTATCTCGTCGTCCCGGCGGCGCTCTCCACACCCTTCGCCAGGGCCAAGCGCCTCGCGGACCGGCACTCGCCCGGCCTGGAGCAGGAAGCCCTGGCCGAGCTGATCGGCAGTGGTGCCTACGAGCGGCATATCCGGCGCGTTCGCCGCCGGAACGGCGAGCGGCGTGCCGCCCTGCTGGCCGCCCTGTCGGCCAGGCTGGGCGATGCCGCGACGGTGGTCGGCGCGGATGCCGGGCTGCACGTCGTCGTCTGGCTGAACCGGGTGCCGGAGACGCAGGAGAACGCCTTGGTTGCCCACGCGCAGGCGGCGGGGCTCGGCCTGTATCCCGTCAGCCCCCTGTATGCCTCCGCTGCGGCGGCGGACCGGCCTGGCATCGCCGGATTGGTGATGGGGTATGCCAGCCTCGGCGAGGGGAGCATCGACCGGGGGGTACGGATCCTGAGCGAAGTCCTGGAGGCCTTCGCCACCAGCGGTGGCGCAGGCGGTGCGTGACCATGCTGGCCCTGAAGAAGATCGGCGCGGTGACGGGATTTCCGCACACGATGGTCGCGCCCGACACGCGGACCCAGGGGATGGGAGTCCTCGACACGGACCGGACGAGGCTGCCGGTGCGCACCAATGTCGCCTGTGCCACAGCCAGCCCACCCACCTCTCCGGCCGTGCTCGGTGCGGGGGAGAGGGAGAACGGGGAATGAGCCCCCGGCGCATCCGGGTCGTGCCCATGCGCTGCCAGGCATTGCGCCCGCCCACCCGACGGCCGGCCCCGCGTCGCATGAGCAAACGGTCGCTGCCTTGCGAAGGCCCCGCGTCCCGGCGACCGGAACAACCCGCGCGTCAGCGGCCATGGCCCCGTCGCGAGTTCCGCGTGCACGGCGATCCGCGCCTCCGGTTCACAAGCCGCACCAATGTCAGAACCGGTGCCGGACGCCCTGAAACAGCCGCCCCCACCCGCTCACCCGCCGCGGATCCAGCCCGGCCAGCCGCAAGCTTCCCCAGACCGCAGTGGCGATGCTGTCCAGCACGGGCACACCGAGCTCGGCCTCCAACGCCTCCGCAAGTGGCGCCGCCCGCAGGTTGGTGCACACCACGGCGACCGCCTCCGCGCCCTCCGCCACGACGGCACGCGCCATGTCGCGCAACGGCCCGTCCTGCACCTCGGAGAAGGAAAAGTTGTCGCGCAATCCCAGATGCCGCTCCGCCGCGCAGACATATCCCAGGGATTCGTAGTTGGCGGCCAGCCGCGCCTGCACGTCATCGGTATAGGGCGTGACCAGGCCCAGCCGCCGCACGCCCGTCGAGGCCAGGATCTCGTTCAGCGCCAGCATGGAGGTTGTTGCGGGAATGCCCGTGGCCTCGGTGATACGGCGGCACAGGCGTTCGTCCACATCGAAGCCCAGCCAGCCGGAGGACGTCCCGTTCCAGGCGATGGCGTCCACCCTGGCGTGCGACAGCAGCTCGGCGGCGGCCAGGATCGGCGCATCCTCGAACTGCCCGAGCGCATCCTCCGACAAGGCGATCTCCGTGACCCGGAACCGCCCGAAATGCGCCGACACCTCCGGCAGCCCGGCCAGCATCGCCGTCGTCACCGGCTCCAGCACCGTGTTCGATGACGGCGTCAGCATCCCGAGCCGGACGCGGCGCGTCACGCCTCGCCCTCGTTCAGTCCCCGCCCGGGATAGGGGTGCGTCGCCATCCAGTGCCGCGCGATGTCGATGCGCCGCGTCACCCAGACGCCGTCGTGGCGCTGGATGTGATCCAGCAGGCGCGCCAGCCCGGCCGCCCGCGCGGGGTGCCCGATCAGCCGCATGTGCAGCCCGACCGACATCATCTTCGGCGCCCTCGCCCCCTCCGCGTACAGCATGTCGAAGCCGTCGCGGACAAAGGAGAACCAGTCGTCCGAGGTGCCGACCGGGCCCGCATACTTCCCGTCGTTGTGCGTCAGCGAATAGGGCACGACGAGGTGCCCCTTCCCCTCCACCGTTACCCACCAGGGCAGCTCGTCCGCATAGCTGTCGCTGTCGTAGAGGAAGCCCCCTTCCTCCACCACCAGGCGCCGCGTGTTCACGCCCGGCCCGTAGCGGCAGTACCAGCCGTCCGGCCGGTGGCCGACCGTCCTCTCCAGGGAAGCAACGGCGCGGCGGATGTGCTCGCGCTCCTCCTCCTCGGGCAGCTCGAAGTGCTTCACCCAGCGCCAGCCGTGGCAGCAAACGTCATAGCCCGCCGCGCGGATGGCGGCCGCCGCCTCCGGGTTGCGCTCCAGGGCCAGGGCACAGCCGAACACCGTCATCGGCATGCCACGCTCCTGGAACAGGCGGAGCAACCGCCAGAAGCCGACCCGCGAGCCGTACTCGAACATCCCCTCGGCCGCGAGGTCGCGCCCCCTCGGGATCTGCCCCGGCCCCAGGGCCTCCGTCAGTCCCGTCTCGGTGTACCCCTCGCCGTCCTGGATCGAGGGTTCCGAACCTTCCTCGTAGTTCATGACGAAGTTCACCGCGATCCGTGCGCCGCCCGGCCATTTCGGGTCGGGCGGGTTGGCGCCATAGCCGCGGAAGTCGCGGCGCACCTCATAGGGCATCAAGGACACTCCAGCGTGAAAGGGGCCACGTCCACGAACTCCTCGTCGCCGGCGGTGCCGTCCCGCCACATGAACACCGCGAAGCGCGCCGGGGCATCGAACACCACCAGCGGGTGGTGCCAGACATCGGCTCCGTAGGTGATGCCCTGCCCGGGGCCAGCGAGGAAGGCCCGCGCCCGCGCCATGTCCGGCGTCCCATCCGCCGCGTGCGGCGCGACGAGCGCGAGAAACCGCGCCGGCCCCAGCGGCACGAAGCTCTGGGAGGAGAAGGCGTGCCGCTCCATCACCTGCACGGCCAGCGGACCACCGGCCGGTTCCTTGAGACTGAGCGAGAGGCTTGGCCGGGCCTCAGGCCGTGTCGAGAGCAGCGCCCGCTCGAAGACCGCGCGCCCCGGCGCGTCCGGCACCGCCAGCACCTCGCCGAAGGGCGCGAAGCCCTCGGCGGTCAGGGGTTCGATCCGCATCAGCCCGCCCTCTTCCGCACCAGACGCATCACCCCGTCCATGACCACCAGCACCACGAAGTCCAAGGCCACCGCCACGCCGGAGGCAGCCGTCAGGCGCATGCCGAGCGAGGATCATGCCATGCCCGACAGGCCGATCGGCAGCATGCCGTTCCCGGCCGAGCGCAGGAGCGGCGACACCGGCATCTTGGCCATGACGAACACCAAGGCAAGGAATCCTCCGGCCGCGCGCCCCGGCATGATCGGCGGCAGCAGCGCTTCTTCCGCGCGGGCGAGATGGCGGACCACGTCGCCGACGCGCTCTGCGTGCCGGAGGACGAGGCGGCACAGGACCGAGCCCGCCTCCTGATCGGCTTCCACCATCGTATCTGCGGCTGCCTGCCCGCCATCCGCGGCACGCCCCGCCCGCCCCGCTCGCGAGGCCGGATCTGGGCCGCCCCGCGGGAAGCCATTCCGCGCGCCTTCCCCTGGCCGTGCCGCCGTCCGCCCGACGGGCACGAGTCTTGCTCGGCTCCGGCCGCAAGCCGCCGAACCCGCGCAAGGACGACCGATCTTGAGCAGCCCGCGCTCCCTCGCCGCCCGCCTGCTGCCCATGGGCCTGCTGGCCCTGGGCCTTCTTGCTCCGCCCGGGGATGCGGCATCGCAGCCCGCCCCGCCCGCTGCCGGGGGCAAGACCCTCCGCATCGCCATGACCGCTTCCGACGTGCCGACCACCAACGGCATGCCGAACAACGGCTACGAAGGGCTGCGCTTCCTCGGCTATCCGATCTTCGAGAGCCTCGTCCTCTGGGACCTTTCCCGCGCCGATGCACCCGCCGGCCTCCGCCCCGGCCTCGCCGAGCGCTGGGAACAGGATCCGGCCGATCCCAGGACGTGGCGCTTCCACCTGCGCCAGGGCGTCCTGTTCCACGACGGCACGCCCTTTGACGCCGATGCCGTCATCTGGAACCTCGACCGCTTTCTGCGCGACGGCGCGCCGCAGGCCGAGCCCGCTTCCGCCGCCATCGTGCGCGGCCGCGTCGCGGGGCTCGCGGCCTACCGCAAGGTCGACGCCCGCACGGTCGAGATCGAGACCGCCCGCCCCCTCTCCTACTTCCCCTATCTCGCCACCCTCATCCTCTTCACCTCGCCGAAGTCCTTCGAGGATGCGGGGCGCGACTGGGCCAAGGTCGCCGCCAACGGTGCCGCCGGCACCGGCCCCTTCCGCATCTCCCGCTTCACCCCGCGCCAGAGCGTCGAGCTGTCGCGCAACGACAACTACTGGGACACCGCGCACCGCGCCAAGCTGGACCGCATCCTGCTCCTGCCCATCCCCGAGGCGAACACCCGCCTCGCTGCGCTGCGTGCCGGACAGGTGGACTGGATCGAGGTCCCGCCGCCCGACGGCATCGCGCCGCTGCGCGCGGCCGGGTTCAGCATCGTGACAAACTCCTACCCGCATGCCTGGCCCTGGGTCTTCGCCGCCGGCCGCGCGAGCAGCCCGGTTTCCGACCTGCGCGTGCGCCAGGCCCTGAACTACTGCATCGACCGCGACGGGCTGGTCGCGCTGCTCAACGGCACGGGCGAGCCCTCGACCGGCTTCTACAACAGGTCCAACCCGCTCTTCGGCCATCCGCAGAACAGCTACCGGCTCGATCCCGCGCGCGGCAAGGCGCTGCTGGCCGAGGCCGGCTACGGCCCGCAGCGCCCGCTGCGGCTCACCGTCGGCATCTCCACCTCCGGCTCCGGCCAGATGCTGCCGCTGCCGATGAACGAGCTGCTGCAGGAATCGCTCCGCGAGCATTGCGGCGTGGCCGTGGAGTTCCGCACGGTGGAGTGGAACACGCTTCTCGCCGGCCTCCGCGCCGCGCCGGACCAGCCCGCCTGGCTCGGGGCAGACGCGCTGAACATCTCCCTCGTCTCATCCGATCCCTCGCAGATGGCGCGCTGGTTCCTGGGCGCCAACGTCTCGCCGCGCGGCTCCAACGCCGGCCATTGGGTGGATCCCGCCTTCGACGCCGCCTTCGCGGAGGTCGAGACCTCGACCGACCCGGCCAGGGCCGCTGCCGCCGTCGCGCGCGCGCATGAACGCCTGGTGGACGGCGCCCCCTGGCTCTACATCGTGCACGACCTGAACCCGCGCGCGATGACGCGGAGGGTGCGCGGCTTCACCTCCGCCCAGTCCTGGTTCCAGGACCTGACCACGGTGGACCTGCAATGACCGCCCCGCTGCACGAGGCGACGATCGCCGAGCTGTCGCGCCGGATCGCCGCCCGCGAGCTTTCGCCGGTCGAGCTGGCGCAATCCTGCATCGCCCGCATCCAGGCGCTCGATCCCGCCCTGAACAGCGTCCTCCTGCTGCTGGAGGAGAACGCCATGGCCGAGGCGCGGACGGCGGAGGCCGAGATCGCCGCCGGGCGCCGCCGCGGCCCGCTGCACGGCATCCCCATCGGCCTGAAGGACATCTACGAAACGGCGGGCATCCGCACCACCGCCCATTCCGCCGTGCTGCGCGACCATGTCCCGGCCGAGGACGCCACCACCGTCCGCCTGCTGCGCGCGGCCGGCGCGGTGATCCCGGCCAAGCTCTCCACCTGGGAGTTCGCCATCGGCGGCACCTCCTTCGACCTGCCCTGGCCACCCGCGCGCAACCCCTGGGACCGCACGCGCGATCCCACCGGCTCCTCCTCGGGCTCGGCCGTCGCGGTCGCGGCCGGGCTGCTGCCCGGCGCCATGGGATCGGACACGGGCGGCTCGATCCGCAACCCCGCCGCCTGGTGCGGCATCGCGGGCCACAAGCCCACCTACGGCCTGGTCAGCCGCCGGGGCGTGCTGCCGCTGGCCTGGTCGCTCGACCATGCCGGCCCCATGGCCTGGACCGCCGAGGACTGCGCCCTGATGATGAGCGTCCTCGCGGCCCATGACCCCGAGGACCCCGCCAGCGCCGATGTTCCCGCCCCCGACTTCGCGGCCGCCATCGGGGAAGGCCGGCGCCACGCCCTCGCCGGGCTCCGCATCGGCGTGGTGCGCCACTTCTTCGAGACGGACGTGCCCTGCACGCCCACGGTGCTGGCCGCGATGGAGGATTCCATCCGTGCGCTGCGCGACCTCGGCGCGGCGGTGAGCGACCTGACCCTGCCGTCCTTCAACGAGTATGGCGCCCCCGGCAACATCATCTCGCGCGCCGAATCCTGGACGATCCACGAGGCCTGGCTGAAGCAGGACGCGACACGCTACGGCGCCTATGGCCGCCAGCGCCTCGCCTCCGGCGCCTTCCTCACCGCGGCCGACCTCCTGCAGGCCCAGCGCCGGCGCGCGGAGGTGATCGCACGCACCTTCCAGGCGATGCGGGGGCTGGACGCCGTGGTCTTTCCCACGGCACGCGACACGGCGGGGCCGATGGGGGTGGACTCCCTGTCTCCCGATGGCCTCCCCGCCTTCTATGCCCGCCCTTTCAACCTGGTCGGCGGGCCGGCGCTCTCGGTCTGCAACGGCTTCTCCGCCGAGGGGCTGCCGATCGGCCTGCAGATCGCCGCGCGTCCCTTCCAGGACGCGACGGTGCTGCGGATCGGCGATTCGGTGGAACGGGCTCTCGGCACCCGGGCGCGGCGGCCGGTGCTGGAGGCGATGGCGGCATGAGCACGACGGATCCCGCGGCAACCGCCGCCCTGGAGCGCAGGCTCGCCGCCATCGGATTGAACATGCCGGCCGAGGATCTCGCGCCGCTGGCGCGGCTCGTGGAAGGCCTGGACGCCGCCGCCGCGGCGCTCCGCGAGCCCCCCCTCCGGGTCGCGGCGGAGCCGGCCACGGCTTTGCGGCTCGGCCAGGCCAGCGGCTGACCTCCGGTTCTCCCCGGCCCGCCCGGTGCGGCACCGGGCTCGCTCGCGGAGCGTTGGCCCATGCGGCGGCACGCGCGGCGCCGCGATGCCCCGCCCTGTTTCAGGCCGGCCAGAGGCTTCGCATGCCGGCCAGCGCGCCGACGCCACCCAGCCTGCGGGCCGGTGCCTCAGCCTCCGATGGCAGGCGCCTGGGACGATCGGCGCCTCGCCCTCGAGCGCGAGGAGGTTTTCCTCCGCGTGCAGCGCCAGGGCGGCGAGGAAGCTCTCCCCGTGGGCCCCGAGCCATCGCACGGGCATGCAGCACTGCGACGCGAGAGCGCAGACCACGGTCTCCTCCGGCCCCTGCCGGTTCTTCCCGCCAAGGCCGCCACCCGCCTTGGGCGCGACGATGTGCAGCCGGTGCCCGGAAAAGCCCGGCACCCGCACCAGGTCCGGCCCCGCGGCATTCCCGCGCACCCGGCGTGATGCGCGCCCGCAGCCACGCCACCGCGCGGCGGGAACCAGGCTTCGAGGCGCCACGGCTCCGGCGTGCCTTTCGCCAGCCCACCGTGGGAGTGGTGGCGCGCGTTGACGAAGCCTGGCAGCGCCAGGTGGCCGCGCGCATCGAGCGCCTCAGCCGGTGCCTCGCCCCGTTGCGGCCCGGAGCGCTCTCAGGCGCCGCGATCCAGCGCGCGCACGTCCTCGCGCCGCTGCAGCCACCAGGCGTAGGGGCGGGGCAGCAGCTCGTGGGGCCTGGGCACGCCCAGGGCGGCGGCGGCGTGGACGGGCCAGTTGGGATCCCACATCATCTCGCGCGCGAGCGCCACGAGGTCGCAGGACCCGGCCTGGAGGTAGCCCTCCGCCTGGTGCGCTTCGGTGATCAGGCCGACCGCCATGGTGGGGATGCCGGCCTCGCGCCTGATCCGGTCCGCGAAAGGCACGTGGTAGCCGGGCACGCGCGGCACGATGTGCAGCGTCAGCGGCCCCTCGATGCCACCGGAGGAGCAGTCCAGCACGTCCACGCCCCGCGCCTTCAGTTCGGCCGCGAGCACAACCGTGTCGTCCATCCCCCAGCCGCCGCCATCGACGCAGGAGACGCGGAAGAGGAGCGGCACGGCATCGGGCAGGGCGGCGCGCACCGCCTCGGTCAGCTCCAAGCCGAAGCGCATCCGGCCCTGGCGGTCGCCCCCGTAGCCGTCCTTCCGCTGGTTCGTCGCGGGGGAGAGGAACTGCTGGATGATGTAGCCGTGCGCGCCATGAATCTCGATCACGTCGAAGCCGGCGTCGAGGCTGCGCTTCGCCGCCTCCACATGGGCCCCGATAACGGCACGGATGTCGTCCGCATCCATCTCCCTGGGCACCATCGCGCCCTCGCGGAAGGGAATGGGACTGGGGGCCAGCCCGGACCAGGGGGCGCGCCCCTGCGCCGCGTCCTCCTCGCTCAGCGGCGCGAAGCCGTCCCAAGGGGCGCGCGTCGCCACCTTGCGCCCGGCATGGCCGAGCTGGATCGCGGAGGCCGCGCCCTGCGCCCGGATGAAGTCGGTGATGCGGCGCCATGCCTTCGCCTGGGCGTCGGTGTAGATGCCCGGGCAGTCATAGGTCTTGCGGCTCCGCTCCGAAACGGAGGTTTCCTCGCAGAAGACCAGCCCCGCGCCGCCCATCGCGAACTTGCCGAGATGCACGAGGTGCCAGTCCGTCGGCTCCGCGTTCACGGCGGAGTACTGGGACATGGGCGAGACCACGACCCGGTTGCGGAGCGTCACGCCGCGCATCGCCATGGGTGTGAAGAGGAGCGGGGCGGGATTCTCGTCGGGCATGGCGGTTCGCTCCTGGCGTATCATCGGCGCAGCCCGCCGCGGCTGGACCGGGGCATACGGGTGGCAATCGACGTCCAGCCGCTCACAGCACCGTCCTCACAGCGCAGCCAGGTGGCGCAGAATGCCGGCACGCAGGGAATCCACGTGACACGCCATCGCCGCCCGCGCCATCTCGCGGTCGCCCCTGGCCAGGGCGTCGATGATCGCGCCGTACTGCGCGCAGACCTCCTCCAGCCGCTCCGGCCCCCGCGGCGTGGCGAAAAGCAGCATCCGCCGCCGCAGATCATCGAGGAGGCGCGCCAGGGTGGCGCTGCCGGCCGCAGTGGCGATGGCCCGGTGAAGGTCGATGTCGATTGCCAGGCGGTCCCGCTGCCTGTCGGGCCGGGGACGCTCCGGCGCGGCGAGGAGGGCCGCGATGCGGGCGCGGAGGGAAGCGAGCACCTCGGCCGCAACGGCTCCGGCCGCTGCGGCGGCGGCCTCACCCTCCAGCAGCCGGCGGAGCTGCTGGATTTCCAGGAACTCCTCCACCGTGATCTGGCGGGCACGGAGCACACCGCCCGGCAGGCGCTCCAGCAGCCCCTCCCCTTCCAGCCGCCGCAGCGCCTCCCGCAGCGGGGTGCGCGAGATACCGAGCTCGGCGGCGATGTGCCGCTCGGAAATCGGCCGGTCCAGCGGCAGCCGGTGCGTCAGGAGCATCTCGTGCAGGTGCGCGTAGGCGCCATCGGCCATGCTGCCGGCCGACGCCGCGGCAACGGTCGCGACTTCCCTGGCCTGCATGCGCCTCCTATCCCAGACACTTCACGGCACTGGTATACCGCCGTTATACCACCTCCGCCAAGCCGTGCCGTGCCCCGCCGAGGGATCCTCCGCAGGGCTCCGTCCGCGCACCGCCTACTTCCCCGGCCAGCCGGAGCCGCGTCGCCAGAGCCTGGCCTGATGCGCCAATCCGGGCGAGCCCCGGCAGGCCCGGGTCCCCGCCGATGCTCATCGGTCCCGTCCATGTCGGGGCGGGAGCGACGTCGCGTTCGCCTCAGGCCGGGACGAAGCGCGCAGGCTCCGGAAGGCGGCCTGATCCCCTCGGCTGCCTAGGCGGCAGGAACCGGCATCAATCCGTGGCGCATCATGGTCTCCTTTATCCTCGCCGGGTCCGGCGAACCGGCGGACAGAAGAGCCGCCAGCTCACGGAAATAGCCACAGCCGAGAACACCCGGGGTCAGGATGCACAGGCAATCCGCCGGTTGCTGCGTGGCGTTGCGGAAGCCATGGACCACCCCTCGCGGAATGAAGACGGACTGGCCCGGGCCGATCTCGATGTCACGCCCCTCCACAGTCCAGGTGGTGATGCCCGCCAGCCCGTAGATCGTCTCGTCCCAGGTTTCGTGATAGTGGGGCACGGGCATGCGCGCATTGGGATGAACGGTCATCTCGAACAAATCGAGGCCGCCGCCGGTCTCATCCTTCGTCCGCAGGAACCGCAGTTCCAGCCCACCGATCCGGATGGTTTCCAAGGCACAATCTCCTTTTCTCGGGGCGTCCGCTTCGCATCAGCCGATTGCGCTCACGATGATGACCGGGAAGCAGCCGCGCAACACGCCTCCTTCCCGCCCCCGCCCCCGCCGTTGCACGTCGCCACGTCCATGCTTTCCGAGGATCGCGGCGCACGAGCGACAAAGCACGCGGCTCCAACGAAAACCCACGCTTTCTCTGCGCACCCCGTCCTCGGGACGCGTCGCGCCGGCCCCATGCCGGATCCACCACCCGCCGGACATCGCTGCCCCATGCCGAACAGGGGACGACCCGTTTCCGGAACGGGACTCGCCGGCCACCCGGGATGGGCGGCACCCCGAACGAGGGGTATTCCAACCGACGGCCTTCCGCCCCACCCTGCGCCATGGCCTCCAGCTTCAAGACGCGCGCGATCATGGATCGGCTGATCAGCGCCATCGAGGCCGGCGTTCTGCGGCCCGGTGAGCGCCTGCCGTCGGTACGGGAAGGAGCCCGGACGCAAAACGTCTCCAAGAACACCCTGTCGGGCGCCTACGACCAGCTCGTCGCATCGGGACACCTGGAGGCACGGCGGGGTGCCGGATACTTCGTCGCCACCGGATCGCGGCCGACCATCCAGCGCCCGAGCCCCGGGGTAGAGGAAGCGCTCGACCTGGTTTCTCTCCTGCGCGAGCAGACCGAGGCGCGCTACACCGTCAGGCCGGGAGAGGGGCGGCCGCCGCCCGCCTGGATGGAGGAATCGGAGCTCGGCGCCCATTTCGCGCGCGCGGCGCGCCTGGGCGGCAGCGGGCCGGCCCATGACTATGGCAGCACATGGGGATACGCGCCGCTGCGGGAGCGCATCGCGCTGTCCCTCCAGGAACGGTCGATCCCCTGCGCGCCGGAGCAGATCCTGCTCACGCAAGGCGCGAACCACGCCCTGGACCTGATCGTCCGGCACATGGTCGAGCCGGACGACGCCGTGCTGGTGGACGATCCCGGATACTACCCGCTGTTCGGCAAGCTGCGCCTGGCGCGCGCCCGGATCATCGGCGTGCGGCGGCGGGCGGACGGGCCGGATCTGGAGGATTTGGCCGCCAAGCTCGCGCTCGTGCGGCCGAAGCTCTTCTTCACGCAGTCCCTGGCCCACAACCCGACCGGCGGCACGCTGTCGCCCGCCGTTGCCTACGGCCTGCTGCAGGCCGCGGAGCGGCACGGCTTCCAGATCGTGGAGGACGATCCCTTCGCGGACCTTCTGCCGGCGGGCGCCACACGTCTCGCGGCCCTGGACGGGCTGAGGCGCGTCCTCCACGTCGGCACCTTCTCGAAAACGCTTTCCGCCTCGCTCCGGGTCGGTTTCGTGGCGGCCCAACCCGCCACCGTCCAGGCGCTCGCCCACATGAAGCTCCTGACGGTGGTGGCGACCTCGCAATACGCGGAGCGGATGGTGACGGGGCTGATCGCGGGCGGCCACTACCTCCGGCATCTCCGCCGCCTGCGCACGCGCGTCGAACGCGCCACGGATGCCGCGCTGACCGAGCTCGCGGCGGTGGGCCTGCACCCGCCCCGGCCGCCCGGCGGCGGCTTCTACCTCTGGACGCCGCTGCCGGCGGGGATCGAGGAGGCGGCGATCGTGAGGGAAGCCGCGTCGCACGGCATCTTCCTGGCGCCGGGCGGGGTGTTCAGCCCGGAGCGCGGCCCGGGCCCGGCCATGCTGCGGCTGAACGTGGCGCATACCAGCGACCCCCGCTTCCTGGACTTTCTGCGCGCGCATCTCCGCGCCGCGCCGTGACGGTCAGCCGCCGCGCATCCTTTCCAGCTCCGCGGCCGCCACGTCCTGCCGCACCTGCCGCCGCTCCACGAGGATCGCGGCCAGGCGCGCCACCTCCTCGCCCACGGCACCGGCGGCGATGGCGACGTTGTTGGCGTGCAGCGCCATGTGGCCCTTCTGGATGCCCGTGGTCGAGAGCGCCTTCATGGCGCCGAAGTTCTGCGCCAGCCCGACAGCCGCGATGATGCGCGCGAGCTGCGCCGCCGTGGTGACGCCGAGGATCTTCAGACAGGCGCGGGCCGTGGGATGGATCTTCGTCGCCCCCCCGACGAGGCCGACAGGCATGGGCACCTCGATCGAGCCGGCGAGCCCGCCATCGGCCGTCACCTCCCAGGTCGTGAGGCTGGAGTAGCGCCCATGCCGGGCGGCATAGGCATGGGCGCCGGCCTCCACCGCGCGCGTGTCGTTGCCGGTTGCGAGCACCACGGCGGAAATGCCGTTCATGATGCCCTTGTTGTGGGTGGCCGCACGGTAAGGATCGGCCTCGGCGAATTGGTAGGCCGAGATCATGCCGTCGCGCACCGCTTCGCCGCCGATGGCCTCGGCGGTCCAGGTGGCGCGGGCACGGGCGAGACGGCGGTCGGCGAGGTTGGAGAGGATGCGGAGCAAGACCTGGCCGCCGGCCCAGGATTCGATGCTGGGCGCCAGCGTCTCGGCCATGGTGTTCACGGTGTTGGCGCCCATGGCGTCGCGCGTGTCGACGATCAGATGCGTCACCACCATCGGCCCGCCGCGTGAGGCGACGACGCGCACCTCCAGGTCGCGGAAGCCACCGCCGAGCTGCACCAGCATGGGATCGCAGCCGTCGCAGATCGCGGCGATCTCCTCGCGCCGCTCCAGGATCCGGAGCCGTGCGTTCTCCGGGTCCGTCACGCCGGTGAGCTGCACCTGGGCGATCATCAGGTTGCCCGAGACCGAGGTGACGAAGCCGCCGGAATCGTAGCACTGGCGCGCGGAGTTGCAGACGGCCGCGACCACGGAGGATTCCTCGGTTGCCATCGGCACCAGCACGTCCCGCCCGTCCACGCGCATGTTGGTGGCAACGCCGATGGGGATGGAGAGGGTCGCGACCACGTTCTCGATCATGTGGTCGGCCAGGTGCGGGTCGATGTTCCCGGGTGCCGAGAGCTGCGCGACCGTGCTGCCGTCCAGGCCCGAGAAGGCCGCCACGGCCTCCAGCCGCTCGGCCGTGCTCATGCGGTGGAAGCCCGGGATGCGGGCGGTGAGATTGCTGATCGACATGGAGCGGTTCCGGTGCGGTGGTCGGCAGGGAGGCAGGCGCCATCGCCGCCTATTCGAGCTTGATGTTTCCCTCGCGGATCACGTCGCCCCAGCGGCGCGTATCGTCGGCCAGGGCCGCGCGCAGCATCGCGGCATCGCCGCTCACCAGCTCGACGCCCTGCTCGGCCATGCGGGTGCGCAGCACCGGATCATCGGTGGCCGTCCGCAGCGCCGCGGCAGCACGGGTGACGATGGCGGCAGGGGTGCCAGCCGGTGCGAAGAGACCCTGCCAGAAGAACACTTCGAAGCCAGGCAGCGTCGCGGACACCGGCGGCAGGTCCGGGTAGCCGGCAATGGGAGCGCTGGCGGTCACGGCCAGTCCGCGCGTGCCGCCGTCGGACAGCGTGGTCTTCGCCTCCTGGATTGCCTGGAACACCGCGTGGATGCGGCCCTGGCGCAGGTCGAGCGCCGCCGGGGCACCGCCACGGTAGGGAACGTGGACGATGTCGATGCCCGCCCGCGCGCGGAACATCTCCAATGCCAGGTGGCTGACCGAGCCGGTTCCGGGGGAGCCGAAGAGCACCTTGCCCGGGTTTGCCTTGCAGTGGGCGATCAGCTCCGCCGTGTTCCGCGCCGGCACGGAGGGATGCACGTGGAGGATGAAAGGGGTGCGGAACACCATCCCGACCGCGTCCAGCTCCTTCGCCGGGTCCTTGGGCGTGAGGTTGGGCTGGAGGGTCTGGTTGATGGCGAGCGTGGTCGTGCCCATCACCAGCGTGTTGCCGTCCGGCCGGGCGCGCGCACCGTATGTGGCGGCAACGGAGGTCGCCGCGCCCGGACGGTTCTCGACGACGACGGCAACGCCGAGGCTGCGCGACATCGGCTCCGCCACCGCGCGGGAGGCGAGATCGGTGACGCCACCGGGTGGATAGCCCTCGACGATGGTGATGGGGCGGTCCGGCCAGCCTGCGGGCTGGGCACGCGCGGAGAGCCCGGCCAGGGAAAGGGTGGAGCCGAGGAGGATGCGGCGCTTCATGTTCGGACGTTTCCCGGTTTGGCTTGTTGGTTGCCCGCAGGGTGTGGCGCCGGCGGGGACAGGGAAAGGTGCAGTTCGGTACAATCATCCGGGCACTGTCCCACTCGATCGGCTGGGACAGTTTTATTCTTTCCCACAGAAACTTAGACCGGGACCGGTGAGCCCCAGGCCGGGATGGCTCGGCATCGATCGACGAGGCGGCCATCCCCGGTGGCGCCGCCCCATGCATCCATCGGGTGCGCTCCCTCTCCTTCCACGCCACGGCCGCGGAGCCGTGCGCCATCAGGTGTTCGCGGCGGGCCTCCCGGCAGCCCTGATCGGGAACAAGCCTCAGGGCCGACGGAGATGCGCGACCCGGATAATCCCGCCGCGCCGGTCCGGAGCGGCATTCCGCCTGGGTGCGCGCACACCGATTGGACCCTATGCTGCCCCCATGGCCATATTGAAGATTGCCCGCATGGGGCACCCCGTTCTGCTGGAACAATGTCAGCCGGTCCCTGATCCCGGCGCCCCGGAGATCCGCCGGCTGGTGCAGGACATGATCGAGACCATGGAGGATGCGCCCGGGGCCGGGCTGGCCGCGCCGCAGGTGCATGTGCCACTGCGCCTGTTCGTCTTCCGGGTCCTTCCATCCCGTGCGACGGGAGTGCCGGATGACACGCCCGTCGGGAACACGGTGCTGATCAACCCCAAGGTCGAGCCCGCGACGGAGGAGAAGCATCTCCGCTGGGAAGGGTGCCTGTCCATTCCCGGGCTGAGAGCCGCCGTCCCCCGCTTCAAGAGAGTGCGCTACACCGGCGTGGATTGTGACGGCCGCACCGTCACGGCCGAGGTTGGCGGCTTTCATGCAGGGGTCGTCCAGCACGAGAACGATCATCTGGACGGCATCCTCTATCCCATGCGGATGACGGACTTCCGGCTGATGGGCTTCAACGAGGAACTGTCGCGCGCAGCCGAGCTGGAGGCACAGGCGGAGACCAGGCGCGCCGGCTCGCCGGGCACTGGATCATAACAGGCCGCCGTTCAGCCCGGCACCATCTGTGGAATTCCAGGCCGGCCAGAAGCCGTGCCCCTGTTGTGCGTTCGCCGCTGCGTCGCGGCGGCGGACAAGGCCACGCCTGTGGGAGGCGGCGAGCCTGTGGACCCCGCGGCCGCCTCGGGCACCTTCGCCGCCGGCGACGCCGGTCCGCCTGGCTTGAGGTAGCCGCGTCGGGAGGCCCGGCCCAGTTCGCGCCCGTGACCGCATCTCGGGGCATCTGCCCCCGCCGACGCCCTGCCCACGCAGCACCGCCGCCAACAATCATCAAACCACGTGTCGCGGAGGTGCGTACCGCAGGGAGGTGGCGAGGATCCTTTCGACAGATGTTGCAAACGGGGTGCGCTGGCTGCATTCCGACATCCGGCAAGCGCCGCGGGGCCATACCCCCGTGATCAACAGCCACGACCAGACCCGCTTTCAGGCCCCCCTCCATGGTTCTCGGGAGGATTTGGCGACCACCACCACGCAAGGGCAACCGGCGGAGAGAGCAGCCGTTGCGCTCCTATCCCTGCTGACAGCGGACCTCAGGGCAGCATCAGCATGAGTGCGCAGGAGTACAACAATGCCCAACAAAGCAGCCCCCAAGGCATCCGAGAAGAAGGCATCCGAAGATGCCGGAACCGTGAAAGCGACCAAGGTTGCCAAGCCCGCGAAGGGCAACAAGCCCAACGCGCTCCAGCAGCCCCTCCAGCCGTCCGAGGATCTGGCGGCGGTGGTGGGCAGCGAGAAGCTCGCCCGCGGCGAAGTGGTCAGCAAGGTCTGGGCCTACATCAAGGAAAACAAGTTGCAGAATCCGAAGGACGGCCGAGAGATCCTTGCGGACGACAAGTTGAAGAAGGTGTTCGGCAAGGACAAGGTGACGATGTTCGAGATGAACAAGCACCTGGCTCAGCACCTCAAGTAGGAGAAGGGTCGGCCCCGCCGCTTGCGGCCTGGCATGTGGCGGGGATGCATCGGGGGGCGGGGAGGTGGCGACCATCGTTGCTCGTCCCCCCGGCGCATTGATCGTGCCTGTTCAAACAGACGCCCACCTGCCTCGATAAATATTCGGGCTCTGGGCCCCCGCTATCCTGGGTCAGCGGCACGCCGCACCAAAGTCGGCTTCTTCACTTTCATGGTGGAAGCGGAGGATGAACCCTCCCCTTCCATGGTCACGCCGCGCGACCAGCCCCTGGTAAGGGCCGCCATCATTCAGGAGTTCGGCGCAGCGTAGCCTCTTCCTGCGGAACCGACGGCGACCGCAGGACCTCGTCAATCACGGACCACAACTCTGTCCAGCGGGCGTGGCCGGTGTTGTGACAACGGTGATGGAACAAGCCGTCTCGGCGCGGAACAGGATAGGGGCAGGGCGTTCCAATTAAGGTTGATAGAAGTCTGTTCAACACGGCAACCACCAGTCAGATAACGGGCGATCTGCCAGCAAATCGGAAGGACCACTCACAGCCGCGCAACGCTGCCGCGCCGTGCTGAACTGCGTCAGACCCGACTGCACCCGAACAGGCGCAGGCCGTGTGGCACAGGCGTTTTGACCACCTGTGAGATCAGTCGGCTGCCGATCGGCCATTGAAGCACCTCACCCGGTCAGGCTCTTAAGCAGCGAGCAAAACCATGCCCACGGTGTTGACCGTCTGCCCCTCGATGAAGAGGGCGCTGCAGCCCACATAGGCGAGATGAATCACATGGCATTCCCGTCAGGCGCATTTCCACCAACATGGCCAAGATCCCTGCCCTCCCCTGCTCCGAAGGCCTTGTTGCCGGTTGGGTAAGCAGGTGAGCCAAGCCGTCGCGCAGGCCGCGCCCACCGAAGCGCTGGCTGGCCTGGTGGAGCGGGTCACCTACCACAATGCCGAGAACGGCTTTTGCGTGCTGCGGGTCAAGGCGCGCGGGCACAAGGACCTGGTCACGGTGGTGGGGCACGCCGCCACCATCGCCGCCGGCGAGTGGGTCCAGCTCTCGGGCACCTGGTTCAACGACCGCAGCCACGGCCTGCAGTTCCGCGCAGGCTTCCTCAAGGCCAGCCCGCCCACCACGCTCGAGGGCATCGAGCGCTATCTCGGCTCCGGCATGATCCGCGGCATCGGCCCGGTCTATGCCAAGAAGCTGGTGCGCGCCTTCGGCGAGCAGGTCTTCGACCTGATCGAGGCCGAGCCCGGGCGGCTGCGCGAGGTCACGGGCATCGGCCCCAAGCGGGCGTCCCGCATCGTGGCCGGC